>Ga0075421_100002107_pt1 | contig 23577 bp, 28 predicted proteins | sample SoiMetdeltSBSDD5_FD_75292 | JGI IMG/M metagenome (GOLD analysis project Ga0075421, IMG submission 75292) | Bulk soil microbial communities from a Populus tree surrounding site in Tennessee, USA - Soil MetaG P. deltoides SBSDD5 | ecosystem: Environmental > Terrestrial > Soil > Tree plantation...
CGGACGACATCGGGCCGCCGCGGTCTCGATCGCCGCTGGCACCCTCATCGCCGCCGCCCTCGCCGCCAGCATCCTGTTCGACGACCAAGTCGGCCTGGCCCAGCGGGTCGGGCTCACAACCGGCGACCTGTGGCTCGCCGCCGCCGGCATTGCCATCGCGTCACCTCCCCACCCCCGCCGATGACCGGCGTGTGCGAGCCCGCTCGACCACCCAGCCAGCCCTAACGACGCACAACGCCAGTCACGAGATCACATGGCAGCCGACCAGACCGGCGCATATCGAGCGCCAGGACCGGCCGGATGGTGCAGATCGACTGTTCTCGATCGCCTCGATGACTGCTATTGGGCGAGGGCGGGTGCCCCGGCTCGAACGTACAGATCGACCCGGTGTGGGGCTGTGAGCTGGAGCGACGACGACGCCCGGGTGAGAGTCGAGATGACCGGACCCGCCCTTGGACGATGTTTCTCGCACCGACGGACAGGTCACTTTCCTCAGCCGCTAGGTGAGGGTGGCGTCGAGGGTGATGGTGGTGCCGGTGAGGGCTTTGCTGACGGGGCAGTTGGACTTGGCGGTTTCGGCGGCCTGCGTGAAGGCGTCGGCTGTGAGGCCGGGGACGGTGCCTTGGACGGTCAGGTGGATGCCGGTGATGCCCTCGCCCGGCTGGAACGTGACGTCGGCCTTGGTGGTCAGCGAGTCGGGCGGGGTGCCGGCCTGCGCCAGGGCGTGGGACAACGCCATCGAGAAGCAGGCCGAGTGGGCGGCGGCGATCAGCTCCTCGGGGCTGGTGCGGCCGGCCGGCTCCTCCGCCCGGGAGGCCCACGTCACGTCGTAGGTCCCCAGGCCGGACGAGTCGAGGTTGACCCGACCCGCGCCCTCCATCAGGGACCCGTGCCATTCAGCAGTCGCGCTGCGGGTGGTTGCCATGCCCCCGATCCTCTCACGCTGGCAAGCTCATGCCATGGACCCCGCCGAGCGGCCCGAGCCCATCGAGAGCCTCAGCGCGGTCACCCTCGTGACCGCCGACATGGCGGCATCGGTCGCCTTCTACCAGGCGCTCGGCTTCCACCTCCTCTACGGCGGCCCCGACGCCGATTTCACCAGCTTCCGCGCCGGCCCCGGCTTCCTGAACCTGCAGGCCGGCGAGGTGCCGGACGGCCTGTGGGGCCGCGCCATCTTCTGGGTCGACGACGTCGACGCCCTGTACGACCGAGCCCGCGCCGCCGGCTACGAGCCCACCACCACCCCGGCCGACGCCCCCTGGGCCGAGCGCTACTTCCACATCCACGACCCCGCCGGCCACGAGCTCAGCTTCGCCCGCCCCCTCGCCTAGCCCCGGGAGCCCTGGCCCCCACCAAGCCGGGCGATCCCGGTGACGGCGCTCGCCGCACCGACGAGGCAGACACGCGAGTCGGCGCTAGCCGACGCCATTGCCATGCGCCGACGCCAGGACTCTGCGGCTACGCGGGCGCGCTGCCGCCGTGGTCGGAGAGGCGGGCTTGGACGGTGGCGATGAGCTTGTCGTCGATCAGGTCGTAGACCAGCATGCCGAGCCAGATGACCACGGTGCCGGCAACCCAGGCCCACGCCCCGGAGATCGACAGGCCGTCGGAGAAGATGTCGGTCACCAGCAGGGCGATGAACACGGTGGCGAGGCCGGCCACCCAGGTCACCCCGGACGCGTACTTGCCGGCAACCTTCTCGGCCAGCGGCTTCACCAGCACCGCCGCGGCGGTGAAGATCAGCACGGCGATGATGAAGGTGACGGCGTTGATCTCGATGCCGTCGAACAGCGCGGCGGCGATCAGCAGCGTGATGGCGTTCGCAGCAGCCGCCAGGCCGATGCGGACGACCCACGGGTTGATGTTCATCGCGCGGAGAGTACTCAGAGCATCACAGAAGGCAACCTGAGGCGCGAGGTCACGAGGTGCGAGGTCACGGATAGCCGCGCAGCCGGGACGCCTGGGCCACCCGCCCGATCCCCAGCGCGAACGCGGCGTGGCGCAGCGAGACGCCCCGCTCGTCGGCGAACGCCTGGGTGTCGCGGTACGCCTTGGTCAGCCGGTCGGCCAGCTCGGTGAGGAACCGCTCCTCCTTCCACGTGAACTGCTGGATGTTCTGCGTCCACTCGAAGTAGGACCCGGTCACGCCGCCGGCGTTGGCCAGGATGTCGGGCACGACCGTCACGCCCCGGTCGGCGAGCAGCTTGTCGGCGTCGGGGGTCGTGGGGTTGTTCGCCGCCTCGACCACGATCGACGCCCGGATCCGGGACGCGTTCGACTCGGTGATCACGTGTTCCACCGCGGCCGGGATCAGCACGTCGACGTCGAGCTCCAGCAGCGCCGCGTTGTCGATCCCCTCGACGCCGTCCCGCCCGACCTGGTCGACCACCGACCCGCCCGAGGCCACCGCCGCCGAGAGTACGGCGACGTCCAGGCCCTCGGGCCGCACCACCCCGCCGTTGACGTCCGACACGGCCACCACCACCGCGCCCCGGTCGGCCAGCTCCCGCGCCGCCCACGAACCCACGTTGCCGAAGCCCTGGATCGCCACCCGCATGCCCGCCAGGGACAGGTCCCGGTTCGTGCACACGGCGTCGAGCACGTAGACGGCGCCCCGCCCGGTGGCCGATTCGCGCCCGGGCGCACCGCCGAAGTCCAGCGGCTTGCCGGTGACGATCGCGGGCGAGTAGCCGTGGATCGACGAGAACTCGTCCATCATCCACGCCATGACCTGGGCGTTGGTGTTCATGTCGGGCGCCGGGATGTCGCGGTAGACCCCGAGCACGTGGTGGATGCTGCGGGTGTACCGCCGGGTCAGGCGCTGCAGCTCGCTGGGCGTCAGGCTCGTGGCGTCGACCGCCACCCCGCCCTTGGCCCCGCCGAACGGGATCTGCAGCAGGGCCGTCTTCCAGGTCATCAGCGACGCCAGCGCCCGCACCTCGTCGAGCTCGGCCGACGGATGGAACCGCACCCCGCCCTTGTACGGGCCCCGGGCCCCGTTGTGCTGCACCCGGTAGCCCCGCACCACCAGCAGGTCGCCGTCGTCGAGCCGCACCGGCACCTGCACCGACACCTCGCGGTAGCTGCTGGTCAGCACCGCCTGGGTGTCGTCGTCGAGGTCGACGATCCGCGCCGCCTCGGTGAAGTACAGGTTGACGGCCTCGAACGACGACAGCGCCATGCCCGGACCGTATCCACCTCAACCGCGCTCGGCCGGTCGGCCCGGTCGGGGTAGGAAGGTCCCATGACCTCCACGAGACCGGCTCCCCGGCCCGCCGCCGAGCGCAAGCGCGACACGTTGCACCGGCTGGAGCACGACGTCGACCTCTGGGTGGCCACGGCCACGGCCACCGCCGACGCCGAGGGCGGGTCGCCATACCTCGTCCCGCTGTCGTTCCACTGGGACGGGACCGTGCTGCTCATCGCCACGGTCGTCGACGGCATCACCGGCCGGAACCTCCAGGCCACCGGCCGGGTGCGCCTCGGCATCGGCCTCACGCGCGACGTGACCCTCATCGAGGGCACGGCCGAGCTGCTGCCGGCCGAGGAGCTGACCGACGAGCTCGGCGACACCTTCGCCGAGCGGACCGGCTTCGACCCCCGCCAGGACCCCGACATGGCGTTCTTCCGCATCCGTCCGCGGCGCATCCAGACATGGCGGGAGGCCAACGAGCTGCAGGGCCGTCTCCTCATGCGCGACGGCGAGTGGCTGGTGTGAGGCGCGGTGCGGCCCCACCCCGGGGAAGAGACTGGGGTGGGGCCGCGGCTGGCGGGCGTGCCCCCCGGGGTCAGGCGACCGAGCGGGGGCGGTTGGGCGCGTCGGGCTGACGGGGTCGGTTGGCGAGCTCGAGGTCGCCGATCCAGGCCGAGCCCACGAGCCGGTCGCCGTCGACGACCGGGGCCCGGTTGACCTGGTGGACGCGCATGTAGGCGATCGCTTCAGGGATCAGCTGGTCGACCTGCAGCCGAGGGGCGTCGGGGATCAGGCAGTCACCGGCGCTCAGCTCCGACGGCGGCACCCCCGAGGCGATGGCCAGGACGATCACATCGGTGTCGGTCAGCACACCCTGCAGGATGTCGCCGTCCAGAACGAGGACTTCCCGGATGTCCCACGACCGCATCAGCCGGGCGGCTTCAGGCAGGGAACAGCTGGCCTGCACGGTGAACGGCGTCGGCATCGTGACGTCGCGGACGTGCTGGGACATCTGACACCAACCTCCCGTGCTCGCTCCCCTGGCGGCGCTCATCTCCCCGGCTTGGCCCGGCCCTAAACAAACGTGTTGCCACCGACGGCGGTCGAGCGCCCCAGACACGCCTGGGTCGAGGGACGATGCCGGTGAGCGCTGACCGCGCGAATACCGCCACTAATGGGAGCGGGCGAGCACCGACGACTCGGTGGCACCGGGCGACGTCGCGGCCCGCAACACCCGTTCGAGCCGACTCCGGGTCTCCCGGATCTGGTCGACAGGACCGATGCACACCATGGCGCCGGGGAGGTCGAACCCGGGGATGCGCCACGGCACGCTGACGCAGCCGACGCCCGGTGCGAACTCCTCTTCCTCGACCACGTAGCCCCAGCGGCGGATCTCCCCCAGCCGGGACCGGAAGTCGGCGTGGGTGGTCATGGTGTTGGCCGTGTAGCGGGCCATGGGCTCCGGCGGCAGGAGGGCGACGGCCTCGTCGTCGGAGAGCTGCGACGCCATGGCGAGGCCGCCGGCGGTCGCCCACAGGGGGAACGGGTCGAGGATCTCGGGGTAGTCGTGGAGCGGCACCCGGCCGATGCCGGCGGCCAGCTGGTAGCCCCGGCCGCCGCTCAGCACGCTGATGGTCACGTCGCAGCCGGTGATGCCCGCCACCAGGTGGGTGAGGGTCTGGGCATGGTGGGCGGCGTCCCGCTGCAGGCTCGACCGCCCGAGCACCGAGGCCCGGGGCCCGAACCGGGGGCCGTCGGGGGTGCGGGTGACCCACCCGTCCGACTCGAGGGCGCTCACCAGCCGGGACATGGCCGACGCGTCGAGCCGGAACCGAGCCGCCAGCGCCGTGATCGACCGCTCGCCCTGGCCGATGGCCTCCAGCACGGCGAGCCCTCGCAGCAACGACGTGTAGGCGGCCCGATTCCCCATCTCCTGCACTATATGCACGACCTCTTGCAGATGTCGCACGTCGTCTGCATGATCCGACCCCATGCTCCGTCCTCTCGCCGGCGCCGCGGCCGGCATCGCCCTCGTCCTGACCGTCATCGCCTGCTCCGGCGACGACGACACCGGGAAGGGTTCGTCGACCGATGGCTCGCTGGATCTCGGCGTCGGCAGCGGCGGCGACAGCGACGGCGGCCAGAGCGACAGCGCGAGCAGTGGCGGGCCCGCCGACCTCCCCGGCGATCCGTGTGCAGTCACGAAGGCGGCGCTGCAGTCGGTCGGCTGGACCATCGGCGAGGCCGAGGTCGTCGAGGGCCCGGGCGGGCCCGACACCCAGTGCACGTGGTCGGGTGAGGACACCGAGGGCAACTTCCGCAACGGCTGGGTCATGTTCATCCCCGGCAGCCAGATCGGCGGCGAGTACCACGAGGACGAGGCGATCGACGGCGTCGGCGCCGACGCGTTCCGGGGCTCGCCCCAGTCCGGCGAGCTGCTGGTCACCGGGGCCGATCCGGCGTTCCGCATCTTCCTGACCGGTGGCCTCGACAACGACGCCGACGTCGTCACCGTGGCCAAGGCGGTCGTGTCCGCCGGCTGAGCTAGGGCGCGAGGCGCTCCAGCGTCGCGTCGACGTAGGCGCGAACCGAGTCGGCCATCGAGAACGACCGGTCCAGTAGGAACCACTGCAGGCGGATGCCGTCGAGGTGGGCGACCAGCGCCGACGCCTCGTGGACCGGGTCGAGGTCGGCGCGCAGGTCGCCCTGGCGGCTGGCGGTGGCGAACGCCGTGACGTAGCGCGCGACCAGCCGGTCGTAGCGGCGCTGGATCCGCTCCCGGGCCGGCGACGGCGTGGTGAGGTGCTCGGCGGTCAGCTGGATCCACAGCGCCGAGATGTCGGGGACCCGCTCCATGACCTTGCCCCAGTCGCGCACCATCCGCAGGAGCTCGATGCCTCGGGCGCCGGACTCGACGACCCGCTCGTCGACCTTCTGTTCGAAGCGGGCCAGGACCCCGAGGAGCAGCTCCTGCTTGGTCTTGAAGTGGTAGAGCACGCCGGCGTCGGTGATCCCGACCCGCTCGGCGACCGCCGCCACGCTGGTCCCCCGCGACCCCGAATCGGCGAACAGCGCGAGGGCGGCGTCGAGGATCTGCTCCCGGCGGGTGGGGGGCTTGGCTGGCTTGACGGCTGTGGTCACTTAGTGGATGCTAAGCCAGTCCTGAGCGCATACAAAGCATCCAAGCCATGAACCTGCATCCCTGGAACCACGACTTCGCGTGGGAGGCCAGCCCGCCGCCCCACCGCTTCCTCCGCGACGACCAGGTCGCGCAGTTCGACGACGAGGGGTTCGTCGTCGTGCCCGACGTGTTCGACGCCGACACCCTCGCCGCCGTGATCGCCGACACCGACCGCTTCGAGGCCGAGGTCGACGCCTTCCTCGCCCAGCAGGCCGAGGGCCGCATCTCGATCGCCGAGGCGGGCGCCATCACGTTCAGCACCCACCTCGTCACCCGCTCTCCCCACCTGGCGGCCTTCGCCCGGCACCCGTTCTTCCTGGGCGCCTGCGCCGACCTCATCGGCCCCGACGCCAACCTCTACTGGGACCAGGCCGTCTACAAGAAGCCCGAGAAGCCGCGGCGGTTCCCCTGGCACCAGGACAACGGCTACGCCTACGTCGAGCCCCAGCAGTACCTCACGTGCTGGGTGGCGCTGACCGACGCCACGGCCGACAACGGCTGCCCCCAGGTGGCCCGGGGCCTGCACCGCAAGGGCACGCTCGCCCACACCTACGTCGACCCGCTGGGCTGGGAGTGCCTCACCGATCCCGACGACGTCGCGGTCGCCGAGGTCGGCGCCGGCGGTGTCGTGGTGTTCTCGAGCCTGACCCCCCACCTCACCGGCCCGAACACCACCGACGGGGTCCGCAAGGCCTACATCCTCCAGTACGCGCCGGCCGGCGCCACCGTGCTGCGGGGCGACCCCAAGAAGGGGGCCGAGCCGGCCAGCCGGGAGCCCGCCGACAACCCCGACTGGCAGTTCCCGGTCCTGCGCGCCGGCGAACCGGTGGTGGCCTGACATGCCCGACTCGACCGACGCCACCGCCAGCACCGCCGAGGCGACCGAAACCGCCGGGCCCACCGGGACCGCAGGCCGCAGGGCGGGGGCGGCCGGGGCCGCACGTCGGACTGCCGTCGTTACCGATGGGCATCGCGGGTCGTTCGACGGGTGCGGCTTCTACCGCATCGACGGCTTCGCCCCACCGGAGGTCGGGCTGGCCATGTTGGACGACGTCGTGGGACTGGCCCGAGCGGCCGCCGAGCCCTCGACGTCGACCGAGCACGACGGCGCCGGCGGCCCGGCCGGCACCGTCGTGCTCCCCGAATCGAACCTCGCCGGGCAGGCCGGGCGGCCCGAGCAGGTCACGTCGAAGGTGTTCCGGTTGCACCGCCGGCCGGCGTTCGCCTCGTTCCTGGCCCAGCCGGACGTGGTCGAGATCCTGGTCGACCGGATCGGCCCGGACGTCGACTGCTTCCTCAGCCAGTTCATCTTCAAGAACCCGGGTGCCTGGGGCCAGCCGTGGCACCAGGACTCGTTCTACTTCCCGTTCACGCCGGCCCGGCCGATCGTCGGCCTGTGGCTGGCGGTCACCGAGGCCACGCTGACCAACGGCTGCCTGCACGTGCTGCCCGGGTCGCACACCGAGCCGGTCCACACCCACGTGCCCGACCGCCGTCCGGGCGCCAACCTCGGCTACGTCGAGATCGTCGACCACGACATGGCCGCCTCCGAGCCGGTGCTCATGCAGCCGGGCGACCTGCTGGTCTTCGACAGCCACCTCATGCACTGCTCGACCGACAACGAGTCGGACGGCATCCGCGCCGCCATGGTCTTCCACTTCGCCGCCGCCGGCACCGTCGACCACACCGAGAAGGTCCTCGGCCGCCCCAGCAACGTCAACGACTGGGCCCCGGCGATCCGCAGCTCCCGTTCCGTCGCCTGAACGCTTACGATCCTCCGCCGGGGCGCCACGACATCGGGGGGATGCGATGAGGGGATCAACCAGGTTCAAGGTGGCTCGGCGCGCCGGGGTGGCGATCGCCGGCGTCGTGCTGCTGGCCGCGACGGCGAGCGGCTGCGACTGGCCACCGAACACCCGCTACGTCGACCCGGTCTTCGCCAACGTCGACGTCACCACCAACATCCCGTACCGGACCACCACCACGTCGACCGGTGCGCCGATCACGCTCTACCTCGACATCTACCAACCCCGGGGTGACACCGCGGCCAAGCGACCGGCGGTCATGTGGGAGTTCGGCGGCTACTGGGTGTCGGGCAACAAGTCCAACATGGCCACCTTCGCCACCGAGTCGGCGAGGCGGGGCTACGTGGGGGTGAGCATCCAGTACCGGCTGCGCGGGTCGACCAGCGAGTGGTACCCGGCCGCGCTCGACGCCTACGACGATGCGGTAGCCGCCGTCCAGTGGCTCAAGGACCACGCCGCCGAGTACCGCATCGACCCGAACGCGATCATCGCTGGGGGCTACTCGGCCGGCGCGGTCAACTCGATGAACCTGGTGTTCATGCCGCCCGACCGGGGGCCGGCCGAGACCCCGGTGGCCGGGGGCATCATCCTCGCCGGGCTGACCTTCACGGCACCCCGGTCGGGACGCCCGCCGGTCATCATGTTCGGCGGCACCAACGACACCACCGTCACGTATGCGACCCAGGTCGACAACTGCAACGCGTCGAAGGCCGCGGGCAACGTGTGCGAGTTCGTCAGCTACCCGAACACGGGGCACATCCTCAGCAGCGCTCAGCGGGCGGACGCCGTGGTGAAGGCCCACCACTTCATCTTCGACAACGTCCTGCTCAAGAAGGGCTACGTCGCCGAGCAGATCCCGGCGGCCGCGGCCGCCTAGCGAACGACGACGCTCAGATCGCGTAGCACCGCACGGCGGCGGTCCCGAACCACACGAGGATCGTGGCCGCCACCAGCGGCGCCGGGATGCGGCGCGGGCTGCTGAGCAGGACCACCCACGCCAGCGCGAACACGTCGAGCACCTGGCGCAGGTCCGACGGGCCGCTCCACACGCGCTTGCCCAACGACACGGCCATCAGCACCACGAGGCCGAGCGACACCAGCAGCCAGCGGTCGCCTTCGCCGAGCTCGCGGCGGATGCCCCGCCCGACCGCCAGCGCCACCAGCACGACCGCCAGCGGGAACTGGAACCGGACCATGTCGTCCCACGGCGGGATGTCGCCCCGCGCCCAGTCGACCAGCGTCGGCCCGAGCACCCCGAACGGGAAGGTGGTGTTCGAGTCGTTGGCCGCCGCGATCGGCAGCTCGCCCATCCGCATCCAGCCGACCAGCTGCCAGAGCACCGCCGCCACCGGCGGGACGAGCCACGGCAGGTCGGCGGCCGACAGCGAGACCCGGCGGCGCACCAGCGCGACCAGCCGCCAGATGCCGTAGCCGGCGATCGCCGCCAGCACCTGCTCGCGGCTGAGCACCGCCAGCGTCCAGGCCACCGTCGCCCACGCCCAGCGCTGCCGTTGGAGCGCGACGACGCCCGCCAGCAACACAGCCAGCGTCACGACGTCGGGCAGGTCGCGGGCCACCGCGAAGATCAGGCCGGGGACGCTGGCGAGCAGCAGTCCGCTCAACGCCGGGCGCCCGGCCCGCTCGGCGATCATGCCTCCGAACAGGGCGACCGCCCCGAACGCCAGCACGTTGACGACAACCAGCGTCGTCGCCGCCCAGGGCGCGTGCCCGCCCGACAACCCCCACGCCAGCAGCGGGTACAGCAGCCGGGACGGACGGTAGGCCGAGTCGAAGATGACGCCGTGGTGGTGGTGGTCGAGGTCCCACTGGAACGGGTCGACCGCGAGGCGCCAGTAGTACGTGCCGTCGTAGCCCCACGAGTCCTCGTAGACGTAGATGGGCGGGTCGACGGTGGCGGGGTCGACGAAGTTGTCGCCGGCGACGACGAAGCGGCTGATGTCACCATCCGCCGGGACCAGCAGGCGGCCGAACACGATGCCCAGCGCCATCAGGCAGCCGAGGACGCCGACGTGCCACGGCCGCAGCGCCTTCGCCAGCCGCACCACCCACCCCACTGGCGCGAAGTCGACGACCGCACGCGGTGTGAAGGCAGCGGTGGCGGCAGGCATGGCCGGGAAAACGTACTCCTACCAGGCCTGACGGTGGCGGTCGCCCCGCCGGCGAGGTCACTCGGTGTCGGCGCGCACCACCGAGACGACACCCGCGCCGATCAGCAGCGCGGCGGGCAGGGCGGAGACCGGCGGCGCCTCGTCGAAGAACAGCCACGCCAGCAGCGTCGACCCGAGGATCTCGAAGAGGATGGCGACCGAGATCAGCGTCGGGCTCAGCGTCTGCACGACCCGGTTGACCAGGGTGTGGCCCAGCAGCTGCGGCCCGACGGTGAGTCCGAGCAGCGCCAGCCACGTCGCGGCCGGGTAGCCCGCGATCGCCTGGCGCCCGACGAAGCACACCCCCAGCAGAGCCAGCGCGGCGACTGCGTAGCAGAGCGTCGTGTACACGGCGGTAGTGGTCACCCGGCGGACGTCGCCCCCCACCACCAGGTAGGCGCCCGACAGCATCCCCCCGAGGAGGGCCAGCACGTCGCCGAACAGGGCCCGCGGGGTGAGGGTCAGGTCGACGCCCGTGATCAGCACCACGCCGGCGAGCGCCAGCGCGATGCCTCGCCACACGGCCGGCGACACGTGCTCGCCCCGGCAGTGGGCGATCAGCGCCACCCAGATCGGCTGGGCGCAGACCAGCGTCACCGACGAGGCCACCGACGTGAACGACAGGCTCGGGATCCACGTGGCGAAGTGGGCGGCGAGGAACAGGCCGGCCACCACGGTGCGCCGCCGGTTGAGGCGGTCGAGCTTCGAGAGCGCCCCCCGGTCCCGGGTGACCACCACGGCCCCGGTCACCGGCAGGGCCAGCGTCGTCCGCCAGAACGCGATGGCCAGCGCCGGCGCGTGCGCCGCCCGCACCAGCGGCGCCGAGAACGACACCGCCACCACGGCGACGGCGAGTAGCACGAAGTCGACGACGGGCCGGGTCATCCCGCTCCCGGCGGCCGCGTCCTCCTCCGTACTTTGAACCACGGTGGCTCACTATGGGCCACCGTGGTTCGAAGAACCACTAGAGCGCGTGCGGATAGGTCACGTCTGCTCGTTCTCGGCGCTTCGCGCCGAGAGGTCAAACCACGCGCGAACTTCCCGCTCTTGGCGCCTTCGGCGCCGGGCCGCTCGGGCCACGGCCTCGCCTATCGGCTCGGCCTCTCAGAGCGCGGTGACTGTGCGGCCGGTGGCGACGACGGCGTCGACCAACGGGTGCACCAGGTCGGCGTCGCGGCCGACCACCACCGGCGACGGGAACACGCTCGGCGGCAGGGCCCGGCGTAGGGCAACGACCTGCTCGGCCTGGTCGGTGGGCGGTTCCGGCGTCACCACGACGACGTCACGCCACGGCTCGCGGGGCTCGGTGCGGGTGCGCATCCGGGCCCACGTCACCTCGGCGCAGCCGACGGTGGTGGTGGCGGCGGTGAGCAGCATGGCTCGCTCGTCGTCCTCGGGACCCGGGGTCACCAGCAGGACGCTGCCGGGATGGGGGAGATCGCCAGGGTTCGACGGCGACCTCTCTGGGGGTTCTGATGGCGCGGACATCACCAGTTGTATGTCGAACATCTGACCCGATTGCGCAGCCGGGACCCTCGTGACTTCCGGCATCCTGGTCATCATGGCTGCCGAGTCCACCATGCTCCCGCTGGGGACGCCGATCCCCGACTTCACGCTCCCCGACCCCGCCGGCGCCCTGCACGGCCCGAGCGACCACGCCGATGCGCCCGGGGTTCTCGTCGTCTTCGCCTGCAACCACTGCCCCTACGTGGTGCACGTCGGGCCCGAGCTGGGCCGCCAGGCGAAGGGCTGGATGGACCAGGGCATCGCGATCCTGGCCGTCAACCCCAACGACGCCCGCGCCTACCCGGACGACGCCCCCGAGCGCATGCCCGGCTTCGCCGCGGCCAACGGCTGGACGTTCCCCTACCTGGTCGACGAGAGCCAGGACGTCGCCCGCGCCTACCAGGCCGCCTGCACGCCCGACTTCTTCCTCTTCGGCCGGGACCGCACTCTGGCCTACCGGGGCCGCTTCGACGCCAGCCGCCCGGGCAGCGCCACGCCGCTGACCGGTGAGGACGTGGGCGCCGCGATCTCGGCGGTGCTGACCGGCACGCCGGTGCCGGAGCGCCAGCTCCCCAGCATCGGCTGCTCGATCAAGTGGAAGGAGTGAGCCCGGAGGCCCACTCCCCCACCTGAGCCTGGCTAGACCTTCAGGAACCTCGACAGCGCCCAGCCGGAGCCGGCGGCGCCGATGGTGATGCCGAGGAGCACCACGACCAGCATGACCATGGTGACCTCGCCCCGGGTGGCGACCATGCCGGAGAAGACCGACAGGTTGTCCGAGCCCAGCCGGTAGATCAGCTTGTCGAGGCCGTAGACGCCGACCACGGCGAACGCCGCGCCCACCAGTCCCTGGACCACGCCCTCCAGCATGAACGGGACGCGGATGAACCAGTTGGTGGCGCCGACGAGCTTCATGACCTCTATCTCGCGCCTTCGGGCGAACATGGCCATGCGGATGGCGTTGAGGATGAGCATCAGCGCCGCGGCCAGCAGGCCCAGGCCGACGATCAGCACCGCGGTCTGGATGACGCTGGAGAAGTGCTGCAGGCGCTTGACGCCCTCCAACGCCGACACCGATTTGAGCACCCCGGGCTTGTTCGTCGAGAACAGCCGCTGCAGGGCGATGATGGCGTCGGGGTCGTTGGTGTTGGGCGTGACCCGGAACGAGTTCGGTACCAGGTCCTTGTTCTTGCGGCCCTCCTCGAGCATGGCCGGGTTGCTCTGGAAGAGGTGCTCGAACTCCTTCATCGTCTCCTTGTCGCCCATGTACTTGACCTTGGCGACGGAGGCGTTCTCTTCGAGCTGCTCCTGGAGCGACGACTTCTGGGCCTCGCTGATGTCCCGTTTGACGAAGACGATGACCTTGACGTCCTCGGTCCAGCGGGTGGAGAGGTTGCCGACCGCGGCGCGGGTGAGCATGGCGGTGCCGAACAGGCACAGCGACACGGCGATGGTGACGACCGCCGCGAAGCTCAGCGTGACGTTGCGCCGCAGGTTGGTCGAGGTCTCGCGGACGACGTAGTCGAGTTGCAAGGCCATGGCGTTAGTTCTGCTCCCCGATCACTGGTAGACGCCCCGAACCTGGTCACGCACGATCTCGCCCTGGTCGAGCTCGATGACCCGGCGCTGCATGGTGTCGACGATCGACCGGTCGTGCGTGGCCATGACCACGGTGGTGCCGGTCCGGTTGATGCGGTCGAGCAGGCGCATGATGCCGACCGACGTGGCCGGGTCGAGGTTCCCCGTGGGCTCGTCGGCCAGCAGGATCAGCGGCCGGTTGACGAACGCCCGGGCGATCGAGACCCGCTGCTGCTCACCGCCCGACAGCTCGTCGGGAAGGTTCTCGGACTTCGGCTCCAGGCCGACCAGCTCGAGGATGGCGGGCACCTGGGCGTGGACGACGTGGCGGGGTCGGCCGATGACCTCCAGCGCGAACGCCACGTTCTCGTACACCGACTTGTTGGGGAGCAGCTTGTAGTCCTGGAAGATGCAGCCGATGTTGCGCCGCAGGTAGGGCACCCGCCACGACGAGAGCCGAGCGATGTCCTTGCCGGCGACGTAGAGCGTGCCGTCGTCGGCGGTTTCCTCCCGGTTGATCAGGCGCAGCATCGTCGACTTGCCGGAACCGGAGGGTCCCACGAGGAAGACGAACTCGCCCTTCTCGATGTTGGCGGTGCAATGACGGAGCGCCTTGATCTCGCCCTTGTACAACTTGCTCACATTCTGGAATGTGATCATTGGCCTCGAACTTGGAGAGATGTCGAAACGGTGTGCCCAGCCCCGCCGAAGATTGCGACGAGGTTACAGAACGCAGCTTGGCACGGGTAATCACACTACGCCGTCGAAAGAAGCGAGTCCGTCAAAGGTACTGCGCGCGACGAGGCCGGACCGCTAGTTCGCCCGCCGCCACTGGAGGTACGCCTCCATGAACGGGTCCAGGTCCCCGTCGAGCACTCCGTCGACGTTGCCGGTCTCGTGCTCGGACCGCAGGTCCTTCACCATCTGGTACGGCTGCAGGACGTAGCTGCGGATCTGGCTGCCGAAGCCCACCCGCTGCTGGTCGCCGCGGATCTCGTCCAGCTCGGCCTCCCGCTTGGACCGCTCCAGGTCGGCGAGCTTGGCCTTCAGCATGGCCATGGCCCGGTCCCGGTTCTGGAACTGGCTGCGCTCGACCTGGCACGACACCACGATCCCGGTGGGGAGGTGGGTCAGCCGCACGGCCGACGACGTCTTGTTGATGTGCTGGCCGCCCGCCCCGGACGCCCGGAAGACGTCCATCTTGATGTCCTTGTCGTCGACCTCGACGCCACTGTCGCCGTCGTCGAGCATCGGCACCACCTGGAGGGCGGCGAACGCGGTCTGGCGCTTGCCCTGGGCGTTGAACGGGCTCATCCGCACCAGGCGGTGGACGCCCCGCTCGGCCTGCAGGTAGCCGTAGGCGTAGCGGCCCTTGACCACGAAGTCGGCCGACGAGATGCCGGCCTCCGAACCCGGGGTCGTCGAGTCCATCTCGGTGTCGAAGCCGCGGCGCTCGGCCCAGCGCAGCACCATCCGCAGCAGCATCTCGGCCCAGTCCTGGGCGTCGACGCCCCCCTCCCCCGCCTGGATGCTGACGAGAGCGTCGGCCTGGTCGTGCTCGCCGGAGAACATCGAGCGGAGCTCGATCTGGCGCAGCTGGGTGTCGAGCTCGCCGAGGCTCTGCTCGACCTCGGTCAGCGACCCCTCGTCGCCCTCCTCCCGGGCCAGCTCGTAGAGGGTCTCGGCGTCGTCGAGGCGCTCGGTGATGCCGTCGAAGCGGCTCAGGTCGTCGTTGAGGTTGGCCAGCTCACCGGTGACCTTGCGGGCGTTGTCGGTGTCGTCCCACAGGTCGGGGCGGGACGCCTCGGCCTCCAGCTGGGGCTGGCGGGTGCGCAGCTCGTCGATCTTCAGGTAGCCGGCGGCCTCGGCCAACCGCTCCCTCAGCGCCTTGAGCTCGTCGGACAGGTCCCTCATCTCATCGAGCCGTTGCGGCTGCTACGCGCCGTGGCACTGCTTGTACTTCTTGCCCGAGCCGCAAGGGCACGGGGCGTTGCGGGGCGTCTTGTCCCAGTCCGACTTCACGACCGGGACGTTCTGCGGCTCGCGCTGCGGCACCGGGGCCTCGGCTGCGCCGTTACCACCCCCGTCACCGGACCGGACCGCGGCTGCCATGCTTGCCGCCCCGCCGGACGACGACGGGTCCTCGGGCGCCGAGTACTGGAAGTTGGTGACCCGGGACTGCACCTCGGGATCGACCGGTGCCGGCTGGTTGACCTGCACCTGGACGTGCATGACGTAGCGGATGAAGTCCTGCGACACGCCGTGCATCATCTGGCCGAACATCTCGAAGCCCTCGCGCTGCCACTCGGTGAGGGGATCGCGCTGGCCCATGGCCCTCAGGTTGATGCCCTCGCGCAGGTAGTCCATCTCGTAGAGGTGGGCCCGCCAGCGCTGGTCGATGATCCGCAGCATGACGGTCCGCTCGACCTGGCGCATGACCTCCGGGGTCAGCTCGGCCTCGCGAGCCTCGTAGTAGGTGAGGGCCTCGTCCATGAGCATCTCGTAGAGCTCGTTGGTGCCCGTGGCCTGCTTGAGCTGCTCGATCGACAGGTGCGACGGCCAGTAGGTGCGGACCTCGGTGTGGAGGCCCTCCAGGTCCCACTCCTCGTTGTACTCGCTGACGCAGTGCGACTCGATGAGCGAGTTGACCCCGTCCGGCAGGTACTCCTCGGCGATCTTCTCCCGCAGGTCGACCTTGTCCAGCACCTGGTCCCGCAGCGCGTAGATGACCTTGCGCTGCTCGTTCATGACCTCGTCGTACTTGAGGACGTTCTTGCGGATCTCGGCGTTGCGCTGCTCGACGGTGGACTGCGCCCGCTCGATGGCCTTGGTGACCATCTTGGCTTCGAGCGGCACGTCCTCGGGCAGCGCCTTGCCCATGACCCAGTTGACCATGCCGGTCGCGAACAACCGCATGAGGTCGTCCTCGAGGCTGAGGTAGAAGCGGCTCTCACCGGGGTCGCCCTGACGGCCGGAACGGCCGCGGAGCTGGTTGTCGATGCGGCGGCTGTCGTGGCGCTCGGTGCCGAGCACGTAGAGGCCACCCAACTCGCGGACCTTGGCGCCCTCGGCAGTGGTCTCCCGCTCGTAGCGCTGGATCACGGTCTCGAGCTGGGGCCGGTTCTCCTCGTCGTCCGGGTCGAGGCCCTCGATGCGCAGGTCCCGCTTGGCCAGGCCCTCGGGGTTGCCGCCGAGGATGATGTCGACGCCTCGACCGGCCATGTTGGTGGCCACGGTGACGGCGTGGAGCGACCCGGCCTGGGCGATGATCTCGGCCTCCCGGAAGTGCTGCTTGGCGTTCAGCACCTCGTGGCGGACACCCCGCTTGTCGAGCAGCCGGGACAGCTTCTCCGACTTCTCGACCGAGATGGTGCCCACCAGGACCGGCTGGCCGGCCTCGTAGCGGTCGGCGATGTCGTCGACCACTGCGTTGAACTTGGCGTCCTCGTTCTTGTAGATCAGGTCACCCTCGTCGGCCCGGGCGTTGGGCTTGTTCGTGGGGACGGGGATGACCTGCAGGTTGTAGGTCGCATGGAGCTCGGCGGCGTCGCTCATGGCGGTACCGGTCATGCCGGCGAGCTTCTCGTACATGCGGAAGTAGTTCTGCAGCGTGACCGTGGCCAGCGTCTGGTTCTCTTCCTTGATCTTGGCGCCTTCCTTGGCCTCGACGGCCTGGTGGAGGCCCTCCGACCAGCGCCGGCCTTCGAGGATGCGGCCGGTGAACTCGTCGACGATCTTCACCTCGCCGCCGGCGACCACGTAGTCCTTGTCCCGGCGGAACAGCTCCTTGGCCCGCAAGGCGGCCTGGAGCTGGTGGACGAGGTTCTGGGCGACGCCGTCGTAGAGGTTCTCGACGCCCAGCGCCTTCTCGACCTTCTCGATGCCCTCCTCGGTGGGCACCACGGTGCGCTTCTCCTCGTCGACCTCGTAGTCCTCGTCCCGGCGCAGGCCCCGGACGATGGAGGCGAACTTGTAGTAGAGCTGCGCGGCGTCGGCGACCCGGCCGGAGATGATGAGCGGGGTCCGGGCCTCGTCGATGAGGATCGAGTCGACCTCGTCGACGATCGCGTAGGTGAAGCCCCGCTGGACCTGCGCCTCGCGGGACGGCGCCATGTTGTCGCGGAGGTAGTCGAAGCCGAACTCGTTGTTGGTGCCGTACGTGACATCGCAGGCGTACTGCTGGCGCTTGTGATCGGGGTCGGGCTGCCCGGGCACGACCAGGCCGACCGACAGGCCCATGAACTGGTGCAGCCGACCCATCCACTGGGCGTGGAAGGTGGCCAGGTAGTCGTTCACCGTGACCAGGTGGACGCCCTTGCCGGTGAGGCCGTTGAGGTAGACCGGCAGGGTCGAGACCAGGGTCTTGCCCTCGCCGGTCTTCATCTCGGCGACCCAGCCGAAGTGCAGGGCGGCGCCCCCGACGAGCTGGACGTCGTAGTGCCGCTGGCCGAGCACCCGCTTGCCGGCCTCACGCACCACCGCGAAGGCCTCGATCAGCAGGTCGTCGACCGATTCGCCGCGGTCGAGCCGCTGACGGAACTCGGGCGTCTTGGCCTGCAGCTGCTCGTCGGACAGTGCCTCGAACTCGGCCTCGTAGGCCGTGATGTCGGGGACGAGTGATTGGAGCGCCCGCAGTTTCTTGCCCTCGCCGGCGCGAAGGAAGCGATCGAACATGCCCATGAGGGTGGACAGTCTACCTACCGCCTGGAGGTACCCCCAGGCAGTCGCAGGCCTTCACGCAGGCCCTCCGACGATTCCCCCGGTTGTGCCCGGCTTCGGGCCTCGGGTTCAGGCGGCGGGTTCAGCGGCGGCGGTGCGGCGCCGGCGGCGCTGGGCGACCACGTGGATGATCGGCAGGTCGAACTCCCGCTGCATGCGCCGCTTGACGTCCATCCGGAGCCATGCGGAGGTGTGCGCCGGGAGCGTCGACAGGATGATCCCCTCGCAGTCGAAGTCGACGTTCCGCAGGGCGGTCGACACCGCGTACACCGGGCTGGCGTCGCCGACCTCGCCCGTGACCTCCAGGCCGGCGTCGGCGAAGGTGGCGAGACCCTCGTCGAGCCGCTGCTTGGCGGCCGACTGGAGCTGGCCGTCGGACCACGCACCCCGGGGGTGGTGGACCGGCACCACCAGGTGGAAGGTCACGTCGGGTTCCTTCTGCGCCAGCTCCCTGACGTGGTCCAGCAGGTCCGGACCGACCAGCGTGCGGTGCGCGACCACGAGGTATCTGCCCATCGACTACCCCCTTGGGTGAGAAGCCCTCCCCTGCGGTGCCCGTCCCGGCCCGGCCGTAAACCGTGGTCCCGACGGTGAACGCCCGGTAACTCCACGGGGAACACCCTTTCCCCTACACGGCCTCCGGATGAAGGGCTACCCTCGCCCTCGACACGCAACTCGCACAGGAGGTTTCCTGGGTGGAGATAACGGTCAGCGCACGGAACACCGAGGTGTCCAGAGCTTTGCGGGAAGCTGTCGAGGACAAGATCGGTCGCCTTGCTCGGAAGGCATCCGGTCTTCGCCGAGCGGATGTGCACTTCTTCGAAGAGCGCAACCCTCGGATCCCCGAACGGGAGTGCTGCGAGGTGACCCTCGACGGGCGGGGGCACCAGATCCATTGCCGGGTCAGCGGTCCCGACAGTTTCGTCACGGTCGATCGCGCTGCTGCCAAGCTCGAGCAGCAGATCGAGAAGGCCAAGACCAAGCTCATGCGTCGCCGCAACGCCGCTGCGGCGCAGCGGAGCGTCACCCGCCGCGAGGCGGCCAACGGCTCCACAAGCACCAGCAACTCGGCCGCCGCAGCTCGGGCGCTGCGCCGCGCCGTCTAGCTCTCGCTTCGCTGCCCGCCGTCACGGGCGGCGGGCAGCGGTGAGGCCACCGATCCAGGGCACGCCGGCGGACCGCAGGACGGCTGCGCCACAGCGCAGGGTGGTGCCGGTCGTGAGGACGTCGTCCACGAGGACCACGGGGACGTCTCGCCGGGCGGGGCGAACCAGCCGCAGGTCGACGCCGACGAGCCGGTCCTCCCGGGATCGCCCGGTCTGAGGCAGCCCCGACCGCCGGGCCAGCACCCGCACGCACGAGCGTTTCCAGCGCCGGGCGACCGCCCGAGCCAGCAGCTCAGCCTGGTCGAAACCGCGTTTTCGGCGCCGCCGCGGCGTGGTGGGCATCCAGGTGACGATCGCGCCGTCCGGCGGCTCGATGAGCCCCGCCATCCCGTCGGCGAGCCACCCGAGCGCTACCCGCTCGTTCCTGTACTTCAGCCTGGTGAGCAACGGCGCCGCCCGCTCGTCGTACACGAGCAACGACCGGCAGATGTCGAACCCCACGACCCCCGCCACGGCCGCCGGCACCCGCCGCAACCGCCGCCAACACCCCGCACACAGAAAGCCCCCCACTCCCCCACACACCAAGCACCCATAGGAAGTAGCCATGCCCCCATCATCGTCAGGGGGTGTGACAGTTAAGAGAGAGAGAGGTCCCGCCTACCAGGGCGGGGCCCATCGCCGCTCGGCCCGCGACGACCGAGGGTCCTCGCTGGAGATGGGTGCCACCACATCGGGGACGTTGAGCAAAACGGACGGCTGCTCGGCTGAAGCGCGACGGGATCAGGCGTACCGTTGGGGCGGAGGTGGCGGAGATGGGCGATGAAGACGTACCGGCGGCAGAGCAGGAGACGCCCGAGCTGATCGAGGCCGACGTCGCGGACGGCGACGACGTCCCCGACATGAGCGAAGGCGTCCCCCAGGACCACGAGCCGGCGGAGGGGTCCCCGTCGTGAACACGGCCGGCGACGCGCTCAACGTCATGCGGTCGCTGATCGGCGCCCGGGAGATCCCTCGTGGCTCCAACAACGCCCAGCCCGTCACGTCGTGGTACGGGATGAAGGCGGCCTGGTGCGCCATGACCGTGAGCTATGCCCTGTTCCACAGCGGGCACCCGCGCCATGTGCGCTTCGCCTACACACCGACCGGCCAGGCCATGTTCGAGAACGGCGAGTGGGGGACCTTCCACCGGACCCCCAGGCCCGGCGACCTGGTGTTCTACAGCCTGAAGGGCAAGCGCACCGACCACGTCGGCATGATCGAGTCGGTCAACGGCGACGGCACGTACACCTCGATCGAAGGCAACGTCGGCGACGCCTGCAAGCGCCAGCGCTACCCGCTGAACTTCCGCGCCATCCGTGGCTACGGCCGGCCTCGCTACGGCGGCGTCATGGCGATGCGGTCAGGACTCGCCACTGGCACGGGCGGTGAGCGCACCCTGGCACTGGGGTCCCGCGGCGAGGACGTCGAGGGCCTCCAGCGCGTCCTGGTCGGTGCAGGCCACCTGCCAGCGTCGGCGGTCAACGGTGTGTTCGGAGACGACACGAAGACCGCGCTCATGGCGCTGCAGCGCCGGCTGGGCCTGGCCGCCACCGGCATCGCCGACCCCGACACCCTCGACGCCATCGACAACCTGCTGCGGCTCCTCGCCAACCTGGAGATCGAGATGCTGATCATCGACTGTCCTGACAAGCCAGCGCTGCTCCTCGCCGGTTCGGTGCAGCAGCTCGACAACGACCAGCGCAACGCCCTGCGCAGCGTCGGCGTGCAAGCGCAGCGCGTCGACCGCGCCCGGTGGGAGGCGCTCAACTCGCTCGCCCGAGCGTAAGCACCGAACGTACGGGGCCCGGACCAGCACGGAGGCGGGCCGGGTCAGTCCTCGCTCCCCTGGGCGACGAGCTTCACCCGGGTGTCGTCGGCGGACGCGAGGGTGTCGTAGTCGCCCTTCGGCACCACGACCTCGAAGGTGCGCTCGCCGGTGTTCTCGTCGGGCTCGCCGACCGACCGGATCCAGGCGTTCTCGATGGTCTCGGGGTCCTCGCCCCTGTTGGGTGGCTGGATGACGACGTCGACCCGCATGCCGGCGAGCTGGTCCCGGGGCGGGAAGCGGCCGGGCTTCAGGCGCAGCGGGACGCCCCGCTTGTCGCCGGGGATCGGGTTCTGGCCGTCATCGAGGAGCTGCTCGGCCGCCAGCAGGGTGCCCTCGACGATGGGCACCCGGGTGACCCGACCTACCAGATCGTCGGCCTCGCCGGCCTTGACCGTGCGCACCCCGGGGTCGGCCGCGACCCGCACGGTGCGGAAGTCCTCCTTGGTCAGCGTGTGGTACTGCTCGACGTCGTGGTCGAGGGCCAGCACCTCGATGCGCTCGCCGGCCGAGACGTAGACGGCGGCGAAGATCCAGGCGCCCAGCAGCGAGAGGGTGGTGCCCACGGCGAAGCGGCCCCAGCGCCGCCGGGTCGGCAACCCCTCGGGCGACACCGCGACTGGGGTCCCCCGACGCCGGCCGAGCCGCCGGGGCGGCGGGGGGAGCGCGGGTCGCCCCCGCGGCGGGGCCACGGGTGTCGACGCGGGCGAAGGTGGCGGTGGCCTGTCGTCGAGGGTGCTCATGATCCGTTCCGTTCCTTCACGTCTGGTCCTCGCTGGCCTGCGTGACGTGGCATCCCGCGCTGCGCTGCATGTACGTGGAAAGGCGCCCCCGGCTTCCCGGGGTACAGCGGGCGGGCGGGACCACCGCGATCCAGGCGAAGAGACGCCCTGCACGGTGGCGGCGTACAGCGTCGACACCTGGGGGTGTCGATCTGCACGAACGTCGGGACGTTGAGGACGGAGCGGTTGGCCTGGTCCGGCTCGAGTCCTCCTGTCCGGAGGTCTCTGCCACCATGTGCCTGCTCGCCGCGCCCACGCCGCCCCACTCCTGCTGCCGAGCCATGACCAGCGGCCTCGCTCGTCCCTGCGAGCGACACCTCGGGTCCTGGCGTTCCCGATTCGTCCTCAGGCTCCGGCAGCTCGAGCGCGGACAACGCCCCCGGAAGCAACGACTGTACCGCGGACCCGCTGACGGCGAGGGTCACCGGCGTTTCCGGGATGGCCTGGACTGTTGAGGCGCTCCGCGCCAGCTAGAGGTAGCCGACGAGGGATGTGGTCACGACGACGGCGTTGCCGGCCACCATGGCGGCGACGACCGGGTTCGTCAGGGTGTGGGCCAGGGACTCCGGCGGTCCGTCCGGGACGATGGCGGCGGCCAGGCCGCCCCGACGGCGGATCACCGCGGTGCCGGTGGCGCCGACCCCGAGCGCCGCCAGGATCAGCAGCGTCGCCGCCACCCGGGAGACCGTCTCGGCGCCACTCTCCAGCAGCGGGTCGCTCAGCCAGCCCCGCTCCGGCAGGGCGTGGACCATCACATAGGCGAACGCCAGGCCGAAGCCGAGCGACGCCGCCGCCGACGGGGCCCACCGGTGGCGCATGAACACCAGGACCACCAGACCGACCTCCACGAGGATCCCCGCCAGCCCGACCCAGAAGAGGTCGTCCGAGACCGAGTCGGCGCCCCGGCGGGCGTGGTCGCCGTTGTGGAACAGCACGGCGAGGGCGAAGAAGGTCGTCGCCCAGCGCAGCCGGCGAGCGTCGGCCGGGGCGTCGGCCGCAGCACCGGTCGAGGTCTGGGGCTGGATGGCAGTCACTAGACGATCGTTCTACTATTAGGCTGCGCGGATGGCAAGTGACACCCCCCACCGGATCGTCGAGGCAACCGCCAACCTCTTCCAGCGCAACGGCTACACCGGCACTGGCCTCAAGCAGATCTCGGCCGACAGCGGGGTGCCCTTCGGGTCGCTGTACCACTTCTTCCCCGGCGGCAAGGAGGCCCTGGCCACGGAGACCTTGCGCTGGTCGGGACGGGGCTACGCCACCCGGGTCGCCGCCGTGCTGGCCGAGGGCCCCCGCGACGACCTCGCCGCCACCGTGCGGCACGCCTTCGACCGGGCGGCGGAGGACCTGGTCGCCACGGACTACGTCGACGCCTGCCCCATCGCCACGGTCGCCCTCGAGGTGGCCAGCTCCAACGACACGCTCCGCGAGGTGACGGCGGAGATCTTCGGGGAGTGGCTGCAGGGCCTCGACGCCTGGCTCGTCGCCGGCGGGGTTCCCGAGGACCAGGCCCGGGCCCTGTCGACCCTGTTCCTGGCGGCGCTCGAGGGAGGCTTCCTCCTCAGCCGCGCCGCCCGAGATCCCGCTCCCCTCCACGCCCTCGGCGAACAAGTCGCCGCCCAGGTCGCCGCCGCCCTCCCCACCGAACCGCGGTAGCCCCAACACCGGAAGGGGG
>Ga0075421_100002110_pt1 | contig 23567 bp, 21 predicted proteins | sample SoiMetdeltSBSDD5_FD_75292 | JGI IMG/M metagenome (GOLD analysis project Ga0075421, IMG submission 75292) | Bulk soil microbial communities from a Populus tree surrounding site in Tennessee, USA - Soil MetaG P. deltoides SBSDD5 | ecosystem: Environmental > Terrestrial > Soil > Tree plantation...
GGCAGTTCGTTGGACGTCGCCAAAACACGCCTTCTGGCAATTTGTCGATTGGAATCTGGATCGCCAATTCCATGCGAGTTGATCGTAACACTCGCTGTCGAAATTGGAGAAGCATCAATCACTCGACCACAATTCTCACGGTCAGTTGCTTCGTGCTCAGGAGACTAGCCGAGCCATAGCGACGGCGCCGTGAGTGGCCAAGGGGAAGCCGAGCGAAGAGGTCAGAATCGCGCTCATGAACGGCAACACGTTGAACCTGAGTATGGTGAATCCGCTGTCGGACATCATCATGAGTGGTATGCGAAGGCGCTCGAAATTGTGCAGGTCGCCTATTGGAGCTATCCATCGCGAGCGTCGCTCAGCAACGTGAACGTGACCATTGTGAAGCGCAGCCGGTACTTGTTGGTGATATCGATGACAAACAACTCTTCGTTCAGCTTTCCTACGGCTGAGTTGAAGGCGAATGCGACTGGCACGACTTAGCGCTACTCGTTCTCGCGGATGACCTTTTGCAGGCGCCGCAGCTTGTTGCGGAGTTCGTCGCTCGCTTCGACGACCTGGTTGGTGTCGAAGATGACGCGGGGAGTCATGAAGATGATGAGCTCGGAGCGCTCCTTGGAAATGCTCTTGCTGCCAAAGACGGAGCCGACGATGGGGATTCTATGGAGACCGGGGATTCCGGCAGAGCTTGACGTATCGCTCTCAGTGATGATGCCGCCGATGGCGATGGTGTCGCCATCCTGAACGGTGACCTGGGTGTTAACGGTGCGGCGTGAAAACGAGGGTGATTGAATAGAGCCGGGGGCGGGGGCCTGGGGCGCGCTGACTTCCTGATTGATGATGAGTGTCACGACGCCGCTGGGGGTGACGCGGGCGTTGACGGTAAGTTGCACGCCGGCACTACGGTTTTGAATCTGGTTGGCGAAAACGCTGGAGCCGCCACTTTGGACGCCACTGGCTACGCCTTGCGAACTGAGCGTAGGAACATCCTGGCCAACCATGATGCTGGCGCCGACGCTATCGGTCGCGATGATACTGGGCGCGGAGATGACTTTGGTACGTGAAGAGTTTTCGGCGAGTTGGAGGAATGCCAGCAGCTCTCGGCTTTGTCCCACTAACGCGCCAAGGGAGAGCTGAGTGACGCCAGCGCTGAGGTTGCCTAACAAGGATTTGTCGGCGTCCGTTCTCTTTTGCAGGAAGGCAGCGACACCGCTGGCAAAAGCACCGGTGAGCGTTACTTCGAAGATCTTGGCATCGACCAGGACCTGGCGTGGAGGAATATCGAGGTCCTTAAGAAGCTTCTCGATCTGGGTCCATTCCTGCGGGGTGCACTGGACGAGCAGCGTGTTATCGATGGGGTTGGGGATGATGCGCGGGATGCGTCCGCCGTTTATGCCCAGGCCAGCGCCCGCAAAAGAGCCGGACTGATCGGCACCACCGACGCCGGCGCCCGGGACAATGTTGCCGCCTTGGTTGAAAGCTGTTTGGCCGGGTTGGAGGAAGCCCTGGATGCCCGCGCCAGGGATGCCGGCTGTGGCAGGCTGATAGCCGCCGACGCCGCCGTAGCCACCACCCATTCCACTGTAGCCACCACCCATGCCGCCGTAGCCGCCACCATAACCACCTCCGTAACCACCGCCCATTCCGTAGCCACCCATACCGTAGCCACCACCCATGCCGTAGCCGCCGCCCATGCCGTAGCCGCCGCCCATCCCCATGCCTCCGAACATCGGATAACCGCCGTAGAGCATGGTGATGGAACTGGCGAGAATTTCCGAACGGCTGTATTTGACGCGGTAGATGTAATTACCCAGGCCGGAGGAAGAAACCTTGACTTCCGTATCGAGCTTCTCGATCCACTTCTCGACTTCTTCGAAGACGCCGGGGTTTGGCGCAACGACGATCAAGGTGTTCAGGCGTTCGACCGGAACGAATCGGATGTGAGTGGTCTTCTCCGTGAGCGTGATGGATTTGAGAACGCCCTCCAACTCCTTAGCGATGGCTTCGGGCGACCCGTTCTTGAGCGTGTAGAGTTTGACGCGCTGGCTGGCCAGGGTGTCGCTATCGAACATGGAGATGAGCTCCATGATGCGCTTGGCGTTACGCCGCGAGTCCATGAGGAAGAGCAGGTTGGCCGGCGTGTAGATCGTGACGGAAGCACCCGCTCCAATGAAGGGCTCGATGAGTTTGCCTACCTCGGTGGCGGTTGCATACTTCAAAAAGATGAGGCTGAGGACGGCGGATTCGTCTTCGTTCAAATTGGCAGGATCGCGGATGATGGGTAGCGGGAGGCGCATTGCATCGCCAATGAGGACAATGCGGTAGATGTCGCCGACTTTCACCATGGTGGCGCCATTGATGCGCAGGATGAGGTTGAGCAACTCGGCGGCGTCCATACTACGCGACTCGCCATAGGTGCTGAGAGAGACCGAGCCGGTGACCCTGGGATCGATCATGTAGTTGATCTTGAGTTGGCGGCAGAGGATGTCGACGACTTCGGTGAGGGAGGCGCGACTCAGGTTGAGGCTGCCGGTGAGCACGGGGCCGGGCGCCGGCGGCGCAGTTTGCGTTGGCGCAGGTTGCGCGGGCTGTGCCGGCGCTGGTTGAGCGGCCTGGGTTGTAGGAGGCGGCGCGGGAGCAGGAGTGACTGCCTGCGGTGTCGCAGGCGGCGCCTGTGCCGCGGGATCGGCGGCCGGCGGAGTCGGCGGCGGGGTTTGTGCCGGCGGCTGAGCAGCAGGCTGAGCCGGCGGCGCGGCTTGTGGATAGATGGTACCCAGCGCGAAGTGCGCGCAGAAGATGACCGTTGCGATGCGCTTCATTCGCACTTACTCCTGGGCTCCCTTGGATGAGGCTGGGGTAGCGCGCTTGAGGGCGGCGGCTTCGTTGTCGTCGAGCTCGCTCTTCTTCTTGGTCCACTTGCTCAGACCGAAGGGGGTCTTGCGCTGAAATTCGACCGAGTCGCCTTTGTCGATTGCGACCAGATCGGTGAGGGCTTCTTCAGCGACCTTCTCGTCGGCTTCGTATTTGGAGAAGCCGAAGGGAGTGCGGCGGTACATCCACACCTTTCCATCCTTTTCAGTAGCGCGCCAGGTGTGCTTGTCCACCTGGACGGCGCCTTCGGGCAGCGGCGGGAGTTTAGGCGTATAAACCTGGGTCACGCGGCCTTGGGCAGCGGGTGTCGCGGGTTCCGACTTGGGGGCGGGTTTAGGCGTTGGGGCCGCATCCTTGGCGTCACTGGGCGCCGCCGCGGTTTTCGGCTTGGCTTCGCCAGACGGTGCAGCCTTCTTCCTGGCCGGGGTCTTTTGCGCCTCGGCAAAGGCGGCGGAGGCGGCGAGGATCGTGCTGAGAGCGGCGATTCCAACGAGTCTAGTCTTCATATCGAGCTCCTAAATTTACTGTCCGATTTTGACCCAGCGGCAGACATTGCTGAACGGTGTTTTGGTGATGACTTTCCGATAGCCACCCTGCACGGTTCCGGCGGGGGAGGAGTCGCCGGCGGCGCAGACGAGATCGGCTCCTCCGACATCAATGCCCGGGAGGCCTTCGGTGGCCTGCTGGGTTTTCTTGATGGCTTCGGGCGGGGTGACAGGTCCTTTGCTAGTGGGAATGTCGCCGCGCGTTGTAGGCGGTGATGCACCTCCCATTGCGCCTTGCGGCGGCGGTGCAGCTTCCTTGGGTTTGAGTTCGGCGATGCTCTTAGTGAATTCCTTGTCTTCCCAGGAGAGGGTGATGTCTTCCGGAGTGAGCTTGGCGATAAGGAACGGGCCGACTTTGTCGCCCGTGCGGTAGCCCTTTTGATCGGGCTTTCCGGGCTCGCTGAGGAGCACGGTGGTGTCGCCGAACATGGAGATGACACCATAGGCGGCCGGGAAGGCGGGCACGGGCTTGGGTGGATCGGGCGGCTTGACGTCGATAATCTCGTCGGGATTGCGATCCTTGGAGAACAGCAGTTGCTGCGCGGCGGGCAGGTAGTTGGCGGCCTGCACGGGCTTCACCAGTTGGGCGGGCACATGTACGGGAACCTGTTGCGGGCGCGCGGGCTGCTTGAAGAACGTTGTACCGTGTTCGGCAGCCTTGCGCGAAGATTGACGCCACTGATAGCCTGCCGCGCCGAGGGCGCCGACGAGGAGGACATTCAGCCAAACGAGCTTGCGGTTCATAACGAGCCAAGCTCCTTTCGTTTGGGGACGAGCTGACGGCCGACAACGCCGCCAACGGTCAGGCGGACGGCCATGGTTTTCTGTTTGGGGTCGCCGGCGCGCACGGTGAGGTCGCGCGTGGCGATCAATTCGGGCTGAGCGCTGATGTCGGCAAGGAGGTTGAGCAGCTGGACGATGCGGCAGTTGAAATTGACGGTGACCGCGGATTCGCCGTATGTCTTTCCGAGAGGCTCGACGCCACCGAGATCGGTTTGCTGGATGTCGATGGGGGGCGATTGAGCGCGCGCGAGCTTGCGCACCTGCTGAAGGATTTGGGCGGCGGTTTGCGGCGCGGTTTCGGCGCGGAAGAGGCCTTTCTCGCGAAGGGCGAGATCCTTTTTCGCTTCGGCGAGAACCTTTTCGCGAGCGGGCATGGTAGCGGCAAGGTCGCGCAAGCGGCCCAGGCGGCGCTCGGCAGCAGGAATGGATTCAGCGGCGGGGACGACGACGTCGGACGCCGGGTCATGCTGCGGCCAGAAGTAGATGGCGGCGAAGATAACGGCGCATCCCCCCAGAAGGAGGAGCGCGCGGCGGTCGCGATCCGTCATGTTCATTGTTCGACTCCCGTGCCTTCGCCTTCGCGAGTAGAGCGGAGGGTGAAGTTTTCACCGCCGCCCTGGCGAGCCTGGACGCCGGCGAAATCGGAACCGACGAATAGGGGCGATTGATCGAACTTTTGCAGCATCGGCGCGGCCACGTCGGTTTCGCCCTGCAAGGTGAGCGTAGTGCGGGTAAGCACCATGTTGTTCGCCCAGGAAGGGGGCGAGATGAGGATGGTGGCTTCGCGCAGCGCTTCCATGTCGGCGACCGTGCGGCGGCGGAACTGGTCGAGCAAGGCGACGCTAGCGCGCGTGGCGGCAGCTTCTTTATCGAGCTGGTCGACACGGCGGGCACGTTTTTCAAGTTGAGCGATCTGTTCGTTCAATTGCGCGAGGTAGCGGGCGCTCTCGCGGGACTCCTGTGTCACCAGAAAGAAGCCGGCAACAGCGAGCAGGAGGAGCAGAACAGCCGTAGGGATGTACTGGAGTTTGGACCTTGCGCGGCGCTCGGCTTCGGGAATGAGGTTGGCTTCGAGGGCAAGGCCTGGGGCGGCCGAGGTGAGCGCGGCGGCGTAGGGGAGCAGGGCGTCGGGGCCGAATTCGTCGTGTGCGCGGAGAGGGGGTGGGGCGAGCCGTTCAACGGCGTAGGGCTCGGTGGCGGGATCGAGGCGGAGCTCGCTCAACGCGGCGCGGCGGGCGATTTCATAATTATTGTCGAGAACCGTCGAGTAGACCGGGCGGGCCGGGCTTTCACCATAGACCTCGAAAGCATCGCCGGTAGGCATGATGGCGAGGAAGCCGGAAGGCTCGGGAGAGCGGAAAAGGCGCTGCGCGGTGTAGAGCACGGCGGCCGAGACAGTGAGCGTGCCAACAGGGATGCCAGCTTCGGCGAAGAGCGTGCGGTAGTGGGCCAGAGTTTCGTGACGCGTGATGGCGACCAGCACGTTTGGCGATTTGCCGAGGCGGGCATAACACCAGGCGGCTTCGTCTTCGGCGAAGGGATGAAGGCCCTCAATCTGGAACGCGACGGCGGCGGGAATGTCCTGTTCGCCGACACCGGGAAGCGTAAGTTGGCGGACGATGACGTCGTTGCGGGGGAGCAAGACGGCGGCAGGTGTTTTCTCCGCGCCGAACTTTCGGGCGAAGGCGAAATACTCCGCGCTCCACTCTGCGGCGGCGCGCTCGTGGATCCCTTCGATGCGGATCTGGCCGAGGACTTCGGCGCCATTGGGACGAAGGCGCGCGGCAACCGCGCGGAGGGAGTCTTGTTGGAGTTCTATACCGATGCCGGTACCGATGGCGAGCCATTTGCGCAGACCGGCTGTGCCGACGGCGAGGGCCATGCCAGGCATGAGGCCATCGGTGAGACCGAGGCCAAGATGGTTTAGTTCCACTGGGCGGCCTCGGAACTGGAATTGGTATCGAAGCGGAGCACCTCGTAGGGGCGTGTGGATTGGCCGTCGACGAAGTATTTGACGGTTGCCGAAGCAGTGCGGCGAACGTCGCTCATGCGGCCATCGGGGAGGCGGAGGCGGGCCGTCGAACGGATGGTGTAGCGGGTGTAGCCACCGGCGCGGAGACGTTGGGCGGCGGGTCCGGCGATGGTGCGGAGAGTTTGCAGGTCCCGCATGCGCAGAGGGCGCGAGGCACGGAGGCGCATGATTTGATCGATGGCCGGTGGGGGGACTCCGATGCTGAGCAGGAGAGCGGGCTCGGCGTTATTGACATCGTAGACCCCGACTGCACCTTTGGGGGAAACGCAATCGCGGAAACCACCGATGCGCATGAGCCGGCCGCCGTTATCGCGGCGGTAGGTCCCGTAGAAGAGGTCGGGTGTCATGCCTTTCACGTAGAGCAACTCCTCGATCTCTTCTATGGACGCGTGGCGCCCGCGGAAAGACGGAACGCGGGTCAAATAATACTGATCGAAAAGGCCAGTGGCGCCGGGAGGAGCGGGAGTGCGCCATTCGACGATAGCGGCAGCGATTTCTTGGGCTTGGCCAGGTGCGGCGCCAAGCGCGACGAGGAGGCGCTCGATATCGGCGATGGGGGCGAGGTTGATGTTGAGGCGCGAGGCGTCGGAGACGTATTCGGTGATCGCGGTGCCCGCGGGGAAGTCCATGAGTTCGCCTGAGAGGCCGTGTTCGAAGAACCGGGGAGTGCCGTCGGCGTTGCGCTCACCGGGTCCCCACAGGATGTGGAGAATACCGCGCTGGACGGCGCCTTCGGCGAGATATTGGGCTCGGAGGCCTTCGCCGAGGGTGGAGCTGCGGTCGATTTCGCCGCGGACATTGATGGCAACAGCGAAGGCAATCGCGCCAAGGGCAGCGGTGAGCCACAAGACGGCGAGGAGGGCGCCGCCGCGTTCGGAGCACCGAACTTTAGCCACCGATGAACGCGGATGGACATGGACTGCGCGACGGCTATTGCTTTGGTGGCGGTTCATAGTCCTCATAGGGGAGAAAGGGGTTGCGATTGACACGCACGGGAAGGGTGAGCGTGCGGAATTGAGCGCGTGAGGGGTCGGGTCGGAGCGGCGCCATGTCAAAGCGGATCGCGTAGGGGAGTTCCTTCTCGCGCCAGACGGGGACCCATTCACGGCGCGTGCTGCCGGGGACTTCTCGCTGATAGGAGAACCGGCAACGGGCAAGCTGGTCGGCGAGGATGAAGGTATTGGGGGAAAGCTGCGGCGGAGCAAGTTGGATCTGGAGGCCGCCGTTGGGGAGTGGGGCCATGCCGAGGCAGGACGATTGGAACGTAGAGGGGCCGTTGTAGTAGAGCTCGTTGACGACGAGGCGAACGCCTTCGGCGTTTTCGCCGGGAACGACGAGGTATTCCACGAGGCGGGGGTAGCCGCGGGCGGCTTCGGCGAGGGAATAGGAGCTGACCAGCCGCATCATTGTGGGCTCACCCTGGAAGACGATGGCCTTCATGCCGTTGGCCGGCCCGCAAGCGGCGAGCGCGGGGATGATGCCGGCGACCTGGTTGTCGATAATGCGGTGGACGCCAGCGATACGGCGGTTCAGGCTCATGCGGGAACTCGATTTCTCCATGGCGGAGAGGCCGATGCGGAGGGCCATGAGGATGCCGACGGCGAGGAGCCCGAGGAGACTCATCGCGACTATGAGCTCCATGAGGGTGACGCCAAGCCGGGCTCGTTGAGGGCGTCTCATTGCTGCTCTCCCGGGTTGGGGGCCTTGACGATGCGATATCCCTCGATCACGGCCTTGCGCGGCGAGCGGCCGGAGATCCAGGTGACCTCGACGGCAATCCGTTGGAGCAGGCGGCTGCCGGGGCCGCCGCGGCCGGCTTCGAAGCGAGTGACCTGGGCGCGCCAGTTACCCTCAGGCAGACCGATTTCGGGAGCGACCATCCCGTTGAGCATGGCGCCAACGGGAACGGTCTGATCGGTGAGGATTTCGTCAAGCAGGCGCTTGGCTTCGAGGGTGGCCCGGTCGCGTTCGCTCAAGCGTGCGGCGTTGGCAAGCGAGGTATTGAGTGAAGCGAGAAGCGTGCCAATGGCAATCGCCATGATAGTGGCGGCAACCAGAACTTCCAAGAGGGTGAAACCGCGCACAACGGAGCGCCTCTGGCGCCCTGTGCGCTCCAGGGTGAAACCACGGCGGGCGCGGCGGAGTTTCATGGCAGCGCTCCCGCGCCAGGCGTGGTGACAACCGGGATGCCGGTGATGGGGTCGACGCTTACGATGCGCCGCTGGCCTTTGCCGTTGACGAGCAGCACGCCGATGCGAGGAACCACGGCGCCGGGCATGAGGAGAATCTGGCGGCGGAGGTCGTCGCCGAGGGGAGCGGGAGGCAGTATAGCGGCGATGACGATGCCTTGCGGCAGAGGGATGCGTTTGACGGGAGCGGGTCCCATTCCGCCGACGTAGAGGGCGTTATCGGTACGGTCGAAGGTGAGCTCAACAGGCGTCTGTTGGCGCTCGGCGCGCTGGAGGCATTGATTGAGGACGCTCGATATTGTGTCGGTGGCCTGACGCATGCGGAGAGAGTCGATGCCGGAGGTGACGGCGGGGAAACTGATAGCGGCGAGCAGTGCGATGAGGAAGACGACAACCATCGTCTCCATGAGGGTTATGCCGCCTTCGCGGCGGCGCAACGTTATCCCGCGCAGCGGGCGCGCGCGTCTATTTCCAGCTAACGATGTCGGCATTGATGCCTTCGCCGCCGGGTTGGCCGTCGGCACCGAAGCTGACGAGATCGGGCTCATCGCCGTGCTCGCCGGGATAGCGGTAGGCGTAATCGCGTCCCCACGGGTCCTTGGGAACGTCCTTGGGGAGGTAGGGGCCTTGCCAAGCGGGGACATTGGGCGGCTGGGAGCGGAGGGCAACGAGTCCCATTTCCGTCGACGGGAAAGTTCCGGTGTCGAGCTTGTATGCGCCGAGAGCGGTCTGGAATCCGTTGATCTGCGTTCTGGCGGCGGTGACGCGGGCCTTGTCGGCCTGGCCGAGGAAACGCGGCAGTACGAGAGCGCTGAACATGGCGATGATGGTCACGACCACGATCATCTCGATGAGGGTGAGGCCGAGTTGGGAACGGCGGCGTCCGAGGCGGCGGCGTGTGGGGATGAGATTCATGTGTTTCTCCGGAGTTGCCATTTTCCTAAATTGTGACTTCGTTCACCGAGGTGATGGCGAGCATCATGCTGAGGATGAGTGCGCCGACAATGATGCCCATGACGAGGATGACGACGGGTTCAAAGACGGCGGTGAAGCGCTTGATGGCGTTGCGCGTATCGGTTTCGTAGATATCAGCCATGCGGGCGAACATGGCATCGAGCCGTCCAGTTTCTTCCCCGACGCTAAGCAAGTGCGCGGCGAGCGGCGGGAAGGCGCCGGTCTTCTCAAGCGGCTTAGAGATGCCTTCTCCGCGTTTGACCCCGAGCGAGACCTGTTCGAGGGCGTTGGCGATGACCTTGTTATTTAGGATGGCGCGGGCGATGGAGATGGACTGGATGAGCGGGACGGTGTTGGCGATCAACGTCGACATGGCGCGGGCAAAGCGCGCGGTTTCGGCCTTTCGCATGGCGTCGCCCAGGAGCGGGATGCGGAGGCGAAGATGGTCCCACCAGAGACGGCCGGGAACGGTTCGGATGTAAGCCTGCAGAATGCCCACGCCGAGAATGGCGGCGCCTATAAAGAAGATGCCGTAGTTTTGGACGAAGCGGCTCACGTCGAGCATGGCTTGCGTGGGAGCGGGGATGCGCATCTGCGAGGCTTCGAAGGCTTGGGCAAAGCGCGGCACGACGTAATACATGAGCAGGAGGATGCTCGAAAGACCGACGACGCCGAGCAGGGCCGGGTAGATCATGGCTCCGATGATGAAATTGCGAAGGTCGTCGCGAGTGCGTTCGAATTCGGAGAGCCGCTCGAAAACAGTGGCCAGCGAGCCCGACGCTTCGCCGGCACGGACCATGTTGACGTAGAGGTCGCCGAAGTATTTGGGGTGGGCGGCGAGGGCGTCGGCGAAGGACTTGCCGCCTTTGAGGGTACGCAGGACTTCCTGCACGATGGGGCGGAATTCTTTTTGTTCGGTGAGTTCGCTGGTGATGAAGAGGGCGCGGTCAAGGGGGACGGTGGCGGTGAGGAGGGTGGAGATTTCCTGGGTGAAGAAGAGCACGCTGCGGCGCTTGCGGTTGCCGAAGTCGGGTAGCTCGATGGACCAGGCGGCCTTTTGGGCCTGGGCACCGATATAGACGGGGGTGAGGCCCTGGCGGCGAAGCTCGGTGGCGACGTATTTCTCCGTGTCGCCGGCGATGACGCCAGTGCGGAGTTTGCCATCCGAAGTCATGGCGCGGAAATGGAAGGTGGCGGGCATCGAGAGCGGGCGCTGTTAGAAAAGACGCGGTTGGGGGACGGAAAGACGAAGCAAGGTACGATTTTAGCCGGGGAGTGCGTCAGCCACGCGGCTCGAAGCTCGCCGGAGAATCCCAAAAATCCCCTCAGTTGGAATTCTTACGTTCGCATGGCGGAAATTTCCTATGTCCTCGCTATGTGTGTTGAGGATCGAAAGACCTCAAATCCAACTAAAGAGAAAGCGAGGAGAGATACCATGAACCGTACAATCTTTGCAACTGGGATTCTTGCCTTGATGGGATGCCTCTCCCTGGGAGCGCAGAGCATCAGATTGCAAGCTACGATTCCATTCGAATTCCGCGTCGGACAGCATCTCATGCCGCCCGGCGAATACATGGTCACCCATTCGACCGGGGTGTTGACGTTCCGGACCGAAACGGGCAAGCCGAAGGCGGCGATTATTCTCGTCCGCGGCACCCAAAAGGGTTCGGGCGACAGCACGAAGAACCAACTCGTGTTCAACCGCTACGGTGAAGACTACTTCCTCTCGCAAGTCTGGCAATCGGGCATCTCCACCGGCCTCGCGGTTAACCCGGGGAAGATCGAGAAGGAGCTGATCGCAGGGCGGGCTGCCTCGGTGCAGACGGCCGCGGTCAACCTCCGGGCCCAGTAAGCGGCCCCGGACGGCCGGCAGCTTGGGCTTACCCCTCCCCCGCTGCCGGCCATGCCGGGAATAAGAAACACGGGTTTGAAAGAACCATCAAAATTTTTCTGGACGCGCGGATGAATCATGATAGTCTTCTCCTAAATTCCGCACTAGGATGTCCTGTGGCCGAACAGGGAGATATCACTAAATTGCTCCAGCATTGGCGCGAGGGTGACTCCGGCGCCGAGAACGAGCTGTTTACCCGCGTCCTCCCCGACCTGCGGCGGCTGGCCCACTATTTCATGAACCGCGAGCGCCAAGGGCACTCGCTGCAGGCCACCGAACTGGTCGATCAAATCTACTTTCGGCTAGTGGCGGCCAAGGACCGCGATTGGCGGAACCGGGGTCATTTCTTCGCTATTGCAGGTAGGGCCATGCGCAGACATCTTATCGATCACGCCCGCGGAAGACCGGACGCCGAAATCGTTGCACTCGACGACATCCAGAATCTGATGCCCGCCGACACAGCCAAATTGGAAGTTGCCCTGACGGTAGACCGATTACTCGATCAGCTTGCGCTGACGAAGCCGGAGTGGTGCACCGTAGTGGAGTTGAAATACTTCCTCGGTCTAACCGATGAAGAAGCAGCCGATGTGCTCGGCATGAAGCTTCGGAGCATGCAGCGCACATGGCTGGAAGCTCGCAACTGGTTGTATGGGCAGATGGAGCCGGGCAGTGCCTCACAAAGCGCAGGACGATGAACTGGTAATGAATCTGGTCGAGATCGCGCTCGCGCGGCCGGCCAGTGAGCGAAAATCCTACCTAGAAGAGGCCTGCGAGGGTGAGGCAGATCTGTTCGATGCCGTATGGAAGTACGTTCAGGCCGAACAGGAGATGGGCGGATTCCTGCGGGCTCCGCTGATTCCGGCGCTGGAGATCGAGGATCCGTTCGAGCCAGGCCAGTTACTCGAGGGTCGTTTCCGTATTGTGCGCGAGATAGCGCGGGGCGGCATGGGGATCGTCTATGAGGCCATAGACGAGCGTTTGGGGAAGCGCATTGCGTTGAAATGCGCAATGGCAGGTTTTCGCAAGCGGCTTCCGCCGGAGGTGCGCAACGCGACAGAGATCAGCCACCCGAACGTGTGCAAGATTTTCGAGATCCACACAGCGTCGACGCGGCAGGGCGAAATCGACTTCCTGACGATGGAATTCGTGGATGGAGAGACACTGGCGCAAAAGGTGAAGGGCGGGCCGTTGCCGGGGAAAGAAGCGCTCACCATTGCGCTGCAACTCTGCGCCGGGCTTGGTGAGGCGCATCGCAAGCATGTGGTGCACGGCGATCTGAAGAGCAGCAACGTCATCGTCAGCATCGAGGCGGACGGCGAGACACGCGCGGTGATCACCGATTTCGGTCTGGCTTACCGGCCGGAAAGCGCGCAGGAGGCAGGGTCCTCGTTTGCCGTAGGCGGGACGCCCGATTACATGGCGCCGGAGTTGTGGAAGGGCGCGAAGCCTTCGGTCGCCTCGGACATCTATGCGCTCGGCGTGATGCTGCGCGAACTGGCGTATGGAAGAGGCGCGGCCGTGGAGGGCGCAACGCAACGCTCGAAATGGGATGCGGTGATCGATCGCTGCCTCGAGGCGGACCCTGAGCGGCGATACATGACGGTGGGCGAGGTGGCCACGGCACTCGCTCCGCGCACGAGGCGATGGCTGCTCTCGGCCGCGGCGGCTGCGCTACTGGCAACCATCTCAGGCGTGGCGGCTTATCGCGTCGCAACGGCGCCGCCGGAAGCAGTAAGGTTGGCTGTGTTGCCGTTTGAGTACGCGATGGACACGTCGCGGCAATTGGCCACCGTCAAAGGCAGTACCAAGACCAGCTTTTCGGTGGTACCGGCAAGCGAGGCGGAGCGGGCCAATGTGGACAATCCGGATAAGGCGCGCATTCTGCTCGGAGCGACGCACGTGCTGCGAGCGACGACGAATCCACAGGAGGGCAAGATCGTTCTGCGCGCCTATGTAACCGACACTCGGACGCAGGTGAACACGCGTGAATGGACGGCGACGTACGCGCCCCAGGAGACGCGATTCATTCCGACGGCGCTGGCGGGCGTGGTGACGGGAACATTCCATTTGCCGGCGCTGGTGGCACGGTCGCAGGTAAATGCGGCGGCGTTGCAGGACTATCTGAGCGGGCTGGAGTATTTGCGGAAAGATTCGACGATCGAGTCGGCTCTGCCCCTGCTCGAGCGGGCGCTGGCGGCTGATCCCGATTCGGCGCTGACGCACGCGGCGATGGCGGAGGGTTACTGGTGGAAATTTCAGTTGACCAGCGATCGCGCATGGGTCGCGCGGAGCGAGGCCGCTGCGCGCGAGGGTGAACGGCGAAACCCGGATAGCCCCGAAGTGCTGACGATTGCCGGATTACTGATCGCCAACACTGGGCGGCTGGAGCAGGCGCAGGCCGCTTACATGAGAGCGATTGAGCTAAGGCCGGAAAGGGGAGATGCGCACCGGCGGCTCGGGATGTCATACTTGGCAGCCAACGACGACGCGCATGCGCTGGCGGCGCTGCAGAGGGCGGTGGAGGTGGAGCCCGGGTATCACCGGAATCGATACGCTCTCGGGGGCTACTACGCGAGCCGCGCGGAGTATGACAAAGCAATCGAGGAGTTCACCAAAACTGTTGAACTGATTCCGCTGGAGCCGAACGCGCACTTCGCGCTGGGTTCCAACCTAAGCGCGGCGGGCCGATATCCCGAGGCGGAGAAGGAGTTGCGGATTGCCATCGACATGGGCGAAACGCCGACGGCACTCAACAACCTGGGGTTTTGCCTGATGCAGCAGGGCCGCGACCAGGAAGCCGTGACGTACTTCAACCGAGCGCTACGCCGGTGGCCGGAGCGATATTCGCTGTGGGCGAATCTGGGAAGCGCGTATCGCCACTTGGGATTGCAGGCCGACGAGCGGCGTGCCTATCAGCGGGCGGCCGAACTGGCGGAAGGAGAGATCGCGAACAATCCGAGGGGCAGCCTGGCGCGAGCCTATGTCGCCTACAGTCACGCATGGCTTGGCGACCGCCGCAGGGCGGCGTCGGAGATCGGTCAGGCGATGCAACTCGCACCGCACGATACCTATGTTTTGCGCGCGGCGGCGGAGACGTATGAAGCCTTGGGCCAGCGCGAGGACACGCTGCGGATCCTGTCTCCGGCCCGCCGCGGCGTTTTGGAGGATCTCAGCCGCGAACGAGATTTGGCGGACTTGCGGCGCGATTCTCGCTTTCTGAAATTGCTGGCGGATGTCCAGCGCAAATAATCCGCGAAAGAGGGGGTAGGACGATGTTAATTGAAAACACGATTAAGGCGGGCGGCACCACGGTGACGGTCACCTATCGAATTGAAACGAGCCGTCCCAAGCCGAAGGGCGACGTTCCGAAGATCAAGGACCGTCCTCCGGATGCCGTATCGCTGGAACTGGCGGAGCATCACTCGAAGCCGCCGGACGTGATTGGGGGGCGGACGACGAGTGCGGCGGCGGTGGCGCCGCGAGAGGCGGCAGCGGTTACGCGCCCGGTACCCACAGCGCCGAAGGCCGAGGCTGACAAACCGGTGGTGGATCCGAACGCGAAGCCTGCCAAGGGCGGGGGCCAGGACCCCACCACTTCCGGCGGCGGAGGAACGGGCAATTCCGGGATCACAATCATGTTCGGACCGGTGATCATCTGTTCAGCCGGAGCGATTTCCGAGTCGGGGGGCGGACAGGATCCGCCGATTGGGGTTGGCCTCGACGAGGACGGCGACGACTAGGCCCCGACGCCAGCGGGAGGCAATTCCATGCCGTTCACCATCCAAACGCAACTGATGGACCTGTGGTGCTGGGCCGCGGTGGCAGCCAGCATCGACGCGTATCTCACCACGGGAGCACCACGCGAGCAATGCACGATCGCAAATGCGCTGACTCCGGGAGTCGAGTGTTGCCCAAAAAAACAGGAGTGTAACCAGGCGCAGCCACTGGATTTGGCATTGGGGGCCGTGGGCCGATTTTTGGATATGTTCGATTTCCCGCTGGCGTTCGAGGACCTCCAGCGGGAGTTGGACGCCAACTTTCCGGTGTGCGCGAGAATCGGCTGGCTTGGGCCGGACGGGGGCGGGCACTTCGTCGTGATTGCCGGATATTCCATCGCCCCGTCGGGGGCGCGGATGCTGAAAATCAGGGATCCGTGGTACATCGATTCGACGATGGAGTACAGCGACTTCGCTGAAGCCTACCAGGCGGGGCGGGGTGAGTGGACCCATTCGTATCGGGTCAAAGAATGAGAAGGGAGATCGAAAATGCCAGGGAAGCTGCCCGACGTTCCCAATGACGTCTTGAAAGCATTTCTCGAAAAGCTGCCCAATCACATTTGGACCGAGCGGGAGCTGTTGGACCAGATCCAGCGGAGTCCGCAAGAAGTCGGAGGGCTTGCTCTCTATTCGGTGCCGCTAGACAAACTCAGCATGCCGAATGCGCTGAACAACGCGCAACAGGTGGGTTGGAGAGTGATGTACCACGCACCAAGCATGGCCGTGGTGGCGGATGTTCTCCGGTCCAGCCGGGATGGGTCGCTCAAGGTGAACAGTGTCTCCCACGGCGCGGAACTCGCGCGTTCCTACGACCGCCTGTTCGGCCTGATTCAGCCCGGGGCTCCGCAGGCTGTTCCCGGCGGAGCGCCGCCGCGGCTGCTCCGGATTCCGGAGGTGTATGTAGAAGCGCTATGGACCAAGGTGGGCGGGGAGGACCGATATTTGCCCATAGTGAGCGGAGCGACCCGATTTCAGGTGGGCGAGCAGTTTACAACGTCGCAGTTTCTGGCGATCGCGCAACAGATTGCCGAAGGCGTGAAGCGGTTCTGAGGGTGCACGAAAAGATGAAGACGCCGGCTCCAGCCGCCGGCGTCTTTCGATTCCCGCGGTTTTCATCCCTGGCGCACCTGTTGACTTCCTACATATCCTCTCCTACACTCGACCTGTAGAAAGTCAACATGTCTCGGTCCAAATCCGAAGTGCCCCACGGCACGCTCGACCTTCTCATACTGAAGACCCTCAAATCCATGGGGTCTCTCCACGGTTACCGTCTGGCGCGGCGCATCGAGCAGGTGTCGGGCGATGCGCTGCGCCTGAACCAAGGCTCGATCTATCCCGCCCTCATTCGGCTGGAGCAACAAGGGTGGATTGGCACCGAGTGGGGCGTCTCCGAGACAGGGCGCAAAGTGAAGTTCTACTCGTTGACCCCGGCCGGCCGCAAACAGTTGCGCATCGAAATCGCCAACTGGGAGAGCACGTCGGCGCTGGTGGCGCGGTTTCTGGAAGGTTAATCATGCGCCTACGGACCCTCTTCGCGCGCCTGGCTGCGCTCTTCGCTTCGCGCCGCCTCGACCGCGAACTCGACGGCGAGATCGAGGCCCATCTCGAACTGGCCGAACGCGATGCCATTGCCGCTGGACTCTCTCCCGCCGAGGCGCGCGCGGCGGCACGGCGTTCCCTTGGTAACCGCACTCTTGTAATGGAAGAAGCGCACGAAATGAGCCTCATGAACATTTTCGAATCCATCGGACGCGATCTACGGCACGGGTTGCGCTCGATTCGCATGTACTCCCGCTATTCGGCTCTGATCGTCCTGACGCTGGCGATTTGTATCGGAGCCAATACCGCCATCTTCAGCGCCGTCTACGGCGTGCTGCTGCGGCCGCTGCCCGTGCCCAACGCCAATGAGATCATCCTGATGGCCAACAGCTATCCCAAGGCCGTCTCCGGTGAAATGTCCTGGAGCTCCGGTGGCGATTACACCGGCCGCCGGCGCGCCGTCACGGCGTTGCGCGATCAGGCGATGTTCAACAACACGTTCCGCGTTCTCGAGACCGGAACTTCCGCCGAACGCCTCATCGGCATGGTCGTCACTCCCTCCTGGTTCAAGCTCGTTCGCGTTCGCCCCGTGCACGGACGCACCTTTGACGAGAGCGAAGGAGAAATCGGCAACGAGTTCAAGGTCGTCCTCAGCCATAGCTTGTGGCAGCGGCTTTTCGGCGGCGATCCGCGCGCCATCGGCCGAGACATCCGCCTCAGCGGCCGTGCCTTCACCGTCATCGGCGTGATGCCCGAGAAATTCGTCTTCTACAATCCAGAAGCACTCTTCTGGATTCCCCTCGCTCTCACGCCGGAACAGAAAGAAGGGCTTCATAGCAACAACTGGTTCAACGCCGGCAGGCTGAAGCCGGGAGCGACGCTTCAGCAGGTGCAGTCGCAAGTGAACGCGCTAAACGCCGCCAATCTCGACCGCTTCCCCGCGATGCGGCAGATCGTCATCAACGCCGGATTCGAAACAAAGGTCATGCCGTTCAAGGACTATGTCGTTCGCGACATCAAGGGGAGCCTTCGCCTGCTGTGGGGCGGCGCAGGCCTTCTCCTGCTGATCGGCGCTCTCAATGCGGCCGGACTGGTGGTCGCCCGCACCAGCGTGCGGACCAAGGAGATGGGAACCCGTCTGGCGCTCGGCGCCGGTCTCGGCCGCCTCGCCAACCAGATCATTACCGAGAATCTCGTACTCTCCTTCTTGGGAGGCGCTCTTGGTTTGGTCCTCGCCTATGCCCTGGTGCGGTCCCTCGCTGTCACTGGGCTCGACTTGTTGCCGCGCTCGGGCGAAGTAAGGATCGATGGTGTTGTGGCCTTGTTCGCTCTCGCACTCTCGATTCTCGCCGGCCTAATCGTCGCGCTATTCTCGGTCGGATACCTCGCGCGGCTGCGAATCACTGGCGCTCTCTCCGGCTATAGCCGCGGCGCCACGGGTGGCCTTGGAACCGGAGCGCTTCGCAAGGGACTTGTGGTCGCGCAAGTATCGCTCACCTTCGTCCTACTGAGCGGCGCGGCTCTGATGCTGGCGAGCTTTCGAGAGCTTGTTCGTGTTCAGCCCGGATACGAGACAGCGGGCATTCTCACGGCCGCGACCTCGGTTCCGGCCTCGCGCTATCCTGGCGCAGCCGAACTCAACGCCCTGATGGCACGCTCTCTCGCTGCCATCCGCGCCCTTCCCGGCGTCGTGTCCGCTGGCGCGACTACAGCCATCCCGCTGGCACAGACTTACAACGACGGCGTGATTTTTGCCGAAGGCTACCAGATGAAACCGGGCGAGTCCGTCATATCGCCGATCTACGGAGCTGTCACACCTGGGTACTTCCAAGCGATGGGCATCCGGCTTTTGGGCGGCCGGGATTTCGACGACCGGGACACGCAGAACGCTCTGCGCGCAATCATCGTTGACAAACGACTGGCCGAGAGGTTCTGGCCGGGGCGCGATCCCGTCGGCCGCCGCATGTATCAACCTTCTGGACCCGACCTTGTGAGAATTGACGCCAATACACGCTGGCTCACGGTCGTGGGTGTCGTCGATGCCGCTCGCATGCAGAATCTGGCGGGAACGGGAAACGAGAATGGGGTCTATTACTTTCCCTTCGCGCAGCTCAATCGGCGCAACTTCACTTTCGCAGTCAAGACTTCGGGCGATCCGGCGAGCTTGGCGCCCGCCGTGCGGAACGCCATGGCGCAAGTGGATCCATCGCTCGCCCTCTTCGATGTGCGCACGATGAGTGAACGCGCGGCTTCCTCTCTCGCGGCGCGAAAGGCGGCGCTGACTTTGTCGCTCGGCTTCGGCACGATCTCGTTGTTCCTCGCCGCTATCGGACTCTACGGCGTGCTTTCGTACCTGCTGGCGCAACGCCGCCGCGAGGTCGGGATTCGGATGGCGGTAGGGAGCACGCCCGCGCGCATCTTCCGGTTATTCGTGAGGGAGGGGGCTGTGCTGGTGGGCATCGGGCTGGCGACCGGCGCGGGCGTCGCGCTCGTCGCCAAAGGGGCAGTGGAGAGATTCCTCTACGGCGTCCGGCCGTTGGAGCCTTCCGTGCTTGTGGGTGTAACGATCGTGCTGGCCGCCGTCGCCTTTCTCGCCGTGGCCTGGCCCGCGCGCCAGGCGGCCCGAGTGGAGCCGGTGGAGGCGATCCGCGCAGAGGGATAATTCCCGAATGAATACGACCGACCTGATGCCATTGCCGGACCGGCCGGATATCGGCGAGTATGAGCGGCAGGCCGGCGAGAGCGCCGAGGCGCGGCTCAAATTGGCGCTGGAGTATGGCTTCGCCACTTGGCGTGAGTTCGCGGCTCACATCGCAGCGCTGGGCGATGCAGGTTCGGAGGTGTCACAGTTTGAAGCGGCGGCGGACGCGATTGTGGCAGGGGATGCGGCCAAGCTCGAACGATTGTTGGCCGCCAATCCGGATTTGATTCGCGCGCGATCGACGCGCGTGCACGGTGCGACGCTGCTGCATTACGTAGGCGCGAACGGATTTGAAAACTGGCGGCAGAAGACGCCACCGAACGCGGTGGAGGTCTTGCGCATTCTGCTGAAGGCGGGCGCCGAGGTGGATGCCGGTGGCGCGATGTACGGATTGGGGACGACGCTGGGACTGGTGGCGACGAGCGTGTGGCCGAAACTAGCGGGGTTGCAGAACGAGTTGATACAGGTGCTGCTGGACGCGGGCGCGTCGCCCGATGGCGCGCCGGGAGGATGGAACCCGCTCGATTCGGCGCTGGCGAATGGGCGTCCGGAGGCGGCGGCGTTCCTGGCTGAACACGGGGCGCGCGTGTCTTTTATCGGGGCGGCCGGGATCGGGCGAGTGGATCTGCTACAGGAGTACTTCGCAAGCGGAGAACCAAGCCAGCGCGATATCGATGTGGGATTCGCGCATGCCTGCCAGTACGGGCGCGTGGAGGTGGTGGAGTTTCTATTAGGCAAGGGCGCCGACCTGCGATACGAGGAAGGCACGGGAATGCCGCCGCTGCATTGGGCGATCGTCGGCGAGCAAGTCGACGTGGTGAAATTGCTGCTTGCGAGGGGGGCCGACATCGAGGCGGAGAACGTGTATGGCGGTTCGGCGTTGGGAGCCTGCGAGTGGCGCGCACACAACGGCGGAGATCCCGGGCGATGTGCGGCAATTGCTGGGTTGCTGCGTGTCAATCGGGAACGGTCCCACGTTGAGTAGTAGTGGGTTTGAAACCTCTACAAGATTTCGTACGCCGCGCCTACAAAACTTGTTGACAGTTTCGCGGACCTTGCTCCAATATAAAAACATCACTGAGAAAGGAGGTGGTCCAGCAAACATGGATAGTAGTTACTGTAATGGCTCGAACCGCACACCGGAGGTGACCGACTGCTGAATCGGTAACTCGAATCTCTCAGGTCACGTTCAGTGCCGTGGCCGCTGTTCCTGTGGACCGGCGACCTCCACTGTGTGGCGAGAGCTATTCGGTGCGGCGCAGAAAGCTCCGTGCCAAGCTCTCTGATCAACCGGATGAGCGAAAGACCCCGCTGAATGTCCCGAGGGACTGAGGCGGGGTTTTTCTATTGGGAGTGAGGGAGCGTCTGGAATCGTGGGATGATCGGGGCATGACCGAGCGGGAGATGATCGCGCGTTGGGTACGCCAATGGGCGGAGGCTGCTCCAGCGCTGGAAGCGATCCGGCGGGAGGAGATTCGGACAGCGGACAACTTGAAGGTCCTGGCGGCGTTGGAGCCAGCGTTCAATCACGCGTTGCGGTCGCTGCCGATGCGGGAATCTTCAGGGATGGTGGAGATGCAGCGAGTGTTTAGAAAGTTGAGGGGATGAACGGACTATTCGCTACGGCTGCTCAATTGCAGGGCGTTTGCGACGAGCAAGGGTGGAGAAGTTGCTTTATAGGTGGGGTCGCCATACAGCGATGGGGAGAGCCGAGGGTCACGCGGTATGTCGACTTGAGCTTGCTGGCCGGGTTTGGCTCACTATCACGCGCGAATCGAAGGCGCACGAGAGTTTGCTATGCAGCATCGCGTCGTGTTGCTGGGATCGGCCACTGGCGTAGGTATTGACATCTCGATCTGCGGGACGCCGAAGGGGTGGTCGCTCGCAATAGGCAGCAACTTGACTGGGCCTATATGGAGGCGCAATTGCGTCCGCTGGCTGAGGCGAAAGACGATCCGGGGATCTTGAAAGAATTAGCGCGGCTGCGAAGCACATAGGCGGCGAGCTCACCACCTCGGGTAGCTATTCCACTCCTTGATTAGTTTCACGTCGAACTTGGGTTTGCGGTCGTAGGTCATGAGGCCGTTAATCTCCTGCTCCACGTCGGTGAGTTGCGTGTAGCAGTAACCGGCGTTGAAGGGGAGTTTGGAGGCGGCGTGGAAGAGACCGGCGATGCGAGTTTTGGCGGTGGCTTCGTTTCGTTCGACACCGGAGTAACCCCACGCCTCGGCAGAGGCTTCCATGCCCTGGGGCAGGTAGGCCACACCTCCGAACTCGCTCATCCAATAGGGTGTGCCGTTGTAGGCGTAACCGGGGATGAGGGCCGTGCGGCCGTTGTCGGGAATGAGAGAGCCTTTGGCACGGGAAAGTTTGGCGTACTTGGAGGCCATGATCTCGCCCGTGCGAGCGTAGTCATGGAGCGACATGAGGTCGGTGTGGCCGGTATGTTCCCAGCCGTCGTTGTCGATGACTGGGCGCGTCGAATCGAGCGATTTTGTAAGTGCGTAGAGCGACACTAAGTGCTGCTGCTGGCGAGGATCCTGTAAGTTGGGCACGCCCCAACTTTCGTTGATGGGAATCCACATCACAATGGAAGGGTGATTGTAGTCGCGCTCGATGGCTTCGATCCATTCGCGTGTGAATCGGGAGGCATAGACCTCGTCGTACTTGACGGCGTTGGCCATCTCGCCGCTGACGAGCAGGCCCATCTTGTCGGCCCAATAGAGGAAGCGCGGGTCTTCGATTTTCTGGTGCTTGCGCGCGCCATTGAAGCCCATCTCCTTCATCATGCGGATGTCATATTGAATCGCTTCGTCGGTGGGCGGCGTGAGGATGCTGTCCGGCCAATATCCCTGGTCGAGCACGGTGCGCAGGAAGAGTGGCCGGCGGTTGAGCAGCAGCGTGTCGCTGCCGATAGCGATCGAGCGGAAGCCGAAGTAGGATTTCACGCGATCGAGCACCTGTGTGCCACGGCGAAGTTCGAAGGTGACGTCGTAGAGGTTGGGTGTGTCGGGTGACCAGAGGCGCGGCGTGGGATCGGTGAAGGAAAGTCCGTGGACTGGCGCAGCCGTAGTGGTGGCTGACAGTGTCGACGGGCCGACGATGGCTTTGATTTCGAGGCCGGCTTCGTTGCGCGCAAGGCGGGCGTCGAACTTGGCGGTGCCATCCATGCCGGCGGTGATGCGGACGCTCGCCAGATGGTTGTCGCCGATAGCTTCGAGCCATACCGGCTGCCAAATGCCCGAAGTGCGGGTGTAGAAAATGCCACGCGACTTGGGCTGCCAGTATTGCTTACCGCGCGGCATGAACTCGTCGGTGGGGATGTCTTCGGCGCGGACTGTGATGCTGTTGGCGCCGGCCTTGAGATGCGGCGTGATGTCGAAGCGGAAAGGGACGTTGCCGCCTTCGTGGGAGCCGAGAAATGCGCCGTTCACCCAGACCATGGCGTGGTAGTCGACTGCGCCGAACTGGAGGAGCACGCGCTTGCCGGACCAGTTGGCCGGCAAGGTGACAACGCGGCGATACCAAACCCAAGGGTGGAATGAGGTGTCGCCGATGCCGCTGAGTTTGGATTCGAAGCAGTAGGGGACGGTGATCTTCTTCGAGAAGGCTCGCGTGCCGGCCTGCCAGTTCTGATTGAGGCCGGCGTTTGCGTCGTCGAATTCGAACTCCCATGGACCGTTGAGCGTAAGCCACTGTTCGCGTTCGAACTGAGGCTGTGGATACTCGGCGCGTGGGATGGACTGGGAGAACGAGGCGGCGGCAAAGAGAGCGAGGACGAGGCTTCTCATGCTGGGTTTTCCTTCTGCGTGGAGAGGATGACGGCGCTCACGCTACGCGCGGGAAAGGTCCATTGGACAGGCGCGTTGGGGGCGACGGTCAGAGATTTTTGGACGGAGTCAAACGTCTTGGGGTGCTGGATGTCGACGTAGGCGCGCGCGTAATTGGGTGCGATTTCGTGGACGACGCCCGAGGTAATGCGGCGGCCTGGAATGCGGAACTGCGCCGTGACCGGGTTTTTGAAATCGGTATTCAACACGTGGAGGATGACAACGTCGATGCCGAGGGAAGCGGCAATGTCGAGAGCGGGAGGGGCCGCGGAGACGGTTGCTCCGTGCGTGCCGTGGTAGCGGCGGAAGAGCCGCATGATGGCGCCGATGGGCTGGAGATAGGAGATGCCGCGCGGAGTTTGCAAGGTGACAGCGTTCACGGTCCAGCGATTACCGGCAAAGTCGGCTCCGGTGCAGATGCGGACCTTTGCGCCGTGGCGAAGATATGTGTTCATC
>Ga0075421_100002113_pt1 | contig 23562 bp, 20 predicted proteins | sample SoiMetdeltSBSDD5_FD_75292 | JGI IMG/M metagenome (GOLD analysis project Ga0075421, IMG submission 75292) | Bulk soil microbial communities from a Populus tree surrounding site in Tennessee, USA - Soil MetaG P. deltoides SBSDD5 | ecosystem: Environmental > Terrestrial > Soil > Tree plantation...
TCCTCCTCGTCGGCGTGGGCGCGCTGGTCCTGTTCGCGGTCCTGCTCTACACGCGCGTGGGCAGCGGCTTCCTGCCCCACATGGACGAGGGCGGCTTCGTGATCGACTACTTGAGCCCGCCCGGCAGCGCGCTGGAGGAGACCGACCGGATGATCCGGAAGGTCGAGAAGATCGTGGCCGACACGCCGGAGGTGGCCTCGTTCTCGCGCCGGACGGGCTCGGAGCTCGGCCTCTTCGCGACGCAACCCAACAAGGGCGACCTCGTGGTGCGCCTCAAGGCGCGCGGCCAGCGGCATCGATCGTCGGACGCCATCGTCGAGGAGATGCGCGGCAAGATCGAGGACGAAGCGCCGGGGCTGGAGATCGAGTTCGTCCAGCTCCTGCAGGACATGATCGGGGACCTGGAGGGGAACCCGAACCCGATCGAGGTCAAGGTCTTCGGCGATGACGTCGAGCGCCTGGCCACCATCGCGGAGGAGATCCAGCCCAAGGTCGAGAAGGTCAAGGGCGTGGTGGACGTGGTCGGCGTCGAGCGAGGCACGCCCGAGGTGACGTGGACCGTCGACCCCGTGGCCTCCGCTCGTCTGGGCCTGACCGTAGAGCAGGTCGCGCAGCAGCTCCAGGCGGCCTGGCTGGGCGAGGTCGCGACGGAGTTGCGCCTCCTCGATCGCACGATCCCCGTGCGCGTGCGCTACCCGGACGACGTCCGCCTGGATCCCCACCGCCTGGCCCAGACGACCGTGCGCGGCGCCGACGGCAAGGTGGCCACCATCGGCAGCCTGGCCCACTCCACCGAGAGCGGGGCCGAGCCCATCATGCAGCGCGAGAACCTGCGCCAGATGGCCACGGTGACGGCCCGCCTGGAGGGTCGGGACCTCGGCAGCGGGGTCAAGGAGATCAAGTCGATCCTGGCCGGGGTCAAGCTGCCCGTCGGCTACACGATCGAGGTGGGCGGCCAGTACGAGTCGCAGCGCCAGGCCTTCCGCGAGCTGCTGCTGGTGCTGGGCATCGCGGCGTCGCTGGTGCTGGTGGTGCTCGTCATCGAGTTCCGATCCTTCACCCCCGCCATCCTGATCCTGGCCGCGGCCCCCCTGTCCTTCGGGGGCGCGCTGCTGATGCTGTTGATCACGGGCACCGAGCTCAACGTGTCCTCGGCCATGGGGTTCATCCTGCTCATCGGCCTGGTGGTGAAGAACGGGATCGTGATGATCGACTACGCGCACCACCTGCACGAGGGCGGCCTGCCCTTCCAGGAGGCGGTGGAGCGCGCGGCCCGCATCCGCCTGCGCCCCATTCTCATGACCACGCTGTGCACGCTGTTTGGGCTCTTGCCGCTGGCCCTGGGGCTGGGGGCGGGGGCCGAGCTGCAGAAGCCGCTGGCCCTGGTCGTGATCGGCGGCCTCAGCCTTTCGACGCTGGTGACCTTGTTCGCGGTGCCGACGTTCTACGTGGGGCTGCGGCGGCGCTCGGAGGACGAGACTCCGGCATGACCGAGCAGCGGTGGGATCCGCGCACGTACGCACAGCACGCTCGCTTCGTCTCCGACCTCGGGGCCGGCGTCGTCGAGCTGCTGGCGCCCCGGCCGGGAGAGCGGATCCTCGACCTCGGCTGCGGCGATGGCGCCCTCACCGAGAAGCTGGTGGCGGCGGGCGCGTCCGTGGTGGCCGTCGATGCCAGCGCGGAGCAGGTCGCGGCCGCGCGGGCCCGCGGCCTCGACGCGCGCGTGGCCCGGGGCGAGGCGCTGCCGTTCTCCGCGGAGTTCGACGCCGTCTTCAGCAATGCGGCCCTGCACTGGATGCGCGACGCGTCCGGAGTCCTGGCCTCCGTGCATCGGGCCCTGCGGCCGGGCGGCCGGTTCGTGGCGGAGATGGGCGGGGCGGGGAACGTGGCCGCGATCCGCGGGGCGCTGGCGGAGGCGCTGGACCGCCGCGGCATCGACGGTGGCGCCTTCGACCTGCTGTTCCTGCCGACGGCGGAGGAGTATCGGGCGCGGCTGGAGGCGCACGGGTTCGGGGTGCGGACGATCGCGCTCTTCCCGCGTCCCACGCCGCTGCCCGGCGAGTTGTCGGCGTGGCTGGAGACGTTTGCGCAGCCGTCCCTGCGTGCGGTGGCGGATGAAGAGCGGCCGCGCCTCATCGACGAGGTGACGGCGGCACTTCGGCCGCGGCTCCACGACGCGGAACGAGGATGGGTCGCGGACTACGTGCGGCTTCGGTTCGCAGCGGTCAAGGAGTAGGCGGCGGCCACGATCGCGCCTCGGGCGGCAAACCCGCGGACGGCTTCGGCTGGGTCTTCTGATGACTCGCCGGCGGGCGGGGACCGAACACCAGCTCGGCTTCGTACTGATTGTGCCGCCGGCAACGCAGCGAGATGTTGTCTGGAGTCGACGGGCCACCGAGCGCGTAGGGGACGACGTGGTGGAACTCCAGGAAGGCGCGTTCGGTGCATCGACGCCCGTCCTTGCTGACGAAGGCGCACTGGCCCTCATCGTGCCGCCATGCCGATCGCTTGGCGTGGTTGGTGGCCTTCCTATCCGTCCCGGGACGGATAGGGCGAGGCTTCGTCGCCGCGCCCACCTTCTCCTTCTCGACCGTCTCGAGAAGGAGCGCGACCGCGCGGTCGAAGATCGCGCCCGGGTCGCCGTCCGGGATCTCGCGCCGGAGAAGAGCCTGGACACGCCGCAGCCGGTCGTGGCCCTCCTTGCCGATCGTGAACTGGACGCGATAGCGCTCGGGAGACGTGGTCTCGATGATGGGACGGCGCGCGGGCGATGACGACGGCGGAGCGCTGGTCAGGTGCAGAGGTTCGTGGGGTATAGCGGTGACGGTCTCTCTCGGCGGGGCCGAGGGGGCGGCGGTCGGAGTCGGCAGGGCGAGAGTCGTTGCCGGAAGCTTTCGCACCGACGACGGCACGTCCGGGCGTGGCGCGAGCTCCGCCACCAGCGCTTCGATCTCGCGCCGGCTGCGACCGGCGGCTCGGGCCAGGACCGTCTGCCAGTTCTCGTCGGTGGGGTGTGGACTCAACATCCGGACGGACGTGAGGGACATCTCCCCGGCCGCGAGTGCCTCGAGAATCGCCGGGAATCGCCGGCAGGCGCGAGCCACGGCGATGCGATTGCACGTCGCGTCTTCGGAAAGGCGCAGGGCTTCCACGCAGTAGCTGAAGAGCGAGCCATATCCCTTGGCCGCGTGGACGGAAGGTCGCGACTCGAGCACGGCGAGATGGGCGACGAGCTCGATGGTTGCTTCGCGCTCCTTGCCGGCCAGCGCAAGAAGGCGAGTGAGGAGGTCGTGATCGGAGAGATCGGACGCGAGAGCGAGGAGGTTCGTGTTCATGAAGCCTATGTACCACGGTGATTTTCGGAGGCCGTGCGGCCGCACCGACGGCGCCAGGAGCGGCGAAACGATCACGGGTGGCGGCAAGCAGGCCCGTCCGCGCGCGAGCCGCGTGAGAGGCGAAGAGCTCTGTCTACAGGCGGTCTGGCCGCGTGGCCTTCAACGCGACGCGACTGTGATCTCGAGAACCCGGGTCCGAAAGTACGAGCGGATGAAAATAAATCTGAGACCAACCCAGCCACAACCTCTATCCGCTAACCGCGTCGATCGAATTCCGTAGCGCGATCGACTCGATTGAGTCAGCTCCCCAAGATCTTTTCCGTCTCCTCCACGAACCCGTCCACGTCCTCGACCCGCGTATAGAAGCTCGGGGTCACCCGCACCCCCGCGAACTCCTCGTGGCCGAACGCGACCACGAAGATGCGGCGCCGGTCCCACAGGGCTTCCGCGAGCGCGGAAGGCTCCATGCCCTCGACCGCGAACGTGCCCAGGCCGCACGACATCTCCGGCGCGAGGTCGGTCAGGAGCCGCACGCGGGGGTGGCGCGCGAGACGCCGGGCCCAGCGGTCGCGCAGGTAGCGCAGGCGGGCCGACTTCCGTTCCGTTCCCAGCACCTCGTGGAAGGCCAGCGCCTCGCGCACGGCGTTGTGCACGGCCGCGCTGTGCGTCCCGATCTGCTCGAACTTCCGGATGTCGTCCGTCCGGATCTCCGGCGTGGCCGCCATCAGCGGCCACAGCCGCTCGATCTTCTCGCGACGCACGTACAGGAAGCCCGTGCCGTGCGGGGCCATGACCCACTTGTGCAGCGTCGCCCCGTAGTAGTCGCATCCGAGGTCGTCGCGGCGGAAGGGCAGCTGGGCCAGGGCGTGCGCCCCGTCCACCACGACCTCGACCCCCGCCTCGCGGCCCATGCGGCAGATCTCGGCCACGGGGAAGATCTGTCCCGTGAGGTACGTCATGTGCGAGACGAGGAGGACGCGCGTTCGGGGCGTGAGCGCGGCGCGGAACCGGGAAACGAGGTCGGCCGGCGACGACGGCGGAACCGGGAACGAGATGGTGCGGACGACGATCCCCTCCCGCCGCTCGCGCTGGCGCAGCGCGGCCAGCGTGCGCGGGTAGTCCTGGTTCGTGGTGAGCACCTCGTCGCCCGGCTTGAGGTCGAAGCCGAACAGGACCGTTTCCAGCGACTCGCAGGCATTGCGCGTGATCGCGACCTCTTCCACGTCGCAGCCGAAGAGGGCGGCCAGGCGCGCGCGGACGATCTCCACCTCCGGCTCCAGCACCGACCACATCGCGTAGGCGGGGGCCTCGTTCCCGCGGGTCTGATCGCGCCGCAGCGCGTCCTGGACCAGGCGCGGCGAAGGGGACACCCCGCCGTTGTTGAGGTTCACCATGTTGCGGTCCACCTCGAAGGCGGCCTGCACGACGTGCCAGAGCCTCTCGTCCGCCGCCGCTTCCTCCGGCGGCCGGCCTTCCAGGCGCGCGACCGCCTCGCGCAGGGGAGCGAGGGCGGCGTCGCATCGCCGCTGGCGTTCCCGCTCGCGCTCCGCCACTTCCAAGGACGCCGACGACGCGATGCTCATGGCGACGGATGATAGCGCGTGACGAGCGGGGAGACGGACGCTACACTGACCTCTTTGTCCGGGGAGACGAGGAGCGCATGGGGGATTGGGTTCGGGCCATCGCGGCCGCGGAGCTGACGGCGGGGCGCTGCCTGGAGGTGAGCGTCGGGGGGAAGCCGGTGGCCCTCTACAACGTCGAAGGCACGTTCTACGCGACCAGCAACACCTGCATCCATCGGGGAGGCCCGCTGGGCCAGGGCATGCTGAGCGGGCACGAGGTCATGTGCCCCTGGCACGCCTGGACGTGGGACGTGCGCACGGGAGAGAACACGGCGAACCCCAGCCTGTGCATCCCCTCCTACGAAGTGAGGGTAGAAGGCGAGGACGTCCTGGTGCGTATCCCCGACTAGCTCGGGCCCGGGTTGGTCCCGGCCTCCGGCGTCCCTTCCGGCTGAGAGCAGACGCGGTTGCGCCCGCCCTCCTTGGCCGCGTACAGCCGCTGGTCGGCCACCCACACCAGGCGCTCTTCCGTGGCCCCGTCCTGGGGCCAGGTGGAGACGCCCATGGAGGCGGTGACCTGGCCCACCATGTCCACGAGCGTGGTGGAGAGCCGGACGCGCACGCGCTCGGCCGCCCTGACCGCGCCCGGGTGGTCGGTGCCGGGCAGCAGCAGCGCGAACTCCTCGCCTCCGAAGCGCGCCACCACGTCCGTGTCGCGCCGTCCTTCCTTGAGCGCGCCGGCCACGTGGCGGATGGCGGCGTCCCCGGCGGGGTGCCCGAAGGTGTCGTTGACCTTCTTCAGGTGGTCGACGTCCACCAGCACCAGCGAGAGGGGAAGGCCGGTGCGGCGCGCGCGCCCGAGCTCCCGCCGCAGCGCTTCCGTGAAGCGGCGCCGGTTGGCGAGCTGGGTGAGCTCGTCCGTCGAGGCCATCTGGCTGAGGGCGAGGAAGAGGCGCGCGTTCTCCACGCCCAGCGCGATCTGCTGCGCGATGTCGCCCAGGAACTCGATGGCCGGCCCGTCGAAGTGCACGTAGCGGTGCATGGACACGAGCGAGGCCGCCCCCAGGAGCTGGTCGCGCACGGCCAGGGGGACGATGAGGAGGGAGCGGGCCTCCGCGAACGGATGGATGGGGCCGGGAGGCGGGCTCTCCTCGTCCTGGAACAGCACGGGCGCGCCCTTGAGCAGGGCGGCGATGACGGAGGTGGCCGGCTCCAGCGTGTGCCGCGCGATCTTCTCCTCCTCGTCCGGAGGGGTGCCGGCCCAGGCCACCGCGCTCAGGGCGTGGGCCCGCGGCGCCTTGAGATAGAGGATGACGCGATCGGCGCCGCTGGCCGCCATCAGCTCGGGCGCGACCGCCTGCAGCAGCGATTCCGGCTCGTGCCGCGACGCGGCCATGCGGGTGATGCGGGCCACGGCGGTGGCGCGGGCGCGGGCCTGGCGCTCCTTGCGCAGCAGGGACCCCGCCTCCAGGAAGAGGGCGGCATGGTCGGCGAAGGCGCCGACGATGCGCTCGTCGCGCGTCCCCGGCACGTGATCGGGATCGAACACGACGATGATCGCGCCCCGGGCCTCGTCTCGGGTGAGGAGGGGCGCGGCCAGGGTGCGGCCGGTCACGCCGCGCAGGCCCAGGCGGGGAAGGCGGCTGGGCGCGTCGGTGAGAACGGAGGTCCGGCGCGCGAGCAGGACGGCGCGCAGGTCCCCGGCCTGGTCGAGGGACACCTCGCCTTCCGGGTCGCCGCCCCGGGAGGCGGCCACGCGCAGGACGCGTCCTTCGAGCACGACCGCCACCGCGGCCTGGTAACGGACCACGCGCCACATCTGGTCGAGGACCGCGCTCATGGCCGAGTGCTCGCTCAGCGTGCCCACCAGGGCCCGCGACACGTCGCGCAGGCTCTCGCTCAGCACGCGCCGGTCGCGCTCCTCCACGTAGAGCCGGATGTTCTCGATGGTGACGGCGGCGGCCCCCGCCAGCGCGGTCAGGGTGCGGACGTCCTCGGCCGAGAACCCTCCCGGCTTGTTGATCGCGTAGAGAAGGCCGAGGATGTGGCCCCCGTGCCGGACGGGCACGGTCAGGACGGAATGGACGCCGCGGTCCTTCACGGAAGCGTCGTAGAACGGGTCTCGGGCCGGGTCGTTGCTGGTGTAGGGCTCGCCCGTGCGCACGACGTGCGCGGAGGCGGGCGCCTGCGAGATCGGGAACCGGTATTGCGGGATCGAGCGCGAGGCGGCGCCATAGCTGGGCCGGCGCGCGATCAGCTCGTCCGTCTCCGGATCGTAAAGGGCAAGGTGGCAGGTCTCGGCGCCCACGGCGGCGGCGGCGCTACGGGCGACGGCGTCGTAGTTCTCCCCCACGTCTTCGTGGAGGAGGAGCAGGGAGGGCTCGACGAACTCCAGCGGGACCTCGCCTATTTTTGGGAGGGTGGGAATCAAACCGCACCCTCCCCGCCCTGTCAAGATGGACTTTTCCCCACGCCTGTGCCAAAAATCGTAGGTTCGTCATGAAGAAGACCTTGCCCCTCATCACCCTCATCGCCCTGGCCGCCTGGACGGTGGCGGCCGCCCAGTCTCCCGCTCCCTCGCCCACGCCGGCACCGCCCGGGGACGTCCCGGCGGCGTCGAGCGCGTCGTTCCCCGCCGCGGTGGACGTCGTCACCGTGGACGTGGTCGTCACGGACAAGAAAGGCCAGCCGGTCACCGGCCTCACCAAGAGCGACTTCCAGGTGACCGAAGACGACGACGCCCAGACCATCACCGACTTCGAGGCCGTCCAGCTCCCGGCCTTCGCCTCCGAGAAGCCCGCGCCACGACCGCGCGTGTCCACCAACCTCGACCGCGAGTCCCGCGCCGGCCGCTCGTTCGTGATCGTCTTCGACGACATCCATCTCACCCTCGGCGGAGGCCAGAGGGCCAAGGCGGCCGTGGCCCAGTTCCTCAAGACGGGCGTGCGGGAGGGCGATCGCGTCAGCCTGGTGGCCACCGGGGGCGGAGCCTGGTGGAGCACGCGCATGGAAGCGGGCCGCGACGAGCTGATCGCGCTGCTCAAGCGCCTCGACGGCCGCTTCGTGCCGGACAGCTCTCCCGAGCGCATGTCCGACTACGAGGCCATGCGCATCCACATCTTCCACGACCAGCAGGTGGAGGAGCGGGTCAGCCGGCGCTTCGAGACCTACGGGGCCAGCGCACGCTCGCAGACCTCGCAGGACTCGAACCTCTACCAGAACGGCGACCCCTACGTGCAGGCGCGCGCCACCGACATCTACTTCCAGTCCGTGTCGCGCAACCGCATCACCCTCGAGATCCTCCAGCGCGTGCTCACATCGCTGGGGACGGCCCAGGGCCGCAAATCGGTCATCCTCGTCTCCGAGGGCTTCATCTACGATCCCAACCTCACGGAGTTCAAGGACGCCGTCCAGGCGTCCCGGCGCGGGAACGCGGTCATGTACTTCCTCGACGCGCGCGGCCTGGCCGGCATGCCCAGCTACTTCACCGCGGAGTTCGGGCCCCCCATCGACAGCCGGGACATCGGGGCCGTCTTCCTGGACAACCTGCAGGAGGCGGAGGGCGCCGAGTCCCTGGCCGCGGACAGCGGCGGATTCTCCGTCAAGAACACGAACGACCTCGGGAAGGGGATCCAGCGCATCGCGGACGAGAGCCGGAGCTATTACCTCCTCGGCTACAACTCCTCGAACACGGCCCGTGACGGCCGCTTCCGCAAGATCTCCGTGAAGGTGCCGGGCAAGAAGGGCCTCACCATCCGCGCGCGCAAGGGCTATTTCGCGGCGCTGGAAGGCAACAAGACGATCACCAAGAAGGCGGAGTCGTTCGATCCCGTCATCCAGGCCGCGCTCGACTCGCCGTACCAGGAGCAGGGCGTGCCCATCCGCACGACCTCCTACGTCTTCGACGAGACCCTCCTCGGAAAGGCGAGCGCGCTGGTGGCGGCGGACGTGGACGTCTCGAAGTTCGCCTACCAGGAGAAGGACGGGCGTTTCCAGGACACCCTCGACTTCATGATCGTCGTCGCCCACCGCGAGACGGGGGAGTTCTTCCGCTACGACCAGAAGATCGAGATGAACCTCATGCCCGCGACCAGGGAGAGGCTCGCCGCCAGCTGGTTCCCGATCGTGCGGGACTTCGAGCTCGCGCCCGGCGGCTACCAGGCCAAGATCGTGGTGCGGGACAAGAACAGCGGCAAGGTCGGCACGGTCATCCACGAGTTCGAGGTGGCCGACCTGTCGCAGTTCCGGACCTCGACCCCGGTCATCACCGACACCCTGCAGCCGGACGAGGAGAAGAAGGACGTCCCCCGGCCCGCCATCATCGTCCGCCGCACCTTCGCCCCCGGCGCCACCCTGTTCGCGTCGTTCGAGGTCTACGGAGCCACCAAGGAGAAGCCCACGGGTATGCCGAAGGTCACCGCGGGGTACGTCGTGCGGCGGCCGGACGGCTCGGCGGTGGTCGAGGTCGCGCCGTCGCGCATCAACCCGACGTCGCTGGGCAAGCTCTCCCGCATCGTGGGGGCGCGCCTGCCCGCCGATGCCACCGGCGACCTCGAGTTCGTGCTGAGCGTGAAGGACGAGATCTCGGGCAAGACCCTCGAGGTGAAGGAGCCCTTCACGGTCGCGGCGAGCGCGAACAAGGCCGCGACCCCGACGAGCGGCGAGTAGCCGCCCCCGCCGCCTAGCGGGGGGACGCGGGCGTCGTGGCGGGGGCGGCCGGCGTCGTGGTGGCCGGCGCCGCGCTGGCGGGCACCGTCTTGAGCGGAGCCGCGGCGGAGGCCGCGGGCGCCGGGGACGGGCCGTTCACGCGGTCGAGGATCGAGCTCTCGTGCGGCCGCAGCATGGACAGGGCCAGGCTCGTCACCATGAAGACGCCGGCCAGGACGGTCGTGGCCCGGGACAACACGTTCGCGGAGCCGCGCGGCCCGAAGGCGGTCTGGGTGCCGCCTCCACCGAATGCGCTGGCCAGGTCCTGGCTCTTGCCCTGCTGGAGCAGGACGACGCCGATCAGGAACAGGCAGGCGACCACGTGGAGGAAGAGGACCAGGTAGTAGGCGATGTTCATGCGTTAGCCATCCAGAGGAGCGGGCCCACTCGGGCACGCGAAACCCCTAGTATACTCTGCACGGAAGGAATCGTGCTCGAAAAGCACTTCCTCAGCGGGATTCACGTCCTGGTGGCTGAGGACAACGAAGACACCCGCGAGCTGCTGGAGGTCGTCCTCACCCACGCCGCGGCCCGGGTCACCTCCGCCGCCGACGGCCGGGCGGCCCTGGAGGCCATCCAGCGCCTCCTGCCGGACATACTCGTCGCCGACCTGGCCATGCCGCGCAAGGACGGGTTCTGGCTCATCGAGCAGGTCCGGGCCCTGCCGCCCGACGCCGGCGGCCGGATTCCCGCGCTCGCGGTGTCGGCAATGGTGGCGCCGCCGGACATCGAGCGGGCCAAGGCGCTCGGCTATACCGAGCACATGGCCAAGCCGGCCGATCCGGACCGGCTGGCCGCCCTCATCGCCGAGCTGGTGAGACGGAGCAAGCGGCCCGGTTCCTGATCCGGCCCCTTCAGGTCCGCGACGCGCGCGGTCGCAGGGAGGCCAGCCGCAGGAGTCCGTCCGCGGTCAGGACGGCGTCGAGCGTGCGAAGCGCCGCCACCCCTTCGGCCTCGCGCGGATACACGGCGAGCGGCCGCAGCTCGATGCCGCCCCACTCGGGTACGTCCATCTCCGCGGGCAGGAGCAATCCCCAACGGAGCGACCGCTGACGGCATTCGAAGAGGGTCACGCGCATAGAGCGCGCATATTAAGGTGGCGCGCCGGCGGTGGCGGCAGCGTAGTGACAGTCCTCGCTGCCGTCACAGCGGACGGCCAACGGACGGACACGGGCTCGGGCTCGGAGACGGGGCAGAGCGATCCCCTCTCCGTGCCCGTGCCCGGCTCCGTTCCCGTCCGTCGAGCCGATCTAGCCCTGGTAGTTGACGATCCCCAGGAAGCTCTCGGCCTTGAGCGAGGCCCCGCCCACCAGCACCCCGTCGACGTCGGCCTGGACCATGATGCCCGGGGTGTTGCCCGGGTTGACGCTGCCGCCGTACAGGATGCGCACGGCCTCGGCGGTGTCGTCCCCGTGGCTGATGGCGATGCGCTTGCGCAGGAAGGCCTGGACCTCCTCCGCCTGGTCGGGGCTGGCCACGCGGCCGGTCCCGATCGCCCAGACCGGCTCGTAGGAGACGACCATCCGCGCCACCTCTTCGGGCTGGAGTGGGCGCAGCGCGCGCTCCACCTGGCGCTCCACGACCTCGAGGGTGCGGTTGCTCTCCCGCTCGGCCAGGGTCTCGCCCACGCAGACCATGGGGGTGAGCCCGTGGTCGAAGGCGGCCCGGCTCTTCTTGCTGAGCCGCTCGTCGGTCTCGTCGAAGATGTGGCGGCGCTCCGAGTGGCCGAGGATCACGTAGGTGCAGCCGACGTCACGGAGCATGGGCGCCGAGATCTCGCCCGTGAAGGCGCCCTCGCGCTCCCAGTGCATGTTCTGCGCGCCCAGGGCGATCGGCGAGCCTTTCAAGACGTCCGCGACCGCGGGCAGGGCCGTGAACGGGGGCATGACCACGACCTCGTGGCGAGTCGGCGCCTTTTCCAGGCCCTCGCGCAGGGCGCGCGCCAGAAGGACCGCCTCCGCCACCGTCTTGTGCATCTTCCAGTTGCCGGCAAAAACGTAACGGCGCATGCGGCCAAGCATACCCCGGCCGGGACGAGGACGCTCCGGGCACGACGGCGGCGTGGCCGATCAGGAGGCCGTGTGCATCGCGCTCCGGAGCCGGTCCGTGATCTGTGCGGGTGTCGCGTCGAGCGCGAAGGTGGTGAGGAGCATGCTCTGCGGACCGCGCACGGACACGGAAACCCGGCCGTCCGGGTCGGCCAGAGGGCGCAGGGTCACCACCCATGGGCCGCCGCGCATTCCCTGGAACACCGCGCGGATGGCCGCCTCGACGGAGTGGCCGCGGTCGCCCTCCCAGGAAAGGCCATCGACCACGGTGACGTCCGCTTCCGTCACGCGCGGGCGGGCGGAATTCCGATCGTGACGGCGGGGGAGGAGCGGATCTCCAGGGTCAGGGGCACGACGTCCGGGCAGGCAATCGTGAACTCGCCGAAGGACCCGGTGATGCTGCGGCCGACTACACCGTCCGCGGACCAGGCGAGGACGGCCACCCCCGTGCATCCGCGGCTGGGGGCCAGGGCGTTGGCGAGCTGGCCGGTGATGCTCACGGCGTGCTCCCGGCGCACCAGACGCAGGTCGACGGCCCAGTGATCCGCCTCGAAGAGCAGGTGGCGGTCCTCGGCGGAGCCGCGGATTCCCGCGGCCAGGGGCTGGAGGAAATTGTCGAACACCAGGCGTGCCCCGATTGTCGCCGTCGCCGGCGGCGACCACGCGGCGGCGAGGGCGCTCGCCTCGCGGACGGCCGCGGAGGGCACGGAAGAGTCGGCGCGCGCGGCGCGGACGATCAGGAACAGGCGGTCGAGAGCGGCGCGACAGGTGGGGCATTCGTCGAGGTGCGGGCGCAGCCCCGCCGCGGCCTCGTCCGTCGTCAGGCCGCGAGCGAGATCCACGAGCTGGCCCGGTTCGAGATGCTTCATGCCGTTTCCGCCGCCGAGACGGAAGGCGCGGGGCCCGCTTCGGCCAGGTGCGCCACCTCCGCCGCACCTTCCAGGGCGAGGGGCACGAAATACCGGACGACATCGGGGTCGAAGTGCGTTCCGGAATCGGTGATGAGGCGCGCGGCCGCCTGCTCGGCGCCGATGCCGTCCCGGTAACAGCGGTCGGAGACCATGGCGTCGAATGCGTCCACCACCGCGACGATCCGCGCGCCCATGGGGATCTCGTCGCCGCGCAGGCGGCCAGGATAGCCGCTGCCGTCCATCTTCTCGTGGTGATGGAGCGCGAAGAGACCGGCCAGGCTGAGCTCGGGGAACAGCCGGAGCACGGCCCAGCCGTACTCGGGATGGAGGTTCATCACGTCGCGCTCCCCAGGCGTCAGCGGTCCCGGCTTGTGCAGAATGGCGTCGGGGACGCCGATCTTGCCGAGATCATGGAGGAGGCAGGCCACCTCGACGTTGCGCTGGTGCTGTTCGTCGAGGCCGAGCTCGACGGCGACGCGTACGCCCCATTCCGCGAGGCGCGTGCTGTGACATCCGGTTTCGAGGTCGCGCAGGTCTTGCAGCTGGTTCAGCCCGAGGACGATCGACGAATACACCCGGCGGAGCTCTTCCTCGACCTCCTTGACCCGGAGGACTCCGGCGGGGGCGGCCCGCTCGGCGGGCGGACGCGCAGCGATCACTTTCGGAGAAGCCACGAGTCCCCTACCTGATGTTGTTGATCTGTTTGACCGTGTCGCGTTGCAGGAGCGGAGCCAGGGCCACTGCGGGCGGCACGATGAGACGCTGGGGATACTCGCCGGCGGCGTTCTTGGCGATATCCCAGATGCGCGCGTAGTTGCCTTCCCTCACGACGTCCGCGGTCGCACCCCATTCGAGCAGGGGGGCGGCGATCCCCATGAGCGCGGCCGCTCCACTCACCAGGGGGGCGCTGAACGAGGTGCCGGAGACGGCGGCGTAGTAACCGCCGGGGTACGTCGTCACGAGGTTCACGCCCGGCGCCCCGATCTTGAAGGTGTCGTAGCCCTGGTTCGAGAACGCGGCCCGCGTGTCCGCGAGCGTGGTCGCGCCCACGCCCACCACCCATTTGTGCTCGGCCGGCCATCGCTTGACCAGGAGGCCTTCGTTGCCGGCGGCGGCGACGACGATCCGTCCCGACAGGGCGGCGTAGGCGGTCGCGTACATCACTTCCTGCGAGACGCTCGTGAAGGTGAAGCTCAGGTTGAGGACGCGCGCGCCGTTCATGACCGCGTAATAGATGGCCTGGGCGATGTCCGAGCTGCGGCCGGTGCCGTCAGACGTGAATGCCTTCACGGGCAGGATCTTCGCGCGCGGCGCGACGGCGTGGATCAGCCCCGCCACCATCGTGCCGTGTCCGAAAGCCGCGGGAAGGGGCGGCGCCCCCGCGAGCGCGGTCTCCGATTCCGAATCGAGGATGGCGGCGGTGGACTGGTTCAGGATGCCCGGCGTGCACGCCGAATCCAGGATGGCGGCCGTCGACTGCGTGACCGTGCCGTCCTCGGCGGTGGTGGTGGGGTAATAGGCCTCGCACTTGTGGGAATCAAGGATGGCCGCCGTGGACTGAACGAGATCGCCCCATTCCGACGCGCCCGGCTGGTTGCGCGTGAAGTCGTATCCGGGCAGGAGGACGTCCTTGAGCAGGGGGTTGCGCTCGTCGACTCCGCTGTCGATCACGGCCACCGTGATGCCCTCGCCGTCCCGGCCGGCCGCACGGGCCTGGTCCAGGTTCAGGACCGTGAAGGCGGGCTGGTGAGCGTAGCCGTTCCAGGCCAGCGTCCCGTAGAAATCGGAGACGGTGCGATCGACGACGAGCGCTTCGTCCAGGGACTCCGTCGTCTGCTTGAGGTTCGGGTGGGCGGCGGCGGTCTCGCCGGTCGTGGCCACGTAGTCGGGTTCGAAGGTCATCACGTATTTGTCGGCGCGCACCTTCGTGACCAGGGCGTCCGGGGAGGCGCCCGCCGGACCGGTGACGATGTACAGGTAGAGCCAGCCGACGTTGCGGACCACGGTGAGCCCGTACGTCTTGCACACCCGGTCGAGCGCCGAGTCCTTGGTCACCCGCAGGAGGTACTGCTGCGGCGGCGCCGTCTGGGCCCACGCCGTTCCCGCCCCCAGCCACGCGACGATCGCGAACGCGACGAGCTTCTTCATGGCCTAGTTCCAGTCGACGCGTCGTGCGACGCGCACTGCTCCATGGTAGGTACCCGACGACTCATGACGTCTTCGGCTTCGAACGCAGGGGGATCCGGATCATCCGGCCCTCCTCCGGCGCGAATTCGATCGACATGCGATCCCGCTCGTCGTGCTCGAGGTGGAACTCCCCCCGGGCGTTGCTGCGCGCGCGGATGGCGGTCCGATTGCCCGCGCGCAGCGTCACCGGGACGTCGGCGATCCCCTCCGGCTGGGCGGCGTTCGAGATCTGGCCGACGATGACCAGCTGACGCGATCCCTCGCGCGCGACGCGAAGCTCCACCGCGAACTCCTCGGCCTGGTAGACGACCTGGTCCGGCGTCGAAGCGCCCCGCACGCCGGCGGGGAGAGGGATCAATGCACTGTCATAGTGCAGCGCGGCCTTGAGCCTTGTGAGCACGCTCACCCGCGCGGCTTTCGGCACCAGCGCCTTGACCCGTTCGACGACGTCCTCGGGTGGGTCCACCTCGGGCAGACGGCCCAGGACCGCCGCAAAACCCTTCCAGCTGCTGACTTTTTCTCGACAGGCGGGACACGCGTCGGTATGCGTCCGCGCCGCCTTCTCGTCGGTGGGGGAGATCACACCCCGGCTGGCGTCCAGCACGACGCGGTCGGAGAGGTGTCGGGAAGCCGTCTCTTTTGGCATTTGTGGTCTCACCTCATTCAGGGTTCCGCCGCGCCTGAAAAATAGAGGGCCGGACCGGATTTAGCGCAGAGCCGGACCGAAGGGATGAGCCAGGTCACAAGGACTGACATTTCCGCCCAGGCTCTAGGCGCCCCGTCCCACCAGCACGAAGGGCGCCCAGTAGTACGGATGAGGATGGCTCTCGCGGATCTCGCGCATGGCCTGCTGGAGGGCGATGCCCTTGTCGTGGGGGGCTTCGCGGAGATGGCGGTAGAAGCGGGACATGAACTCGGAGGTGCTCAGGTCGTTCACGTCCCAGAGCGTCACCAGCGCGGACTGCGTGCCCGCATAGAGGAGCCCGCGTACGAGCCCGAGCAGCTCGTCGCCGCCTTCGGCGACGTTGAGGCCGGTGCCGCATCCGCTGAGGGTCACGAGCTCGGCGGGCAGGTCGAGCTGGTACAGATCGAACAGGCTCAGCCGGGACGTGCCGAGCTGGACGGACGAGAACATCGGGTTGTCGTGGCGGAACCGTCCATGGGTGGCGAGGTGGACGAAGCGGCTGGTCGAGCCGTGGGTACGGAGCACCGTCTCCGTCGCCTCCTCGCCGACGAACACGCGGGGGCCGGGCAGGGAGCGCGCGACTTCCGTGACCTCGTGGACGATGTGCGGGGTGGCCGCGTCGGGGACGCCCATGACCAGCGATCCCTGGCCCGAGGCGGCCTTCGCACAGCAGAGGTGATGGACGCTCGCGCTGGGCGCGTAGGTGACCACGAACTCGTCGATGAGGGCGCGCGGGCCGTCGAGGAGGGCGTGGAAGGGCACGTAGTGCAGGAAGTCGTGGGGGACCACGAGCACCCGGGACGTGCGGAGCCGTTCCCGCACCGGACCGATCAGGTCTCCATACAGGTTCTGGAGGTGGGCGGCGGTGGCGTCGCGCAGCGTCGGCTCGAAGGTGCGCACGTAGCTGTCGCCGAGGCGGAACTTCGAGAGCTGGAAACGCAGGAGCTGGAGCTCGTGCCGCACTCGCGAGGCCGGGCTCACGGGGATGATGGCGAGATCGCGACCGGTGAGTACGGCCGCCAGCAGCATGCCTCGCGCCTGGTAGAACTCGAGCACGGTCGTGTCCGCGGGCAGGGTGGAGCGGATGCTCTCGAGGTCGACGCTGCGGCCGGACTGCAACGACGCGAACTCCGGATCGCGGCCTCCGGCCTCGCGCAGCAGCCGCAGCAGCTCGGACTCGCGCTCACGGCTCTCGCGCCTCAGTGATTCGAGGTGTGCGGGGGAGCGCGGCTCGCGCCCCACCTCGGCCAGGTCGATGGTGCGGTAGTACCAGTTGAGCTCCTGGCGCAGGCCGTGCACCTGCTCCACGAAGCTGCTGCGGACCCGCGACGAGGAGGGCAGCGCGCTGGCCCGGAAGGCGAGGAGGTCGGCCAGGCTCCGGGACTTCGCCTGCTCGATGCAGGTGAAGGCCCGTTCGGTGTCGGCGGGGCCCTCGCGCCCCGCCACCCGCAGCACGACCAGGCTCTCGTAGACGGCGAGCTTGTCCTTGAGGAACCCGATCTTGAGCTCGTCCTGCTCCAGGTGGCTGCGCAGGTTCTCCAGCCGGTCACGGGCCGCTTCGTAGGCGGCGAGAGCGGCCGTCCGGGATCCCAGCGCCTCTTCGGCCTGGCCGAGGAGGAAGTGCGCGCGATGGCTGAGCTCGGGGGCGCTGCCCCCCTGCAGGCGGCCCAGGGCACGCTGGCAGCGCAGCCGCGCCGACACCAGCTCGCCCAGCGCGAGATGGATGCGGGCCAGCACCAGCTCGGCCAGGGCGGCCCGGCTGGGCTGTCCCACCGCGTCGAAGAACCGCAGCGCGTCCTGACCGAGCTTGCGGGCCTCGAAGTGGCGGCCCTCCTGGTGCAGGACGAGGCCCCGGTAGATGTCGATCAGGGCGGGCCAGAAGTCGTTGCCTTCCGCGACGAACATCTCCCGCGCGCGCGCGAAGAGCTGGAGCGAGCGCAGGGCTTCGCCCTGCCGGCCGACGCCCACGGCGAGGTTGGTGAGCGCCTTGGCCGTCTCGTACCGCATCTTCAGCGCCTCGAAGCCGGCCAGGGCCTGCTCGGCCAGGGCCACGCCCTCGTCGAGGAGGTTCAGCTCGAGGTACAGCTCCGACTGGTCGAGATCGCAAAGAGCGCGATGGTAGGCGTCGCCGAGGGCCTCCGCCTGCGCCCGTGCCGCCTGGTAGAGCTCGAGGGCCACCGTGTACTCGCCCCGGAGGTAATGGAGGTAGGCGATGTTGTAATCGGCCTCCACGACGAGGCGGGCGAGGCCGTGCGACTCGGAGAAGGCGCGCGCCTCGCGGTGGACGGCCAGGGCCTGGGCGAAGTCGTTCAGGCTGATGTGGCAGACGGCCATGTTGCGGAGCGTCACCGCCACGTCGTTGGGCGTGCCGACCTCGCGCAGCGCGCCCTGCGCGCGCTGGTACAGGGCAAGGGCCTGTCCGAACCGGTCGCGCCGGTAGTGGAGGTTCGCCACGTTCGTATCCAGGCGCGCGAGACGAAGGCGGTCGGAGAGGCCCTCGAATATCGTTCGCGCGCGTTCGGCCTGCGCCTCCGCTTGCGTGTAGCGGCCGAGGTAGATCAGCGCCTGCAGGGAGCTCGACAGGGTCCGGCCGAGCTCCGTCTCGTCTCCCAGCTGCTCGTAGAGCGCGCGCGCCTCGTCATAGGCCATGGCCGCCGCTTCGTGCTCCCCACGCGCGTAGAGGACGTGGGCGGCGGTGCGGCGCGCCCGCGCCTGCGCCGCCACGTCCAGACGCGCGGCCAGCCAGGTGGCCGCCTCGGAGAGCCGCTCGGCGCGGTCCAGCGCCGTGTGCAGGAGCCGGGGGACTTCGTCCGCGAGGGCCACGACGACGGCGGACCGCACGAGCTCCGGGCGCTCCTCGAGGAAACGCTCCACGGCCCCCCGCCCGGGAAGGGAGGCGATCTGCTCGACGACCTCCAAGACCTCCCCGACCTTTCCCTCGGGGACCTGTCCCATCTCAGAACCCGAGCTCTTCGAGGGCCTTGTGCAGACGATCCAGGCATCGTCCGCGGATGAAGCCGATCGATCCCGTGGCCAGCCCGAGACGACGCGCGACCTCCGCGTAGGGCAGGGGCGGGTTTTCGAAGAAGAGCAGCCGCACCATCTCCTGGCACCGGGCGGGCAGTCGGCTCACCGCCTCGCGCACGAGCTGCTCCCGCTCGAGCTCGGTGGCAATCTCCGGCGGCAGCACGGCCGGCAGGACGTCCGTCTCGAGCCCTTCCACTTCGCGCGCCGCCTTCTTCCGCTGCTTCCGCTTCCAGTGGTACGACTGGTGGGCGGCCACCGTCATCAGCCACGGCCGGAGGCTGTCCGTGTTGCGCAGCCGGGGCAGCTCGTGGAAGAGCTCGACGCAGACCGTCTGGAAGATGTCCGCGGCATCGTCGCGGCAGGCGCCGTAGCGGAGCGGGACGGAGAAGATGAGGCTCTTGTACTTGTCGACGAGCCGCGTCCAGGCCGTGTCGTCGCCCTCGAGGCAGGCGGCGACCAGAGCACGATCGTCTCCGCCCTTGGCTGCGGTCACGGCCGACGCGGAACGGCGCGCCGACGGGCGAAGAAGCGGAAGTTGGACGAGACTGCCGTGCGCCTAGCGCGCTGCAGCCGCATGGTTCATCCGATACGCCTTCGGGCTTTACAGCGGCGCGGCGCGGCGACGGCTGGACCCATGATTCGTTCCCCACGACCAAACGTTGCAGCGGCTGGAGCGACGCGAGCGAGGCGCCCGCGGGCGATACCATAGCAGAACGCCCTGCGGCCGTCAGGGGCTGCCCGCCCCTTTCAGGACGCGGGCGAGTCCTGCCGCCCGCGGCCACCATCGTGGGTAACTGGCTGCAGGCAGGCCACGCCGGGAAGCGTCTCGCCGGCCAGGAACTCGAGCGACGCGCCGCCCCCGGTGGAGACGTGGTCGATCTTGTCGGCCAGGCCCATCTGCGTCACCGCGGCCACGCTGTCGCCGCCGCCGACGATGGTGACGCCCTTGCTGTCGGCCAGGGCGCGAGCGATGGCCAGCGTGCCCTCGGCGAAGGGCTTCATCTCGAACACGCCCATGGGGCCGTTCCAGACCACGACCTTCCCGCTGCGCAGGCGTTCGGCGTAGGCGCGTCGGGTGATGGGGCCGATGTCGAGCCCCATCCAGCCTTCCGGCACGTCCTGCGCGGGGAGCTCCTTGTGCTCGGCGTCGGCCGCGAACTTCGAGGCCACCACGTGGTCCGCGGGCAGCACGATCTTGCCCGCGCCCTTCTTCAGCAGCTGCGCGGCCAGCGGGACCTTGTCCTCCTCGACCAGGCTCTTGCCCGTCGCATATCCCTTGGCGCGGAAGAAGGTGTAGGCCATCCCGCCCCCGATGAGCAGCGCGTCCACGCGCTCGAGGAGGGCCTCGATGACCTGGATCTTGTCCGACACCTTCGCGCCCCCGAGCACGGCGACGAGGGGCCGCTCCTTCGGGTGCACGGCCATGTCCAGGTAGCGGAGCTCCTTCTCCATCAACAGCCCGGCCACCGAGCGTTTGACGTGGTGCGAAACGCCTTCCGTGGAGGCGTGGGCGCGGTGCGCGCTGCCGAAGGCATCGTTCACGAAGACGGTCGAGCGCGTGTCCTCCACCAGGCGGCGCGCGAAGGCGGGATCGTTCTTCTCCTCCTCGGGGTGGAAGCGCACGTTCTCGAGAAGCAGCACCCCGCCGTCCTTCAGCGCCTCCGCCCGCCGGCGGACGTCGTCCCCGACGCAATCGGCGGCCATCGGCACCTCGCGGTGCAGGAGCTCGGAGAGGCGGGCGGCCACCGGGGCCAGGCTGAACTCCGGCGTCGGCCCCTTCTTGGGCCGGCCCAGATGCGAGGCCAGGGCCAGCCGGGCGCCTCCCTTGACGAGGTACTCGAGGGTAGGCAGCGACGCGCGGATGCGCGTGTCGTCGGTGATGCGGCCGTCCTCGAGGGGAACGTTGTAGTCGACGCGCACGAAGACGTGCGTCCCCTCGAGGTCACGCAGGTCCTTGACCGTCTTCTTCGCCATCCGACGGCCCTAGGCGGCGGAGCGGTCGCGCTTGGCCATGTAGTGAATGAGGTCCTTCACCCGGTTCGAGAAGCCCCACTCGTTGTCGTACCAGGAGAAGACCTTGGCCAGGTTGCCGTCCACGACCTTGGTCAGGGGCCCGTCCACGATCGACGAGTGCGGGTTGCCGCGGAAGTCGATGGAGACGAGCTCCTCGTCCGTGACCTGGAGGATGCCCTTCATCCTTCCGTTGGCCGCTTCCTTCAGGGCGCCGTTGATCTCGGCCGCGGTCGCGCTCTTCCCGAGCTCGACGGTGAGGTCCACGAGCGAGACGTTGGGGGTGGGGACGCGGATGGCCACGCCGTCGAGCTTGCCCTTCAGCTCCGGGATGGCGAGGTAGATGGCCTTGGCCGCGCCGGTGGAGGTCGGGATCATGGACAGCGCCGCCGCCCGCGCGCGCCGCAGGTCCTTGTGGGGCAGGTCCAGGATCTTCTGGTCGTTCGTGTACGAGTGCACGGTCGTCATCTGGCCCTTGACGATCCCGAACGAGTCCACGAGGACCCGGGCCACGGGGCCCAGGCAGTTCGTCGTGCAGGAGGCGTTCGAGACGATCGTGTGCTTGCGGGGGTCGTACTTCTCGTGGTTGACCCCCATGACGATCGTGAGGTCCTCGTTCTTGGCGGGGGCGGAGATGATCACCTTCTTCGCGCCCGCGGTGAGGTGGGCCTTGGCCTTCTCCGCCTCCGTGAAGAGGCCGGTGGACTCGATGACGTATTCGACCTCGAGCGCTTTCCACGGCAGCTGGGCCGGATCCTTCATGGCCAGGACCTTGACCGAGCGGCCGGCGACGCGGATGGTGTCGCCCTCCGCCGTCACGTCATCCTCCAGGTTGCCGAGGATGGAGTCGTACTTCAGGAGGTGCGCGAGGGTGGGCGCGTCGGTGATGTCGTTGACGGCCACGAACTCGATCTCCCGGTCGTGCAGGGCGGCACGAAGGATGTTGCGCCCGATGCGCCCGAAGCCATTGATGCCCACGCGGATAGACATTGTCGTCGCCTCCAGAGCGGCTGGACGGAGTGAAGAAAGGCAGTCTATCGCAGGCCCCGGGGTGAGCGTCAACCCTGGGCGGTTCTGCCGTATCATTCCCGCGTTGCCCGGAGGCGCCGACTGACCACCCCACGGCCGCGGCGGCGCGACGCCGAGGCGCGCATGGCGCTCTTCGAGTCGTCGAGCGACGCCGTCGTGAGCTTCGGCGCGGACGGCCGCATCCTCACCCTCAATCCGCGCACCGAATCCCTCTTCGGGTACCGGGCCGCCGACCTCATCGACACGCCCGTCGCCGTCCTCCTGGCCTCGGCGCGCCCGCGCCCCGGTCGGCCTGCTCCTCCCAGCGACGGGCTGCCGGCCGAGCTGCTCGCCGGCGATCCCCAGGTGCGGCTGGGGCGGCGCGCGGACGGGAGCGTGTTCGCGGTCGACGTCCTCGTCACCCGGGTCGAAGACGAAGGCGGGACCTTCACCATCGCGAGCTTCCGCAACGTGGAGGCCCGCGCGGCGGGGGAGGAGGAGCTGCGGGCCTCGGAGGCGCGGTTCCGGGCCGCGGTGGAGACCCTGGGCGAAGGCCTCATCATCACCGACGCCGAGGACGTGGTCGCCTACGTGAACTCGCGGATGGCCCAGCTCTCGGGCTATACGGCGCCGGAGATGGTGGGCCGCCCCGTGCCCGCGCTCCTCGTGCCCGAGGACGAGCAGGCGGCCTATCGCGAGCACATGCTGCTCCGCCTGCAGGGCATGTCGGAGCAATACGAGATCTCGCTCCGCCGCAAGGACGGCAGCCGCTTCTGGGCCGAGATCACGGCCACCGCCTTCCGCGCCCCGGACGGGCGCATCGTGGGCACGCTGGGCGCGGTCATGGACGTCACGGACCGCAAGCGGATCCAGGAGGAGCTGGTGGCGGCGGTGGACGCCTCCGAAGACGCGTCGCGGGCCAAGAGCGCCTTCCTGGCCAACATGAGCCACGAGCTGCGCACGCCGCTCAACGCCGTCATCGGCTACAGCGAGATGCTCACGGAGGAGGCGCGGGACCGCGGCCTCGCGAACCTGCTTCCCGACCTCGACAAGATCCACAGCTCCGGGAAGCACCTCTTGCGCCTCATCAACGACATCCTCGACCTCTCCAAGATCGAGGCCGGCAAGATGGAGCTGTTCCCGGAGGTCTTCGACGTGCCCGCGCTCGTCCGCGAGGTCTCGAGCACGATCCGCCCCCTGGCCGAGCGGCGCGGCAACGCGCTGGAGCTGCGCTGCGGGGAGGACGTGCGCCGGATGCGGGCCGACCTCACGCGCGTGCGCCAGGTGCTGCTGAACCTCATGAGCAACGCGGCCAAGTTCACCGAGAACGGCCGCGTGGCCCTGGAGGTGGAGCGCACCCTGGTCAACCGCGCGCCCTGGATCCAGTTCCGCGTGCGGGACACCGGCATCGGCCTCAGCCACGAGCAGCTGGGGAAGCTCTTCAAGGCCTTCGCCCAGGCCGACGCCTCCACCACCCGCAAGTACGGAGGCACGGGGCTCGGCCTCGCCATCAGCCGCCAGCTCTGCCAGATGATGGGCGGCGAGGTCACGGTGGACAGCGCGCTCGGTCAGGGCTCGGTGTTCACCATGCTGCTGCCCTGCAACCTGCAGGAGGAGGAGCTGGCCGCCGACGTCGAGGGGCAGACCGCGCCGTTCGAGACGGGACCCCTCACGGGGGAGGCGCCCACCGTGCTCGTCATCGACGACGACCGCGTCTTCCGCGAGCTGCTCCAGCGGTTCCTGGAGAAGGACGGCTTCCGCGTGATCATGGCCTCCGATGGAGCGGAGGGCCTCCGGCTGGCGCGCGAACACCGGCCCGCGCTCATCACGCTCGACATCGTGATCCCGGGGCTCGACGGCTGGGGCGTCCTCAAGGGGCTCAAGGCGGACCGCGACCTCGCGAGCATCCCGGTCATGATGATCACGATCGTCGACAACCCGGGGCTGGGCCATTCCCTGGGCGCGGTCGAATACTTCACGAAGCCGATCGACTGGCGCCGCCTGGCCACGGCGCTCGCGAAGTATCGAGGCGCCCCCGCCCGGCGGGCGTCGGGCGCGCCGGAGATCAGGCCGGCGTTATAA
>Ga0075421_100002114_pt1 | contig 23560 bp, 23 predicted proteins | sample SoiMetdeltSBSDD5_FD_75292 | JGI IMG/M metagenome (GOLD analysis project Ga0075421, IMG submission 75292) | Bulk soil microbial communities from a Populus tree surrounding site in Tennessee, USA - Soil MetaG P. deltoides SBSDD5 | ecosystem: Environmental > Terrestrial > Soil > Tree plantation...
CGCGCAGGCCCTCCTGGCAGTTGGAGATCGAGTAAAAGACGGCCGTGGTCGGCTTGTCGGCGATGCCGTCGGTCTTGGGTGCTTCCTCCAGCACTGACTGGATGTTGTCTGGGATTGACGTGGTCAACGCCACCTCGACGAAGATCAGCGGCTCGTCGATCAGCGAGGGGTGAAAGAAGGCAAAGCAGCGCCGGTCGGTCGGGTCGAGACGACGGCGCAGGTCATCCCAGCCCTCGATCTTGTGCACGGCCTCATAGGCGATGATCTTCTCGAGGATGGCCGCGGGTGTCTGCCAGTCGATAGGGCGCAACACCAGAAAGCCGCGGTTGAACCATGACGACAGCAGGTGCTTGAGATCGGCTTCCACGCGTTGCAAGGCCGGCTCATCCCCCATCGACTCGAGCAGATCGAGGCGCATGGCGACGATCTCGGCCGTCGCGCCTGGGGCGAGGTTCAGGCGGCGGAAGAACTCCTGGCGCGGGCTTTCCACGGCCGCCTGCAACGCAGCCATCGCCCTCTCGCTCGGCTGCTCGAGGTAGGCCTTGGCGGCACGGGCCGCGCCGTTCGGATCGGGCTGGAGGGTTTCGGCCAGAAATTCCAGGAAGGCGCGGCGGTCCCCCGGCGTCAGCGCGCGATAGCGGTTGAGGATCTCGCGCGCAATAGCCACGCCCGACGCCTCGCCGCGCACCGACACCAGCGCGTCGGCCAGCTCAGTGATGTCATCTTGTGGATCTGCCCCGCCAAGCGAGCGCGGCAGCAGCTGCCGCCCCTGCTCGGCAATTGTGTTGAGCAGCTCCTGCAAAAAAGAAACGTTCACCCGCAACCCCTTGTGTTTGCGCCCGCCGGCATAGCCAAGCTGACGCTCAATTACAACATTATGGCGGCGCCTCGGTTCCCCTCAAGTTGCAGATCGCAACAGGAAGATGACAACCGGCGACCCGTCCCGCCATGGTGTCACCAGCTATTTAGGGAGAGAACCGCCGATGACCACCGATACTTACGAGATCCTGGCCATTAAGTATGCCGAGCGGCTGGATCGTTTCCGCGCCGAAAGCTTCCTGACGCCGGAGGTCGACGATCACGCAACGCCGCAGCCAATGGACTATTTCGTGTGGGTGATTCGCAACAAGGAGCGAACCATCCTGGTCGACTGCGGGTTCGACGAGGTCGAGGGACGCAAGCGCAAGCGCAATGTGCTGCGCGCGCCGGCAAACGCACTGGAATTGATCGGCATATCGGCCGGCAGCATCGACCAGCTGATCATTACGCACCTGCATTACGACCACGCGGGCACGCTGGGCGCCTTCCCGCAAGCGCACTTCCATCTGCAGGCCGCCGAGATGCAGTACGCTACCGGACCCTGCATGTGCCATGCGCAGCTGCGCATTCCGTTCACCGTGGACCACGTGTGCGAGATGGTGCGCCACGTCTATTCAGGCCGGGTCACCTTCCACGAAGGCGATGCCGAGATTGCGCCCGGCATCACCGTGCACAAGACGGGCGGCCACAGCCGCGGCCTGCAATGCGTGCGCGTGGCGACGGCGAGCGGGCCGGTGGTGCTGGCGTCCGACGCTTCGCACTACTACGAGAACTTCGAGAAGGGCAAAGTCTTCCCCATCGTCGTCGATGCCGAGGACACGTTGCGCGGCTACAAGCGACTGTACGCGCTAGCGGCATCACCGCGCCATATCGTGCCCGGGCACGACCCCCTCGTGTTAGAGCGCTATCCCCCACTCAACAGCACAACGGCCGGTTTCGTGCATCGATTGCATGTGCCGCGGCTGGATTGAGCCGGGCGTGGGCTTGCGCCCTTGAGGACGGCTGACGGCTAGCGGCCCAAGCCATCCAGGAAATTGGTCGGCTGCCGGCCGCCAGAGGTCGGGAAAAAGACGCAACCGGTGCCCGTCGCCTGGAGGTAGGGGCGGTGCATCGCCGGCTTTTTTTTGGAAAAATGCAGCCCGAAGGTGAGCCCGCCGTCGACCGCACCGCGTCCGTCGGGCCGGATCGCATGCCAAACCACCTGTGTCGGCTGGTTATGTGTTCACGCGTACGCCTCACCAACTCGTGATGGCTCTCGGCAAACTCCGGTAGACCCGCACGCGTAGCTCTCCCAGCCGGTGCAAGGGACCGGCATGTGCAAAAAATGGGAGAACGCCATGCTGCATGCCGGTAGCGCCTGCTTTGTCATCGTCGCGGCGCTCGGTGCGCTCGCCGTCCTGCCGGCGCTGGCGCAGGAGAACTACGAGCGCTGGGAGCCGCTCAAGGACCCGTTTCCGAGCACGGGCGGCGGCGGCATCATGATTGGTGGCTACAAGCCGGTCGTGATGGGTGACAAGTGCCGCACCGACTTCACGGCCACGGACCCGGCCGGTAAAGTCTATTACAACATGGTCGAGTTCGACGCCGTGCCAGCCCAGGGCGGCATCCTGTGCACCAACGGCAAGTGGCGCGCCCTTGATGGCAGCGCCTCGGGCACCACCCCTTATCGCGTGTTCATCAAGGATGGCGTGTCGCGCGGCTCGCCGTGAGCCTTCAGGCCGTCGCACCGTAGATGGCGTGCGCGCGCGCCTCAAAGGCCTCGGCGTACTTGCGGAAGGCGCGGTCGAACAGGCCGCCGACCAGCATCTGCAGTGTGAACGACTTGAGCTCATAGTCGATCGTGAAATCGACGTTGCAGCCATCTCCCGCCGCCACGAACGCCCAATGGTTGTGCAGGCGGCTGAACGGACCGCTGGCCGTACCCGGCAGCGCCGCGGCTTTGACCAGCAGTCCCGCCGGATCCAGCACGACGCGGCTGGTAAAGCTCTCGCGCAGCGCCATGTAACCGACGGTCATCTGGGCGATGACGATTTCCCTGGTGCCGTCGGGCGCGCGGCTCTTGACCCTAAGCTCCTCGCATAGCGGCAGGAATTGCGGATACTTCTCCACGTCGGCGACGAGATCGAACATCTGGCGCGGGCTGAACGGTACCCGGCGGACGGTGCGGAAGGATGGCATGGCTGCCGGCTATAGGTCAGGCTTCGTGCCGGGGCAAGGCAAGGCCCTGCCTAGCCCGTTACCGAAAAAGCGCGGTTGATGGGCCCGCTGCTTGATCGGAAAGGCAAATTGCGGAACTGACGGACTTGCCCCGCGTTGATGACGCGAGACTAAGCCCGGGGGGTAGCGAATGCCGGCGGAAGCGCCCGACCCTGCTCTGCGCTGGCAAGCGCTGGCGGAAGAGGCGCGCACCATTGCGGACCAGATGACCGATCCGCAGCAAAAGCTCATTCTTCTCACCATCGCACGGGGCTACGATCGGCTCGCCGAGCGCGCCGCCGCGCGTAACGCCCGCACCGAGCCCGAGACCGAACAATGAATGTGCGCGGGATCGCCGCGATCCGAGCAGGAAGCGGAACTGAGCATTATTTTATGTGTTCACGTCTCATGGAAATCAGCCCCGAGATCACCGACCCGGCCTATTGGCGGCGGCGCGCGCAGCAAGCGCGCCGCATGGCCGAGCAATTGAGCGACCCGGTCGCGCGCCAGACCCTTGAGGAGATCGCGGCCAATTGCGATCAGCTCGCGGACCTCACGGCCGCGCGTCGCACAGCCAAAACGCGCAACTGACCTAGCTATGGGTCAGCCGACCCAACGCGGGCAAGGTAGCGCCTGACATCGGCCCGACGCCTGCAAACGCTGAGTACTGCACCCGCCGGCATGTACTGCGCCAGAGCGGCCACGATGGTCGGCCGGCTGTTGGCCGGAAAGTCCATACAAAACGCAAGAATGCCCAGTCGATCTGCTCGGGACAACCCGGCGCCAGATCAGGTCGGACGCGACCGTAGGTGGAGGCGATGCGCCAAGCCATCTGGCGCAGGCAGCGCAGCCGCGGATAATCGAACCAGAACACCGTATCGGCACGCGGCAATCGCACGCTCAGGCTCCGTAATTCCCATCAATTATCCAGGTATCCTGAGCTGCCAGCGCCGCAACTCTGGCGCGCCACTGCGGCTGCGGTGTCGTCACCCAGCCTGGCCGCCAGAACTCCTTGTCGAGATGGATGAGGGGCAGGCCGATGCGTGCCGCCAGCTCGCGTGCAAACGTGCTCTTACCGGCACCCGAGATGCCGATCACCAACACGCGTCGCATCGGGTGCTCTCAGTGTTTGTGCAGGACCGGCATCACAAACTCGATCGCTCGCTCGAGACTGATGCCTTGCTTCTTGTCGAGTACAAGCGGTTGCGTGTCGTCGGGGTGAAACTCGACAAACGGACGTTGCCTGTCATCGCGCGGCATGAGGTTGCAACGATGACTCTCGGCGAAACTGTAGCCCGGCAATCGCGATGCGAACCAACTGAACAGTGGCCCTAGCTTGCTTTGGTCGAGATCATAGAATGTCGTGTTGTAGCGTGCGAAGTTCCTTTCACTCAGGGAACCCCAAACGCCCCATTCCAGCGTCTCGGCTTGGCCTACGATCGGCATCTCCAACACCGCGCGCACGAAGTACTCCTTCTCGTCAATGACGCAGGTGTCGCTCGTGAGCACCGACCGCTTGGCCCGCTCCTCTGGCGATAGCGTATAGTAAGGCCGGGGGCATCAAAGGCGATCGCCGGCAAGCCTTGGTGAATTTTCTCACAGGTGGAACATTTGAAAGTGACGCGGGCCGACATGCTAGCCCTGTGCGGCCAGCCGCGCCGCCTTGAGGCGCTCGAAATCGTCGCCGGCATGGTAGGACGAGCGCGTCAGCGGGCTTGACGACACCAGCAGGAAGCCCTTGGCCAGCGCGGTCGCCTCGTAGGCCTTGAACTCGTCGGGCGTTACGAAACGCTTGACCTCGGCGTGCTTGCGGGTCGGCTGCAGGTACTGGCCGATCGTCAGGAAGTCGACGTCGGCCGAGCGCAAATCGTCCATCAACTGCAGCACCTCCTCGCGCCCCTCGCCAAGACCGACCATGATGCCGGACTTGGTGAACATGGTGGGCGCAATCTCCTTGACCCGCTGCAGCAGGCGCAGCGAATGGAAGTAGCGCGCACCGGGGCGGATCTTGAGGTAGTGCGACGGCACCGTCTCGAGGTTGTGATTGAACACATCGGGAGCCGCCTCAACGACCATCTCCAGCGCCCCATCCTTGCGCAGGAAGTCGGGGGTCAGCACTTCGATGGTCGTGTTCGGTGTCTTCGCCCGTACCGCGCGGATCGTCTCGGCAAAGTGGCGCGCACCACCGTCGTCGAGGTCGTCACGGTCGACCGAGGTGATGACGATGTGATCGAGGCCGAGCTTGGCCACCGCCTCGGCCACGTTGTGCGGCTCGTTGGGATCAAGCGCCCCCGGCAGCCCGGTGCGCACATTGCAGAAGGCGCAGGCGCGGGTGCAGGTGTCGCCCATGATCATCATGGTGGCGTGGCGCTTGGTCCAGCACTCACCAAGGTTCGGGCAGCCTGCCTCCTCGCACACCGTGTGCAGCTTGTGTTCGCGCACGATGCGGCGTGTCTCGGCCAGCTCCGGGTTTGACGAGGGCACGCGCACGCGGATCCAGTCCGGTTTGCGCAGCACGGGCGTATCCGGCTTGTTGGCCTTCTCCGGATGGCGCGGGGCGCGGGTGTCGAGAACGGTCACCATGACAATCTCATTGTAACGGGTCGAGCCACACCAGAAAACAAGGCCGTGCACGCGCCGCCTGCATAGCCGCTGCGCGTGCTGCCAGCGTTGTCTGTGGTATCAGACCCTCAGGGACTGACAGCATTGGCCGGCCTATCCAAGCTCGAGCACCACTCGACCGCGCACCTTGCCGGCCAAGATGTCCGGGGCCAGTGCGACCACATCGGCGGCCGGTCGCGCGACCGTCATGGCGGCGAGCTTGGTCTTGTCGACGTCCTGCGCGAGGCGGCTCCAGGCCTCTAGGCGCGCTGGCTCGGGCGCCATCACGGAATCGATGCCGGCCAGCGTCACGCCGCGCAGGATGAAGGGTGCCACCGAGGTCGGCAGGTCCATGCCCTGGGCAAGACCGCAGGCCGCAACCGTGCCGCCGTATTTGGTCATGCTCAGCACGTTGGCGAGCGTGGCGCTGCCGACGCAGTCGACGGCCCCTGCCCAACGCTCCTTGTTTAGCGGGCGCGGCGTACCCGCCAGCTCACTGCGATCGATCACCTCGGCCGCGCCGAGGTCCTCCAGATATTGTGCTTCGCCCGCTCGCCCGGTAGAGGCGGTGACCGTGTAGCCGAGCTTGGCCAGCAGGGCGATCGCAACGCTGCCCACACCGCCGGCTGCGCCTGTCACCAGCACCGCACCGCTGTGCGGCCGTACGCCGTGCCGCTCAAGCGCCAAAACACACAGCATCGCCGTATAGCCGGCCGTGCCGATGGCCATGGCCTCGGCGGCTGTGAAGGCTGCCGGCTTCCTGACCAGCCAGTCGCCGTTGACGCGGGCCATCTGGGCGTAGCCGCCAAAATGCGTCTCGCCGACGCCCCAGCCATTCAGGATCACCTCGTCGCCGGCCTTGAACTGCGGGTGTGTGGACGAGGTCACCGTGCCCGCGAAGTCGATGCCGGGAATCATCGGCCAGCGACGGATCACCGGCGCCTTGCCGGTGATGGCAAGCCCATCCTTGTAGTTGATGGTCGAATGGCTGACACGCACCAGGACGTTGCCGGGCATCAGGTCGGCTTCGCCCATCTCCTGCCAGGCCAGCGTCTGGCCGGCATTCCCCTTGGACACGACCAAGGCCTTGAAGCGCTGCATGCGTCACCTCCGCCGCAAATCACGCCCTCGATCCACGACCTGTGGGCGGGCCCGATTATGGCAACCCTCGGGCAGGGTTTACAAAGACCGCATCGAGTTGTGGGCACGACACGACGTGATCTCGCACATGCGTCACGTGCCTATTTCGCCACAGACACCTCGCACCCACCCCGTCCCCCACCTGCGACATTCTTGCAGGTCTACTTTGAGGATTACATCCGCCATATTGTGACTGAATTGCAGCGCACACAAGAACATCTAGATTAATAATCCATGAATACCAAATAGACCTCAAGATCAACTACTTCTATAAGACTAGGAAGTTTGTGCTTTGCAAGCATCAAGCCCTGCGGCGCCCGGGAAACTCCCTCCTAGTCCTAAAATTCCCGAGTAAGCGACGAGTTTCCGCTTGGCAGCCGACCGAGCCGGCGCATAGACTCCAACTTCTTGGTAGGCGGGAAGCCACAGCCAAGAGCGCCGGGTTGTCCGGCCGAGGAGGTGTCATGATGGAATTGAGGACGAGGCTGAACGTGCTTGCGGCCGTCATCTCCTTCGCCTTTCTGACTGCTGTCGTGTTCGGAATGTTCTGATCATAGGTGCGAGCACGCGCTGATCGTTGGGAAGTTGGGGATCAGCGTAGTCACAACAGCAAGGGCGCGGGATCACTCCCGCGCTTTTGTTTTTGGCAGCACCTAACGCTTGATCATGTAGCCGAGGATTGCGCCCGCCAGCACGGCGTACTCGGGTTGCACCTGGCGCCACGGCACCTGCGGTAGATATTGCGGCCCGAATGTCCACAACGCGGCTGCAATCACAGCCAGGGCAACGGCCCACGACAGCGTGTGGCTGGATGGCGCCCCTACTTCGCGCAGGACCTGCGCGGCGATGATGCCCACCAGGAAGATGACGATTGCCACCACGATGGCGAAGATGAACAGCCGGAACTGACCGACATTGATGTAGCCCATGATGGCCCTGCCCCCGAACCAACCAATGGCAATTTGCAGAAGCAGTAGAACGAGACGTCCGAGCATGGCGTGCCCCCCACAAAAAGTGAATGCGCCAGCGGCAACCCCGACGCCAGCTTAGGCAGGCTTAACACGCACTATGGCGAGCTGAAACCGACCGCAGGCTGCAAATCACATTCGGCTGCGCAGCGCGCGATTGAGCTTGCCTGTGGCGCGACTCAGCCGGGACCCTAACGCAGCAGCCAATAGCCGCCGAGCGCGCCCGCCACCAGGTACAGCGGCTCGGAGATAATGCGGACGCCGGAACCGGCTGCCGGGACAAAGGCCGGCAGCAAAATGACGAAGACGCCGACAAGCGCACCGACCATCGAGGCCACAAGCATCGCCGTGCGCGGTGCGGGTGCCTGCATCATCTGCGCGATCAGTAGGCCCGCAAGCCAGATGAGCGCGCCGAGCACCAGCGCATAGACGATGTGGTAGACGCGGCCGAGCGGCAGCAGCGCAACGACCAGCGGCGCCAGTACCAGACCAGCAGCCAGCTGCAGCAGCAAAGTCAACAGGATTGCCATGGCGCGGTCCCCGTGCGTGTGGCGTGCGATGTCGTGCCCCGTCACACGGTGAACCTAGCAGACGGCGGCAGCGCTCACATCAGCGCTTGCTGCTCTCAACGAAGGCGCGCAGCAGCGAGTCGAGCAGATCGCTCGCCCGAGGGCTGACGGCGCGATAATTCTTCCAAGCCGTGTCTCTGGCGATTGTCAGCCATGCCGCATAGTCCTCGTAGGTCAGAGCTTGGACCTTCACGCCCGCTTTGGTGAAAACCTCGATCGCATGCTCCTGCGCCTCGCGCTGGCTGGCCTCGAGATAGATCTCGGATGCTATCGCGGCGTCCTCGAGCGCCTGTCGCTCCGTGCCATTGAGGCTGTCCCAGGTAGCTTTGGAAATGAGGACCGGCGTGAATACGGTGAGGGTGCTGAAGCCACCGACCGTGACGTACTTGGCCGTCTCGTAGAAGCGATAGCTGACAAATGTCTCAAACGAGCTCTGAGCCACGTCGAGCTTGCCGGTCTCGATGGCCGAGCGTACCTCGCTTAGCGGCATCGCCACGATGCGTGCCCCTGCGGCCTCAAGCATCGAATTGAAGTCATTACCGCCGCCGCTGCGCGCTCCGAGATCCTTGATGGTTTGCGGACCTGTGACGGGCCGCCCGCGGCTGGCCATGCCACCGTCCAGCCACCACCAGGACAGGATGCGAAAGCCCTTCTCCTCGCAAATGAGCTGCAGCTGTTCCTCGAACTCCGTGTTCTTGAGCAGGGCGGCGAGCTCGGCGCTCGCCGGTACGCCGGGCAGAGTGACGATGGACAGCTCGGGGAATTTCGACGAGGCATAGCCCATCGGATAGATCGTCATGTCGATCTTCCGCTCTTGCATGGCCTCGTATTGCTTGGGGGGGTCGCGCACCAGCGACCCGTTCGGATGGATGCGCACCATTAGGTCGGGCACCCTCTTCCTGACTTCGGCGGCGAGCACCTTGGCGGCGCGATGGCGTGCGTCAGCCTCCGGAAGCTGGTGCGACAGGATCAGATCGCGCGCATGACCAGGTCTAGCCGCGACCAGGGCCGCGCATAGCGCGGCCGCAAACAGCACAACATTGCGAAATTGCATTAGACCCTGCTCCGAGATCGATGCCCCCGGCCCCCGCAGCAATTGCGTACATCACCTCTTGCCGCTGTCGATGAAGCTCTGCAGCATCGCCGAGAACAACTCGGCGGCGCGCGGGCTTACCGCCCGATACTTCTTCCACGAGCTATCGCGGGCAATGTGCAACCAGGCGGCGTACTCGTCGAACGTCAGTTCACGCACCTTGGCGCCGGCCTTCGTAAAAGCCTCCTGGGCCGACTCCAACGCTTCGCGTTGTGTTGCCTCGAAATAGATGTTGGATGCCCGAGCCGCGTCGTCGAGCGCCTGGCGCTCCTCGTCGCTGAGGCTGTCCCAGACTGCCTTGGAAATGATGACAGGCGTGAAGGTCACCCAGATGCCCTGGCCGCCCAGTGTGGAAAACTTGGCCTGCTCGGTGACCCGGAAACTCATCAGAGACTCAAACGAGGTCAGTGCGACGTCGAGCTTGTCCGCCTCCATGGCGGCGCGGATCTCGCTCGAGGGCATTGAAGAAACGCTGGCGCCGGCCGCAGCCAGCATCTCGTCGAACGCCCGATCACCACCGCGCGCTCTCTGTCCCTTGACACTGGCGGGGCCGGCAAACTCCTGGGAGCGGCTGGCGACGCCTCCGCCCACCCACCACCAGGTTAAGATGCGGAACCCCTTCTCCTCACAGATGCGCTGCAGCTTTTCCTCGAACTGCGAACCCTTGAGCAGGCTCGCCGTTTCGGCGCTGGACGGCACGCCCGGCAGCAGGCCGATGGAAAACTCCGGGATCTTTGCCGACTGGTAGGCGATCGGGTAGACGGCCAGCTCGATCTTGCCTTCGAGCATCGCGTCATACTGCTCTACTGGCTTGATCTTCAGGGAGGAATTCGGATGGAGGCTGATGGTCAGGTCAAGCCCACGCTTCCTCAACTCTGCCATCAGAACACGGGAGGCTTTGTGGCGGGCGTCGGACTCCGGCCACTGGTGCGACAGGCGCAGCTCGCGCGCCGAAACTTGTGCAATGCCGGCGAACAGCGCAACACCAGCCACGAACGCCCGCAGAAGTAATCCAGTCATCGCTTGGGAATCCCTCGTGATCCGCAATATTTTTCCAACGGGTATTCCCGCGGAAGAATATCCCCTGTCGGATAGACAATGTAGGAATTGAGGCCAAGGCGAGGCACGAGTCCAGCCCTGTCGGCATCGCTGCATCGCACTGTGGTCGGGCGGCCTCAGTGCGGCGGCGGTAACGCTGGCCATCCTCGATGAAACTCGGCGCGGGGACCGTGCACGGCTTGGCCGGGCTGATGGCCTGGGTCGTTCTGGCCGGTTCTGGCCGGTTCTGGCCGGACCTGGCCGGTTCTGGCCGGACCTGGCCGGACCTGGCCGGACCTGGGTTGCGGGTGGGATGCATCGAGGCCGCGTACGCCTCGAAGTGAGAGGCTCGACCGTCGCGTCAGCCTTGCTCGAAACGGCAGGACCGCGTCGCAGTGTGCTCAGGCCGCCTCGGTGCGGGCGAGCTTGGGATCGTAGTTGAGCACCGGGCCGAGCCAGCGCTCGGCTACATCAAGGCTCCAGCCCTTGCGCCGGGCGTAGTCCTCGACCTGATCGCGCTCGACCTTGCCGACCCCGAAGTAGTGGCTTTCCGGGTGGGCGAAGTACAGGCCGGACACGGCCGCACCGGGCCACATGGCAAAGCTCTCGGTGAGCTGAATGCCGGCTTGTTTCTCGGCATCGAGGAGGCGGAAGATGGTGGCTTTCTCGGTGTGGTCTGGCTGAGCTGGATAGCCGGGCGCAGGGCGGATGCCACGATATTGCTCCGCGATCAGCTCCTCGTTGGTCAGCTTCTCTGCCTTGGCATAGCCCCACAGCTCGCGGCGCACGCGCTCATGCATGCGCTCGGCGAAGGCCTCGGCCAAGCGGTCGGCCAGCGCTTTCAGCAGGATGCGCCCGTAGTCGTCGGTCTTGTCGATGTGCTGGGCCAGCGCGTCCGCCTCGCCGATACCGGCCGTGACCGCAAACATACCGACATGATCGGCGATGCCGGTATCGAGGGGGGCGATGAAATCCGACAAAGCGGTATTGGACCGGTCCCGCCGGTTCTCACGCGCCATCTGTTGGCGCAAGGTGTGCAGGGTGGCGATTTCGCTTTTGCGCGTGTCATCGGTAAACAGGCGGATGTCGTCGCCGACGGCGTTGGCCGGCCAGAAACCGACCACGGCATTGGCGGTCAGCCACTTCTCGGCGACGATGCGCTTCAGCATGGCCTGCGCATCGGCGAACAGCTTCTTGGCCTCGGGGCCGACCACGTTGTCCTCGAGGATGCGCGGATACTTGCCGGCCAGCTCCCAAGTCTGGAAGAACGGTGTCCAGTCGATATAGGGCACCAGTTCCGCCAGCTTGTAGGCCTTGAAAACACGCGTGCCGAGGAAGCTCGGCTTGACCGTCTTGGTGATGGACCAGTCGATGGCAAAGCGGTTCTGGCGCGCAGCTTCCAGGTTCAGCCGCGTCTTCTTGCTTTCACCCTTTACGTAAGCATCGCGGATCTTGGTGTACTCGGCACGCACGGTATCTGTGTATCCCTGGCGCTCGGTATCCGACATCAGCGTCGAGACCACGCCGACTGCGCGGCTGGCATCGGTGACGTAGATGGTCTGACCGCGGTTGTAGTTCGGATTGATCTTGACCGCGGTGTGCACGCGGCTGGTGGTGGCGCCGCCGATCAGCAGTGGCACCGCAAAACCCTCGCGCTCCATCTCGGCCGCCACGTGGCACATCTCGTCGAGCGAGGGCGTGATGAGGCCAGACAAGCCGATGATGTCGGCCTTCTCCTTCTTGGCTGCCTCCAGGATCTTCTGTGCGGGCACCATCACGCCGAGGTCGATGACCTGGTAGTTGTTGCACTGGAGCACGACGCCGACGATGTTCTTGCCGATGTCGTGCACATCGCCTTTGACGGTCGCCATCACCACCTTGCCGGCGGCCGGCATCAGATCGAGACCCGAAGCCTTCTTTTCGGCCTCCAGGTAGGGTTGCAGGTAGGCGACCGCCTGCTTCATGACGCGCGCCGACTTGACGACCTGCGGCAGGAACATCTTGCCCGAGCCGAACAGGTCGCCGACCACGTTCATGCCGGCCATCAGCGGCCCCTCGATCACCTGGATGGGCTTGGCCGCCGCTTGGCGCGCCTCCTCGGTGTCGCTCTCGATGTGGTCGGTGATGCCGTGCACGAGCGCATGCTTCAGACGCTCCTCGACGGTAGCGTTGCGCCAGGCGAGATCCTTTTCCTTGGCCTTGGAGACCTCGCCCTTGTAGCGCCCGGCCATCTCCAGCAGCCGGTCGGTCGCATCCGGACGGCGATTGAGGATCACATCCTCGCACAGCTCGCGCAGCTCCGGCTCGATGTCGTCATAGATGGTGATGGCGCCGGCGTTGACGATCGCCATGTCAAGGCCGGCGGCGATGGCGTGATACAGGAACACCGAATGCATGGCCTGCCGCACGGCCTCGTTGCCGCGGAACGAAAACGACAGGTTGGAAACGCCGCCCGATACGTGGCAGTGCGGCAGTTTCTGCTTGATCTGGCGGGTCGCCTCAATGAAGGCGATGCCGTAGGCGTTGTGCTCCTCGATGCCGGTGGCGACTGCGAAGATGTTGGGATCGAAGACGATATCCTCGGGGGGAAAGCCGACGTTCTCGGTCAACAGCTTGTAGGCCCGTTGGCAGATTGCGACCTTGCGCTCGATGGTGTCGGCCTGGCCCTGCTCGTCGAAGGCCATCACGACCACGGCGGCGCCGTAGCGCAGCACCTTGCGGGCGTGATCGAGGAAGGCTTCCTCGCCCTCCTTCATGCTGATCGAGTTGACGATCGGCTTGCCCTGCACGCACTTCAAGCCGGCCTCGATTACCGACCATTTTGACGAGTCGATCATGATCGGCACGCGGGCGATGTCGGGCTCGGTGGCGATCAGGTTGAGGAAGGTCATCATGGCCTGCTCGGAATCGAGCAGGCCCTCGTCCATGTTGACGTCGAGGATCTGCGCGCCGTTCTCGACCTGGTTGCGCGCAATGGCGAGCGCGGCCGTGTAGTCGCCAGCCTCGATCAGCTTGCGAAATTTGGCCGAGCCGGTGACGTTGGTGCGCTCGCCGATATTTATGAAGGCGGATGCCGCCGATGTGGTCATCTTACTCACTGTGGTTGTGCGCAGCCGTCACCACGGGTGACAGTGCCGTTCCCAATCCCAGAACGCGTACATGCCCACAACGCGGGCATGGCGGTGCCGCCGATCTTGCAGGGTGTCGGTGTCGGTCGCAGTTGTTTGCATAGCGTCCGTTCACCACGCACCGGCCACCGAAAATAGCGGCCGCCAGCGCGATCGATGGCCTTGGCGACCTGAGGCCGGCGGTAGTACCTCGCCACAATCTTCCTGTCGGACAGCGGCGCGGGCTCCGGCATCCCGGCAATGCTCTTGGGTGCCGGCGTTGCACAATGCGCGGATGCGTCTTGGGGGTAAGGCATTGTCAACCTCCTAAGGCAGCATCACCCGTGCACGAAGGGTTCGAGGCCGGACAGACGCATCTTGCGCTCGATCCTGGGTAGCTTGCGCGGAGGCAACTTGGCAGCATGCGCGGCGATCTCAGCGATGTGCTCAGGGGTCGAGCCGCAGCAGCCGCCAACGATGTTGACGAGCCCCTCGCGCATCCAGGGCTCGATGTGACCGGCCATTTCGCACGGGCCCTCGTCGTACTCGCCCATGGCGTTGGGCAGGCCTGCGTTCGGATAGGCGATGACGTGCGTCTCGGCGACGGCCGCGATCTCGGCGATGTAGGGTCGCATCAGCTCGGCGCCGAGCGCGCAATTGAGGCCGAGCGCGAAGGGCTTCAAGTGCCGCATGGAGAAATAGAAGGCCTCCGGTGTCTGCCCGGACAGGGTGCGGCCCGAGCGGTCCGTGATGGTGCCTGAGATGATCAGTGGCAGCTCGACGCCCGTCTCGTCGAATACCGTCAGCGCGGCAAAGCCCGCCGCCTTGGCGTTCAGTGTGTCGAAGATGGTCTCGATCAGCAGCAGGTCGGCGCCGCCCTCGATCAGGCCGCGCGCCTGCTCGGAATAGGCCTCGACCAGCTCGTCGTAGCTGACATTACGGAAGCCGGGATTGTTGACGTCGGGTGAGATGGAGGCGGTGCGGTTGGTGGGCCCCATGGCACCGGCGACGATGCGCGGCCGATCCGGTGTCTTGGCCGTTGTTGCATCGGCCGAGGCGCGAGCAAGCTTGGCGGCGGCGACGTTCATCTCGAAGGAGAGATCCTCCATGCCATAGTCGGCGAGCGAGATGCGCTGCGCATTGAAGGTGTTGGTGCAGACGATGTCGGCGCCCGCCTCAAGATAGCCGGAATGGATAGCGCCGATCGCCTGCGGCTGCGTCAGCACGAGCAGATCGTTGTTGCCTTTGACGAGCTTGCTGTGACCGGCGAAGCGCTGGCCGCGATAATCCGCCTCCTCCAGCTTCAGGCGCTGGATCATGGTGCCCATGGCGCCGTCGATGATGAGGATGCGCTTGTGGGCCGCCGTCCTCAGCGCGGCAATGCGTTCGCTGCGGGTCATGCGCTGACCGCCTTTGGCTGGACGACAGGTTCGGGCCGCAGGCCTAACAAGTGGCAAATGGCATAGACGAGGTCGGCGCGGTTCAGGGTGTAGAAGTGGAACTGGCGGATACCCTGATCGACCAGGTCCATCACCTGCTCGGCAGCCACCGCCGCGGCAACCAGATGGGTTGTCTGCAGGTCGTCGTCCAGGCCCTCGAAACGCCGCACCATCCACGACGGGATGGAGGCGCCGCAGCGCCCGGCGAACCCTGCGACCTGGCGGAAGTTGTGGATCGGCACGATGCCCGGAATGATCGGTGCCCAGATGCCCTGGGCGCGGGCCGCTTCGAGGAAGCGCAGATAGTGCGCGTTGTCGAAGAAGAATTGGGTGATGACACGGCTCGCACCCGCCTCAACCTTAGCCTTCAGGTTGGCAAGGTCGGCCGCGGGCGACGGGCTGTCTGGATGCTTTTCCGGATAGCCCGCAACCGAAATGTCGAAATCACCGATGCGCTTTAGGCCAGCTACAAGGTCGGCCGCATTGGCATAGCCGCCCGGATGCGGGCTGTAGCGCGTGCCCGCGCCGGTGGTGGGATCGCCGCGCAGGGCCACGATGTGGCGCACGCCGGTGTCGAGATAGCCGCGCGCTACCTCGTCCACCTCGGCCTTGGTCGCCTGCACACAGGTCAGGTGCGCGGCCGGCACCAGCGCCGTCTCCTTTACGAGGCGCGTGACGGTTGCGTGCGTGCGCTCGCGCGTGGAGCCGCCCGCACCGTAAGTGACGGACACAAATCGGGGTCGCAGCGGCTCGAGCCGGCGGATGGCGGCCCACAAGGCTTCTTCCATCTTCTCGGTCTTGGGCGGGAAGAATTCGAAGGAGACGTTGATGTCGCCATCGCCGACCAGGCGGCTGCGGCGTTCCTTGGCAAGGTCCATCTAGGTTGCCCGCTCCAGATTGAGTTGCTCGGCAGCGTGCGTGGTCGTAGCCGGCGTGCCAGGCCGTCCGGCAAGCCACATGGACACCGTCAGTTTGCCTTCGGCGGCACCACCGGGCGGGGTGAGCTCGCGTGTCTCGAGCACCTCCAGACCGCAATCGCCAAGCCACTGGCGCACCTGGGCGCCGGCAAAACCCAGACGCTCGTGCGCGAACTGATCGCGCAGGAATTCGAGCTCGTGCGGCGCAAAATCGACGATCAGCAGGCGGCCGCCCGGCGCCAGCACGCGGGCCGCCTCGCGGATGGCGCGCAGCGGATCGCCCAGGAAGTGCAGCACCTGGTGCATGACCACGGCATCGGCGGCCTGGTCGGCGAGCGGCAGATCGTAGATGTCGGCCTGGCGCACCTGTACATTGGGCAGCCCGGCACGTTCCAGTTTGGTGCGCGCATAAGCGAGCATGGCCGGGCTCAGATCCAGGCCGAAACCACGACGGAAGTTGTTGCCAAACAGTTCGAGCATCCGCCCGGTGCCGGTGCCGAGATCGACGAACAGGTCGAACGGCCCCTCGCCCAGAGCTTTAGCAACCGCCGCCTCGACCTCAGCTTCGGCAACGTGCAGAGAACGGATGCGGTCCCATTCGCTGGCGTGGGACTGGAAGTAGGCCTGCGCCGCCGCCTCGCGCTCGTGGCGCAACGTCTCGGCGCGACGCAAGTCGCGAACGATCAGCGGGTCGCTGCGATCAATGCGTTCCAGCACCAGGCGGGCGAGTTCGCCGCCCTGGCCCGTCTCGGCGAGCCTGAAGTACACCCAGCTGCCTTCGGGCGCGCGCTCAACCAGCCCCGCCTCGGCCAGAAGTTTGAGATGGCGGCTGATGCGCGGCTGGCTCTGCCCCAGGATGCGCGTGAGGTCCTTGACGTTCAGCTCGCCCGCCGAAAGCAGCACAAGGACACGCAGGCGGGTGGGCTCTGCCACCGCCTTCAAGGCTCCCACTGCCGTTTGCACCATCAAGCGCACGAGGCTGCCAACGCTCCCAATGAAGATGGGAGGAATGATATAAAGATATCTTTATGAGTCAAGGCGGATTTGGGCTCTTGATACCACTCCATGCAAGGAAAGGCTGCGCCAATGGACGTTGGCATTCATGCAGCATTCATGTGAGAAACATGGTTCCCAAGCTTGGACTTGGCCCGCTGGTCTTGGATCAGTCCAATATTCGCCGGGCAAATATTTGGGTTCTTGAGCCGGGATCGGTGGAATACGGCAAAATTGTGATGGTTCCAGACCGCGGTTTCTAGGAATCACGGCCGCGTGATTGACCAATGCTTTGATCGAACCACTTGGGCTCTGGCGTGTTTCTTATCGGACGGGCGGTCACTGCACGAACCCCTAGCAGGGGCCGGCCGACACGAACGAAGGCCACGAAGAGAACGCAATAAAGAGGAGCTCGACGCAATGATCATCAGCAAACGCATCCGCACATTTGGTGCCGCCGCGCTGTTCGCCGCGTGCAGCCCGCTGGCCGTGCTCGCCCAGACCACCACGCCTGCCACCCCTGATCGTCCGCAGGCTACTGAGCCGCCGCGCCCCAGCGACCCGGCCATGAAGCCGACCGAGCCGGCTCGCCCCAGCCAGCCGCGCACCACCGAGCAGACGGCGCCCAAGGTCAATCCGTTGATCGGCCTGGCGGTTTTCTCCTCGGATGGCAGCAAGCTTGGTAACGTGCATAGCGTCAACGCCGAGCCGGACGGCAAGGTGAAGGCCATCCACCTCAAGACCGGCGGCTTCCTGGGCATCGGCGGCAAGCTGGTCGCCATCCCCGAGGGCAAGTTCACCCGCTCGGGCGAGAACATCCAGCTTGGACTGACGTCCGATGAAGTGAGCAAGCTGCCGGAGGTCAAGGAGCAGGGCTAAGCTCCAAATCGACACTGTGTGAGCATAAGCAACGGGCCGCTTCGCGCGGCCCGTTGCCGTTGCCTTGTCCCGTGCTCGACACAATTGTCTTTCAAGTGTGGCGGCAGCAGCGCAAACGGGTCTCGGCGCGATCAAGGGCTTTGACGCAAACCACGGATCGTGTTCATACAAACACGCAGCGCAGTGGCTATCGCGCGGCCACGTATCACGGCTCGGCAAATGAAGGGGCACAGCAGCGCATGACCTACGTCCTCAGCACGCCGACCGGCGGGATCAACCGGTGGCGCCGTCGGACCGGCTTTGCAGCGAGCTGCCTCGCGTTGCTCCTGATCGCCCTGTGGTCGCTGCTGCCGGCCAAGCCTGCAGCCGCGGCCGATCCGGCAGTGGTGTTCATGGCCCAGGTTGGTCGTGAACTGATGGCCGCCGCACGCACCCGCTCGCCCGGCGTGATGGCCAACGTCATCACGAAATACGGGGACGTGCGCTATATCGGCGATTACTCGCTCGGCAACTACCGGGCCCGGCTCGCCGAGGCCGATCGCGAAGCCTACCACAACGGCATGGTCCGCTTTATTTCCCGCTACGCGGCCTCCGCGGCGCCAAAGGTCAATGTGGTGCGTGTGGAGTGGTCGAACATCAGTACGCGCGGTTCGGGCGGCATCAACGTCGACTGCACCGTTACGCTCGGCAATGGTACATCCTGGGACGTGCGCTGGGTCCTGCGCAAGGTCGGCAACACCTACAAGGTGCGCGATGCCGAGGTGCTGGGCGTCAACGTGGCGTCCTATCTGCGCTCCGCCTTCGAGGACTACCTGTCCCAGAACGGCGGCCACACGCGCGCGCTGGTCACTGTGCTCAATCGCTAGCTTGCTGGGTCCCGACGACCCCGGACTGCGCGCAGGCCGGGATGGCGGGCGGCCTTCACGTCTCGGGTGACGCCGACAGCGAGGTGGTCGCGCCCACCCGTGCGCGGGCATCACGCGGCCGCCAGGAGCCGCGCTCCACCTCGACGAGGAACTGCTCGGTCAGCTGGTTGAATAGGGCCGGCTCCTCATAGTTGATGGCGTGGCCGGAACCGGGCAGCATGGCGAGGCGCGCCGTCGGCATCAGTCGCTTCATCCATAGATTGACGTCGAGGCACGGCTCGTCCTCGTCGCCGACCAGCAGCAGGACCGGCGCCTTGATGCCTTTCAGCTCGGCTTCCAGATCGTAGAGCGAAGGCCTGCCTGCCTGCACGGTGCGCAGCGTCTTGGCCGCCGCAGCGGCCGGATGCTCGCCCAGATGCGCAACGGAGCGGCGCCAGCCGATCGGGTCCTTGTTCTGCAGCTGCACGCGTGTCGGCCCCAGGCTCATCGCCTCGGCATCGATCTTGCCGGCACGCTCGAAGTCGCTCGCGCGGGTGCGACATTCCTCGAGAAATTGCGCCCGCGTGCTCTTGAGCGCCCCCGAGCCCGCACCCGCAGCCGTGCATGACAGGACGCGCCCAGGGTGCCTGGCGGCCAGCATCAAGGCCGTATAGCCGCCCATGCTTAGGCCGACGATGTGCGCCTGTTCAACTTTGGCCGCATCGAGCACGGCGATGGCATCGCGTTCGAAGAAGGGCTGCCCATACAGGGTCTCATCGGCTGGACAGTCCGAAGGTGGATAGCCGCGCGCGCTCCACGCGATGCCACGCCAGCCGCGCCCGAAATGGCGCATTTGCTCTTCCCAGCTGCGGTGATCGCCGGCGTACTCGTGGATGAACAGGAGTGGCGTGCCGCGACCGGTTTCCTCGTAGTAGATGCGCGCGCCTTCTGAAGGGGCATAGGGCATGGGCGTCCTCCGCTGGTTTGCCCGACATCATGCCGCCCGCGCGCCGCCAAGGCCAGCGTCGCTCCGAGGGGGAGCGACGCTGCCTCTTCCCAATCACGCCGCTGCCCGACAGGCGCGGCCGATCTGCTCAATGTGGCGGTGATCAGTGCCGCAGCAGCCGCCCAGCACGTTGATGTGCGGATGGCGGTCGCGCAGCTGCCGGTACTGCCCGCCCAGTTCCACCGGATCGCCGGCATCGAGGTCGGGCGCCTCGTTCAGCTCCTGGTGGCTGCGGCGCGAGGCATTGGCGCGGATGCCGCAGATGCGCTGCGTCCACGCGCTGCCCGGCTCCAGAACCGCCTCGAAATGGGTCGGGTGGGCGCAGTTGATCATGAAGTATGCGGCATAGCTCGCCGTCGCCCCATCGACCTCGGTAATCGCGTCCCTAAGCGTTTGGCCGGTAGGAAGCCGTCCGTCCGTCTCCAGCGTGAGCGAGATGGCAACCGGCATGCCCGCCGCCCGCGCCGCGCGCACGACGCCGATGGCCTCGTTGGCGTTGGTCATGGTGATGGCCGTGACCATGTCGGCGCCCGCCTCACGGAACACGCCAATCTGCATCGTATGGTAAGCGTGCGCATCCTCCGGGCTCATCACTTCGCCGGGATCATAGCCGTCCCCGCGCGGCCCGACACAGCCGCTGACCACCATCGGCGCGCGCGGCGTCTCGAACTCGGTGCGCAACTCGGCCATCAGTGCGATCGACTGCCGATTGGCCCGCGCTAGCTCGGCATCTGTGTAGCCGAGCTTGCGGCCCCAGTCCGGGCTCGCCCGCCAAGTCGGGCTTTCCAGGACGAAGCCCAACCCACCATCGCGCGCCAATCTGGCGTATGGCACGTAGTAGCTGCGCAGAGCCGCGCTGCCCTTGGCGTCCTTGAGAAGGTCGAAGGCGGCGAAATGCGGCAGCTCCAGTCCATCGAGATAGATGAGGCTGGTCTCGATGCCACCGTCGGTGAGGAACAGGCCGCTGCCGAGCTGAGGCAGGCGGGATCTATACTTGGCCATGATCGCAATCTCCATGTGTTGTGCCACGTGCGTGCGGCGGTCGCGCCTACGCGATGGGCGACCGCCCTGCTGTCACCGGGGGAACAGCGCGGGCAGGATCGACCTGAAAGCAAAATGGAATCTGAACGTCTGGGCCTCAATGGCCAAGACACCGAACCTCTTGATCGATCATCCGGGCCAGGCAGATATAAAGCCCGACCACACCCGGGCCGCGCGCGATCGGCATGGCATTCTGCGAACGGATTGAAGGAGCGCGACGTCTTGCTGACCAGCTCGGTGTGTTGATCATGGTTGCCGTTTTTTATTCTCGCCGTGCATAGGCATTGCAGTCGCGCGTGGCGCATCCGTCTATCCTTTCCCTTTACGGCAACCACGACGCAGCCAAACCATCGCCTGCTTCAATTGGCAATTTCAGCCACCCCACGCTCGGCGCATGTGCTGGTTGCATGAGGACTGCGAATGTGGTGGCCCAGAAAGCCCGCAAAATTTATCGGAGGGACGCTCCATCGCCGTGATCCCGGCGTGAGAGCGTTAAGCCAAACGGCAGCTTGCGCCCCGCAAGTGAGGCTATTGTCGGTGCAGGTGCCGCGTTGCACGCCCCAGGCCTACCGCGATCACCTGAGGCCGACTTCGCTCAATCAAGCTTTGCTTGGCTGTCGCAGCCGATTGGCAGACCCGGTCGCGGTAGCGTGCCGGGACAGGAATTGATTGAGCGCGGCCATCCGACCCACGTTGATGCGGCGATCGAAGCGTGATGTCAGCTGCGCAGCTCCGTTGCCACAGAACGGTGCGTTTGCGAAATGCTCGCGGACGCGCTCGCAACGGCAGCCCGAGACGTGCGCCGGGCGCAGCGGTGAGGGCATCGCTTCGATGCGCGCGAGCACCGCTGCGCGAACATCGTCCCCGCAAGCACCGCCAAGCGGTCGCCCGACCGGGGTCTACCGCCGCTCGAAGCGCTTGAACTTGATGCGGTGCGGCTCGACGGCGGCGTCGCCGAGGCGGCGCTTTTTGTCCTCTTCGTAGTCCTGGAAGTTGCCCTCGAACCATTCGACGTGGCTGTCACCCTCGAAGGCCAGGATGTGGGTGGCCATGCGGTCGAGGAAGAAGCGGTCGTGCGAGATCACGACGGCGCAGCCCGCGAAATCCTCCAGCGCCGCCTCCAGCGCCGACAGGGTCTCCGTATCGAGATCGTTGGTGGGCTCGTCGAGCAGCAGCAGGTTGCCGCCCTCTTTCAACATCTTGGCGAGGTGCACGCGATTACGCTCGCCCCCCGACAGCAAGCCGACCTTCTTCTGCTGGTCGGCACCCTTGAAGTTGAACCAGCCGACGTAGGCGCGGCTCGGCATTTCCATCTTGTCGCCGAGCTTCATGATGTCGAGGCCGCCCGACACCTCCTCCCACACGGTCTTCTTGTCGTTCAGGTGGTCGCGGCTCTGGTCGACGTAACCGAGCTTGACGCTCTCGCCGAGCTTGATGGTACCGGCGTCCGGTTTCTCCTGACCGGTGATCATCTTGAACAGGGTGGTCTTGCCGGCACCGTTCGGGCCGATCACGCCGACGATGCCGCCCGGCGGCAGCTTGAAGGTGAGGTTGTCGATCAGCAGCCGGTCGCCGAAGGCTTTGCTCAGCCCCTCGAACTCGACCACGTTGCCGCCGAGCCGCGGGCCCGGCGGGATCTTGATCTGCGCCTTGCCGACCTCGTCGCGGGCGGCTTCCTCGGCCAGCTTGTCGTAGGCGGCGATGCGCGCCTTGGACTTGGCCTGCCGGGCCTTCGGCGATGACCTGATCCATTCCAGCTCGCGCTTCAAGGTGCGCTGCTTGGCCTCTTCCTGGCCCTTCTCGACCTCGAGACGCTTGGCCTTCTGCTCCAGCCAGCCCGAGTAATTGCCCTTGTAGGGCACGCCCTGGCCGCGATCGAGTTCGAGCGTCCACTCGGTGATGTTGTCGAGGAAGTAGCGGTCGTGGGTGACGAGGATCACGCAGCCGGCGTACTCCTTGAGGTAGCGCTCCAGCCAGGCGACGGATTCAGCGTCGAGATGGTTGGTCGGCTCGTCCAGCAGCAGGATATCGGGCTTGGCGAGCAGCAGCCGGGTCAGCGCCACGCGGCGCTTCTCGCCACCTGATAGCTTGGAGACATCCGCATCGCCGGGCGGGCAACGCAGTGCGTCGAGGGCCTGCTCGACCTGGGTGTCGAGGTCCCACAGGTTGCCCGCCTCGATCTCGTCCTGCAGCTTGGCCATCTCGTCGGCGGTCTCGTCCGAATAGTTGGCGGCGAGTTCGTTGTAGCGGTCGACCAGCGCCTTCTTCTCGGCTACGCCCTCCATGGCGTTGCCGAGTACGTCCTGGTCGGGATCGAGCTCCGGCTCCTGCGACAGGTAGCCGACCTTGACGCCCTCCGACGCCCAGGCCTCGCCGACGAAGTCCTCGAGCTGGCCCGCCATGATCTTGAGCAGCGTCGATTTGCCGGCGCCGTTCAGGCCGACCACGCCGATCTTGGCGCCCGGGAAGAACGACAGCGAGATGTCCTTGAGCACCTGCTTGCCCCCCGGATAGGTCTTGGAGAGCTTGTGCATGTGATAGACGTATTGGGGGTTCGCCACGGGCGCCTCGAGTTGCAGGTCAATGGGGATTTGGAGCGCCTTTTAGCGCATGCGGGCGGTGGCCCTCAAGCCCGCTTGGAAATCTAAGTCTGACCCACAATATGACCCACCATAGGACTGGGGCTGAGCTGGCTGCCCGGCGAAGCGCGAGGGGCACGCCCAAGCGGAATTTTGGCGCAATCCACAGCCGCAAATTCCACCGCGGTTCCTTGTCGCGGGACCATGCTGCTGCATCGTCGACCGCAGGCATGACACGTGCGCGTGCCTACGTTGCGCACGCCTGCGCCGTGTGAGAAGCATGGCGTGCGGGCTGGCTGACATGATTGGGGGGCCTCATGCATCGGTCCA
>Ga0075421_100002118_pt1 | contig 23549 bp, 24 predicted proteins | sample SoiMetdeltSBSDD5_FD_75292 | JGI IMG/M metagenome (GOLD analysis project Ga0075421, IMG submission 75292) | Bulk soil microbial communities from a Populus tree surrounding site in Tennessee, USA - Soil MetaG P. deltoides SBSDD5 | ecosystem: Environmental > Terrestrial > Soil > Tree plantation...
GCGGCGACGAAGCGGTAGTACTGGCCATAGGCGTTGAAAACGCCGAAGACCATCGTGCCGAAGCACAGCAGCCAGAAGCTCTGCGCCCAGATTGCGCTGGCGCAGATCAACGCTCCTGCGATTCCCCACAGCGTGCCGCTCGTCAGGCCGCGCTGGCGCCCCACGCGCCGCATGTGCAGCGACGCCGGCATGGTGGCGATCGCGCCGCCCAGCACCCAGCACGTCACCGGCAGCGTCGCCAGGCCGACGTACGGCGCGAGCGCGAGCCCCGCCAAACCGTTGATTGCAATGAGGGTCGAGTTATTGGTGAACAGCAGCGCCTGACACGCGGCGAGCAGGCCGACGTTGCGCTTCGTACTGTTCATATATACAGTATCGCGGTGGACAAGCAAGATCCCCGCTATCTTCGGGGAGCGCGCTCTTTCGTGCAGGGCCGTTTCGAAAGCGTCGCGCGCGAGGCGTTCGACGACGGCTGGACGCCGGAAGAGCCGGACTCTCGGGAACTGAAGACCAGCGTCACCATCGAGCGCGCGCGCTCCATCGTTTCGCACAACGACTCGCCCGACGTCGGCTTCTCGCAGTCGATCAATCCGTATCGCGGCTGCGAGCACGGCTGCATCTACTGCTACGCGCGGCCGAGCCACGCGTACCTCGAGCTCTCACCCGGGCTCGATTTCGAGACCAAATTGTTCGCGAAAACGAATGCCGCGGAGGTGCTGCGCGAGACGCTCGCCAAGCCGGGATACCAACCGAGCCCGATCGCGCTGGGCGCCAACACGGACTGCTATCAGCCGATCGAGCGCAAGTACGGCATCACGCGGCAGATCCTGGAGGTGCTCGCGGAATGCGAGCATCCGGTCACCATCGTCACCAAGTCCGCCCTGGTGGAGCGCGACCTCGACCTCCTCGGGCCGATGGCGCGGAAGAACCTGGCGCGGGTCTTCGTGTCGATCGGCACGCTCGACCGCGAGCTCGCGCGCAAGCTCGAGCCGCGCGCCGCGAGCCCGCAACGCCGGCTGGACGTCTTAAGGAAACTGAGTGAAAACAAAGTACCTTGCGGCGTGATGGTCGCTGCGCTGATCCCCGCGCTCAACGACAAGACCATGGAGCATGTGCTGGAGGCCGCCGCCGCGGCCGGCGCGAAGGAAGCTGCGTACGTGATCATGCGGCTGCCGAACGAGCTGAAGGTGCTGTTCAAGGAGTGGCTCGCCGAGCACTACCCGCAGCGCGCCGAGCATGTGATGAGCGTAGTGCGGCAGATGCGCGGCGGCCGCGAGAACGATCCCAGCTTCGGCACCCGCATGTCCGGAACCGGCAATTACGCCGAGCTGATGGAGAAGCGTTTCGACATCGCCTGCCGGCGCTTCGGCCTGAACAAGCGCGAAGCGCTGGACCTCGACTGCAGCCGGTTTCGCCCGCCCCGCATTTCTTCCCCTGGTTCGGGTCAGCTAGAGTTGCTGTAATGAGAAAAGCGGGGATCGCCGCGGGCTGGGCGTGGGCCGCGGCGATCGTGTGGCTTTCGCTCACGCCCTCGCCGCTCGAAGTCGACTTGCAGCATGGCGACAAGATCGGCCACTTCGTCGCCTATGGCTGGCTGATGTTCTGGTTTTCGCAGTTCTATCAGCAGCGCAGGTCCAGGATCGCGTACGCCCTGGCCTTCATCGCGATGGGCGTTGCGCTCGAGTTCGCGCAGGGCCAGCTCGGCTACCGCACTTTCGAGGTGTTCGACATGTATGCGAACGCGCTCGGCGTGCTGCTCGGCTGGGCCGCGGCGCTCTTGGTGCCCCGAATAAGAGTCTCTTGAGAACCCACGCCCTGCTCACGGCGCCGATCGTGCCGACGCTGCTGCGCCTGTCGGCGCCGGGCGTGCTGCTGGTGCTGTTCCAGTCGATGGTCGCCGTGGGCGACACCTACTTCGTCGGCCGGCTCGGCACCGAGCCGCTCGCGGCGCTCGCGCTCGTGTTTCCGCTCATCATGCTGCTGCAAATGACCTCCGCCGGCGCCATGGGCGGCGGCGTGTCCTCGGCCGTCGCGCGCGCGCTCGGCTCGGGAAATCCGGTCGCGGCGCGCAGGCTCGTGGTGCACGCCCTGGTCATCGCCGTTGCAATGGGTGTGGGATTTACCGTGGTCGTGCTCCTTCTCGGCCCCCCGCTTTATCGACTTCTGGGGGGCCAGGGCGAAACGCTCGACCATGCCCTGCGCTATTCGAACATCGTGTTCGGCGGCGCGATCGCGGTATGGGTCGCCAACACGCTATCGAGCGTGCTGCGCGGCACCGGCAACATGCTCACGCCCGCGCTGACCTTGATCGCCGCAGCGATCGTTCACCTGCCGCTCTCGGCGACGCTCGTCGCGCGCATCGGCATCGCCGGCGCCGCCATCGCCTACGTGACCACTTTCGGCATCGCCGCCTTGGTCATGGCCACTATCATGTTTCGTCCCTCGAGCGTCCTCAGGCCGCAGCGCGGGGACTGGACCCTCGAACGGCGGCTGTTCCGCGAGATCCTGCGCGTGGGCGCGATCTCGATGCTGTCCGCGCTGCAGACCGTGCTGACGGCGGTGATCATCACCGGCTTCGTCGGGCGCTACGGCGCCGCGGCGCTCGCGGGCTACGGCGTAGGGCTGCGGCTCGAGCTGCTGCAGATCCCGCTCGTCTTCGCCGTCGGGCAGGCGCTGGTCGTGCTGGTCGGCACGCACATCGGCGCGGCGCGCCCCGAGCGCGCCAAGCAGATCGCCTGGACCGGCGCCGCGCTCGCGGCGTCGATCAGCCTCGCGATCGGAATCACAGTGTGGCTTTTCCCGCTCGCGTGGGTAGGACTCTTCAGCAGCGATGCCGCGGTCCTGGAAAGCGGCTCGCGCTACCTGCGCACGGTGGCGCCGTTCTACCCGATGCTTGCCGTGGGCATCGCGCTTTACTTCGCCTCGCAGGGCGCAGGCAGCGTGCTGCGCCCGGTGCTCGCGGGCACCGTGCGCCTCGTGCTGGTGATCGCGGGCGGCCTCGCGGCCGTTTCGCTGCAGGGCGTGTTTATCGTGATCGCGGCTGCGATGATCGTCTTTGGCGCGCTGACCATGTGGGCGATCGCGACCGCAAAGTGGAGTTAGCTTGAAAGAATCCATTTCCGAGCAGCTGGCCGGCGCGATCGCGGGCGCCGGCGATCCGCCGCGCGAGATCGTCGAGAAGCTCCTGATCGACGTCGCCGGCCTCTGCGTCGCGGCGCGCAACACCGACTATGTGCGCGCGGCGCTCGACGGCTGGGAAGGCGTCGGCAAATGCACCGCCATCGGACACACGCGCGCCCTCGACTCGGGCGGCGCGGCGTTCGTCAACGGCACCGCGGCGCATGGCGAGGATTTCGACGATACCTTCGAAGGCGGCCCGATCCACGCGGGCGCGGTCATTGTTCCTGCAGTGCTGGCGATCGCAGAGCGCGACGCCATTCCCGGCAGCCGGGCCCTGACGGCAATCGCGGTCGGCGTCGAGCTCACCTGCCGCGCGAGCCTGGTTGCGCCCAAGATGATTCACAAGGCGGGCTTCCATCCCACCGCGGTGCTCGGCGCAATCGGCGCCGCGGCGGCGGCGGCAACGATACTGGAGCTCTCCCGAAAGCAATTCGTGGACGCGCTGGGCATCGTCGGCTCGATGGCGGGCGGCATCATCGAATACCTCGCCGAAGGCACGTGGACCAAGCGCATGCATCCCGGCTGGGCCGCGCAATCGGGCATCCGCGCCGCCGACCTCGCGCGCCGCGGCTTCGTCGGCCCGCGCACCGTGTTCGAAGGCGAGCACGGCCTTTACCACGGCTTCGCGCGCACCACGAGCGGCGCGTGGGACAAGCTGCTCGACGGCTTCGGCAAGCGCTGGGTGACGGACACCGTGGCGTTCAAGCTGTATCCGTGCGGCACGATGACGCATCCGTACATCGACTGTGCGCGGCGCCTGGGCAAGAAGGTGAAACCGGAACAAATTGAAGAAATCGTCTGCGAAGCCGCGGAAGGGACGCTGCACCGCCTGTGGGAGCCCCTGGCGTCGAAGCAGCGCCCGCCGAACGCCTACGCCGGCAAGTTCAGCACGCCCTACTGCATCGCCGCCGGCTTCGTGCTGGGCAACGCGGGGCTCGACGCCTTCACCGACGAGCGCGTGGCCGACCCGCGCCTGCGCTCGCTCGCGGGTAAGGTGCGCTACGTGGTCGATCCCGATAACCCGTACCCGAACGAGTACACCGGGCATGTGCGCGTCAAGCTCAAAGACGGCTCGATCGTAGAAGAAAGGCAACCCCATATCCGGGGCGGCAGGCACGAGCCGCTGTCGCGTGCGGACGTCGAGGACAAGTTCCGGGGCAATTGCGCCTACGGTGGCTGGAGCACCAGCCAGGCGGACAGTTTCCTCAAGTGGGCGAAAAACGCCTTCGGCTCGGCGCCGATCGACCTCTCGCCGTTCAGGAAATAAACGCGATCAGCGCGTCGAGCGTGGCGTCGGGCGCCTCGGCCATCAGCGTATGGCCCGAGGGATCGATGTTAACCACCTTGGCGCCCGCGATCTTTTCGCGCACCGCCTGCGCCATCTTCGGCGGCGTCATCACGTCGCGCCTTCCGCCGAGCAGCAGGAGTGCCGGGCACTTCACCTTCGCCGCGCTTTCCAGCCCCGCAGTGTAGTCGTTGCACGCCTTGAGATCGGTATGGAGCACGTCCGGACCGAGACGCTCGAGCCGCGCCAGCGCGTCGCCGTACATCCACATGCCGGGGTTCGGATTGGCGGCCAGAGGCACGTGCGCGCCATGTCCCCAGATAGTGTGCATGTCGAACGCGTCGTACTCGTTCTTGCGCGCGGCCTCGAGAAAGGGCTCGCTCACCTTCATCGGGTAGCCGAGCGCGATGAGTGCGATGCGCTCGCACTGCCCCGGATGGCGCGCCGCGAATTCCAGCGCGACCAGGGAGCCCATGGAATGGCCAATGATGGAAGCTTTTTCGACCTTGGCCGTCTCCAGTACTCTGGAAAGCCAGTCGGCCATGTCCGGGATGGCGCGGAGCGGCGGGCCCTCGCTGCGGCCGTGCGCAGGGAGGTCAAGCGCGAGCACGTTGCGCCCGTGATAGCCGAAGTAGCGGCTCTGCAGCGCGAAGGAAGAATGGTCGAGCCCGGCGCCGTGCACGAACATGACGGTCGGCTTGGCGGGATCGAGCTGGTGCGCGGCGGTATAGGCGAAGACGCGCCGACCGTCGACCTGCAGGTTCACTTCTGCGAGGCCCTGAGGGCGCGCTCGAGGTCGTCGATCAGGTCCTGGGCATCCTCCAGGCCGATCGACAGGCGAACGGTGCCGGCGGTGATACCGGCCTTCTTCAGATCCTCGTCGCTCATGCGGTAGTGCGTGGTGGTCGCGGGATGGATCACGAGCGACTTCGCATCGCCGACGTTGGCGAGGTGCGAGAACACGCGTAGCGCCTCGATGAAGCGTTTGCCGGCGGGCCTGCCGCCCTTGATCTCGAAGGAGAACACGGCGCCGCAGCCGTGCGGCAGGAGCTTGCGCGCGAGCGCGTGGTCCGGGTGCTCGGGCAGCTCGGGATAGATGACTTTCTCCACGGCGGGATTCTTCACGAGGAACGCCACGACCTTGCGCGTGTTCTCGACGTGCCGCGGCATGCGCAGGTGCAGGGTCTCGATTCCCTGCAACACCTGGAATGCGGTCATCGGCGCCATGCACGCGCCGAAGTCGCGCAGCCCTTCGCGCCGCGCGCGCAGCAGAAACGCGCGCGTCCCCGACTCCTCCTCGAAGTCCATGCCGTGGAAACCGGCGTAAGGCGCGGTCAGCGTTTCGAACTTGCCCGAGGCCTCCCAGTCGAAGCGTCCCGAGTCCACCAGCACGCCCGCGATCACGGTGCCGTGGCCGCCGAGGAACTTGGTCGCGGAGTGGAACAGGAGATCCGCGCCGAGCTCGAAGGGCTTCATCAGCACCGGCGTGGTGAACGTTGCGTCGACCAGCAACGGCAGCTTCGCGGCGTGCGCGATCTCCGAGATCGCGGGAATGTCCAGCACATCGAGGCCCGGGTTGCCGAGCGTTTCGCCGAAGAGCAGCCGTGTGTTTTCCCGGATGGCGCGCCGGAAGCCCTCCGGGTCGCGGGGGGAGACAAACGTGGTCTCGATCCCGAAGCGCTTCAGCGTATAGGCGAGCAGGTTGTGCGAGCCGCCGTAGAGCGCGGTGGAGGCGACGATATGGCCGCCGGCGCCCATCAGGGTGGCGATCGCGAGGTGCAGCGCCGCCTGTCCCGAGGCGGTGGCGATCGCGCCCACACCCCCTTCCAAGGCAGAGACTCTTTCTTCCAAGACAGAAACCGTGGGATTGGACAGGCGCGAGTACACGTGGCCCGCGCGCTCCATGTTGAAGAGCGAGGCCGCGTGGTCGGTGTCGCGGAAGACGTACGAGCTCGTCTGGTAGATCGGCACCGCGCGGCTGCCGGTCGCCGGGTCGGGCGAGTGGCCGGCGTGCAGCGCCAGCGTGTCGAGCGACGGGTACTTCGGTTTCGTCAGTGGAGGTTTTTGCGGGAGGGCCTGGTGTAGCTCTCGAACGCGCGCTCGGGCTTCTTCTGCTGCGAAGCCCTTTCCTTCCAGTCGCGGTCGAAGAGCTCGTTGACGAGCGCGGTCACCTGCGCGACCTCTTCCTTGCCGAACTGGCGCGCGAGGATCGCGGCGACATCCTCTACCATGCAGCGGCGCTGCGCCTCGTGGATCGCGTGCGGCGTCGGGCCGACGAAGAGGAGCTTCGACTCCTGCTCGCCGTTATCGTGATAAAGCGTGAGGTCGACTTCCACCGCCTCGTAGCAGTAGGGCCCGAGGCTGTCGAGCGCGGCTTCGAGCACGCCGTGGAAGCTGCGGCCGATCTCGCCGGTCCAGCACACAGTAAGCAGCAGCTCCTTCTCGTCGTACTTGATGCCCGGCTCGTCGGGCTCGAGGCTCTTCACATCGGCGAGGCCGTCGGCGTCGAGATACTCGAGCAACGGCGCGAACGCCTGCTCGAGCTGGCGCCGCGAAACGCCTTCGAGAATGGGAATGTCGGCGTGGAGGTGAACTTCGTGCCGCATGCGGTAATTGTACGCCTAAAATCCTGCTCTACGACGTCATGCGACCCGACTATTCCGGCGGCAGCCTGGTGAATCTCGTCGGCTCGATCGTCGCCGCTCGCGGCGGAAAAGCTCTCCATCCTCCGCTGAGAAATCTCCCGGCGGAAGCGCTGCGCGAAGCGCGCAACGTCGTGCTCCTGATCATCGATGGGCTCGGGGACAACTACCTCACGCGCCGCGGCGCGGGCAGCGAGCTTGCGCGTCGGCGGCACGCATCGCTCACCTCGGTATTTCCATCGACGACCGCTTCTGCGATCACGACTTCTTATACGGGCCGCACGCCGCTCGAGCATGGGCTCACCGGTTGGTTCACCTACTTCGGCGAGGCGGGCTGCGTGAGCGCCGCGCTGCCTTTCCGCAGCCGCGGCGACTACCTGCCGCTCGCGCGCCGCGGCGTGACGCCGGAACAGATCTATGTCGGGGGGTCGATCTTCGAATCGCTCCCGGAAAATTCCTTTGTCGTGACCTACAAGGACATCATCGACTCGGAGTACAACAGCTGCCATTGCCGCGGCGCGCGGCGTATCGCCTATGAAACACCGGACGAGCTCGTGGCGGGAATCGAGCAAGCGGTGAAGTCCGGCGACGATCGCAAGTTCGTGTATGCGTACTGGCCGGTCTACGACATGGTGTCGCACCGTTTCGGCTCCGAGAGCCCGCAGGCCTTCGAGCAGTTCCAGAAGATCGACGCAGCGTTCGGCGTGCTGCTCTCCAGACTCGCCGGAACCGACGCGCAGGTCATCGTGACGGCCGACCACGGCTTCATCGACGTGGCGCCGGACGAGTCCCTCGAGTTGCTCCCGAGCCTCGCGCCGCAGCTGCGCCTGCCGCTGTGCGGCGAGCGCCGCGTGGTGTACTGCCATGTTCACTCGGGAACCGAGTTCGCCAAGAAAGCGAAGGACTGGCTCAGAGACCGCGCCGACGTCATTCCCAGCCGGCAGCTCGTGGACGAGGGTTGGTTCGGGCCGGGCGTGCCGCACCCGCGGTTCCAGGAGCGGATCGGCGACGTCGCGCTCGTCATGCGCGGCCGCTATACGGTCAAGGACTGGACGCCCGGCGAGTCGCGCCATCTGCATATCGGCAACCACGGCGGCACGAGCGAGGACGAGATGCTGATCCCCCTGATCCTGGAGACGCCATGAAAGCGAAAGTGAACGGCATCGAGACCAACTACGAGATCCACGGCAAGGAAGGCGCGCCGTGGCTCACCTTCAGCCATTCGCTCGCCTGCAGCCTGCGCATGTGGGATGGCCAAATCGACGAGTTCAAGGACCGCTTCCGGATCCTGGTTTATGACACGCGCGGCCACGGCGGCAGCGAGGCGCCGAAAGGGCCGTACACGCTGGACATGCTCGCCGAAGACCTCCGGCAATTGCTGGATCAATTGAAAATCAAAAAAACGAACTACGTCGGCCTGTCTATGGGCGGGATGATCGGCCAAGTCCTGGCGCTGACCGATCCCGGACTCTTCGACCGCGTGGTGCTCGCCGATACCGGTCACGCGCAAACGCCCGAGACGCGCAAGCAATGGGATGAGCGCATCCAGACCGCGAGCACGAAGGGCATGCAGCCTCTGGTCGAGCCGACGCTCGGACGCTGGTTCACCGAGCCCTTCCGCAAGAGCAAGCCGCAAGTGGTGAAGAAAATCGCGGATCTCATCGCGGCCACGCCGGTTCCCGGCTACGTCGGCTGCTGCCAGGCGATATCCAACCTGAACACGACCGCGCGGCTCAAGGACATCAAGAATCCGGTGCTCGCGATCGCGGGCGAGCAGGACGCCGCCGCACCGGGGACGCGCTACATCGGCGAGAACGTGCCGGGCGCGAAGACCGTGATGGTCCCGCAGGCCGCGCACATCGCGAACATCGAGCAGGCCGAGGCGTTCAACCGCGCTCTTCGGGAGTTCCTTTCATCCCCTGCCAGCGGGCGAGCCTAGCGGAGTGCACGCCGAAGAGGTCGAGCACGCGCGCCACGGTGTGCGCAACGAGGTCGTCCAGCGACTTCGGCAGCGCGTAGAACGCGGGCACCGGCGGAAACACGATCCCGCCCATCTCGGTCACCGCCACCATGTTGCGCAGGTGCGCGAGGTTGAGCGGCGTCTCGCGCGGCACGATCACCAGGCGCCGGCGCTCCTTCAACACCACGTCGGCGGCGCGCGAGAGCAGGTCGTCGGCATGCGCGTGCGCGACCGCGGCGAGCGTCTTCATCGAGCACGGCGCGATCACCATGCCCTCGGTGAGGAACGAGCCGCTCGAGATGGTCGCGGCGATGTCCTTCGGGTGGTAGGCCACGTCGGCGAGCTGCTCGAGATCCTTGCGCTTCATCTTGAGCTCGTGCCACAGGTTGAGCGCGCCCGCGTCGGAGAGCACGAGATGGCTTTCCCAGCCGTCAACGGTTTTCAGCGTCTTGAGGATTTCGACGCCGTAAACCGCGCCGGTCGCTCCCGTGATTCCGACAATCAACCGCTTCGCCATGGCGCCTAGCGTACCTGTGAACGCCATGCTTGTCGTGTTCTGTCCCTTCGCGGCGGGTTACTACCTCTCGTACTTCTACCGCTACGTCAATGCGGTGATCGCGAAGGACCTGGTGGCCGACTTCGGCATCGTGCCGGCCGACCTCGGCCTGCTGACGAGCGCGTACTTTCTCTCGTTCGCGCTCGCCCAGCTGCCGCTCGGGCTGGCGCTCGATCGGTTCGGGCCGCGCCGCTGCACGGCAACGCTTTTCTGCGTCGCGGCCGTTGGCGCGCTCGCTTTCGGCCTCGCGCGCGACCTCGCGATGCTTACCGTCGGACGCGCGCTGATCGGGCTTGGCGTGTCGGCCGGCCTCATGGGATCGATCAAGGCCTTCACGCTCTGGTTTCCACGCGAGCGGCTGACCTCGCTCAGCGGCTGGATGATCGGCATCGGCAGCGTGGGCACGCTCTCGGCCACCGCGCCGGTGGAAGCGCTGCTCGGGCCGTTCGGCTGGCGCGCGCTGTTCCTCGGCCTCGCGTTGCTGAGCCTCGCCGCCGCGGCGCTCATCTATTTCGTAGTGCCGGAGCGCGCGCTCCCGGGGCAAAGCGACCCGTGGCGCGAGCAGCTCGCGGTGATCGGCCGGATCTTCTCGCGCGTGGATTTCTGGCGCCTCGCGCTTCCTATTGTCCTCTGCCAGGCGACCTTCCAGGCGCTGCAGGGGCTGTGGTTCGCGCCATGGCTCGCCGACGTCCACGGCCTCGCGCGCGGCACGGTGGCCGACTACCTCTTGTGGTCGGCAGCGGCGTACATGCTGGCTTCGTTTCTGCTCGGGCCGCTATCCGACGCTCTGGCAAAGCGCGGCGTGTCGCCGCTGCGCCTCTATCAGGTCGGCATGGTGATTTGTACGGCTTCGTTCGCTCCGCTTGCCTTCGGCGCCGGCAAGGCGGTACTGCTTTTCCTGGTGCTCTTCGCCGCGACCAGCATCGCGGCGATCGTCGCCTACACGCTGCTCACGCAGCTCGTGCCGGTCGCGCAGACCGGGCGCGTCACGACCGCCTCGAACCTGCTGCTGTTCGGGACCTCGTTCGCAATCCAATGGGGAGTCGGCGCCATCCTCGGCCAGTGGCCGAGCGCGCAGGGCCACTACGATCCGGAGGCTTACCGCGTGGCCTTCGGGATACTGCTGGCAGCTCAGGCCGGGACTGCGGCCTGGCTGCTCACCGCGCGGCGTTAGCCGCGCTTATAGACGATTTTTTTCGTTCCGCCCTCGCAGGTGCCGACCACCTTGCCGTCGGTCTGCTTGTCGGCGTCGACCACGTCGAGCGAGAACTTGTCGACCCCGTTCTTCTTGATCTTGGCCTCGATCTCGCCCTTGAGCTCCCCGCAGTCCTTGCGCTGAGCCAGCGCCGGTCCGGAGACCATCAGGGCAACCGAAACTCCCACCACCACTGCCGCAGTAGTCCGCTTCACCATGACTTCCCCCTTATCGATGCTTCCCAGTTACGGCCGTCGAACGGCCGCGTCTCCATGCGGGTCACCGTACCGGGGTCGAGGCAGCGCGCATTCACGCTGACCCCGTCCGGGTCGGACCGCGGAACATAGAATGACTTGATTCCGCAGACTTTGCAAAAGTAATGCTTGGCCACGCCGGTATTGAACGTGTAGGTCGTGATGAATTCCTCGCCGTGGATGAGGCGAAAGCGGTCTTTTTGCACGATGAGGTGCAAATAGCCGGATTTGGCGCAGATCGAGCAGTTGCATTCCGCAACCGTGATCGCCGCGGGCGCGGTCACCTGGAACCGCACCCGGCCGCAGTGACAACCGCCGGCGTGTACTACGTCTACAGCATCCAAAAGAGCGCTGCGGAGCCTGCGGACAGGGTCCCGAGGAGCGCGATGCGGCCGTAGCGGCGGAAGGTGCCGTTGGGGCGGAAATAGAGATTGCGCAGCATGTCGTTGCGGCCGCCGCCCCACAGCCAGTCCGGCCCCGCCTTGTTCACCACGTACGGATTGAAGATGCCCATGACGAATGAGCAGAACGTCCCGACTACAATGCCAAACACTCGGAAATCCCTCCCTCTTGTAGCGGTCGATTATATTCGGCCGTAGCGAATTCGTCGCTGTCACCGGACCCCGACAGGAGAGACAAGAAATGTTCGAAACCACGATCGCCGGGAGCCTGCCGAAGCCGGGCTGGCTGGCGGAAACCAACAAGCTGTGGCCGGCTTGGAAGGCCCAGGGGAGCGAGCTCGAGCGCGCGAAGCGCGACGCCACCCTGCTCTGGCTAAAGGAGCAGGAGGATGCCGGCCTCGACATCGTCACCGACGGCGAGCAATCGCGCCAGCACTTCGTCCACGGCTTCCTCGAGTTCGTCGAGGGCATCGACTTCGAGCACAAGGTGAAGATGGGTATCCGCAACAACCGCTACGACGCCATGGTGCCGCAGGTCGTCGCGCCGCTGCGGCTCAAGGGACGCGTCCACCAGGTGGAAGCGCGTCTATTGCGCGGCCATTCGAAGAAGAAGATCAAGATCACCATGCCGGGCCCGATGACCATCGTCGACACGGTGGCCGACCGGCACTACGGCGACCGCGCCAAGCTCGCGATGGCCTTCGCCGAGCTGCTCAACCAGGAAGCTCGCGCGCTGGAGAAGGACGGCGTCGATGTGATCCAGTTCGACGAGCCCGCGTTCAACGTCTACATGGACGACGTGAAGCGCTGGGGCATCGGAGCCCTGCATCGCGCGATTCAAGGCCTGAAATGCACCACCTGCGTCCACATCTGCTACGGCTACGGCATCCAGGCCAACCTCGACTGGAAAAAGACCCTCGGCGAAGCCTGGCGCCAATACGAGGAGATCTTTCCGGCGCTCGCGAAAAGCAAGATCGACCAGGTCTCGCTCGAGTGCATCCACTCCAAGGTGCCGATCGAGCTCCTGAAGCTCCTCAAGGGGAAAGACGTGCTGGTCGGCGTGATCGACGTGGCGAGCGACACCGTCGAGACCCCGCAGGAGGTTTCGCAGGTCATCGAGCGCGCGCTCAAATACGTGCCGGCGAAGCACCTCTTCCCTTGCACCAACTGCGGCATGGCGCCGATGGACCGCGAAGTGGCCCGGCGAAAGCTTCAGGCCCTGGCCGCCGGCGCCGCGCTGGCGAAGCAGAAGCTCACCAAACGTACGCGAAAGCCGGGAAGCACTCGGACTTCGAGCCGCGCGGGTCGCAGCCGGACTCGATAAGGCCGCTTTCTTCGTCGAGCTGCGCGCCCGAGACGAAGCCCTCGGTCCAGTCGGGCGCGATGTCGATGTCGTGGCCGCGGCGGCGCAGCTCGTCGATCACCTTCGACCCGAAGCGCGCCTCGATGCGCACGCGGTTCGGCACGCCCTGGTGCGGCGCGAAGAATCCCGGGAAGTGCTCGGTCGACAGGCGCGGCGCCTCGATCGCGTCCTGCATGTTCATGCCGAACGCCGCGCGATACACGAAGAACTGCAGCAGCCACTGCCCCTGGTTGTCGCCGCCCATGGTGCCGAAGGTCATCCACGGCCTGCCGCCCTTGAAGGCGAGCGACGGCGTCAGCGTGGTTCGCGGCCGCTTCCCCGGGGCGACCACGTTCGGGTGGTGCGCCGGCTCGAGATAGAAGGTCATCATGCGCACCGAGAGCGGGAAGCCGAGCGCGGGTATCACCTCCGCGGACATGAGCCAGCCGCCGCTCGGCGTGAACGACGCCATGTTCCCCTTGGCGTCGACCGCGTCGACGTGCACCGTGCCGCCGCCCCAGTCCTTGGGCGTGAAGCGCTCGTCCTCCGGCAGCAGCGGCGCGTTGCGACGCGCATCGCCCGGCCGCAGCTCGCGGTTGCTCGCTCTCATGTCGATCAGTTTCGCGCGCTGCGCCGTGTATGTGGGTGACAGCAAGACGTCGGCCGGCACCATGCCATCGCCGTAGTGCTGCTCGCGGTCGGCGAAAGCGAGCTTCATCGCCTCGATCAGCAGGTGGCAGTAGTCCGCGCTCCCGGGCGTCATCCCCTTAAGCCGCTGCCACATCAGCGCGACCGTCTGCAGCTCCGCCGGGCCCTGCGACCAGAAGCCGCACTTGAAGAGCTCGACGTCGCCGAAGCGCAGGCTGACCGGCGCCTCGATCCGGGTTTCGAAGCGGTCCAGGTCCGCGCGCTCGAGCAGCCCGTCGCGCTCCCGGGAGAACTTGGCGATTTCCGCCGCGACCTCGCCGCGATAGAACTCGTCGTGCGGATCGCGGGAGCCGGCGAGATGGTCGAGCACGCGCGCGAGCGCTTCGTTCTTCATCAGCTCGCCGACTTCGGGGACTGCCTTTCCCTTCAGATAGAGCTGCGCGCTGCCGGGCCATTCGGTCAGGAACTTGTCGCGCAGCGGCGCGATGCCATACTTGTGCTGGTGGCGCAGGCCCGCCGACAGCGGGAAGCCCTTCGCGGCGAGCTCGCGCGCGTGCGCCGAGACGTCGCCAAAGCTCATCGTTCCCCAGCGCGAAAGCGCGCTCATCAGCGCGGAGAACGCCGCCGGAACGCCCGCTGCGAGAATGCCTTCCTCGGGAACGTCCTTCAAACCCCTGGAACGAAACGCCTCCGGCGTCGCGGCCATCGGCGCAGCGGTGTTGCCGTTGAGCGAGATGACGCGCGACTCGCCCGCCGGCCGGATGAGGATCGGGCATTCGCCGCCGAGGGTGTGCATCTGCGGATTGACCAGTCCCTCGACCAGCGTCGCTGCGCAGGCGGCGTCGATCGCATTGCCGCCCGCCTTCAGGATATCGACGCCGGCGTTGACCGAGAGATAGGAATTCGCCGCCACCGCGCCGTGGCGGCCGATGAGCCGCGGATAGAACGTCGTCGAATCCGTCGGCGCGATGCGGTAAGCTCGGCGGGACATGCTCGATTTTCTCGCAGAACGCAAGATCGCCGAGGCCGTTTCACGCGGTGAGTTCGACGACCTTCCAGGTGCCGGCCGCCCGCTCGATCTCGCAGACGACGCGCTGGTTCCCGAGGAGCTGCGGCTCGCCTATCGCATCCTCAAGAACGCCGGCTTCGTGCCGCCGGAGGTCGAGGCGCTGAACGAGATCGCGGAGCTCGAACGCCTGGCAATGGGCAACGCTACGGCGGTCAAGAAGCTTGCGCTGCTCAAGGCGCGCATCGAAGCGCGCTACTACGACAAGGCGATTGCGCGCCTGGGATCCTAGTGGGGGCGAGCGAGCTCGCCGGGGCTGCCGATCAGCGAGACCTTTGCATCGCGCGGAACCGGCGGCAGCGACGCATCCCAGGCGGCAAAGCGCCTTTTGAGCTCCTCGAACATTGCCGGCTGGCGCCGGGCCAGGTTCGCGCGCTCGCGCTGATCCTGCGAAAGATCGAACAGGAAATCGTGCCCCTCGATCGAGAGCCATTTCCAGGTCCCGCTGCGCATCGCCTTCTGGTCCCGGAACTTCATTCGCCAGAATAGCTCGCGCCCGCGGTTCTCCTTCAGCAGGCTCGCGCCGTCGAGTGGGTAGTCCGGGTGCGGCGCGACGTCAGCGGCATCGAGAAAGGTCGCAACCCAGTCCATGGTGATCGCAAGCTGCGCGCGGATGTCGCCCTTAGGCCAGCGCACTACATAGGGCACCCGGATTCCGCCCTCGAGCAGGTCCATCTTGCCGCCGACAAGCGGCCACGAGTCGGAGAAGCGCTCGCCGCCGTTGTCGCTGGTGAACACCACGCAGGTGTTTCCTGGCAGCTCTCTCATCAACCGGCCGATGCCTTCATCCATGGCGCGGATCATCTCGAGGTAGGTCCCGACCGAGCCGCCGTCGAGGTGGCTGATGTGGCCGATGTTTTTCGCGCGCTCGGCATCGCCGCGCGTCTCCCAGGGCCAGTGCGGCGCGGTGTAGTGCAGCGAGAGCAGGAATGGCTTGGCCTTCACCCGCCGCACGAACGAGATCGCTTCCTCCGTGAGCAGATCAGTAAGGTAACCGGTGCGATGCACTTCTTTTTCGCCCTGGTAGAGATCGTGCGCGCCCGCGGAGTCGCAGTGCGTGAAGTAGTCGACTCCGCCGCTCATCGGGCCGAAGAATTCCTGGTAGCCGCTCTTCAGCGGGCCGAAGTGCGGCGGAAACCCGAGGTGCCACTTGCCGATCAGGGCGGTGGCATAACCCGCATCGCGCAGCAGCGAGGCGAGCGTGGGATGCTCCGGAGGCAGGCCAAGCTGCGGATTGCCGCGCGCGGTGTGGCTCGCGATCGGTTCGTCGGCACCGCCGCGAAAGCGGTACTGCCAACGCCCGGTTGCCAGCGCGAAGCGCGTAGGCGAGCACACTGCCGAGTTGGCATACCCGTCGGTGAAGCGCACACCGGCGGCCGCGATCTTGTCCAGCGTGGGGGAGCAATCGGCGCGGCCGCCGTAGCAACCGAGGTCGGCGTAGCCGAGGTCGTCGGCGAGGATGAAAACGAAGCTCGGCCTACTCGCCTTTGACACCGGTCTCGCGGATTACGCGCCCCCATGCCGCGTGCCCCTCGCGCATCATGGCGCCGAACTCTTCCGGGCTGTTGGCGATCACGAAGATGCGCGCGCTGCGCAGCGTCTTCACGGTCTGCGGATCCTTCAGCGCCTTCACCGTTTCGGCGTTGAGCCGCTGAACGATCTCGGACGGCGTCTTGGCAGGCACGAGCAAGCCGTACCAGAAAGGCATTGTCTTCTGATCAAAGCCGTGGAGGGCCGGCACGCCAGGCAGCTCGTCGATGCTCTCGGTCAGGTACACGGCGAGCGGCTTCAGCTTCCCCGCCTTGAGATGCGGCAGCGCTCCGGTCGCGGGAGTGAACATGATATGCGTGTCGCCGGACAGCACGCTCCGGATGGCTTCGGCGTTGCCCTTGTAAGGGACATGCGTGAACTCCGAGCCGGTCTTCAGGCGGAAGTACTCCGCGGTGAGATGACCGGGCGTCGCCTTGCCTGCGGACGCGTAGTTCACCCGGCCAGGATTGGCCTTGGCGTAGGCGATGAGCTCCTGCACCGATCGCGCGGGCAAGTCGGGATGCGCGACCAGCACGGAGTCTTGCGTGGCGATCGCCGTGACCGGCGCAAAGTCTTTCAGCGGATCGAACGGCAGCCGCTCGTAGAGGTGCGGGTTGCTCGTGACGATGCTGAAGAGCGTGAGGAGCGCGGTGTGGCCGTCCGGCAGAGCGCGCGCCACCTCGGCGGCGCCAACGTTGCCGGCCGCGCCGGGCTTGTTCTCCACTAGGACCGGCTTGCCCAGAAACCCCGACAGCTTTTCCGACAGGATGCGACCCATCAGGTCGAGCGGCCCGCCCGGCGTGAACGGATTGACCAGCCGGACCGGCTTCGACGGATAGCCCTGCGCCCCCGCCTGCAGCGCGAAAAGCGCGAGCGCGGCGAGGAGGAGCCCCCGCCTCATCCGCTAGCGCTTCTTCTCGTGCTCGGCGATGGCCTTCTTCAGGTCGGTGTACTCGACGCAGGGGAAGAAGCAGAGCTTGTCGAGCTGGCCCAGGTGCTCCTTCGCCTTCGCCACGTTGCCGACCATGAGGTAGGCCTCGCCGATGTACTCGTGCGCGCCGCGGTGCTGCGGGTCGATGCGCAGCGCCTCGTTGTAGTGCTTGAACACCAGGCTCATGTCCGGGTTGTCGCCCTTGCGGGTCGAGTACGCGTACAGGTTGTGGTAGTTGGCGTTGCCCGGGCTGGTCGCGACCGCGTCCTTGAGCACGCCCTGCGCGCTCGCCCAGTCCTTGCGCGCGATTGCGGCGTTGGCTTTCTCGAGCACCGGGTCCTTGGGGGTGCTGACCACCGGGTCGCCTGCGGCGAGCGCGGTTCCGCTCGCGAGCAGACCGGCTAAGATGAGTGCTTTCATGAGTGTCCCTTCGTTAGCGAGTCCGTCCGGATATACGGTCCGATGAGGCTTCCGGATTCGGCTGTCGCGATGGTACTCCTTCTCGCCGCGCTAACAGTGCTGGCGCCGCCGGCATTCCCGGAGCCGCCGAGATCGCGCGCCGAGGCGCTCACGGCGTTAAAAAATTCCGACGCCGCGACGCGCGCCGAGGCCGTGGTCTGGATCGCGAACCGCGGCGCCATGACCGACGCCCCGCTCCTGCACGAGCGGCTGCGCGACGAGAGCTCGTTCGTCCGCGGCTTCGCCGAGCAGGGCCTGTGGCTGCTCTGGACCCGCTCCGGGGACGCGCAGATCGACCAGCTGATGGCGAGCGCTAGCGAGGAGATGCAGGCGGGACGATACTCGCGCGCGATTTCCGTTCTGAGTGACGTCATCCAGCGCAAACCCGAGTTTGCCGAAGGCTGGAACCGCCGTGCCACGGTCTACTACCTCGCCGGCGAGTACGACAAGTCGATCACCGACTGCCACGAGGTGCTCAAGCGCAACCCCGGCCATTTCGGCGCGCTCTCGGGCATGGGCCAGATCTACTTCCAGCTCGAGGACTGGGGAAACGCGCTGCAGTGGTACCGGCGCGCGCTCGAAGTGAACCCCAACATGCTTGGCGTGGAGATGAACATCAGGCTGCTCGAGGAGCGCCTGAAAGATCGTCCAGCGCCTGGGCGATCGACGTAGCCGCTTCGCGCGGGTACTCGAACGGAAACAGGTGCCCGCCTGGCACCTTGCGAAACGTGAACTTCGGGCGCATCCCCGCGAGGCGGAGGCGCCGCACCACGTCGGAGTCGGCGCCGCCGACGAACGCCGCCGGCACGCGCAGGCGCGGGAGGTGGCGCATCATGTCGTGCGGGATGGTGCGGTAGATCTGGTATTCGATCGCCGGGTCGATCTTCAGGCGCAGCCTCCCCTCCTCCTCGACCAACCCGTGGCGCACGTAGTCTTCAAGGCATTCCTCCGTGAATGAATGAAACAGCCGCCGGCTGCGGAAGTGAGCCTTGGCCTCCTCGCGCGTCTGCCAGGTGCTGCGCCGGTCGCGCGTCGCGCCCGCGGGCGTGACGCGGTCGACGATGCCGAGGCGCTTGGTCGCGCCGAGCACCCCGCCGCGGAACGCGCCGATGATCGGCGCATCGAGCAGGACGATCGCACGGTAGAGCTCGGGCCGCCGCACCGCGGCCAGGTAGTGCAGGTAGCCGCCGAGCGAATGACCGACGCCGAAGATGGGCTGCCGGATGGATTCGATCAGCTGGTCTACGAGGTGCGGCCAGCCCTCGGTCGGCGGATGGCGCGGATCGGTGCCGATCGCGTCGATCCACGAGATTTCGTAGCGCGAAGCGAGGCGCTCCAACAGCGTCGCGTAGGACGACGCCGGAAAGCCGTTCGCGTGCGCGAAGTGAAGCGCCGCCTTAGACGTACTCTTTTGCCGCGGTGTCGGCGTCGGCCGGCCGGCCGACGAGGTAGCCCTGGATGAAATCGCAGCCGCAGGACTTGAGGAACGCGCGCTGCGCCTCGGTCTCCACGCCCTCGGCGACCACGCGGATCTGCAGCGCGTGCGCGAGCGCGATGATCGCCGAGACGATCGCGCCCTGGTCGCGGTTGCCCGGCACCTCGGCGACGAAGCTCCGGTCGATCTTCACCTTGTCCACCGGGAAGCGGCGCAGGTAGGACAGGCTCGAGTAGCCGGTACCGAAGTCGTCGATCGCGATCGACACGCCGAGCTGCTTGAGCTTCTTCAGCGTGCTCAGCGTCGCGTCGGTCTGCTGCATCGCGGTCGACTCGGTGATCTCGAGCTCGAGGAGGCGCGGCGGCAGGCCCGTCTGCTTGAGCGCGCGCGCCACCACGCGCGGTAGCTGCGGGTCGTTGAACTGGCGCGCCGAGAGATTGACCGCGACCTGCAGGTCGCCGCCGTCATGATTGCGGGCGCCGATGAAGGTGTTCCAGCGGCAGGCCTCGGCCAGCACCCACTCGCCGATCTTGAGGATGATCCCGGTCTCCTCGGCGAGCTGGATGAACTCCCCCGGGTGCACCAGTCCGCGCTTCGGGTGCTGCCAGCGCACGAGCGCCTCGTGCGCGGCGATGCGCCCGCCCGCCGCGTCGATGATCGGCTGGTAGTGCACGCGCAGCTCGCCGTTGCCGACCGCGCGGCGCAGGTGGCTCTCGAGCTGCAGCCGGCGCGAGGCGGCCTGGTTCATCTGCTCGGTGAAGAACTGGTAGTTCGCGCGGCCGAGCTCCTTGGCGTGGTACATCGCGGCGTCCGCGTTGCGGATCAGGCTCTCGGCGTCGCGCCCGTCGTCGGGGTAGACCGCGATGCCGATCGAGCAGCTCACCACCAGCTCGCGCTCCTCCACCGTGACCGGCGCGGAGAGCTGCTCGAGCACTTTGTGCGCGACGAGCGCCACGTCGGAGGAGCGCTTGATCTCCGGCAGCACGACCACGAACTCGTCGCCGCCGATGCGGCAGATGGTGTCGCCCTCGCGCAGCTGGTTCACCAGGCGGCTCGCCACTTCCTTCAGCAGCGCGTCGCCGACCGCGTGGCCGAGCGAGTCGTTGATGGTCTTGAAGCGGTCGATGTCGACGAACATCACCGCGCTGTTTTTCTGGTTGCGCGAGCTGAGCGCGAGCGCCTGCGTCAGGCGGTCTTCGAGCAGGCGCCGGTTGGGCAGCCCGGTGAGCGCGTCGTGGTCGGCGAGGTGCTGGGCGCGCGCCTTCGCTTCCTCGAGCTCGGCGGTACGCTCCGCCACCTTGCGCTCGAGCTCGCCCAGGGCCCGCTGCACCCGCAGGTCGGCCTCGCGCTCCGCGGTGACGTCCTCGTAGCTCCAGATCCATTCCTGCTCGGCATCGCCCGCGTCGATGCGCCGGCCGCGCATGAAGCAATGGAAGCTCGAGCCGTCCGCGCGTTTGAAGCGTGCATCGGCGGTATGGATGCCGCCGGGCGGCGTTTCCTCGAACGCGCGCCGCGCGGCGACCTGCCAGTCCTCCTCGTTCACGAACAACAGCGCCGAGCGCTGGCCGACGAGCTCGCCGCGGTTGACGCCGATCATTTCCTCGAGGAAGCGGTTGCAGCGCTGGATTACGCGGTTGCGCACGAAGGCGATGCCGACCATGGCGTTGTCGAGGATCAGGTCCTGCTCGGCGAGCGCGCGCTGCACGCGCATCTCCGCCTCGCGCTCCGCGGTCACGTCCTCGTAGCTCCAGATCCATTCCTGCTCGGCGTCGCCCGCGTCGATGCGCCGGCCGCGCGCCCGGCAGACGAAGCTCGAGCCGTCGCGGCGGCGGAAGCGCGCCTCGCCCTCGAAAGTGTCGCCCGGCGCGGTGGCGTCGTTGGAGCGCCGCCCCGCCTGCTCCCATTCCTCGCGCGAGGCGAACAGCACCGCGGTGCTCTGGCCGATGAGCTCGCCGGGACCCGCGCCCACCATGTCCTCGAGGAAGCGGTTGCAGCGCTGGATCGCGCGGTTGCGCACGAAGGCGATGCCGACCGAGGCGTTGTCCAGGATCAGCTCCTGCTCCGCGAGCGCGCGCTGCACCCGCTCCTCGGATTCGTGCTCCTGGGTGATGTCGTCGAACAGCCAGACCGAGCCCTGCGCCGGGTCGCCGGCCTGCACCGCGCGGCCCGAAATCGAGCACCAGATGGGCGCGCCGTCCTTGCGCACGTGGCGGCGCTCGACGTAGACGGTCTCGCCGCCCCAGACCGGCTCGTACAGCGTTTCGCCCCCCGCCTCGTACTCCTCGCCGCTGGCGAACATGAAGCGCGTCGACTGGTTGAGGAGCTCGCCCGCGCCGTAGCCGAAGATCTCCTCGAAGCGGCGGTTGCAGCGCACGATGCGCCGGTCCTTGACGAAGATGATGCCGGTGACCGCGTTCTGCAGCACCGCGTCCTGCTCGCGCACCAGCCGCTCGAGCGACTCGTCGGCGCGGCGCCGCTCGCTGACGTCCTCGGTCAGCCAGACGTAGCCGCGCGCCGGCTCGCCCGCCGCGACTGCGCGCCCGGATACGCGGCACCAGAAGCCCGAGCCGTCCTGGCGGCGCAGCCACTGCTCGCGCGTGTGCGTGCGGCCCTGGTCCATCTCGGCGTAGACCTGGCTGCGCCGCTCGAACTCGTCCTCGGTGAAGTACATCTGGCGCCACGAGACGCCGATCGCCGCGCCCGCGCCAAATCCGAACATCTCCTCGAAGCGCCGGTTGCAGCGCATGATCTTGCGCTCGCGGCTGATCGCGATGCCGACCACCACGTTGTCGAGCAGCGCCTGCTGCTCGGCGAGCACGCGCTGCAGCTCGTCCTCGGCGCGGCGCTGCTCGGTGACGTCCTCGACGGTCCAGACCGAGCCCTTGTGAGGGTTCTGCGGATCGACCGCGCGGCCGTCGGCGCGGTTCCAGAACGTGCTGCCGTCCTTGCGCCGGCGAAGGCCGATGCGCCGCGGCGTCTGCCCGCGCCCGAGCGCGTCGTAGACCGATCTTGCCTCCTCGTAGTCGCCGCTGCCCGGATAGATGATCGAGGTCGGCTGGCCGTCCATCTCGCCCGCGCCGTAGCCGTACATCTCCTCGTAGCGCCGGTTGCAGCGCACGAAGCGCCGGTCCTTGACGAAGCAGATGCCGATCGAGGCGGTGCCGAGGATCGCCTCCTGCTCGCGCAGCAGGCGCGCGATCTCGTCCGCGTGCCGGCGCCGGTCGGTGATGTCCTCGACGATCCAGACCGTGCCCTGCTGCGTGTTGGCGGGGTCGATCGCCTTCGCGATCAGCCGGCAGAGGAAGGTCGAGCCGTCCTTGCGCCGCACCTCCCACTCGAGGTCGAGCTGGCGCCCGGCGGCGAGGATCGGCGTGGCGATCTGGCCAAGCGCGAGGTAGCTCTCGCGGCTGGGATAAACGACCTCGCCCGACATGCCGATCAGCTCGTCGGGGCCGTAGCCGAACATCTCGGCGAACTTCGGATTGCAGAGGAAAAAGCGGCGCTCGCGCGTGAAGGCGATCCCGATCGAAACGTTCGCGAGCAGCGCCTCGTATTCGAGCTGGGTGTAGCGCGTGCGCCCCGCGTACGAGACGCCGGCGTCGGCCTCGAAGGCTTGCAGGGGCTTGGGATCGTTCATCGCGCGGCGAGCGCCTCGAAATCCTCGGTGTAGCGCCGCAGCTGGGCCTGCACCCGCGCGCGCTGCTCGGGACTGAGCGAGCGGTCGATGTCCATCAGCATGGCGAAGTACTGCTCGCGCCAGGCGTCCAGCGCCGCCACATAGGCGGGCTCGCGCCCGCGCTCCCAGCTCACCAGACGGTCGGCGAGGCGCGTGCGCGCTTCGCGCGCGCGGATTATGGCGAGCACGTCGTTCTGCAGGCGCTTGCGGTCGCGGTCGCGCAGCTCGGGCGTCATCGGCGCGCGCTCGGCGTACTCGCGCACCCGCTGGACCTGCGCCTGCGTCAGCTTCCCCACCCATTCCTCCAGCCGGTCGACGACAAACCGGGCCCGCTTCCTGCGCCGCTCACGCTCTGGTCCGCGCAGGTAGTCGCGATAAAACTGCCGGTTTTCCTCCGCCAAACGCCGCTCGATGTGCGCAACCTGCTCCGGGGTCAGCCGGTCCAGCAGCGGCGCGATCAATTCGGCTCCCTTGCGCAGGCTCTCCCGGGCCTGCGCTCTCACGGAATCGTACCCCCAATCGAGGTCCTGGCGGGATAGCCCGTCCCCGAAGCGGCGCGAAGTTTCGTGGGCGAGCGTGACATATTTTGGCAACGCGTTGCGGCGATGCCACGCGTGGAATTCGTCGATCCGGTCGTCCAGCTCGTCGGCGTCGTCGCCGCTGAGCTCGAGATAGCTGCTCGCCTTCCAGCGCAGGTACGCATCGGCATTCTCGTAGGCGAAGCGCACCGTGCTGCACCCGCAAACGAGTGCAGACAGCGCCGCGACCAGCAATAGCCTCGTAACCCTCACCAAAAGCTCTCCACCGTGATGTGACCCGGGTTGCGCCGCCGATGTTTGCGCAGGCCGCGCTCCAGCAGCGCAGCCTGCGCGTCTTTCAGCATCTCGGGGTTGCCGCACAGCATCACGTGCGAGCGCTCGTTCAACGCCAACCCCGCCGCGGCCTCCAGCCGGCCGTCGCGCATCGCCGCCGGAATGCGCCCCGTCAGC
>Ga0075421_100002119_pt1 | contig 23546 bp, 20 predicted proteins | sample SoiMetdeltSBSDD5_FD_75292 | JGI IMG/M metagenome (GOLD analysis project Ga0075421, IMG submission 75292) | Bulk soil microbial communities from a Populus tree surrounding site in Tennessee, USA - Soil MetaG P. deltoides SBSDD5 | ecosystem: Environmental > Terrestrial > Soil > Tree plantation...
ACGCACTCACGACTTCAATGCGCATTTAATGCTGTTCTATACCGGCACCAAGCGCACCGCGGCGAATATCGCGCAGAGCTACGTCAACGACATTCAGAGTAAAAAACGGTCGCTCCGCATCACGAATGACCTGGTCAAGGAAGCCTTGGCGATCTTGACCAGCGACCAAGACCTGCTGGCCCTCGGCGAACTGATGCATGAAGCGTGGCAGATCAAGCGCGGCTTGAGCGACAAAGTTTCCAACGCCGGCATTGACGCTTTGTACCAGCGCGCTAAAGACGCCGGGGCTGTTGGCGGCAAACTCACCGGCGCGGGTGGCGGCGGTTTCATGCTACTCTTCGTTCCCCCCGACCGGCACCCGGCCGTGCGCGAGGCCTTAGGCCATTTGATTCACGTTCCATTTCGATTTGAATTTTCCGGGAGCCAGATCGTCGTCTTCGAACCGGAACAAGACTACTCGGCCGAAGAGCGGCGGCGGGCCGAGCAAAACCTCGCGCCCTTTGAGGAACTGGAAGGTTAGGCGGCATGGACAAAAACTCGCGCATCTTTGTCGCGGGCGGCGAGACGTTGATTGGCGGCGCCCTGCTACGCCAGTTGGCGCGCCACGGTTATCAACAAGTCATGGATGAGACTACTCAGCCGTCCACGCTCCCCGCGCCGTCCTCGGCGCGGATAGTTGGCCGCCGAGGACGGCGGCCTGAGCAGTTACCGCTCGATTTGACGGAGGCGGCCCAAGTCGCCGATTTTTTTTCTCGCCACTCGCCCGAGTACGTCTTCCTCGCCGCCGGCAAAAGCGGCGGGATCGAGGCCAATCGCCAATACCCGGCGGAACTGATGCTGGACAATCTGTTAGTCGAATGTCATCTCATTCACCACGCTTATCAGCACGGCGTTAAGAAACTGCTCTACTTAGCCAGTTCGTGTACGTATCCCAAACTTTCCCCGCAGCCCATGCGGGTAGCATCGCTGCTAACCGGCCCCTTAGAGCCGACGAATGAAGCGTACGCCGTCGCCAAAATCGCTGGGATCAAGCTGTGTGAGGCCTATCGTCAGCAGTATGGCACCAACTTTATCGTCGGCATTCCGGCGAACGCCTTCGGCCCGGACGATGACTTCAATCTCGACAACTCGCACGTCATCCCGGCACTGTTGCGCAAGATGCACGAGGCCAAAACGCAGGGCGCGGATCAGGTTGAAATTTGGGGGACCGGCGCACCCCGCCGCGAATTTATTTTCGCCGACGACTTGGCCGAGGCCTGTATCTTTGTCATGCAACACTACGATGGCGCGGAACCGATCAACTTAGGCGGCGGCGAAGACGTTTCCATTCGTGAACTGGCCGATTTAGCGCTCAAGGTTGTGGGGTATCAAGGCCAGCTACGTTTTGACACGAGCAAACCGGATGGGATGCCCTTGAAAGCCCTCGACTCCAGTCGGCTGCGCGAGATGGGTTGGGTCGCGGGGACATCACTCAAGGACGGGTTGGCGGCGACGTATACATCTTTTTTGAAAAACTTTAATCACGAATAACACGAATGGGCCGAATTTACCGAATAAAACAAAAAGAGAAAATTCGTGTTATTCGTGCGAAGCAATTCGTGACATTCGTGATTAAAAAGATTTATGCAAATCCAGGAGACTGAAAGAAATGCACAGTCGTTTCTATCGTTCACTCTATCGCATCCGGCGAGCGGAAGAAGAAATCGCCCGCATCTATCCGTCCGATAAAATCAAAAGCCCGGTGCATCTCGCCATCGGGCAGGAAAGCGTCGCCGTCGGCGTGTGCGAAGCTTTGTGTCCCGAGGATGTCGTCTTCGGCTCGTATCGCAGTCACGCTTATTATCTGGCCAAGGGCGGCGACCTCAACGCGATGATGGCCGAGTTGTACGGCAAGCAGACCGGCTGCGCCAAAGGCAAAGGCGGCTCGATGCATATCGTGGATGTCGCGCACGGCGTCATGGGCGCTTCGGCAGTCGTGGGCACCCCCCTACCCAACGCGGTGGGATACGCGTACGCGCTCAAAGTCCAGCGCCGGCCCGGCCTTGTCGTCTGTTTCTTTGGCGATGGCGCGACCGAAGAAGGCGTCTACCACGAAAGCCTGAACTTCGCGGCGCTCAAGGCCGTCCCGATCATTTTCATTTGTGAAAACAACGGCTACGCGATTCACACGCATGTCGCGCAACGCCAGAAAGCGTTTGATCAACTCGCCGAGCGCGCGCGCAGTTATGGCCTGCCGGCGGAGCGCTTTGAAGACGATGATGTGTTCAAAATCTATGAGCGCGTTCACGCCGCCGCCGAGGCGCTGCGCGCCGGCCAACCTGGCCCCTTCTATTTTGAATGCCAGACCTATCGCTGGAAGGAACACGTCGGGCCGAACGAGGATTATCAACTCGGCTATCGCACGCGCGACGAGGCCGAACCGTGGATGACGAATGACCAAGTCCAGCGCGTGGGCGCGCTCCTTGAACCAGCCGAGCGCCGGCGCATCGAGGCCGAAGTCGAAGCCGAAATTCAAGCGGCGATTGACTTCGCCGAGTCCAGTCCTTTTCCTCCAGCCGCCGAACTTTACACCAATGTTTTCAAGGAAGCCTGACGATGGAACGAACTCTCTCTTACGCCGAAGCGATTCGTGAAGCGTTCGATCAAGAAATGGAACGGGATGCCGCCGTCATCGTGTTCGGCCTGGACGTGGATGATCCGAAAGCGATCCAGGGCACGACGCGCGGCCTCGTCCAAAAATACGGGCCGGAGCGCGTGTTCGGCACGCCGCTCTCGGAAGATGCGATGACCGGCGCGGCCATCGGCATGGCGTTCGCCGGCCTGCGCCCCATCCACCATCACATCCGCATGGACTTCATGATGCTGGCGATGAATCAGTTGATCAACATCGCCGCGAAAGCGCATTACATGTACGGCGGCCAACTGCATGTGCCCGTCGTCGTGCGCGCCATGATCGGCAAAAGTTGGGGCCAAGGCGCGCAGCACTCGCAAGGTCTGTATCCGCTCTTCATGAACGTGCCGGGATTTAAAGTCGTCATGCCCACCACCCCGTATGACGCCAAAGGCTGCCTCATTCAAGCCATCCGCGACGAGAACCCGGTGATCTATATTGACCATCGCCTGCTGCATTTTCAAAAAGGCCCGGTGCCGGAAAACTTATATGGCGTCGCGCCCGGCAAAGCCCGTGTGACGGTAGAGGGCAAAGACATCACGCTCGTCGGCGTTTCTTACATGCATGTGGAATGTATGCGCGCTCAACGTTACCTGGCGGAAAAAGGAATTCACGCCGAAGTGATTGACCCCATCTGGCTCAGCCCTTTGGACACGGACACGATTGTGGATTCCGTGCGCCACACGGGGCGGCTCATTGTGGTGGATAATGGCTGGACGATGTGCAATTCCGGCGCGGAAATTGTGGCGACGGTGGCCGAAAAGTTGGGACACACTTTCGCCGTCCGACGTTTGGGCTTTGCCCCGGTGACCTGTCCGCCGACCCCAACGTTGGAGAATCTGTTTTATCCCAACGCGCGCACCATCGCCGCCGCCGCGTATGATCTGGTCAAAGGCAGTCCGCAGAACTGGATGCCGGATGAGCGCGCGGAGTTGCAAGAGATTGAGTTCAAGGGACCGTTTTAATTGGTGATTTATGATTTTTGATTGCTGACTGAAAGTCCCTTTGGGATTGTTGATTATATGAACGTCAATCAACAATCAGCAATCAAAAATCAACAATTAAGGAGTTGTAATGTCCGACCGTCGCTTAGATGTTTTATTCATTGAACCTGACTCATCCGCCAAGGCGTATCAAGGCCTCAGCCAAACTTACTCGGCGATTGAACCGCCTACCTGGAGTTTACTGCTCGCCCAATCCTGCCGCGCCAAAGGCTTCGGCGTCGGCATCCTGGATTGCAACGCCGAGCATCTGACGGATGAGCAAGCCGTCCAACGCATTCACGAGGCCAATCCGCGTTTGGTGTGCTTCGTACTCTATGGACAGAATCCCAATTCTGGCACGACGAACATGATTGGCGGCACGCGCTTGTGCGCCAAACTCAAGCAAGCGTACCCGGAATACCGAACGTGCTTTGTCGGCTCGCACGTAAGCGCGCTGCCCAAAGAAGTGCTCGCGTACGAGTTTATAGACATTGTGCTGCTCAACGAGGGCGTGTACGCACTGCACCAGCTTTTGCAATCCGATTTGAACACTGACCTGGGCAAAGTGAACGGCATCGGTTACAAGCTCGATGGGCAGCCGGTGCTGAATCCGGGCCAGCCGGTGGTGCCGCAGGCATTGCTGGATCAAGACTTGCCCGGCTATGCCTGGGACTTGCTCCCCTACGACAAGAAACCGCTCGACCTTTACCGCGCCCACTTTTGGCACGCCGAATTTAATCACAACCTCCGCACGCCCTTCGCCGCGCTCTACACGTCGTTGGGCTGCACCTTCAAGTGCGATTTCTGCATGATCAATATTCTCAATCGCGTGGACAACGCGGACGACATTGCCTCCGCCGACTCCGCCGTCATGCGCTTCTGGTCCCCGCAATTCATCCTCAACGAGTTCGACAAACTCGCGGCTATGGGCGTTGAGACGATCCGCATCTCTGACGAGATGTTTTTCCTCAACCGCAAATACTATGAACCTTTGCTGAAAGGATTGATCGAGCGCGGCTACCCGTTGCGGATGTGGGCCTACTCGCGCGTGGATACGGTGCAGCCGTCCTATCTTGAGCTTTTTAGAAAAGCCGGCATCCAGTGGCTGGCCTTGGGCATCGAGGCGGGCAAACAAGAAATCCGCCGCGAGATTTCCAAAGGCAAATTCCAGGAGATAGACATCCGCAAGACGATTAAGCAGGTGAGCGAGTATGACATCAGCGTGGTCGGGAATTATATTTTTGGCCTGCCCGAGGATACCCACGAGAGCATGCAGCAGACGCTTGATCTGTCCATTGAATTGAACACCGAACACGCCAACTTTTATCCGTGCCAGGCGCTGCCGGGCAGCCCGCTGTACGTCACGGCGCGACAAAACGGCTGGAAGCTGCCGGACTCGTATGAGGGCTATGCGTTTCTGTCATACGAGTCCCAGCCCTTACCCACCCGCCACCTCACCGCCGCCGAAGTCCTCAAGTTCCGCGACGAAGCCTGGCATAAATACTTCAGCCAGCCGCAATATCTAGAACTGGTCGAGCGCAAATTCGGCGCGGAACAACGCCATAATGTGGAAGAGTTGAGCAAGATCAAACTGAAGCGGAAGTTGCTGGGGGATTAAGTTGTCCGTACAGCCTGAGATTTACCGGGTAAACTGAGACAAATGGCAATTTTCTCTGTCGTTTTCTTGGGATTGGTAATGGCAGGTAGCATTGCCCTCTATCTGCCACACCCTTTCATTCTTCACCAAGAAAAACTCACCCGCAAAGAATTTGTTGAGCGATACCCTCAATTCCGTTGGATAGAAGAAGACCTGATCCTCGAATTCTCAATCTTTCTAACACTCATGCTTAGTTTCGCTGGTGGTATCTTTCTTCTACGGACACCACTGAGTTTTGGGCTTTTCTCCATCATCTTTGCGGGCCTGGCGTTATACAATGGCCTCTTGACAGCCAAAACAGGGATATGCCGTGTGCCCTATCCCCGAATGCCTTATCGCTACCTGTATGATGATAAGCTACGCCGAGTGGGGTGGGGCCAAGCCATCCTCGGAGGTGTTATCATCGTTATCGCGATAGGTTTAGCTCTATACAAAGGGCCATTGTAGTAAGTATGGCTCTTAACACTGTTTGCCATCCGTGCAGAAGCGAACTTTGGGCGAGTTTTCAGACTCCTGAGAAACAGCGACAATGACAACCGAGCCCACCCTCAACTGGCCCCTGATGAAAAACAACATCACGCGGGCTGACTTGCAGTGCCTCATCGAATACCTGTCGCAAGACGACCCGGCGCTGACGCATTCCAAGCAGGTACGCGCGTTTGAGCAGGAATGGTCGGACTGGCTAGGCGTCACGTACAGTGTCTTCGTTAATTCCGGCGCTTCTGCCAACTTGCTGACGATGGCAGCGCTCAAGGAAGTCTATGGCCCCGGTGAAGTCATCGTGCCGCCCTTAGCCTGGGTTTCGGATATTGCTGCCGTCCTCCAAAATGGGCTCACGCCCGTTTTTGTGGACATTGACCGGCGCACGCTGGGGATGAGCACCCGCCAAGTTTTGGATAAGCTCAACGCCAACACGCAGGCGGTCTTCCTCACGCACGTCCTCGGCTACAATGGACTCACGCAGGAATTGTTAGATGAACTTGAAAAGCGGAACATCCCGCTGATCGAAGACGTGTGCGAATCGCACGGCGCAACCTTCAAGGGCCGCAAGCTCGGCGCGTTCGGGCGAGTGTCCAATTTCTCGTTCTACTACGCCCATCACATGAGCACGATTGAAGGCGGCGTCATCTGCACGAATGACCGGACACTCTACGAAACCCTGCGGATGCTCCGTTCGCATGGCATGGTGCGCGAAGCAACGTTGGACGAAATCAAGCGCGGCTACGTAGAAAAACATCCGGATTTGAACCCGGATTTTATTTTCGCCTTCCCCGCTTACAACGTCCGCCCAACGGAAATCGGCGCCGTCCTGGGACGTTCGCAACTCAAGCGGCTGGACCAGAACAACGAACTCAGAAAAAAGAACCTCGACCTGTTCCTCTCGAATTTAGATTCAGCCCTCTACCAGACCGATTTTGCGACTGAGGGGAGTTGCAACTACGCCTTCACCTTGGTGCTCAACCAGCCGGACACCGCGCTGCGCGACCGGATAGAGCATTTGCTTGCGGAGCAAAAGGTCGAGTTTAGGCGCGGGCTATCGGGCGGCGGCAATCAGTTACGCCAGCCGTATTTACGCCGGATCATGGGTGACGCCTACCAGAATTATCCGGTCGTCGAGCACGTTCATTTTTACGGCTGGTACATCGGCAACTACCCGGGACTGGAAGAAGAAAAGATCTTGAGACTGTGTGAGTTGTTGAATCTGGAAGGACGGAAGGCATAACAAGGACCAAGGGCCAAGCACTAAAGCAGTTCCTTGGCCCTTGGCCCTTGGCTCTTGGTCCTTGCCCCTTGAGTCTATGAAAGAGAAGTACAAATCCTACCTCTACTGGGCCGGAACACTCGCGCTGGCCGGTGTCTTGCTGGTGCTGGCCTTGCGCGGCGTGGATTGGAAGCAGACCCTCGTAGCCCTGGCCGGCAGCCGGATAGACCTCTTGCTATTCGCCTGTCTAATCTTGAACATCTCCTATTTTGCGCGCGGTCTGCGTTGGCGGGTTCTGTTGAGCGCCGACCAGCCGATCGCGCCGCTCGTCGTTTACGGGGCGACGATGGTCGGGTACCTGGGCAACGACTTTCTACCCGCGCGGGCCGGCGAGATCATGCGGACGGTGCTGCTCGCACACCGGACCGGGTTGAGCCGGATTTTTATCCTCGGCACCATCCTGACGGAGCGCATCATTGACACGGTGGCCGTGCTCGCCTTGGGGAGCGGCGCGATTCTGGCCTTGCCGGTACTCAATGAATTCATGCCCTCCGGGTTGTCGAATGCCATCCGCCTCACCAGTCTCGTGGTCATCTTGATGGTCAGCGTTTTGCTCCTAACCGGCCAAGCCCAATCTTTATTCCGGCGAGTGTTAGCCCGCTGGCCGCTCTCCGATGAACTTTCCCATCGCATCGTTGATGCCTTCGAAAATTTCGAGCGCGGGCTTCAGTCCTTTCGGCACCCTGGCCGCGCGCTCAACTTGGTCGCCTTGACGCTCGCCATCTGGCTGCTGGACTCGACCGCCGGGGTGGTCGTGGCCCGGTCATTAGGTCTAAGCGTGACAATTATCGAAGCTTTATTTTTTATGACAGCGCTCGCGCTTTCGAGCGCGCTGCCTTCGACACCAGGCTATGTCGGCATCTACCAGTTTGTCGCGGTGACGCTGCTGCCCGTGTTCGGCCTCTCGCCTAGCGACGCGCTAGCTTACCTGATTGCCTTCCAGGCAACGGCCTATGTCGTCGTGATTATCTGGGGTTTGTGGGGGATGTGGCGCTTGAGCGCGCCGGCGCCGGTAGAGGCACAGCCGGACGAGGTAGTTTAGACTCGCGTTCTTTACAGTTCCCGGAGTTCCCCGAGTTCCTTCAGTTCCCAGAATTCACAGAGCCCCATGACACAAAAACTTCCCCTGGTTTCAATTATCCTTTCATTCCGCAACGAAGAGTTGGTCATCCCGGAATTGATCCGCCGCTTGTCGGCCGCTCTCACCCCGCTTCCGATTGATTTTGAACTGATCTTCGTCAACGACGCCTCGACGGATCGGTCGCTTCCCATTCTGATTGAAAAGTCCCAAGCGGATCAGCGCATCAAAATCATCAACATGTCGCGGCGCTTTGGCGTCTCCGAATGTGTCCTCGCCGGAATGCAGTTCGCCACCGGAGATGCGATCGTGTACCTGGACGCCGACCTCCAAGACCCGCCGGAACTGATTCCGCAGTTGATCCAGAAATGGCAGGCCGGCGCCGACGTCGTCCATACCACGCGCAGCAAACGGGAAGGCGAGTCGGCGCTCAAGTTGCTCCTGACCGATACCGCTTATCATTTCATTGGTGCCTGGGCTGATATTCCTCTGCTCTCCGAGACCGGCGATTTCAAGCTGCTATCCCGGCGGGCGGTCAATGAGTTATTGCAGTTACAAGAGCGAACTCCCTATTTGCGCGGCTTGGTCAGTTGGGTTGGCTTCAACCAAGTGAGTATCTCTTATACCCGCGAAGCGCGAGCCGCCGGCGCAACCAAGTTTCCGTTATTCCGCAACCTCTTGCATGATCTGGGGAATCTGCGCGGGCCAATCGGGACGATGATCATTGGGCTAACATCCTTTTCGCTCCTCCCCATCACGATTTTCTTGCTATTTGGGTCGGCGCTGTGTTTGATAGCGTTTGTCCTGATTTTGATTTTCTTGCTCTTGGCCGTGGCGCAACTGAACTTCGCCGGCTGGCTGTGGTTGCTGCCGGTCATGTTACTGCTTTCCGGATTTCAGTTAATCGGAATTGGGGTGCTCGGAATTTATTTGGGGCGCGTCTATCAAGATGTCCGCGGCCGGCCAAGATATATTGTAGAGAGCAAGGTTGGGTTTGGAGATGCCTCGCAAGCTTAATAAGACCGACGCGGCTCGCTTCGCGGAAACCGCGCCGGTCTTTAATTGACAAACAGGGTATTTCACACCGAGATAATTAGCTCAAAGCCCGCACCCCAGCCGGACTTAGTTGCTTCCCCATCCGGTGTAAATTTACTCACAGTTTATGTCAGCCTTGGAATGAGCGAAACCCAAGTCGAGTGAGGGCCAAGAGGAGCACATCATGGACATTGCGCTCTTCAAAATGACAGTTTTGATCATCGTTTCATTCCTGCGCCTGGCCGTGGCGATACCATTGTTTCTCACCGCGCGCCGGAATCACCTGACCAATTTGTATTGGCTCAGCGCCCAATTCTTCGCGCTGGTGATCGCGGTTCCCTTTTCCGCCGCCGGAATCATGAGCAACCCGTGGATCTTTTGGACGTTTATCTCCCTCTCTGAAATTGCCTTGATCATGTTCATCCATACTACCTTTCACCAAGGGCGCGCCAGCCCGATGCCGGTGATGATGATTTTAGCCAGCGTCGGGTTAATCGGCGGGTTGTATGGAAACGCGACGAACAACTTTATTCTCTCAGCCTGGTCGGTCTACCCGATTGCGGTCTTGCTGTGGGGCTGGCACGGCTTGGTGGCGTACCGGGATTATCGGCACATTGCGCGTGAGCCGGCAGCCGAAGATTGGGTCAAAGCGCGCTATCAATTGATGATCACCTATGCCGTACTGGATGGCTTGTCGGCGATCGGCGGAACGCTCATCACCACCGAATTGATGGTGGCCACGCTAGGTTCTCTGATCGTGGTGGGCATCAATTTTGCGAGTGTGATCATCCAAATCCTGGTCTGGGTGATGCCGGAAGGATTCCGGCGTTGGCTAAACCGCAACCAGCAAACTCGAGTGGAGGAACGCGTTGACGCTGAAGCGACGATGATCTTGGGTATCCTGAGCGCGGCCATGGCCCACGGCACCGGGCTGACACTGATGTTATCCGGTTTTGCCCTGCGCGCCATCCTCGGAAAAAAGATCGGCGTCGAGGACAGCCATGCGATTAACCGGTATATCCACACGCTGGGTTATCCGGAATGGGCTTCATTCCTGGAACAGCCGGATTTGCGCGAATACCTCCGGAGCCGGGTGAGTTCCGCGGCCAATATCAACCAAGCCCTCGAGAACGCGAAGCAAGCTCTGATTGAAGAACAATCTATCTTCACACTGATGGCGAAATAGCGGACGAGGGCTCGACGACCCGAACCGCCTCCCGCCGTAACGCCCAGGCAAACAACCCCAACACGGGCGAGAGGATCAACCCGGACGTGAGCAGCGCCGCGCGAATTGAAAACGTATTTCCAATCGCGCCGACGCCGGGGCCGCCGGCAATCTGCCCAATCGCGTCCACCTGACTGCTCATCGAAATCACGGTCGCCCGCACGCCGGAGTCGAGGCGTTGGTTGATCCATGTGCCATAGAAGGGCCCCATCAAACTGCGCGTCACGCCCACCAACACCATCAGCCCAGCGGCGATGAGAAAGTTCCCGGCCAGCGCAAAGCCGATCAACGCGCCAACCAGCAGCGCGCTCAAGCCAAACAACACGCGGGTGACGCGCGCCACTTCACGCATATCTATTCGACGGCGCACGAGTTCCGCCACGGTGAAGGAACAGATCGAGACGAGGACTTCGATGAGACTCATCCAAACAATCGGCTGCCATCCACCCAGCGCAGGCAAGGTCATGTCCTTCAACAGATGCGCGGTTGATAACCGGTCGTAACCCTCGCTATACAATCCATAAAACAGGCCGATGCCGAAGATGGTGAGCAGCGCCGGATGCACGCGCACCAATTGGATTCCAGCGCGCAGGGTTTGAGACATCGCCCGGAAACCGGCCATCAAGGAGCCGCCCGCCCCACCCTCCACTTTGGGCACGAAACCATTTTCGGGCATGCTGAAAGCGAGGCCGGCGGCGAGAACCATCAACATCCCGCCGCCCGCGAGGATCGGCAGATTGATCGCCACGCTTCCCAGGGCCGCGCTTAGACCGACTCCGATGAGACTACAAACATTTTCGATTTGCGACCCACGCAGAAAAACCGGGCCGGCGTTCGTCTCCCCTACTTCATCTACAATCCACGCTTGAGTCGCGCCGCTGGTGAACGTATAGCCGACGCCCCACAACACCTGCGCCAGCAGCACGGCGGAAAAAACGGGCAGCGAGCCTTCGACGATGAAACCCAGCCCGATCAGAAAGGTGCCGATCAAGAGCGACAAGCGCCGGCTGTATACATCGGCGACGACGCCGGTGGGCACTTCAAACAGGAACACGCTGAGTTCGAGCGTCGTGCCGACTAAGACGAGCTGTAACGGACTCAGGCCCACCCGATTAATTTGATAGACCATGCTAGCGGTGAAGATCATTGAGAGGCAGAGGCCTCGCCCGCCGACGAGAATTCGATAAGCCAGTTCCGGCTGGAGCTTTTTCATGGAAGAGTTTCCTTTCGCGGCGCGCACTTTTGCCACAAGTCATTCGCCAAGCGCCGTCCATCCGCGCGCACGCCATAACGCGCAAAATATTGGCAGACCCGCTCCACGTCACGCCGGAGGATGAACCGCGCGTCGGGATTCGCCTGTAGATCCACCACCTGCGGGAAGTCAATGAGCGTGATCGCCCCTTCCCAGTAGAGCACGTTGTAGGCGGAGAGATCGCCATGGATCCAGCCCTGCGCCAGCATCAGTTCGATATTCCATAGCAGGCGGTCGAACAGGATTCGGGCTTCAGCGGCGTCCAGGTCTACGTCAATGAGCGTGGGCGCGGGCATGCTTTTGTCGCCGATATATTCCATCATAAGGACATACTCGCTGTGTTTGATCGGCTCCGGGACATCGGCGCCGGCAGCATGCAACTTCTGCATGAGCGAGAACTCGTACATGAGCCACGAGGTTTGCGCGGCCGCCAGCCCGACGCGCGATTTCTGCGCGATGGCCTTATGCATCCGCCAATCCCGTTGACCGACGGCCTCGCCGGCAGCATCCAGCACAGCGCGGCCCTGTTGATACTGCGTGGTGTCTTTTAAGCTGCGAAATTTTCGGGGGCGATAGAGTTTGGCCGCGAGGAGGTCATAGCCGGAGGTCGGGTAGCCCAGACAGCAATAGACATTGGCTTCCTTGCCGCCTTTTACGCGCCGGGAGACCTCCGTAATCAAACGGCCATGGTAGAACTGAGTGAGATTCTCGGCGATCCAGGCTTTTTCTGTTTTGATGCCATCAAATGCGGAACTAAATCTCAACGCGTTGTGCCCCAGGGCATCCCGCTCTTCGAGCGAGGCCGCCACGGCCCACGGGCTGAGTTTGGGTTTGTGATTCGCTTTTATCCGCCGCGGACGGCGACTATCTGTTTCAGCTACAAAGTCTTCAAAATCTTCTGGATTGAGCATGGGTGATTGATCCTTAAAAGTAAAACGGCCAATAAGAATGATCCTTTGGCCGCTTAAATACAGCGGCCACGGTTGCAACTTGATCCGTGGCCGGGTAACAAAAAGGCCACGGGGCACGACTGCACCCGTGGCCGATAAGGCAGAAGTAGCTCGCCTAGCTCAGCTTAACGTGGGCGCACTCGCGTCAACACGAACAACGGTGGGTGAGATTCTGGCTGACATTGAGTGCGACTCCTTTCTTCAGGGTTTCCGATACTGTGGGCCAGTGTAGCACAGCGAACGGGTGGAGGTCAAGTTTTTTTAAGTTTCGGAGCGCCGGACGTGCGCCGCACTTTGGAAGTGCGGCGCACGTCCGGCGCTGCTCTCAACTTGGCGCTCCATAGACAATCCGATAGATCAAACTTTGATCATAATCAGCGACGTAGAGACCGCCGTCGGGGCCGACGGTTACATCGAGCGGGCGACCATCCATCTTGAGAAACCAGCTGGTTTGGCCGGTATAAGTGTTTCCGGTTTTCGTCAGTTGCACACGCGCCACCCCACGCTCGATCTCCGGGAACACGTAAGAACCCAGGATGGCGACGAAGGCATTGTCACGGTAGTCGGGCGGGAAGTTGTCGCCCGCGTAAAACGTCAAACCGTCGGCGGACGAGCGGGAAGCGAACGTGGCGACCGGCCCGGTCTTCGCCGCACATTTCGTCGCTGTGTTCCCATCCCAACAATCCGGCCAGCCGTAGTCCTGTCCTTTTTGGATGTGATTCAACTCTTCCCGCGGAAGCGTCTCGCCGAGGTCGTCCCGCCCATTATCAGTCGCAAACAGATCGCCGGCGTCGTTGAAGGCGAGGTCATAGGGATTTCGCAAGCCGGAAGCGTACACGCTTAAATCCGAGCCATCCGGCTTGAAGCGCAGGATAGAGGCCGAGCGCCAATCCCGCTCAGCGCAAGCGTCACAGGTGGAGCCCATCCCCAAATACAAGTAGCCGTCAGCATCCACCGCCAGGCCATCGTTTTGATGTCGTCCGCCGGCCGGCAGACCGGTAAGGATCGAAGTCGTCCGGTCGCCGACGCCATCGCCGTTCGTGTCCTCGACCGATTTCACATTTCCGTTGTAGGAGATATAGAGGACCTTCCCCACCCAGAGTAATCCCAAAGGAATAGCGACTTGCCGCGCGAACGTTTTTCGCTCGTCGGCGCGGTGATCGCCGTCGCGGTCGGCGAGGGCGTAGACGATTTCATTTGTCGAGGCGACGTACAACCGCCCATCCGGCCCGAAGGTGAGGCTGGTGGGGCGCGGGACTTCCGCGAAAATGGTGAGTGAGAATCCGGGCGGCAGTTGCCCGCGTTCAACGACGGTATTGGTTGGGATGGTGGCGGTCGGCGTCACGCTTGCCCCTAGGGAAGCTGTCAGGGTGGCAGGAACCTTTGGGGTCCGGCTGACCGCCAAAATGGGGATGGGTTTGATCGTCGGAGTGGAAGCGGGAGGCTCGGTCGCCCGAGAAAACGTCGCGCAGGCAACCAGGCTCAATCCAATCAAGATAGAAAAAGAAATAAGACGCCCTCCAGGCGGAGGGCGTCTCTTGACGCGCGTCAACGTTCGATCAGCCGAAGGCATCCGTTGATTCTAGAATGGCTTCGGCGTCATGACAAGCAGGAAGATAACGAAGGTGACGAGCGCCAGCAGCTTGCGCCAGCCATCCAGCGGCGTGATGTCATTGAGCGGCTCCGGGTGACCTAGGCCGGTGAGGAGCGCGAAGAAGGCCCAGATGTACCAACCGCTCCAGATCGTCATCCCGAGCACGAGCAGTCCGGCGAAGACAATCAACGCCAGCGGACGCGCCGCCTTGCCCAACGCGGCATAGGTGATGTGCCCACCGTCCAACTGTCCCAGAGGGAGCAGGTTGAAACCGGTGACAAGCAACCCAAACCAGGCGGCGATTGCCATTGGGCTGAGGTCAATCGCTTGGCGCGCCGCGTGCGGCATAAAAATTTCCACGAGCCAACGAACCAAGATCGAAGACCCTAAGTGCGCCTCGCCCACCATGGGGACCACTTGAGATTGCAGCAACCCGACAATCATGAGCGGGACGGCCACCACAAAACCGGCCAACGGCCCGGCGACGCCTACATCGAACAACGCCTTGCGGTTCTCAACCGGACTCTTCAATTGAATGAACGCGCCAAAGGTTCCGAGACCGAAGGGGACGGGGATAAAGTACGGCAGAGTCACTTGGGTGCCATGAAAACGGGCCGCGACGTAGTGGCCCATTTCGTGGACGCCCAGGATGAAGAGCAGCGTCAACGCAAACGGCGCGCCCGCGATCATTACCGGAACGAGCCGCTCCCAGTCGCCGGTGTTCCAAACAGTGCGCAGGACTTGGCCCGCGTTCACATCGGCGAAGGCGGCGCCAGCAAACAGTGTTGTTAGGATCGTCGCCAATAGCAAAACGAGATTGACGACCGGATTCGAGCGGACGGCGTGCAAGACGCCCCGCTGCGCGACGACGATGTCCGAATCGCCTTCGTGCCGCAGCAGCAGGGTATATCCCAGACTGCGAAAGCGTTCGCCTAGCGAGCGATAGACGGCTTCGGCATCCTGAAGCAACTGCCCGACAAACATGACGGAATCACCCCGCGCGGACGGGCGGATATCGGCAATGCGGAACCGACCCTCCACTTCCTGTCGCAACCGCCCGATCAGGTCCATTTGCTGTTTATAAAATGTCTCGTAGCTAAACATCGCTCTCTCCTTACTGGCCCCTCCTTAAAACACCGACAGCCATATCGTTTATATGATAAACGAAGTGTGTAAACGAAATGTTATAGGAGTCTGAGAGCCGGATGAATGGAACCAGGAAACATTTCTCTTTTTTGCCACGAATTACACGAATTTTCACGAAGGTCAAAATAAAATTCGTGGTAATTCGTGCAATTCGTGGCCGAGAATCTTATTCCCGAAGGGGTTTAATGTTGCCGAGGTACTTCAAGTGGAGTATAGGCTAGCTGAAGGCTCACCTAGAGTTTTGGCAGGACAATGGACTGCTGCTTCTGGTATTTGCCCTTTTTGTCGGCGTAGGAGATTTCGCACTCTTCGTCCGCCTCGAAGAACAAAACCTGCGCGATGCCCTCGTTGGAGTAGATGCGCGCGGGCAACGGAGTGGTATTGGAAATCTCCAAAGTCACGTAACCCTCCCACTCCGGCTCAAATGGGGTCACGTTGACGATGATGCCACAGCGGGCGTAGGTGGACTTTCCGAGACACACCGTGAGCGTGCTGCGCGGGATGCGGAAGTACTCAATCGTGCGCGCCAGCGCGAAGGAGTTAGGCGGGATGACACACACCTCTCCTTGAAAATCCACCATGGACTTGGGATCAAAGTTTTTGGGATCCACCACGGCCGAGAAGATGTTGGTGAAAATCTTGTATTCATCCGCCACCCGGATGTCGTAGCCATAGGAAGAGACGCCGTAAGAGATAACCCCATCGCGCACCTGGTTTTCCGCGAACGGCTCAATCATGCGATGTTCGAGCGCCATCTTTTTAATCCAACGATCCGATTGCAAACCCATGTGGTTTCTCCTTGTTCCTCAGTAAAAAAATTTGTAAGGCGTGGCCCGTGACGAGTGATGCATGACGAATGACCATTGGTCTTCGCTCTTCACGTGTCACTCGTCACTCGTCACGTATTACTTGTCAATGTTCCTCCGCTGCCACTGGATTCCGCAGCTTCCCGATCCCTTCGATCTCAACTTCCACCACATCGCCGGCGGTGATGACCCCCGCCCCGGAGGGCGTCCCGGTCAGGATCACATCGCCGGGCAGCAGCGTCATCACGGAGGACAAGAACGCCACCAACTGCGGCATCGAGAACACAATATCGCGCGTGGAATTCATCTGCCGCGTGCCTTCGTTCACGACCGAGGTCACCCGCAAGTCCGCCGGATCGAGTCCGGTGACGATGCATGGGCCGAGCGGACAGAAAGTATCGAAGCTTTTCCCGCGCGCCCAGCCGCCTTCCTGCTCCCAGACATCGCGCGCGGTCACGTCGTTCGTGCAGGTGTAACCCAGGATGTAGTGGTTCGCTTCTTCCAGCGTCACCCAGCGCGCGCGCTTGCCGATCACCAAAGCCAACTCCGCGCCATACTCCACGCGCTGCGATTGCGGCGGCAGTTGGATCGTCGCCTCCGGCCCAATGACCGTGGAGGGCGGTTTGAAGAAAAAGAGCGGCAGCTCCGGCGGCGCTTCCCCCTTCTCCCGTGACCGATCCACAAAGTTATTCACGATGCCGATAACCTTGCTCGGCTGGCAGGGCGGCAGCAGTTTCACCTCGGAGAGCAACGCCACCCGCGGCCCGCGCATATGCGCCGTGGGGCCGAACACCTCGCCTTCGATCATCCCGACCGCGTCGCCGTCGAGATACCCGTAATAAATCTCGTCGCCTTTTTGGTAGCGAATTAATTGCATAGGAAAGTCCAAAGTCTGAAGTCGGAAGCCAGGAGTCAGAAGACAGAAGAAAATTGGTGATCCGCAATTGGTTGCTGGTGATTGAGCCTTGAGTCCTTGCGCCTTGGGCCTTATCCCTTAGTCCTTGGCCCTTGGTCCTTGGGATTTTGTCCTTGGGATTTATTATACTTGTCCCAATTCCCCAGCCCATCATACGCCGCGTACTTGTAAGAATCGGCCAGGCTGGGATAGTTGTACACGGATTGGATGAAAACATCAATCGCCCCACCGGTCGCCATCACCTGCGCGCCGATGTGGACCAGTTCCGACGCCAGCTCGCCGATATGATGCACGCCCAGCAACTTCTTATCCGTCGGGGAAAAAATCAACTTCAGCATCCCACTCAAATCGCCGATGATCTGTCCACGCGGACTCTTCTCATAATACGAGCGCCCGACCAAGTAGGGAATCTGCTTGGCCTGACATTCATCCTCGGAAAGGCCCACCATCGAAATCTCCGGGATCGTGTAAACCGCCAACGGCAAAATGGGCGAGATCGCTTCCTTGTATCTCAGACTGAACGCGTGCGCCATCGCCACGCGCGCCTGCTCCATCGAAGTCGAGGCCAACGCCGGAAAGCCGATCACATCCCCCGCCGCGTAAATATTCGCGACGCTCGTCTGATACTTGTCGTTGACCAGGATCAAGCCGCGATTTCCCAACTGCACGCCCAACGCTTCCAGGCCCAGCCCCTCCACATTGCTCTGCCGGCCCGCCGCGAACAGCGCAATCTCGCAGTCCAACTGCTCGCCGTTCTGCAGCGTCAGATGGACATGATCGTCACTTGTTTCCACTTTAATCGCGCGGTCATTAAAAATAAAACGCAGCCCCAAACGTTCCAGCTGGCGCTGCAAGCGCTCGACAATCTCGCCATCCACAAACGGCAGCAGTCGTCCGCGCGTATCCACCAGCGTCACAGGCACGCCCAACGCGGTAAAAATCGAAGCGTACTCACACCCGATCACGCCGCCGCCGATCACCGCCATCGTCTTCGGGATGTGACTCATATTCAGGATGGAATCTGAATCGTAAATCAGCCGATGGTCGAAGGGCACCTCCGCCGGATGATGGGGAGATGAACCCGTCGCGATAAGGATAATGTCCGTGGGGAGGTCCACCGGCGCCCCGGCGGGCGTGTGTACCCGAACGGTGTGCGCGTCTTTGAGAGTCGCCTCGCCGTGGATCACTTCAATCTGATGCCGCTCTAAATTGCGGCCAATGATGCCCCACTCGTTCTCGACGACGATCTGCTTGCGGTACATGAAATCGCCGACGGTCAGACCCTCCTTGAGCGAGTAATCAATGCCGTACAGCCCGCGCTGGCGCAGGCCGGAGAAATACAGCGCCGTCTCGCGCAGCGTCTTGGAGGGAACCGTGCCGGTATTGATCCCGGCCCCGCCCAAGTGTGACGCGCGCTCGATCAGCGCCACCTTCTTCCCGAAGTACGCCGCCTGCGCCGCGCCCTTCTCGCCCGCCGGCCCGGAGCCGATAACGACTAAATCGTAGTGTTCAGCCATGTCTTCTCAGAGGAGCTAATCTTTCACCGCATTCCATGATCTGTCAAATGGGGATTGAGGGCTAGTAGTTGGTTGCTAGTTGTTGGCGGCTGGTGGTTGGTTGATTGTTGATTTCTGATTGTTGATTGGGATTTGGAAATTGGGAGTTGGGATTTTTTCCTTGGTCCTTCGTCATTCTTTCATCCTTCATCCCTCATCCTTCATCCTTTTCCTCCCCCACCCCAAATCATACTCCACCTGCCATGGATGGACGCGCACCACATCGAAGGGAAATTCATGGAGCAAATCTTGAAAAGCCGCGCGCGTAAAGGTCTTACCGAAGATTAGTTTGGCCTGCCAGCCCACTCGATTCGTCACCAGCAGCAGCCCGCCCGGGCGCAGGACACGCACACACTCCGCCAGCGCTGCGCGCGCGTCCGGCAGAAATTCCAACGCCTCCACGCAAGCGACGGCATCAAATGTCTCCGCCGCGAAAGGCAGCGAGTGAGCCGGACCACACAGCCAGCGAGTCCGCTCAGGCCAAATCTCGCAAGCGCGCTTGCCCTCCATCAGCATTCGCCTGGAAAGTTCGAGATGCACAATCGAGCCATCGAACGAGGGTTGTCGCAACAGCGCGCGCGCGACGCGTCCCGTCCCTGCCGCCACGTCGAGAATAACTGGCGCGTCAATCGTAATCAACGCCTCCGTTAGCGGCAAGCCGAGGAGATCCGCTTCTACGGCCAGATCGAATTTCTTAATCCGATCATAGCGCCAAGCGATCAGGTCATACAGCCAAATGACAACGCGCGGACCAAGATGCGCGCCCTCGGCAAGGACAAATTCCCAATAGAGGAGCAAAGCGAGGAAGAGGAGGAGGAACCAGAGCATGGAAGTCAGAAGCCAGAATACAGGAGTCAGAATTCAGAATGTAAACTTCTGACTTCTGTATTCTGACTCCTGACTTCGGACTGGCTAAAAGTCGCCAAATACACCAGCCCCACCACTCCAGTCAGAAAAGCATGGTCGCTGAGAACGAGCATCACCAACGCTGCAACGAAACCGGCGTGATAGAACCAGGGCCGGTAGCCCGCAATGAAACCTCGGCCCGCGCACAGCGCGAACGCGAGTGACAAGCCTAGACTCAAGATCGTTAGCCCGCCCCACCCCATCGCACCCACCCACCACGGACCAAGCGCGAACAAGATAACTTCGACGATTGGGTGAACACGCCCGACCCACCGCACACACACGACGACCACAAAGATCAGTAGGCTATAAGCTATGAAGCTCGGCCCCAACGCGGCAGGGAGGATGAGCAGGATAGCTAAAGAGAGTAAGGCGAGGGCGAGGTGCGGAGCAAGGTAAGCGGCCGCCTCGGACTTTTGGAGGGTCGTTAGACCTTCGAACACATCTCGAATTGAGTGCGGGCGGTTGGTCGCAATGCCTAACGCTTCAAGCGCCGCGGGCCAATCGTAGGCGGCGACGGTGTTCCAGAACAAACGCCAGCCGCCCTCGACCAAGAGCAGAAAGAGTGCGAGCTTGATCAAGTTGGCGGGAGTGAAATCGAAGCCGCCGCTGCCAGCGCCCAGCGTGCTCAGAACGCCGCACACTGCCGGGAGCGAAGGATGAATTTTACGCGGCCAGTCCCAGAGGTGCAGAGGTGGAATTCCGATCATTTGAAGGGGCAGATATCCTCTGGGCGATAGATGCGGCTTTGCCAACCATGATAACCACTGCCAGGATAAATTAGGATTTCTTCGGAATGCAAGGTGGCATATTCAATCGCCTTTGAACAAGCGTGCCCCATGTCTTGCGCGATCAGGTAGTCATCGAAGAAAGCAGTGGCTAATGCAGCATAGGCCCGCCCCAGCGCTTGGCCGCCATAGGTCTGCTGCAAAGTTCCGTAAGTCGCTTGTGCTTCCTGTAACTCTCCCCGCTGAACATCCAACAGCACGATTCGATAATAAGCGTAAGCGGCGAGGTTGGGATATTCATTTGGATCAGGGGAGGGAAGCGGAATGGTGGGTGTCGTTTCCCCAAGGGTTATATTCTGCCAGAAATAGCGTTCTTCAGAGTACCAATCCAGCTTTTCATCGAAGATCGCTTGCTGATACAGTGCCAGCGCTTTGTCGAACTGGCCACGGAGGGCAGCTTCGTCGGCGTCCTGAATGGCCTGAAACCGAAATTGAGGGGCGGCGATTTCGGTCGTGTCTAAAACAAACCCCGCGCCATTCCACGCATAGCTAAGCGTCTCGACGCGCCACGGCCCCTCCCCGGCCAGTGAACCAACTTCACCTTCATGTACGCCTCCATCCACAATAAACTCCAAAGTTCCGTTGCCATCTTGGTCGCGCACGCAGCCACGCCAACACGCTTGACCCGAGCCACTCATGTAAATCTGCCCAAGCTTTACTCCCCCGCCTATATAGCGACTGATAAAGTCGGGTTGGGCAATGAGGTTGATAAATTGATCTCCGTTCCATTCCAGAATTTCATAGTAGTTCGTGCTGAGGTTGGGTATGCGCATCACAATTTCGGGAACGCCGTCTAAATTCAAGTCTTGGACATAGCGGATCTCCCCTGGGATAGGTATCCCGGCATAACCCATTTCACCAACAAAGACAACACGGTACGTTCCGCCTTGACAACTGTAGATAAAGGACGAATTAGGGACAATCAGCAACTCTGGAATCCCATCCCCGGTGAAGTCTTGCTCAAGCAACTGCTTTTTCGGATCAAGTCCGATGTGAGCCAAACCCTCTAAGGCGGCCGGGCGTGTGCCACCCTTGTTCAGAAAGTCTAAGACGGGCTGTTTAATGTTCTGAGTGATCATTTGAGGATCTATTTTTAATTCGAGCTTGAGGGCTGGCTTTTCCACCGGGCACGCGGCCGGTGGAGCCGGGGTGCGCGTTCTCGAATGAGAGAAGTCAAAAGTGGCAGAGGCAGTTGGGGAAGGTGTTCGCCTGGGTTCAACCAAGCGCGTCGGGAGCGGCATCGGTGTAAAGGTGATCGTGGCATTTGGCGCTGGCACGGCCGTAGACGAAGCGACACGCATAGGAGTGGGCACATGGATGAGGCTGGCGCTGCCGCAACCCACCAAGAATAAGCCTATCCCAAGGAAGGATACTTGAAACTTCACGCCGTTTCAACTAGTCTTTTACTTCTCCACCTTGCAGCGCCGTCAAAACTTCCGAGAGTGAAGGTGTCGTCGTTTGATCTTTAAAATCAGCCAGCCGGCGATAGATATCCGCCGCGGCGGCATGAAATCCGCTTGGCATTCCGGCCACTTCAAAAGTTGCGGCTATTTCTTCCATCTCACCCGCAAAGCGCCAAGCTTTGGCGGTCACCCGTCTCGCCCGCTGTGTGGCCTGTTCCGCCGAACCGGCTTCGTCACGCGACCATTGACGTTCTAATTCTTCTCGAACCTCCAAACTCTCAGCGGCGCCCAACGTCGCGCACAGCAGTGCGGCGGTTCCTTTGGAGTAAGCCGAGTAGCACATCTTCAACGCCGACGCCTGACCGACTCTGTCCCCAACAATCTCCGTTTGCAACGGTCCGGCGGAGAAACAATGAGCGACCTTCTCCGCCTCCAGGCCGGACAGATACAGCCAGGTCTTACCCACTTCCCAAGCCGGTCCCCCAATAATGCCCCCATCCACGAACGTGATCCCGCGTGCCTCCATCCCTTCGGCGAGGCGGGTGGCCCGTTGCGGGGCGATAGCATTTACATCCGCATAGAGTCCCTTGAACGAACAATCTAAAACTTGTTTGGCGACCGCCTCTGCTGCGTGCGGCGGGCAGACGCTGATAATAATGGAGCAAGTCCGGCATAACTCTGCTAGCGAAGAGACTTCAACCAGAGAATGTTCTCGCGCGCGCTGGAGGGTTTGCGGGCCACGTCCGGCTGAAACCCAAAGGACGGCGTGCCCACCGTTCCGAGCAGACACGGCGATGGACACACCCATTTCACCCGGATGAAGAATTCCCACGTTTTCTGGCATGCGATTTCTTCTGGACTTACGTAAGTCAATCCTTTTTAATCACGAATTACTCGAATAGACCGAATGCCACGAATTTTCTTTTGCTTTATTCGATAAATTCGGCTCATTCGCGCGAAGCGTATTCGTGATAAGAATCTTTATGACCTGCGTAAGTCCAGTTCTTTTTAAAAATTAGGCTCATTACCTTCCACCCGTCACCGTGTGCAGCGTATCGCACGCCGGGCAGGAACTGTCCGGGCGGATCATGGCGTAGCCGCCCTGCGGATCATCGGTGAACGTTGTAAAGTCTATATTGAAGACAATCAGCAAGCGCACGATCCCACTGCTCCGCGCGATGCCCACGGCTTCAGCCAACCACTGCGCCTGCTCGGCGACGCTCGTGCTCCCCGCCCAACCAAAATTCGACGGCAGCGCGGGGTAGCCCTCGCCGGAGAGATAGCCCAGCTCGGTGAAGCATAATTTCTTCGCGCTGCCAAAAGCGCTGAAGTACGTATTCACCATCCCCGGATAATAGCGCGTGTAATAACTGTCGCGCGGATCACCAGTGGATTGCGTCGGGCTAATGATGCCCTCGTTGTAGTGAACGCCCACGCAGTCGAGGTAATTGCCCGCGCCCGCGCTTGCCATCCCGGCGATGTAGCGATTGTCATTCCAAACATGATCCAAGCCGAACGCGCCTTCCGCGCCGGTGGGCGCCGGCGCGCCCGAGATCACCAGCGTGTTCGGGTTTTTGGACTTGATCTGGGTATACGAACGGCGCAGGAGATCGGTATAGGTCGTCGGGTTGATCTGCCCGGCCGGCCATTCGCGGTCAATGTTCATCTCATTCCAAACTTCGATTCCATCCGCGCCCAGGCGCGCCAACTCCCCGACGAAAGTCGCGTACGAATCAAAGTTCGCGCCGCCGGAAATATCAGCCGGATTTCCGAGCACACTCAGAAGAATCTTGAAACCCTTGTTATGCGCGTCGGTGA
>Ga0075421_100002123_pt1 | contig 23521 bp, 20 predicted proteins | sample SoiMetdeltSBSDD5_FD_75292 | JGI IMG/M metagenome (GOLD analysis project Ga0075421, IMG submission 75292) | Bulk soil microbial communities from a Populus tree surrounding site in Tennessee, USA - Soil MetaG P. deltoides SBSDD5 | ecosystem: Environmental > Terrestrial > Soil > Tree plantation...
GACTACTACCAGGACTCCTCCTACGACAAGACCTCCCTGGTCACCACCGTCACCCCCACCATGCGCCTCCCCCGGACGGCCGCCGACTACGAGGCCAACGGCGACGGCCCGATCCTGACCGATGCGCAGGCCGTGGCGAGGGCCGCGGGCTTCGACAGCGCCGCCTTCAACCTCTTCATCGTGGCCTTTCCCAGGCTGTCCTTCGGATATTCGGGAAAGGCGCGCGTCGGCCGCGCGGGTGTCTGGTTGAACGGCTCGTTCGGCTCCGGCGTCACCGCCCACGAGCTGGGCCACAACTACGGCGTGCATCACGCCAACCTGTGGCAGACGACGGACGGCAGCGTGATCGGTCCCGGCGCCAACGTCGAATACGGCAACGTCTTCGACGTCATGGGCCGCGGTGGCGTGAAGGGACACTTCAACGCCTGGTTCAAGACGCGGTTCGACTGGCTTCTGCCCGGCGAATACACCAACGTCACCGGCAGCGGCGCGTTCACCATCCAGCCCATCGACGACCCCGCCGCGACCGGCCAGCGTGCACTCAAGATCGTCAAGGACGGAACGCGCAACTACTGGGTCGAGTTCCGCCAGCTCTTCACCACCAACCGCTGGGCCATGAACGGCGCCATGCTCAACTGGGGCTACAACACGAACACCGGGAGCCACCTGCTCGACAACACCCCCGGCTCCAGCGACAGCCAGAACGACGCGCCCCTGCTGGTCGGGCGCACGTTCTCGGACACCCAGAGCGGGATCCACATCACGCCCGTCGCCCGCACGGCCAGTCCTCCGGCCATGGACGTGGTGGTCAAGCTCGGCACCTTCCCCGGCAACGCGCCGCCCGGGGCCTCGCTCTCCGCCAGCGCAACGACCGTGGCCCGCAACGCCCCGGTGACGCTCACCGTGACCGCAAGCGACAGCAACGGCGACCCGCTTGCCTACGGCTGGGTGTTCGACGACGGGCTGCTGGCGCCCAACCTGGCCACGGTGACCAGGAGCTGGACCACCGCCGGCACCAAGGTCGTGCGCTGCATCGTGAGCGACATGGTGGGCGGCACGGCGACGGCAACCATCAACGTCACCGTCACCTCCACCACGACGTTCACGGTCAGCGGCACGGTGACCGCCGGCGGGCAGGGGTTGTCGGGCGTCGTCGTCAGCGACGGCACGCGCGCGGCGACCACCAGCGCGTCGGGCGCCTACACGATCGGCGGCGTGCCCAACGGGACCTACACCCTCACTCCGAGCCGGGAGGGTTTCACGTTCAGTCCGGCCAGCCTGTCCGTGACCGTCAACGGCGCCAACCTCAGCGGCCGCAACTTCACGGCGACTGCACTGCCGGCGAACGTGATCCTCGAGGCTCATTTCAATTCCGGCACGGACGGGTTCGTCTATCAGGACGACACGTTCCGGAACACCGCGCAGCCCGCCTACGCGACCGGCGCCCGCCTCACTTCCGGTGGCGTCAGCGGCGGCGCGCTGCGCGTCGCGGTGGGTGGGGTGGACGACGCCGACATCCTCGGCATGTCGGGCGGCTGGCTCGTCACCTTCGACCTGGCCACGGCGCAAGCCGTCAGCGTGTCGTTCGCTTACAAGCTGACCCAGAGCGCCGACTACGAGAGCGACGAGCGCAGCGAGATGCTGGCCACGCTCGACGGCGGCCTGCTCGGCACGGGCGGCGTGGTAGCGCAGATCGTCGGCAACGGGAACGGCGGAGCCCCTCTCACCACCGGATTCCAGACTTTCCAGGCCGGCCTGGGCACCCTGGCCGCGGGCAAACACACCCTCCTGCTCGGCGGCTTCAACAACCAGAAGACGCTGGCCAACGAATCGACGGAGGTCTTGATCGACGACGTGCTGGTGTTTCGGCCGTAGGCCCCGAAGCGAGAGGCGGCGGCCTTCGCGCGTGCCCCGCGCACGCCTGGCGCGCCTCCCATCAGCGACGGCCGCCCGTCCCCGCCGCTGCGAAGCGCTCGCGCGCCTCCGCCGCGGCCGGCGAGTCGGGGAACCGCGAGGTGAGCTCGGCGAGAGCCTTCTCCGCGTCGGCCTGCTTACCGAGGCCGAGGTTGGCGACGACGAGACCGAAGAGGGCGACGTCCGCCCGGTCGAGGTCGGGGACCTGCAGCGCCTGCGTGAACTGCTCCCGCGCCCGCTTGTTCTCGTTTGTGTTGATGTGGTTCCAGCCGAGGGCGACCTGCACGTCGCCGCGGGCCCTGGCGTCCTTCTTCGCGGCCGAGCTCTTGAGTGCGCGCTCGAAGTAGTGCGTGCTGACGGTGAAGAACTTGTGGCGGTAGTAGAACTCGCCGAGGCCGCGCAGCGCCGAGAGATCTTTCTTGTCCTCCTCCAGCGCCGCCATCCAGGGCGCGGCGTCGGAGAAGTCCGCGGGGATCTGCTTCAGGAGGAGCTCGAGCCGGCTCGTGTCGCCGAAGCCGACCATGCTGGCGATCGGGTTCTGCCAGGGGTCGAGGATGACCACCGCGGGGATGGCCCGCACGTCGTATTGCATCGCCAGGCTCCGCCGCTGGTCGTAGTCGACGCGCACGCAGATGAGCCGCCGCGATCGCTCGGCGACGTCCCGGCGGCTCCAGAAGTCGGCGTCCATCGACTTGCAGGGGGCACACCAGTCCGCCCAGAAGTCGAGCAGCACGGCGCGCCGCTCGACGCGGGCGTCGGCCAGCGCCTTCTGGAGGTCGGTCTGCCAGGCCATCCCCCGCTGCCAGGTGCTGCCCGCGGTCTGGGCGCTCGAAGCGCCAAGAGCCAACCCGGCGACGATCAGCGTCCCGACGATCGTCGCGGCACCCCTGTCGCGACGGGCGGAGCTGGTGGACATGGATCTACTCTACGCGATCGCGCCGAGGCATGTCTTTGACTTACGACGGGACGGCGCGCTAGCCTATGTGTCGAAGGTCGATGCAACGAAGGTCGAGGTAACCACAGCTACAGCGGGGTCACCCGATGGCATCTTCTAGATTCCCCATTCCGCAAGGCACGCTCGACATGCTGGTGCTGCAGATCCTGTCGCTCGAGCCCGCTCATGGTTACGCCATCGCGCGACGGCTCCAGCAGATCTCCCGCGAGGTCGTGCAGGTGAACCAGGGCTCGTTGTATCCGGCGCTGCACCGCCTCGAGCAGAGACGCTGGCTGAAAGCGGAGTGGCGCCAGTCGGAGACCGGGCGCGAAGCCAAGTTCTATTCCCTCACCCGGGCGGGGCACAAACAGCTTGCGGTCGAGAAGACGAGCTGGGACCGACTGACGGCGACCGTCCAGCTGATCTTCAACGAGGGGGAATAGGCCCGTGGCAAAGATATTCAACCTCTTCGGTTCGAGACGCGATCGATTGGAACGAGAGCTCGCCCGCGAGCTGCGGTACCACATCGATCGCCGCGTCGACGAGCTGTTGAAGAGCGGCTCGAGCGAAATGGAAGCCCGGAGACAGGCGACCCTCGAGCTCGGCGGCGTGGACCAGGTCCAGGAAGAGGTGCGGGACACGTGGATCTGGCGATGGCTGGACGTGCTCGTGCGCGATGTCCGCTATTCGGCTCGCGGCCTGGTCAAGAGCTGGGGCTTCGCGCTGGGAGCTGGCACCGTGCTCGCGCTTGGCATCGGCTCCACGATCGCCATCTTCTCGGTCGTCAACACGGTCTTGCTCCGGCCGCTGCCGTACCTCGGCGCCGAGCGGATCGTTTCGGTCGAGACGTTCTGGACCAACACGGGACGCGCCAGCCAGGACGTATCAGGGCCGGACTTTCTCGACTGGCAGGCGCAGAACGACGTGTTCGAGAGGATGGCCACCTCGTACGGTGAAGACGACGTGGCGACCATCGTCGGCGATCGCGCCGTGTTCGCCAACGACCGCTACGTCTCAGCCGACTTCTTTGCGGTCTTCGGCCAGCCTGCTGCCGCGGGACGCCTGCTGACGGAGCGGGATATCCCCGCACCCGAAGCGGGCCCCACCGTTGCCGTCGTGGCACATCGTTGGGCAGTGGCGCACTTCGGCAGCGCCGACGCGGCGATCGGCAAGACGATCAGCGTGTACGGCCAGGCCCTGGAGATCGTCGGAGTGGCGGCGCCGGGATTTCACTACCCTGGCGCCGCCGATCTCTGGGCACCCTGGCTCACCTCGAACGGAGGCACCGACCGCAGCGAGCACAACTACCAGGTTGTCGGGAAGCTCAAGGCGGGTGTGGGCCTCGAGCGCGCACAGGCCCAGATGCGAACGATCGGCGCCCGTCTTGCCAGACGATATCCGGAGAACCGCCTCAAGACGGTGACCCTGGTTTCGCTGCAGGAGCGGCTGACCGGCAAGGTGCAGGTGATGTTGTGGGTGCTGATGGGGGCCGTCACCGTCGTGTTGCTCATCGCCTGCGCCAACATTTCGAACCTCCTGCTCGCGCGCGCCGAAGTCAGGACGCATGAGATGGCGCTGCGCGCCGCGCTCGGCGCCGGCCGGGGCCGACTCGTGCGACAACTGCTGACCGAGGGTTGTGTCCTCGGGGCGTTGGCAGGCGGCGTCGGCGTCGTGCTCGCGTCGATGCTCATGCGGGGGCTCACGGCGCTGTCACCCGCTGACTTGCCTCGCCTCGACGAAATGCGGCTCGACACGACCGTCCTCCTTTTCGCGCTTGGGCTCACGTTCGTCTCGACGCTGCTCTTCGGTCTCGTGCCCGCCATTCATGCCTCGCGGCTCGACCTGTCACACGCACTGAAGCAGGGCGGAGCGAAGGGGGCCACTTCGGCGGGCAACCCTCGGCTTCGCGCGGTGCTCGTGGTGGCAGAAGTTGCACTGTCCGTCATCCTGCTGTCTGCCGCGGGACTGCTGCTCCGATCGTTCCAGTTGCTGCAGCAAGTGGACCTCGGGTTCGCCACGGAACGTGTGCTCGTGGCCTACACGCAATACGTGAGCAACAACGCAGAGGACAGGCGAAACAGGACGAGGTTCTATGCGGGCCTTCTCGAGCGACTGCGCGGGGTGCCCGGGGTGAGCGCGGCGGCAGGCGTTGCCTTCCTGCCGATGGGACGGGAGCACAGGTCGGCCAGCGACTATTTCGTCGAAGGCAGACCGGCGGGACAACCGGAGGAGCGGCCGAAGGCCGAGCTGCACGCGATCACGCCGGGCTACTTTCAGACATTGGAGATTCCGATTCGCGGCGGGCGTGATTTCGATCGAACGGATACGGTGGAGCGGCCGCCGGTCGCCATCATCAACGAGACACTGGCACGCGCCGCATTTCCCGGCGAGTCACCCCTGGGCAAGCGCCTCCGGAGGCGCCCCGACCGGCCCTGGATGGAGATCGTGGGGGTGGTCGCCGACGCCCGTTGGCAGGACCCGAGCCAACCACCTCCGCCGGTGATCTTCGCGGCATCGGCACAGGGCCTGGGCGGATCGCTTTCCATTCTCGCCAGGACATCTCTGGATGAGGAGTCGCTCGCGAGAACGCTCCGCACGCTCTTGCACGACGCAGATCCCACCGTGCCCGTCCGCTTCGAGACCATGGAAGAGTTGTTCGCTGGCGCACTCGCGTATCCGCGGTTCCGCACCCAGTTGATCGGCGCGTTTGCCGCGATGGCCGCCCTCCTTGCCGCCGTGGGCATCTTCAGCGTGCTGGCGTACCTCGTGGGACAACGAACCAGGGAGATCGCCGTCCGTCGGGCTATCGGCGCCCGGCCCGCCGACGTCATTCGCCTCATTGTCGGCCAAGGGCTGCGACTGGTCGCGATCGGCCTCGGTCTGGGGCTTGCCGGTGCGCTTGCCGTTGCGCGGTTGCTCGAGGGGCTTCTCTATGAGATCAGCCCGTGGGATGTCGGCACCTATGTCGGTGCGGTCGTCGTGCTCGGTGTTGCGGCCCTGCTCGCCACCCTGATTCCCGCGATCAGAGCCGCCACGATCGCTCCGCTGGTCGTTCTGCAGCAACAGTAGCCGGCGCCTCGCATGAGTCGGCGCGACGCCGGTTGGGTGGACGCTGCCGTCAGCCGGCCGGCCCTGCCAGCCCGAAAACGTGCCCGAGGGTGCGCACCACGAGGAGGCCACCCGAGATCGCCGGCGTCGACATGACCGTCTCCCCCATCGGCCGAACGGCCAGGAGCTCCGGCTCCGGGCCCGCACGCAGCACGTAGACGTCTCCCGTCTCGCTGGCGATGTAGAGCCTGCCGTCGGCAGCCACCGGCGAGGCGGCAAAGGACGCACCCGCGGCGGAGAGGCGAAGCGACGAGAGCTGCTCGCCGGTCTCGGCACGGTACGCGGTGAGAATGCCGTTGTTGTTGCAGGTGTAGAGGATGCCGCGGTAGAGGATGGGCGTGGGAATGTAGGTACCGCCGCGCTCGTGGCTCCACGCGATCGACCCGCTGCTGCGCTTGCCCGCCGGCAACGAGAGGTCTCCGCGCTGGCCGGGGCGCACCGCGAAGACCGGCCGCACCGGTGGATACCCGGCGGTCACGAAGGTCAGGCCGTCGCCCACCACCGGCGTGGCGACGACGACCTCGGAGCTCGGCCCCAGGCTCCACAGCGGCCGGCCGTTGCGCGGATCGTAGGCGCGGATGGTCGGTCCGTTGGCGACCAGCTCGTCGCCGGAGGGGGCGGAGAGGATGTTGGGCGTCGACCACGTGGAGGGCTCCGCGCGCGCCACCCGCCAGACCTCCTCTCCGGTCGCCAGGCGATAGGCGGCGAGGAAGGAGTCCTTGCGGCGGTCGGCCTGCACGAGCACCAGGTCGCCGTAGAGGATGGGCGAGCTCGCATGCCCCCACTCGGCGCTGCCCGACTGCGGATCGTTGCAGTCGAGGATGCCGATGTCGCGCTGCCACAGCTGCTTGCCCTCGAAGTCGTAGGCGGCGAGCTTGCCGACCGGGCCGAAGAGCACGACGACGCGTTCGCCGTCGGTCACGGGAGTCGCGTTGGCGAGGCTCGACTTGAGGTGACGCCGCACCGGCGGCGATCCGCGATGGATCTCCCTCTCCCACAGCACGCGGCCGCTCTTCTTGTCGAGGGCGTAGAGCCGGAAGGAGTGCTCGGAGACGTCGTCTACCGAAGTGCCCTCGCCGTAGAGCCCGGTCTTGAACGTGGTGTCTCCCTTGCCGCTCACCGCACTGGTGACGAAGATGCGGTCGCCCCAGACGATCGGGCTCGACAGACCGATGCCGGGAATGGGCGTCTTGAAGCGCACTCCCTCGCCGGAGCTGACGTTCCAGGCCGCCGGCGCGCCCTGGCCGTCGCCCACTCCGGAGGCGCGCGGGCCGCGAAACTGCGGCCAGGGGCGCGGGGGATCGATCGGCGCGACGCCGGCGCCGTCACCGACCCCGGCGGCGGTACGGATGGGCGTCGGATCGGAGGTCACCGCGCTCGCGAAGCTGAGCTCGCCGCCGCGGTTGATGCGCAGCCACTCGACGAGCCCGGCGCGGCCGGCGAAGACGATCGACAGGTTTCCGTCGGCGGTGTCGAAGCGATCCTCGGCCACCGCGGTGAGTGCCGTCTCCCCCTGCCCCGGCAGCGTGAGCGCCACGCCGTCGCCGCGGACGGAAACCGTGGCGTCTTTGCCAGGCTCGAGGCGGTATCGTCCAGCGTAGAGCGCCAACCGCGCCGGCAGGGGCTTGTATGGAGGCCGCTGCCGGGGTTTGGCCGTGGCCGCCGCCAGCACCTCGCGCAGGCTCGCTCCGGTGCCACCCTCGACCGCCTTGCGCGCCGCCAGCAGGTCGAGCGGCTCGACGAGGCCGGTGGCGAGCGCCGCGCGAGCCAGCTCCAGGTCGTCGTTCTCGACGGCGGCCGCGAGCGCGGCGGCGGCATCCTGCGCTCCCCGGCCCAGGAGAAACCGCGCCAGCTCGAAGCTCTTGCTGCCGAGCGCCATGTCGAGCACCGAGGCACCGAAGAAGCCGTCGCGGGCGTCGACATTGGCGCCGCGCTCGACGAGCCGCCGCGCCGCCGCCAGCTGCCCCTTCTCGGCCGCGAAATACAGCGGCGTCTGACCGTAGCGGGCGGGCGCATCGACCGGCACCCCGGCGGCGAGCAGCGCATCGATGCGCGGCAGATCCCCGGCGCGCGCGGCCTCGCGCAGCGCCTCGCCGGAGTCGTCGGCGCCGCCGGCGCGGGCAGCAGCGAAGACGAGGAGGGCGATCCCTGCGACGAGAGCGGAACGGGAGCGACGCGTAGCGGTCATGGGCACCTCCGGAGTGGCTCGGCCCACTCTAGCCTTCGGGAGGCTCGAGGCCGCTGCGCCTCGAGGGGCCTCGCTTCGGCCGGCGGACAGTCCTCACCTTCGCACTCTTCCCTCCGCCGCAGAAGAACTGATCCCCGCCATCGGACTCGAGCCCCGAAACGTTCACTCCGGGCGGCAGCTCGAGCCTCTCCAGGACCTCTCCCGTCTCGGGATCGACTCGTCTCAGGTCGCTCTCGTCACCTTCCCAGGTGCCGTGCCAGAGCTCCCCGTCGACCCAGGTGACGCCGGTGACGAAGCGGTTGGATTCGATCGTGCGCAGGATCGCCCCCGTCTGCGGATCGACCTGATAGATCTTGCGCTCCCGGTGCTGCCCCACCCAGAGCGTCCCCTCTGCCCACGCGAGCCCCGAGTCAGCGGCGCTGCCGGCGCCGGGCGCCGGGATCGAGGCGAGCACGCGGCCGGTCGGCGGATCGATCGTCAGGATGCGACCCCCGGCGAGCTGATACAGGTGCGTTCCGTCGAAGGACGTCCCCGCATCCGCGGCGATGTCGATCGAGCGCAGCGTCGTCCCGCTCGCGGGATCGAAGGCGGTCAGCTTGTCGCCGGCGGCGAACCAGACGTTCTGACCGTCGTACGTGACGCCGCCCACGTTGTCGACGCCCGGAAACGGTCCGTACTCGCGGACGACCTCCGCGGTCGAGCGACTCATCCCTGCATCCATCCCTGCACCATCCCTGCATCCATCCCTGCATCCATCCCTGCATCCATCCCTGCATCCTAGTGAATCGGCAGCGGAGCGGGGAGTAACAAGGTCGTCGTGAATCCGGGCACCGGCGGGGTCATCCAGCGACGCGCCCGTCCGTGACCGAACGACTGCACCTTCCCTCCTCGCGCCAGCGCGTGGAGCGCCCGCTGCACGGTTCGCTGGCTCGTGCCGAGCGCGAGAGCGAGAGCGGAGGTCGACCACGATTCACCGTCGGCGAGGAAGGCGAGCACCGTCGCGTGCTCGTCTTCGACGGGCCGCGCCAACACGACCACGTCGCGTGCACGGCGCGGCGTCAGCGCAAACCCTCGCTTGGTCGCGCTCACCTCGGCCAGCCCCCGCAGCACCGAGCGCAGCCGCGCCACTTCGACGCGCAACCGCGCGCGATGCGATTCGTCGACGTACCTCGACCCGAAGGCGCACGCGATGAGCCCGTCCCTCCGTACGTCTCCCGGCCACGCTTCGCCGAGCGCGCGGGCGAGCGCGAACAGCACCGGACGCCTGGCGAGCGAGACCACCTTGCTCTCGTCACGCACGACGAGCCGGCAGGCGTCGACGACGAAGGCCTTCGACGCCAGCAGCTCCTCGACCTCCTCGAGCAGGAGCAGTCGCTCCTCGCCGTTCGCGACCCGGCGCGCGGCGGGCGTGCTCAGGTGGAGGAACGCGGCTTCCACCTCCGCCGAGAGCGCGGGGATCCGCGCTTGGCGCGCCGCTTCCGCGGCCCGGGCGAGCGCAGCGCGCGCCGCGGTCGTCCGCAGCCGCCGCATGGCGATCCCCGCGGCCGCCAGCTCGTAGGCGGTCCTCCACGCGGGGGGAAACGGCGAGGGGTCGAGCTCGGCGAGCGTACGTTCGGCCTCGTCGATGCGCCCGATGAGGAGGAGGCGCCGCACCTCGAGGTGCCGCGCATGCGCGGCGTTCAACCGGTCGCCGTGCCCTTCGAGCGTTGCGCGGGCGGCTTCGAGCGCCTTCGCCCGCCAGCCGAGGTCGCGCGAGACGAGGGCGATCTCCGCCTCGGCGACGACGCACCGCGCGCGGGCCACGGCCTCCTGCGGACCGAACGCGCGCGCGGCGCCACGCAAGAGGGCTCTTGCTCGCACGAAGTCGCCGAGCTGCGCCATCGCGATACCCCGAAGGGCGAGAGCGGGCGCGTCGCCGCGCAGGGCGACCCGCTTGAGCGCGCCGAGGGGATCACCTGCTGCGAGCGCACGTGCCGCGGCGGTGATCGCGGCGTCCATCAGAATCCCGTCACACTTGTAACTCCCACCCTTTCGCGGCGCGTGTCTAGTCTAGTCGGCGACCGATGACGACACCGACGAACGACAGACGAAGGAAGGATGGAAGCGCGATGACGAAGCACACGATCGGGACACGCGAGCAGTGGCTGGAGGCGCGGATCGAGCTGCTCGCGGCGGAGAAGGAGCTCACGCGGCGTAGCGACGAGCTGGCGCGCCGGCGGCAGGAGCTGCCGTGGGTGCGGATCGACAAGGACTATCGGTTCGAGACGGACGAGGGGAGCGCGTCGCTGCCGGAGCTCTTCCGCGGGCGCTCCCAGCTGCTCGTCTATCACTTCATGTTCGGGCCCGACTACACGGCGGGATGTCCATCCTGCTCGTCGATCGCGGACGGGTTCGACGGCAGCGTCGTCCACCTGGCGAACCACGACGTCACGCTCATGGCGGTGTCGCGGGCGCCGCTCGCCAAGCTGCAGGCGTACAAGCGGCGGATGGGGTGGACGTTCCCCTGGGCCTCCTCCCACGGCGGCGACTTCAACTTCGACTTCAACGTCCGCTTCACCGAGGAGCAACAGCGCCAGGGAGGCATCGAATACAACTACCGGCGCGAAGGGGCGTGGCAGCTGCGCGGCGACGGCGGGCTCGTCGCCCAGATCGCGGCCACGACCGGCACCGACCCGGCCACCTACACGCGCGAGCGGCCGGGCCTGAGCGCGTTCACGCTCGAGGACGGCGCGGTCTACCACACCTATTCGGCCTATTCGCGTGGGCTGGACGGCATCTGGGGCATGTACCAGTGGCTCGATCGCGCACCCAAGGGGCGCAACGAGACGGGCGTCTGGTGGCGCCGCCACGACGAATACGCCAAGGGCTGAGCGAAAGCGATGGGCGCGATGCCGATGCACGCGATGCCTCCGCTCTCCGGAGACTCGATGATGTGGATGCGGATGCCCGGCCAGACCTGGCCGGGCGCCGCGGCGTCGTTCCTCGGCATGTGGGTCGTGATGATGGTGGTGATGATGCTGCCGTCGCTCGTACCCATGTTGTGGCGCTACCGCCAGGCCGTCGGCGGAGCTGGCGAGGCACGCCTCGGTCGACTGACCGTGCTCGTCGGCGTGGGGTACTTCTTCGTCTGGACCCTGCTCGGTGTGGCCGCCTATCCGCTGGGCGTGGCGCTGGCGGCGATGGCGATGCGGCAGCCGGCCCTCTCGCGCGCCGTACCGATCGCCGCCGGCGTCGTCGTCCTGATCGGCGGCGCCCTTCAGCTCACGGCGTGGAAGGCGCGGCAGCTTGCCTGCTGCAGGGAGGCCCCGGGCGTCGGCCGCGTCTTGCCAGCCGACGCCGGAACGGCCTGGCACCACGGCCTGCGCCTCGGGCTCCACTGCAGTTGCTGCTGTGGCGGTCTGATGGCCATCCTGCTGGTCCTCGGGGTCATGGACCTCCGCGCGATGGCTGTCGTGACGGCGGCCATCAGCGCCGAACGGCTCGCCCCGGCCGGCGAGCGCGTCGCGCGGGCCATCGGGATTGTCGCCGTCGGGACGGGAGTGGTTCTGATCGGGCGCGCGGCTGGGCTCGGATGACTTCGAAGCCTAGGTTCCCCCACCTGGGCCGCGCGGCATTCGGACCGCGGGACCCCGGACTCAGCCACGCCGGGCGGCACTCGGACCGCGATATCGGGGCACTCGGACCACGACCTGCCGTCCCCAATCTGCGAGGAGCCATACTCGCGCCTCGAACGCGATGAACTGGAGTGGCACCACTGGAGTGGCACCCGGGAGGGGCGATGCGCATCGCAAGCTTGGGTCATGTGGTCTTTGCTGCGACCTTGATCGCCCTCGGAATCCTGGGCCTGATCCAGGGCGATTTCGACCCGTCATGGGGGACCGTGCCGGCGGGTGTGCCCGCGCGCGCGGCACTGGTCTATCTCTGCATCGTCATCTATCTGGCATGTGGAGTCGGCCTCCTCTGGCGCCGCACTGCCGCCGTCGCTTCCAGCGTGCTGCTCGCCTACCTCCTGGCCTGGCTGCTGCTGCTCAGAGTCCCCCAGGTCTTCCTCCTCCATCCCACGTTGCTGGCTGCATGGGGCTTCGGTCAGACCGCGGTGATGGTGGCGGGCGCGTGGGTTCTGTACGTCTGGTTCGCCAGCGACCGGGATGCGAAGCGCCTCGGTTTCGCCACCGGCGACAAGGGTCTGCGCATCGCGAGGGCGCTCTACGGCCTGGCCTTGATTCCCTTCGGTCTCGCTCATTTCGTCTATCTCCAACCGACCGTCGTGCTGGTGCCTGGCTGGCTGCCATCGCCCGTGGCCTGGGCGTATTTCACCGGCGGTGCCTTCATCGCAGCGGGGATCGCGATGCTCGTCGGTGTGTATGCACGGCTGGCAGCCGTGCTCTCGGCAGTGCAGCTGGGCATGTTCATGCTGCTCGTGTGGGTCCCCATCGTGGCGGCAGGCCACATCGGCGCCTTCCAGTGGGGCGAGGCCGTCGTTACGTGGGCGCTCGGTGCCAGCGCTTGGGTGGTGGCGGATTCCTACCGCGGCATGCCTTGGCTCGCCCTCGGCAAGCGCTAGGCCCTACCCTCGCCGGTGCCAGGCACCGGTCAGGGCAGCAGCAGCAGCAGCAGCAGCAGTGCGATCCCCGGCACGGGCGCCGTCACTGCGGGCCGACGCTTCGCCCCACCTCGCTCGGCGGAGGCGACGCCGGCGCCGCCCGCGGCCGGCTGCGAAGCGGCTCGATCACCTGCCGGTGCCGGCGCGAGCCCGGGGCCTCCAGCCCGCCCGGAAGCTCGAGCCGGAAGTCGCCGGCCGAGGTCGTGGACACCCGTTCGACGCGATCGAGCGCCACCAGCCAGGACCTGTGCACGCGGCAGATGCCGAGCGGCGCCACGCGCTCCTCGACCTCCAGGAGGGTGGCGCGCACCAGCAGCGGACGCTCCTGGACGCCGAAGATCTCGACGTAGTTGCCTGCCGCCCGCACGGCGAGGATCCGCGCCGCCTCCAGCTCGAGCTCGGCACTGCCGTCGCGGATACGCAGGACGGGAACCGCGGCTCGCGGCGGCACGCTCGCGGCGGCGGCCGCCGCCGGCGCGATCACCGGCGCCGCGATCCGCCGTTCGATCTCGCGCAGGAGATTGATCACGGCCGACAGCAGCACGAAGGTGACGACGTCCTTCCGCAGCTCGTAGACGAATTCGCGACGCCACGGTCCGAAGTCGTAGCGCGAGCCGGCGAGGGCATAAGCCGCCTGCCGCATCGCCACCATGCCGAACACGTGCAGCGTGCTGAACAGCAGGGCGGCGAGGGCGTTCCAGCCGATCAGGGCGACCCTCGAGCCGCGCGACCAGGGCCGTCGATCCACCCACCAGACCAGCGCCGGCAGCAGGGCGAAAGTGGCGATGGCGCTCGTGGCCTCCCAGACGAACGGCTCGAAGCGATGCACGGCGATGCCGTGACGCGCGAAGTCGGCGCGCGTGGAGAGCGCGTTGGTGATGGAGGAGAACGCGAGCAACGCCGCCCAGGCGCCCCAGAACGCCGCCCGCCGTGGGCTCAGCGACAGCCCCCGCGGCGGCATCGCGCCGTCGGGGTCTACCGCCTCTGGTCCCGCTGCCGCCATCGGTTCGTCCCCGCGCCGCTGCGCGCCACGCATTCCATCACACCGCTCCGCCGCCGGCCCCGGCGCGCTGGCGTGGCGCCGGAAACGCGCTCACCATGGTGCTCGACAAGGAGCACCCCATGATCCCGACCATGGTCCCGAACGTCCGCCTGCACTTCCTCGACCGGCTCCGCGTCCTCGCCTTCGCTCTGCTGATCCTCTACCACGTCGGCATGCTCTACGTGAGCTGGGGATACCACATCAAGAGCCCGCGCCTGGTGCCGGGCATCGAGTGGCTGATGGTGACGGTGAACCCCTGGAGGCTGGCGCTGCTGTTCTTCATCTCCGGCGTCGCGTCGCAGTTCCTCGGCGACAAGCTGGGGGCCGCCGCGTTCGCCCGCGACCGCCTGCGCCGCCTGTTGCCCGTGCTCGTCTTCGGCATCCTGGTCGTCGTTCCACCGCAGAGCTACCTCGAGCTTCGCCAGGACGGCAAAGTCGCCCAGGGCTACTTCGACTTCTGGCTCGGCCACTACCTGCGGGGCGATCAGTCCTTCGGCATTGCCTTGCCGACCTGGAACCACCTCTGGTTCCTCCCCTACCTCATCGTCTACAGCGTGGTCTTCGCGACGGTGACGTGGGCCGCCACCTGGATCACCACTCGGAGCACGACTCGGGGCACGACTCGGAGCACCACCCCGAGCCTGCGCCGGCTCGCGCCGCGGCTCCCCACCCTCGCTCTCATGCTGGCGCCGGCCCTCTGGATGGCCCTCGCCAACGTGCTCGCCCAGGAGCGATGGCCGGAGACCCGTGCCCTCGTCGGCGACTGGGCCGGCCACCTGCGCTGGGCCGGCCTCTTCGCGTTCGGTGTGCTGGCCGCGAAGCAGGACGACTTCTGGGAGCTGCTGCGACGGCGCGTGGGCACCATCGCAGCGGTGACCACCGCCACGCTCGGGCTCTTCCTCGGGATCCGCTCCGCCATCCACGCCGGCGTCATCGGTTCCGCCTTCGACGGCACCGCCTATGCCGTGGGCGAAGGCCTCTACGGCTGGCCGGCGATCCTCTGCCTCATGGCGGTGGCGGCGCGATGGTGGAACCACCCGTCGCCTAGCCTGCGCTACCTCACCGTTGCCATCCTCCCGGTGTACGCCCTGCACCAGACGCTGATCATCGTCACGGCCTGGATGCTCTTTCCCCTTGGGTGGCCGTTGCCCGCGGAGGCGGCGGCCATCATCGCAGTGACCGCGCTGGGCTCGCTCGCGATCTACGAGCTGGCGATCCGTCGCATCCCGCTGCTCGGCGTGCTCTTCGGCTTGCGGGTGGCACCGAAAACGAGGCGCCTGGCGAACCCGCGAATCTCCACGCCCGATTGCGACCCGCCGGCGTCTGTCGATCAAGCGCTCGCCGCGGGGCACAGTGACGCCGAGGTCGACGTTGCGACGATCGGCGCCGTCCGCCGACCCACCGCTGCCCTCTCTGGGCAGCAGGCTCACCTGCCGGTGAACCCCGCTGGTTGTGACCGGCGCTCGGCCGCCTCGGTCAGCCCTTCAGCCGAGACGGCGGCACGCCCCACTCGCGATGGAAGGACTTGGTGAAGTGGCTGTGGTCGTAGAAGCCGAGATCGAGGGCCAGCCCGGTGAGGTCGCCGGCCTGCCGACTCAGGCGGTCGGCGGCCAGGCGTGCGCGCAGGCGGCGCAGGTAGTGGCGCAGGCCGAGGCCGGTCACGCGTCGAAAGGTGCGCGACAGGTGAAAGGGCGAGCACTCGACGAACGCCGCCAGCTCCGCGAGGGTCGGCGGGGACTCGAAACGCTCGTTGAGAACGAGCTTGACCGTCTCCACCATGTCGCGGCGGCGGGTGGCTGGCCCGCTCCTCTCGGCGCGGCGTGAGGCAGCGCCTCCGTGCGACACGCGAAGGCTCTCGTCGATCAGCTCCGTGACGAGGTCCTCGCCCGCGAGAGAGGTCGGCGCGCTGCGCAGGACGGTCAGGCACTCGAGGTGGAGGCGCGCGATCCGCGGCGTCGAAAGTGCGTGGCCGACGCGAAAGGGCATCTCCGGGTGCTCGCCCGCCCCAGGATCGAAGCGCTCGATGGCGGCGAGCGCCGTCGCCGGCTCCAACGTGACGATGGTGCAGTCGTCGCCGCCGGGAACCGGATGGGTATACCGATACGGCTGTGCCTGGTTGAAGAAGAGGACGTAGTTCGCATCGGCGATCAGGGTGTCTCCACGATGGGCGCGGGCGAAGACGCCGCGGCGCACGAAGACGATGCTGTGCGTGGGGTTCGGCTCCTCGCTGCCGTGCGTCGCGACGTGAGCGCGGCACTGGAAGTCATCGACTCCCACGCCCAGGCCGCGGAACAAGCTCCGCCGACTCTGGCCTCCGGGAGCGCCGTGCTCCCGCTCGCGCTCGTTGCGTCGATGCCCTGCTGGCGGCGGAGTCGAGACGCGCGTCACGGGATGAGCTTAAGGTCCGGCGCGCCCCGACCGCCAGCGGCGGGCAGATGCCGACGATTCGAGAGCTCCTCGACGTTCAGCCACCCGCGGCCCGGCGCCGCATGTGGTGCTCCTCCCGCAGGCGCCAGGTCTTGCCTCCGTCGCGCGAGATCTCGCCGCGCCAGACGAACGAGTCCGGGTGGATGTCGTTGAACGACCAACGCGCCGTGGCACCGTCGTCGCGCTGGCCGCGGAGCACGATGCGATCTCCTTCGGCTCCGCCTTCGAGCTGCCGGATCGCGTTGGCGGTGGGCGCCACGAAGACCACCTGCCACTTGCCGGTCTCGGGGTCGACGAACCGCACCGAGGTGCCGATGGTGCGCTCCTCGCCCGAGCCCGGCTCGGGGTAGTCGATCCAGATGTCTTGCAGCGCGCGCCCATCGAGGATCCATCCGAAGAGCACCTCGCCGCGCCCATGGCGCACGCTGCCGTCCTCGGCAATGAACGAGTAGTCGCAGTCCCACGTTCCGGCGAAGCGCCCGAAGAGGTCTGCCTGGCGGCCGAGCGAGGGGTGCGGCCCGTTGGCGCGCAAGACGGCGATCATGTCGTCCGCTGCATCCACGGGCGTCACCGCGGTGGATTCGCGACCGACGCCTGCGGTCGAGTCGGCGGCATGCACGCCGCTCGCGAAGCAGAGTGCGAGCACCGGAAGCGCGAGAAGGCAAGATCCGCGTCGTGAGCTCATGGGCGATGTCCCCTTGGGTCGGGCGGCGGCGATGCTGCCGCGGTGGAGACCAATCTAGGGTCGGGCTCGGCGGGTTCGCTTGTATCGACTTGCGCGCTCGCGGAGAGGGTCAGCTCCATACGTCGCGCGGCCTTGTGTGCAAGTTCTTCCAAGCGGAGCGGCGGCGCGCGGGCGTAGCTTGCGCACATGGTCAACGCGCGCCACCGTTGGGTGCTGGGAGGGCTCCTCACCATGTGCCTCGCGACCCTCAGCTCCGCCACCGCACCACCGGCCGCCGAATTCGTGGACGCGCTGCACGCACGAGGGCCGCTGGTCGCTGGTCCCGGCGCCGACCTCTACGACGGCCTGATCGGCGATTGGGAGGCCGAGGTCGTCGATCACCTCCCCGGCGGCGACCAGCGCGGGTCTGCCGAGATGCACTTCGCGTGGGTGCTCGAGGGCCGCGCCATCCAGGACCTGTGGATCGCTCCCGCCCGTCGCGACCGGGGAGCGCCCGCGCGAGGCGGTGGCGCGGCGCCGGGCAACCGCTACGGCACGACCCTGCGCGTCTACGACCCGACGCTCGGCGCCTGGCGCATCACCTGGTGGAATCCGGTGACCGGCATCGAGAACCGGCTGGTGGCCCGCCGCGTGGGATCGCAGATCGTGCATACCGGCGCCGACGCGGAGGGCCGCCTCATTCGCTGGGTGTTCGTCGCCGTCGATCCGGAGAGCTTCCACTGGCGCGGCGAGCATTCGGAAGACGCGGGCATGACCTGGGTCTGCGACACCGAATACTTCGCCCGCCGGCGCGCACCCTCGGGGCCGGCGGCGGCCGCCAGGGCCGAGTGACCGCCGGCGAGGGCGCAACCGCTCTCCCTGCCGATCTCTCGCGGCAACTCGACGAGGCCGGGAACGTATGGGACCGTTGGGGCTGATCCCGCCGACTGGGAGGGTCGAGAGATGTCCAGACTGACTCGCCGGGAGTTCGTCGCCGGCGCCGCCGCGGCGATGGGTGCAACGCTCGTGTGGGGCGCGCCGCTGCCGTCGCGCTCACGGAGCGGCTGGGTGGAGCGACGCGATCTGTTCGCCCACGGCGTCGCCTCCGGCGACCCCGACGTCGACAGCGTGCTCCTCTGGACCCGCGTGTCGGCGCCGACCGCCTCCGACGCCGTCGAGCTGACGGTGGAGGTGGCCGAGGACCAGGCCTTCGAGCGGGTGATCGCCAGCGCCCCGACGCGTGCGCTGGCGTCGGCGGACCACACCTGTCGCGTGCTGGTCGGCGGCCTGCAGCCCGGGCGTACCTACTGGTATCGCTTCACGACCGCTACCGGCGAAGGCAGTCGCATCGGCCGCACGCGCACCGCCGCTGCCGCCGACGACGACCAGCCGGTCCGCTTCGCGTTCGTGAGCTGCCAGAACGTGTGCGAGGGGGCGCAGAACGCGTACCGCCGCATGATCTTCGAGGACGAGCGCGCTCCAGCCGAGGAGCAGCTGGGGTTCGTGCTGCACCTCGGCGACTTCGTCTACGAGGTCGTCGAATACCCCGAGGACCGGCCCGAGGGGCACCGTTACGACCGGCGGCTGCGGTATCCGATCCACTTCCCGGACGGCGAGAAGGTCCTGAGCTTCCACGTGCCGGTCACCGTCGCCGACTACCGCGCGCTCTACCGTGCCTACCTTCTGGACCCGGATCTGCAGGACGCGCGGGCGCGCTGGCCCTTCGTGTCCATCTGGGACAACCACGAGTTCTCGTGGATGGGGTGGCAGACGGTGCAGGTGTTCCGCGACCTGGTGCGTCCGGCGCAGACGCGAAAGGTGGCCGCGAACCAGGCCTGGTTCGAGTACCAGCCCGCGCGCGTCCGCAAGGTGGGCGGGACGGGGCTGGAACGCTTCGACGCGCCCCTCGTGCGTGACGTCACGATCGATCGGTTCGACGAGTCCGGTCTCGGCCAGGAGCCGAACAACCTCGCGGCTCTCGGCAGCCTCACCGCCTACCGTACCGTGCGGTGGGGCAAGCACCTCGAGCTGATCGTCACCGACCAGCATTCCTATCGTTCGGAAGAGCCGAGCGGGCGCGCGGCCGCCGCCGCCTTCACCAGCGAGGACTATCCGGAGCTGCTCCCGGAGGAGGCGATGCAGGCACTGGACGCCGGGCGTGCCCTCGCGGGCGGGGCGCCGGAGTCCATCCGCTTCGGCGACACCAGCGTGCCCAACTTCCGTCGGTCGGAACCTCCGCAGACCGTCCTGGGCGCGGAGCAGAAGGCTTGGTTCCTGGAGCGGCTGCGCGGCTCGCGAGCCACCTGGAAGGTCTGGGGCTGTTCGGTGGGCACGCTCGACTGGCGCGTGGATCCCCAGAACCTGCCGTCCGGGCTCGTCAAGAAGTGGCCGGGGGCCGGATACGCATGTTTCGGCGGCGGTGGTGACTACGGGACCGCCTACACCGAGCGGGCGGAGATCTACGACACGATCGAGAAGGCAGGCGTCACCGGATTCGTGACGGTCTCCGGGGATCGCCACAGCTTCTGGGCCGGGCTCAGCGCCAAGGCGCTCCCGCCCCGGCCGTTCGAGCCGCTCGGCGCCGCGTTCATCACCGGATCGATCTCCGCGGCCGGGATCGTCGAGGCGTTCGAGCACCGCTTTCCAAAGGACCACCCCCTGCGACCGCTCTATGCGGCGGAGATCGGCGGCAAGCCGCGGCCGTCGGTGAACCTGCTGCTGCATCACGGGGTCCGCAGCTGCCTCGAATACCAGCGGACCGGCGATCTCGGTGCCGCTCGCCGCGCGTCCAACCCTGACCTGGCCCCGCACCTCCGGTTCGTCGACATGGCAGGCCATGGCTACGCCACGCTGCGCGTCGACGGCAAGGCCGCCACCTGCGAGTTCGTCTGCATTCCGCGGCCGCTCGAGCGCAGCGAGCGCGCGGACGGCGGCCCGCTGCGCTACCGCGTGGCGCACCTCGTGCCGCTGTGGCGCCAGGGCGAGCGGCCGCGCCTCGAGCAGCGGGTGGTCGAGGGGGACGCGGAGACGGCGCTCTGACCCGAGGAGCGGACGGACCTCTCCAACGGTGAGACTGGCACGACCGTGCTCCGCTTCCCACGCGTGCGGTCGCGGTGTCCTCGCGCCTAGCTCGCGACGGCGCGGCCCCGAGCCTCAGCTATCGGGCGGGCTCGAACAGCTCGATGGGGTTCCCGTCGGGATCCTCGACCTGGATCTGCCGGCCGCCTGGTCCCGTTTCCATTTCATTCCGGAAACGGAGTCCGGCGTCTTTCAACGTGCCGATCAACGCCGGAAGATCGCCGACCCGAAGCACCACACGGTTCCATCCGCCCGGCTCCTGTCGCTGGCCGTTCGGCATCGGTCGAGATCCCGACGCCTCTGGACCGCTGAGCAGGATCTGTGCGTCGCCTAGCGAGACGCTGGCGAACGCGGGAAGCTGCTGGTGCTCGACAGTGAAGCCGAGGTGCGTCGTGTAGAACGCGACCGCGCGAGCGACGTCCTTGACCTGGTATCGGACGCCGTGGACGCCTTGAATGGACTGCGTGCCTTCAAGCGTCGTTTCCCGAGCCGGTTTGGTTGCTTCCGCAGTTGCCATCTGTATCTTCTCCTGAGCCTCCAAGGTTTGCCGCTCTTCGATCTCGAATCTCGGCGCCCGATCTCGCCGCATGGAGAGGTACGCCGGACCCCGACTCAGCGACCCGACGCAGCAAGCGGTGCGCCACCTTGGACGATCCTCGAGGATCACCTGCTTGTAGTCTTGCCACGCATCCGAGCTCCGCCGGATGGACTGCACCTCCACGGGAGCACCCACATGCCCAAGGCCTACTGGGTCAGCTGCTATCGGTCAGTCAGCGACGAGTCGGCACTGATGCGATACGCCAAGGCCGCTGGCCCCGCCATCGAGGGTCACGGCGGTCGATTCCTCGCTCGAGGCACCGCTGCCAAGTGGTATGAGGCGGGGCTCGCCCAGCGCGTCGTCATCGTCGAGTTCGCGTCGCTCGATGCCGCGGTCGCGGCACACGAGAGTCCTGAATACCAGGCTGCGCTCGCGATTCTCGGCAGAGCGGCCGAGCGCGATCTGAGGTTCGTCGAGGGCGTCATCCCATGATCGACCGCCGGACGCTGATGGCCGCCGCCGCGCTGGTTCCTTTCGCACCCGCGATGGGGCAGGAGGCGCACCAGGAGACCTGGGACGAGAAATGGGCGCGCATGCTGCGCGAGGACTGGCCGTGGCTCGGCTACTACGCCGCCGCGAACGAGCGGCTGCTCGCCAGTGGAGTCGAGACCAAGGTGGTCTTCCTGGGCGACTCCATCACCGAGGGGTGGGCCCAGAAGCGGCCCGCCTTCTTCAAGCGGGGCCGCGTCAACCGCGGCATCGGCGGGCAGACCACGGCACAGATGGTGCTGCGCATGCTGCAGGACGTCGTGCAGCTCAGACCGCACTTCGTCCACATCATGGCCGGCACCAACGACATCGCCGGCAACACCGGGCCGATGACCGTGGCTCAGAGCATCGACAACTTCCGGGCGATGATCATGCTGGCCCAGGCCAACGGCATCGAGGTGCTGCTGGCTTCCGTGCCGCCGGCGTCGAGCTTCCCGTGGCGGCCAGGGCTCGAGACCGTGCGGCCCATTCGCGAGCTCAACGCCTGGGCAAAGAGCTACGCGCGGCAGCACGGGCTCACGTTCGTCGACCACACGGCCGCGCTGGGCGATGACACCGGAGCGATGAAGCCGGGGATGGCCTCCGACGGGGTCCATCCGACCGAGGCGGGTTACGACGCGATGGCGGGCGTCCTCGAGCCGCTGCTGGCGGCGCGGAGCGTCTGAGCCCGCGCTGGCTGCACCCGACCACATCCATCCACTCCCCAGGAGTATGCTACATTGACATAGACCTCTCTCGTCTCGGACGCGACGCGTCGGGAGCGAGCCGGTCGAATCCTGGGGAGCTGTTCTCATGATCGCCAGAGCCCGATGCCTCGTCGTCGCGAGTTGTCTGACCGTCTGGTTCGTTCCGACAGCGTCGACCGCTGCCGGGCCGCCGCCCCTGAACTTCGCGCCGGCTCGCCCCACGGACTCCGAGATCGTCCACGTCACCGTCCTGGGCGAGGCCGCCGGCGCCTGCGGGGCCTACTTCCTCCCCTACGTCGACTCCGCGGCGTCGCGGGTGACGCTCTACGGCTACAGATCCGGACCTCCGGCGCCCTGCCCTCAACCCTGGTGGTCGAGCCATGCGGCGATCGGACAGTTGCGAGCCGGCGCCTGGGAGGTCCAAGCCTGGCTCGACGGTCAACCGTACGCGACTACCTCGCTGACCGTCGAGGCGAGTCCGACCCTCGTCGCCATCGGAAGCTTCGAATACTTCGGCACGAACTTCCGGATCCAGGTCGAATGGCGCGACCCACGCAACGGGCAGGTTGCCAAGGCGCCGGGCCTGGCTCTCTCCGATCGGGCGGCGCAATTCTGGTTCTTCGATCCCGGCAACCCGGAGGTCACCGTGAAGATCCTCGACGGCAGGACCGTCAACGACCACCACTGGTTGTTCGCGAGCACGCTGTCGACGGTCGAGCTGACGCTCCGGGTCACCGAGTGCATCGAGGGGGATCCCCCTTCCTGCTCCGCTCCCAGGGAGTACCACGTCCCGGCCGGAACGGGCCTCGACGTCGTCGACCTGCGCGCGTTCTAGCCGGCAGGCGAGCCTGCGAGATACTCGCGCCGATGGCCGCTTCACCGACGGCGCAGGAGTGGCGGGCGCGCGGCCGCGTGCTGTCGGTACGGGGCCTCGAAGTCTTCTGCGTCGACGAGGGCGCGGGCCACGAAGGCACGGGCCCCGAGGCGCTGCTCCTGCTCCACGGCTTCCCCACCTCCTCGCACGACTGGTCCCGGGTATGGGATGGGCTCGTGGCGCACCGCCGCGTCATCGCCTTCGACCTGCCCGGCTTCGGCTTCTCGGCCAAGCCTGTCGACTACAGCTACTCGCTGCTCGAGCAGGCCGACGTCGTCGAGCTGGTGCTGCGCGAGCTCGGCGTGCGGCGCGCCCACGTCGTCGCGCATGACATGGGGACCAGTGTCGCCACCGAGCTGCTCGCTCGCCGCGCCGCCGGCCTGCTGCATTTCGAGCTCGACCGGCTGGTGTTGATGAACGGCAGCGTCCACGCCGAGCTCGCGCACCTGACGCCCGCGCAGAAGCTCCTGCGGCGGCCCTGGCTCGGGCCGCTCTTCGCGCGAGTCGCCAGCGCGACCACCTACCGGCTCCAGCTGCGGCGGATCCTCGGCCGCAACGAAGCGCTCACCGACGCTGACCTCGCCGAGCAGTTCGCGCTCATCCGCCTCGGCGACGGCCATCTGCGAATGCCCGCGATCATCGGCTACTACGCCGAGCGCACGCGCTTCCGGCGGCGCTGGATCGGCGCCCTCGAGGGGCTCGACCTGCCGGCGCTGATCCTCTGGGGCCGGCGCGACCCGGTGGCGGTGCCGGCCATCGCCGAAGCGCTGGCTCGCGAGACCCCAGGGGCGGAGCTGGTTTGGATGGAGGATCTCGGCCACTATCCGCAGCTCGAAGATCCCGGCCGCGTCGTGGCCGAGCTCGAGCGCTTCCTCGGCGCATGAGTCGCCGCCAAGAGGTGCCACCATGGTGATCT
>Ga0075421_100002126_pt1 | contig 23517 bp, 20 predicted proteins | sample SoiMetdeltSBSDD5_FD_75292 | JGI IMG/M metagenome (GOLD analysis project Ga0075421, IMG submission 75292) | Bulk soil microbial communities from a Populus tree surrounding site in Tennessee, USA - Soil MetaG P. deltoides SBSDD5 | ecosystem: Environmental > Terrestrial > Soil > Tree plantation...
GAGAGGATGAGATAGTCCTCGTCGAGCAGCGGGACGCCCGCCTTGCCGCTCGCGGCCTCCGGCGGATCGAGGGCGAGGTCGGTCAGGAAGCGCGCGCGCGAAGGGTAGGTGGCGGCAATGCGCGCGAGCTGGTCGAGGTCGCCGGCGCGCACCACGGCGTCGTCGAAGCGCTGCTCGAGATGCGGCTGGTACCACCGGCGCACCAGGTCGAGGTCGGCCGGCCATTCGAGGGCGGCATCCTGCAGGCGCCGGATGAGCAGGGCGAGAGCGCGCCAGGGCTCGGCTGCCTTGGCGGGCGGGCGGTACGCCTCGAGCGCGCCCGCCGCGCTCTGGCCGGCCATGGCGTCGAGCGCCTTGCCGGCTATCGCCGGGCCGACGCCGTCCATGAGCTGCAGCACGCGAAAGCCGGTGACCCGGTCCGCCGGGTTCTCGGCCCAGCGCAGCACCGCGAGTATGTCCTTCACGTGCGCGGCCTCGATGAACTTGAGCCCGCCGTACTTGACGAAGGGAATGTTGCGCCTGACGAGCTCGATCTCCAGGACAGCGCTGTGGTGCGCGGTGCGGAACAGGACCGCCTGCTCTTTGAGCGCCATCCCGGCCTCGCGGTGCTCCAGGATGCTCGCGACCACGAAGCCCGCCTGTGCGGCATCGTCGAGGACAGAGACGAGCGCGGGCTTCGGCCCCTGCCTGCGCTCCGAACGCAGGTTCTTCGTGAAGCGCTCGCGGGCGAGGCCGATCACGGCGTTGGAGGCCGCGAGGATGGCGGGTGTCGAGCGGTAGTTCTGCTCCAGCGTGACGAGGGTGGCGGGGGGCTCGAACTGGCGCGGGAAGTCGAGGATGTTGCGCACGGTGGCGGCGCGGAAGCCGTAGATCGCCTGGGCGTCGTCGCCGACGACGGTGAGCCCGGCGCCGTCGGGCTCGAGGCCCTTCAGGATGGCGGCCTGCAGGGCGTTGGTGTCCTGGTACTCGTCGACCAGCACGTGGTCGAAGAGGCCGCCGATCTCGGCGGCGAGCCCGGGCACCTGCATCAGCTCGGCCCAGTAGAGCAACAGGTCGTCGTAGTCGAGCACGTGTTGCCGCTGCTTGGCGTCCACGTAGGCCTCGAACAGGCCGCGCAGGTCTGCCTCCCACTGGGCACACCAGGGAAACTGCCGGCGCAGGACCTCCTCCAGCGGCTCGGCGGCGTTGACGGCGCGCGAGTAGACGGCGAGGCAGGTGCCCTTCAGCGGAAAGCGCTCCGCCTTGTCCGAGAGCCCCAGCTCGTGGCGCACGAGGTTCATGAGATCGGCGGAGTCCTCGCGGTCGTGGATCGTGAAGCCGGGATCGAGGCCGATGGCGTCGGCGTAGAGGCGCAGCAGCCGCGCGCCGACGGCGTGAAAGGTGCCCGACCAGGCGATCGGGCCCGGGGCCGCGCCGCCGCCGAGGGCGCGCCCGACGATGCGCTCGACGCGTCGCGCCATTTCGGCGGCGGCGCGGCGCGAGAAGGTGAGCAGCAGCATACGCCCGGGATCTGCGCCGTTGACGACGAGGTGGGCGACGCGGTGGGCCAGCGTATTGGTCTTGCCGGACCCGGCGCCGGCGATGACGAGGAGCGGGCCGGCCACGTTGGACCCCCGGCCGGCAACGCCGTGCTCGGCGGCGCGGCGCTGCTCCGGATTGAGGCCGTCGAGATAGTGCGCTGCTGCCATGAGGAGCCCGAACCGCAAGACCGGGCATCCTGATCATGATTCGTTCGCGCGCGCCAAGTCTGTGCGGGGCTGGCGTGGAGCCCCGGGTCCTGGGTACCGGCTCTCGCCCGGTCGGGCTCGCCCGGCATGACAGCATGTGGCGACGAGCCGGCCGCATCGGGGGAGTGCCACTGGCCGGTCCATTCCTCTGCAGCAGCACGCAGCTTGTGGGGTCGAGGGTTCGGCCCTTCACAATCGATTAACTATGGATACGGAATAAATCCGGCGTCCTCGCCACGGGGCCCGCTACACTATGCGCACCTCGGGGATGGGGCGGCGGCTGTCTCGAGGGCCGCGCCTCAATGCAAGGAGCCGAGGGCCGCAGTCCGGATACCTCGCCCGGCAAGGTGGACAGACCATCCAAGCGTCGGGTTCGGGGCCTGGAGGCGGCAAAGCCGCAGTCCGACGACGGCCTGGGCCGGTGCCTGACCTGACAAGCGCCCAGGTACGTGCGGACCGAGGCCGAGCAGGGCGTTCATGCGCCCGCTGCAGTCGAGGTCGCAAGGTCAACCGGGCGCAGCCCGGAACGCCCTGCTCCTCCTTTTCCAACCCTCGGGCGGAAATGGCCGCTGCGAGGCTATGCGCGTTGGAGCGGCGCTGTCATCCCGGGCGAGCGCGATAGGGCGAGACCCGGTACCCAGGATCCGGGGCACCAGGCCCTCCCCCTTGGCCCTGGGTCCCGGATATTCCGCTTCGCGGAATTCCGGGATGACAAGCTGGGCGCCCGCCTAGAAAGCGAACTCGGTGAAGAGCGGGTCGGTGCTGCCGCGCCATTCGCGGGCGTAGCGGGCCAGCATCTCCTCGGCGGGCGAGCAGCCCTCGCGCAGGATGGTCTCGACCGGCTCCAGGAAGCGCCCCTCGTCGTTGCCCTGCGCATCCAGCAGGGCGCGGCGGGCGAGGCCCGCCTTGGCGATGGCAAGGGCGGCGCGCGCCACGTCGAGCACGCTGCCCCGGCGGAACGGGGTGCGCAGGCCGGTGCGGGGCACGCTGTCGCGCAAGGCCTGGCGCTCCTCCGCGCTCCAGTCCTTGACGAGGTCCCAGGCCGCATCCAGTGCGACCTCGTCGTAGAGGAGCCCGGTCCAGAAGGCGGGGACGGCGCAGATGCGCCGCCAGCGCCCGCCGTCGGCCCCGCGCATCTCCAGGAAGCGCTTCATGCGCACCTCGGGGAACAGGGTGGTGAGGTGGTCGGACCAGTCGTCGAGCGTCGGGCGCTCCCCCGGCAGCTGCGCCAGCCTGCCGTCCATGAAATCCCTGAAGGAGGCCCCGGCGGCGTCGATGTATCGCCCGTCCCGGTAGACGAAGTACATCGGCACGCCGAGCGCGTAGTCGGCGTAGCGCTCGAAGCCCATGCCGGGCTCGAACACGAAGGGCAGCATGCCGGTGCGCCGATTGTCGGTATAGCGCCACACCTCGCTGCGCAGCGACAAAAACCCGTTGGGCTTGCCCTCGGTGAAGGGCGAGCAGGCAAAGACGGCAGTGGCGACGGGCTGGAGCGCCAGCGACACGCGGAACTTCCTCACCATGTCCGCCTCGTCCGCGAAGTCGAGATTCACCTGGATGGTGCAGGTCCGGTACATCATGTCGAGGCCGCGTGACCCCACCTTCGGCATGTAGCGGGTCATCACCCCGTAGCGCTGCTTGGGCATGCGCGGCGTCTCGCCGAGCGTCCAGCTGGGCGAGAAGCCGACGCCGAGAAAGCCGATGCCGAGCGGCGCGCCGGCGGTGCGGCACTGGTCGAGGTGCGCCTCCGTCTCGGCACCGACCTCGTGCACGGTGCGCAGCGGCTCGCCGGACAGCTCGAACTGGCCGCCCGGCTCGAGCGAGACGGTGCCGCCGGGCTCGCCCTCCGGGCGCTTCAGCGCAATGATTGTGTCGCCCTCGCGGATCGGCAGCCAGCCGAAACGGTCGATCAGGCCCTGCATCAGCGCCCGCACGCCGCGCGGGCCCGCATAGGGCACCGGCTTCAGGCTCTCCACGTGGAACAGGAACTTCTCGTGCTCGGTGCCGATGCGCCACTCCTGCCGCGGCTTGGAGCCCGCCGCGATCCAGGCGACAAGGTCGTCCCGCGAGCCCACGGGCCGGCTCGGCATGGTGTCCTGGCGTGTGGACATCGGGTTGTGCTTGTCCTGGTCCGAAGCTGCGTAGGGGCTGCCGCGCCGCAACCCTTGTTAGTTGAAAAGCATTGCAGCGCACAAGCTATGCCGCCGCCGGGGCTAGCGCCAATCCCCCAACACGGCATTGACAAGTGCGAGAGCTGCAACAGCTGCGGTATCGGCGCGCAGGATGCGCGGACCGAGCGAGATGCGCGTAACGAAGGGTTGGGCGGAGAGGAGCTCGCGCTCGGCGGCGTCGAAGCCGCCCTCCGGGCCCACCAGCACGGCGACCGGTCCGGGCGCGATGCGCGCCAGCGCCGTGAACGGGCAGGTCTCCTCGCCCGCCTCGTCGCAGAAGACGAGCGGCCGCGCCCCGTCCCAGGCGGCGAGCGCGCGGTCGAGGCGCTCGGGCGCATCGATCTCCGGTATGCGCAGGATGCCGCACTGCTCCGCGGCCTCGACGGCATGCGCGCGCATGCGCTCCAGGTTGACGCGCTCGGCGACGGTGCGCCGGGTCAGCACCGGGCGCAGGCGCGACACTCCCATCTCGGTGGCCTTCTCGACCATGTAGTCGAGCCGCGCGCGCTTCAGCGGCGCGAACAGGTAATGCAGGTCGGGCCCGCCCTCCTGCGCGCGCACCCGGTCGCCGACGACGAGGGCGGCGCCGCGCTTGCCCGCCTCGGCGAGCGCGGCGCGCCATTCGCCGTCGCGGCCGTTGAAGACGAGGATCGCATCCCCGACGCCGAGGCGCAGCACGTTGCGCAGGTAGTTGGCCTGGGCCGGCGTGCAGGCGACGGTCGCGCCCCCGGCGAGGCCGGCATCGACGAACAGGCGCTGGGCGGCGAAGTCGTAGCGGCTCATGTGGCCCCCAGGTCCTCGCTCGAGTCCTCGCTGGCCGATCCGACCGATGCCGACGCGGCTCTCACTCCGCCACGCCCAGCATGAGCCGGATGTTCTGGACCGCCGCACCGGCGGCCCCCTTGCCCAGGTTGTCGAGCCGCGCCACCAGCACGGCCTGGCGGTACCGCTCGCTGCCGAGCACGGCCAACTCGAGGCGATCCGTCTCGTCGAGCGCCAGGGCGTCGAGGCGTCCCCCCTCGGCGACCTCCGGCGGCACCACCCTGACGAGGCCGGAGCCGGCGTAGCGCTCGGCGAGCGCCCCCTCGAGGTCGCGCAGCGCGGGCCGGCCCGGCAGCGTGTCGAGATGGAGAGGCACGCTCACCAGCATGCCCTGACGGAAATTACCGACCGACGGCACGAAGATCGGCCGCCGCCGGAGCCCGGCGTACCTCTGCAGCTCGGGCACGTGCTTGTGCTGCAGGGTAAGCCCGTAGAGCTCGAAGGCCGGCGCGGTGCCGGCCTCGTAGGCCTCGATCATGCTCCGGCCTCCGCCGCTGTAGCCGCTCACGGCGTTGACGCTGACCGGGTAATCCGCGGGCAGCAGCCCGGCATCGATCAGCGGGCGCAGAAGCGCGATGGCGCCGGTCGGATAGCAGCCGGGATTGGTGACGCGGCGCGCCTGACGGATCGCCTCGGCCTGCCCGGCCGCCATTTCGGGGAAGCCGTATATCCATCCCTCGGCCACGCGGTGGGCGGTGCTGGCGTCGACGATCCTGGGGGCCTCGCCACGCAGCGACTCGACCAGCGCCACCGCCTCGAGCGCGGCCTGGTCGGGGAGGCAGAGCACGACCAGGTCGGCCTCGCGCATCATGGCGAGCCGCGCGCCCCCGTCCTTGCGGCGCTCGGCGGCGATGCTCCGCACATCCAGGCCGGGGACGCCGGCGAGGCGCCGCCGGATCTCGAGGCCCGTGGTGCCGGCCTCGCCGTCGATGAAGACGGACGGGCGCCGGGCGCCGGCATTGGTGGACAACTGCGCTCTTGAGACGGTCTTGCTGGACATGGGAAGGCTCGGGCTCTGCGGGACGAAAAAGGCCGCTATCGGCGGCGGCCTGCGAGACGACGGTCGATCGGGCAACCGTCATCGCTGCCGCGGGCGAGACCCTCGGGCGCGTAGCACGGCAGGCTTTGTCGGCATGGCCATGCCGCCCTTATGAGAAGCGCCCGCGGCGCTGTCAATGGCCGAGGTCACCGCCCCAGCAGGCCGCGGATCAGGCTGGCCATGTCCGGAGCGCACCACACGCCCTGCCACGCGGCGCAGGCGACCTGGCGCGAGCCCGCAAAGATCATGTCGAGGGCAACGTAGAGGATCACGGCCCACCCGACCCACGCGATCCAGGGAAAGCGCGCCAGCAGGTTGGCGATGGCGTTGGCGGCCGCTGCCATCAGCAGAATTCCAACGGCGAGGCCCACGATCAGGACCAAAGGGTCCCCTTTGGCCGCGCCCGCGACTGCCAGCACGTTGTCGAGCGACATCGACACGTCGGCCACGACGATCTGGATCACCGCTGCGCCGAAGCTCATGGGCAGGCCCGCCGGCTCCCCGCTGGTGCGCAGCACGCCGTGGGCGCCCACCCGCTTGGCGCCGGCGTGCGTCAGCTCCCAATACATCTTCCAGCACACCCACAGGAGGAGGAAGCCCCCGGCCGCCAGGAGACCGACGATGCCGAGGAGATAGGTCGTGAAGGCCGCGAACACGATACGCAGGGCGACCGCACCGGCAATGCCCCAGAAGATCACCTTCTGCCGCAGCTCGGGCGCGACGCGCGAGGCGGCGAGGCCGACGATGATGGCATTGTCGGCGGCAAGCACCAGGTCGATCATGATGACCTGGAGAAGTGCCACGAGGTTCAGCTGGACCCAGTCGATCATCGGAACGCGCCCCCAGCGATCCAGACAACGAATTTGCTCAAATCAGCATTGCACGCAACGCGGCCCGGCGCCAGCGCGGATGTACCCGTCATCCCGGAAGTCGATGCGCAGCCGAGACTGTCCGGGACCTCCCGCAGCGGGTCGCGACCTGCCTCCCGAGTCCCGGACAGCTTCGGGCTGCGCCCTCAGCTTCCGGGATGACGGGTGCTCGTCTCTACCGCTTGGAGAACTGGAAGCTGCGGCGGGCCTTCACGCGGCCGTACTTCTTGCGCTCGACCACGCGGCTGTCGCGGGTCAGGAAGCCGCCCTTCTTCAGCACCGGCCGCAGCTCGGGCTCGAAGTAGGTGAGGGCCTTGGAGATGCCGTGGCGCACCGCGCCGGCCTGGCCCGACAGTCCGCCGCCCGTGACGGTCGCCATCACGTCGAACTGGTCGAGGCGGTTGGCCGCCTGCAGCGGTTGCCTGAGCAGCATCTGCAGGACCGGGCGCGCGAAATACTGATCGAACTGCTTGGTGTTGACGACGATCTTGCCGACACCCGGCTTGATCCATACGCGCGCCACGGCGTTCTTGCGCTTGCCGGTGGCATAGGCACGGCCCTGCGCGTCGAGCTTCCGTGCGGCCAAGGGCGCTGCCTCGTCGCCCTTCAGCGCGGCAAGGTCTTCCAGGGTCTTGGAGTCGGCCATGGCGGTCAGGCCCTCGCGTTCTTGCGGTTGAGTGTCTTCACGTCCAGCGGCTCGGGCTGCTGCGCCTCGTGCGGGTGTGTGGCACCCTTGTAGATCCTGAGATTGCGCATGAGCTGGCGCTGCAGCGGGCCGCGGCTCAGCATGCGGCCGACGGCAAGCTCGAGCACGCGCTCGGGCAGCTTGCTCTCGAAGATGCGACGCGGTGTGCGCTGCTTGATGCCGCCCGGGTAGCCCGTGTGCCGGTAGTAGATCTTGTCGTCCGTCTTGTTGCCGGTGAAGACGACCTTCTCGGCATTGATCACGACCACGTTATCTCCGCAGTCGACATGCGGCGTGTAGCTGGCCTTGTGCTTGCCCTTCAGGCGCATCGCGATCAGCGCAGCAAGCCGCCCGACCACCAGCCCCTGGGCGTCGATCAAGATCCATTTCTTCTCCACCTCACCGGACTTGGCGAAATAGGTTTTCATGGGCTGGCCCCGACGGTTGGCTTTGCGACGCTGGCTTCTAAGCTGAAGCGACGCATTCGTCAATGCCCGTACTGACAAAAATAGTCATAATAATCAGCATCTTGCATATGCGGTAAAATATTACCTCTGCACCGGCAGCGCGTAGTTGGCAATGGCGTGGGCCACCATGTCGGGAACTCCCTGGGAAAACACCTCGACCTCGCCGACCGCGAGGCGCCGCCCCAACCGGACGAGCGTGACGCAGGCAGTTAGGTCGCCGGGCTCGGGCTTCGCCAGGAAGTTGATGGTCAAGCTCGCGGTCACCGCCTCGAAGCCCACCTCGCCGAGCGCGCCGACGATCGCCACATAGATGCTGTAGTCGGCCAGCGTGAAGATGGCCGGGCCGGAGATGGTGCCGCCGGGACGGGTGTTGCGCGGATCGGGCTTCAGACGCACGCGTGCGCTGCGCGGCCCCACCTCCTCGATGGCGAAGCGCCCGCCCGACTGGATCTGCGGGAAGCGGACGGCCATCAATGCCCGGACGCGCTCGGCATCGAGCGAAGTGGGATGCGACGCAGACATTGACATTCAGCAGGTTATCCCGACGTTGTCGCTCCCGGCCATGATACCACCGGATCCGTGGAGCCAAACGAGCCACGAGGATCGCGCATGAGCCGGATGATACGCCTCGCCCCCACGGCCGTTGCCGCGGCCATGCTCGTCTATGCCGCCGGCCTGGCCTCGGCGCAAGCGCAAGTGAGGCGGTGGTGACACTGGCCACGAGCGATGCTGTCATGGAGCGCGAGCGCCGCGAGCCGGGCATCCTCATGCTGACGCTGGCGCGGCCGGAAGCCCGCAACAGCCTGTCCCGGGCCATGATCGCGGCGATGCAGAGCGCCATCGACGCGGCGTCCACGGATGCCGGCGTGCGCAGCGTGGTGATCGCGGCCGAGGGCCCGGCCTTCTGCGCGGGGCACGACCTGAGAGAGATCACCGCCCATCGGACGGACCCGGACGGCGGCCGCGCCTTTACCGAAGCCCTGATGCAGGCCAGCGCCATGCTGATGCGGGCTATCGTGCGCTGCCCGAAGCCCGTGATCGCGGCGGTCGAGGGCGTCGCCACCGCAGCGGGCTGCCAGCTGGTCGCCACCTGCGATCTCGCCGTCGCATCGCAGACGGCGCGCTTCGCCACGCCCGGCGTCGACATCGGGGTGTTCTGCTCGACGCCGATGGTGGCCCTGTCGCGCAACGTGCCGCGCAAGCGCGCCATGGAGATGCTCCTGCTCGGCGAGATGCTGGGCGCCGACGACGCCGCCGCGTACGGACTCGTCAACCGCGTGGTGCCGGCGGGTGCAGCCCTGGACGAGGCCTTGGGGCTCGCCCGCGCCGTGGCCTCCAAGCCGCCGGTGACGCTCGCCATCGGCAAGGAGGCCTTCTACCGCCAGATCGAGATGTCCCTGGCCGAGGCCTACGACTATGCCGCCGGCGTGATGGTGGAGAACATGCTGCACGCAGAATGCAAGGAGGGCATCGGCGCCTTCCTGGAGAAGCGCTCCCCGGACTGGGACAAGACCTGATCCGCTCACCCGGCGCGGATCGAGCCGATCCGCTGAGCCGGCGTCGCACCTGGGGCCGCGCGGCTGCGGCGCATGGCGATCAGCCCGAGGAGCACCAGGTTGGCGATCGACAGGGCCGCGATGCCGCCCGCAATCAGATAGGCGATGAGGCCCTGGCCGAGGAACGGTGTGCCCTCCTCGACGCCGAGCTCGAGCGGCACGAAGAACGTCCCGGCCATGGCCGCGTAGTGCGTTCCGGCAACCGCCAGACCCTGCACAGTGCCCCCTGCAAGCGGGGGCAGAACGCCGCGCCGTCGCAAGGCGAGCCACAGCCCGATCCACGACGCGGCCACCGCAACCGCTACCGACGCGAGCACGAACCGGAGGTCGTAAGCGAGGCCCGGGCCGCGCGCCGCGCTCATGCCCAGGTAATGCATGCCGGCGATGCCGAGCCCGATGCAGAGAGCGGCGGCGGGGATGCTCCAGCGCCGCAACAGGCGCGCTCTGGCAATGTAGAGCCCCGCGCCGGTCCCTGCGATAGCAACAGCGAAGGAGGCCACCGTCTCTGCGAAGGACCAGGAAAAGGGCACGGGCAGCGTGATGGCCATCAGGCCGACGAGATGCGCGGCCCAGCTCGTCAGCCCCATGACGAGCCCGCTGTTGGCGAGCGCAAAGCTCGTCCGCCATGCCCCGAACCGGCGGTCGTACCCGCCGGCGGTGAGCGCGAACGCCGTCTGGGCGCCGAGGATCGCGACCCCGATCGAGACAAGAACGAGAACGGGATCGTAGGTCGGGTGCATGTCTTGCTCCGGTCGTCCATGACCTGATACCTGCTATAAGACGCAGGAATTTGCATTGCCTCACATGTGGATAAGAGCAGACGGCGTTCTTTGGCGCCGCAATTGAGCCTTCACGATGGCGCAATCGACACGTGCGTGCAGACGGTGGTTTCGCACCCGGCCGAACCCGAGACGACGTGACCATCTGAGCTGCCCGGAAAGGGAATTGGTATGCGTATGGCGGCAGCACCGCATCACGGTCGCGTTTCATGCGTTGATGTGTCCACCGACCGTCGCCGGAGGGGAGGTGTACACATTGTGGCGCCGGTGCCGCTCCTGCTCCCGATCCTCCTCCTGCTCGCAGGCCCATCGGCGCACGCCCAAGCGCAGCCTCCCGCTCAGCCGCCGCCTCCGCCACCGGAGGTGAACCCGCCGCCCCTCGCGAAAGCCGCACCGCCGTCGTTGAGCCCCGACCAGCACTGGCGCCTGAAGCTCAATCGCGACACGCTGATCGTCGCGGCGAGCCGTCCCGGCGCCAGCCATCTTGCGATCGCCAACGATCTGGCCGCTGCCGTCGCCAGCGGCGGCGAGTTGCGCCTGCTGCCGATCGCGGCCGAAGGCGGACTGGCAAACCTGCGCGACCTCGCGTTCCTGCGCGGGATCGACATGGCGATCGTGGCGGCGAACGAGCTGGCCCATGCCAAAGCCACCAATGCCCTCGGCGGCGGCCTGACGCACAAGCTCGCCTACGTTGCCTCGCTCTACGGGGAGGAGGTGCACATCGTGGCCGGCCGCGGCATCGCCTCCATCGAGGATCTGCGCGGCAAGAAGGTCGCCGTCCCGCTCGGGGATGCGACGGGCCAGTTCACCGCCAAGGACATCTTCGAGCGACTCGGCGTGGCGGTCGAGAGCGTGCCCATGGAGGCGGCCGATGCCGTGGACGAGGTGCGCTCCGGCGGCATCGCGGCCGCCGTCCTCGTTGCCGGCAAGCCCACCCGCCTCGTCTCGGGCCTGCCGAAGGACGGCAGCCTGCGCCTGCTCGGTCTGCCGCTGTCGGCGGCGCTGGGCGAGGGCTATGCACCGGCCGTCCTGCTCGCCGAGGACTACCCGGCGCTGATTCCGCCGGAGGCGATCGTGGAGACCGTCGCCGTACGCGCGATCCTGCTCGCCAGCAGCGACAAGCGCAGCGAGGAGAGGGCGCGACGCATCGCCAGGCACGTGCCGGCCCTGTTCGACGCCATTGCGAGCCTCGCCGTCTCCCAGAGCCACACCAAATGGAAGGACGTGAACCTCGGCGCGGTGCTGCCAGGATGGCGTCGCGTGCCGGCGGCCGAGGTGTGGCTCGGCAAGGCATCCGAGCAGCAGCGGCACCTCTTGAAAGGCCAGTTCGACGACTACCTGCGCGCGCGCAAGGAGCCCGCGTCCTCGGAGCTTCCCGTGGGACGCCGCAAGAAGCTCTTCGAGGAGTTCCAGAGCTGGGCGCGCAAGTCGATCACGAGCGCGGCCACAGCGCAGTAGCGAGTCCCCGGCGCCGCGCCGGCGGGCGGGCACGGTGACCGCTATGCCGGCGGACACAGCCGGGGAACCTGCGGACGATAGATTTCTTGCCAACGGATAGCGCAACTCGAGCACAAGTCCAGGACAGCCATGAGCACTCCAGACGAAGTTGCCAAACTGCGTGAGATCAAGAGACTTCTCGATCGCATTCAGCAGCTGCCGCATATCGCGGCGGCGGGTGCCCGGAACGGCGCCCGCAACGGCTACCTTCCCGGGTCGCACGATGCACCCGACGAGGGCGCCGGCAACGACGGGCCGGACGGCCGCTACGCGGACTCGTTCTACTCACCGCATCTGACCGCAAACGGTGCGCACAACGGCTACGACGCGGACGCGTCCGAGACGGCTGCGCGGGCGCCTCGCAACGGCATGCACAACGGCTACCACGCGGAGCCCTACAACGGCGGTCACAACGGCCACGGCCACTACCCCGAGCCGCCACCTCCGCCCGGCGCCGAGCCCGACCCGGAGCCGCCGCCGCTCCCTGCGCACGGGCTGAGTTCCCTCGACTTCCGCGAGGAGCGGCACACGGGCGAGTCGCGCGCCCTGGTGCCGGTGCAGCCGAGCGCCTCCATGGGGATCAGCCCCTGGGTGTTCGTCACGGCCACCGCGGTGAACACCATCATCGCCGCCGTGCTGGCCGTTGTCATAACGCTCGGCGTGGGCCGTCGCGATTCCGGAGAGGTCGCGCCTGCCGCCGCGCAGGGCAAGGAGGACAGCGGCACGATGGCCAAGGCCAAGCAGCTCGCCGCCCCGGTCCTGGTGCGCCCGATCGAGCTCGTGCCGATCGGCTCGCGCAGCGAGCCCTTGCGGCTCGAGGCCATGAAGCCGTCGCGCTTCCCCGTCGAGCTTCGCCCCGACGAGGCAATGCAGGGGAGCTATATCCTGGTCCTGACCGGACTGCCGGCGAACACGACGCTCACCGGCGTGACCCGGATGGGCTCCGACTCGTGGCTCGTCGCGCCCGGTGCGCTGCGGGCTCTCGAGATCATCGTGCCGGAATGGTCCACCTCCGTGATCGAGCTGAAGGTCGAGCTGCGGCATGCCAACGGCGCGGTCGCGGCCCAGGGCGAGGCCTGGCTCAGCGTGCCGCCGCCCACGGTGCCGCAGGGCACCAGGCTCGACCAGTCCGCGATCAAGGAGCTCCTGCAGAAGGGCGACCGGCTGCTCGCCCGCGGCGACGTCGCCTCCGCGCGGGCCGTCTACGAGAAGGCAGCAGCCTTGGGCAGCGCGCAGGGGGCGCTGGTGCTCGGCTCCACCTACGACCCCGGCCGCCTGTGGTCGCTCGGCGTGTTCGGCATGGTCGGCAACAAGGACCGCGCGCGCCACTGGTATCAGCGCGCCGACCAGCTCGGGCATCCCGAGGCCAAGGACCGCATCAAGGCCATGCGCGACTGACGCGTGCGTCCCCTCTCCCGCGCTGTTGGAGCGCGGGGAGAGGGAGGCCCCTTTTCAACCCTCGAGCGCCTGCCCGAGGTCGGCGACGATGTCGGCCGCGTCCTCGAGCCCGATGGACAGCCGCACCACGTCGTCCCCGGCGCCGGCGGCCTTGCGCTGCTCGTCGGTCAACTGGCGGTGGGTGGTGGAGGCGGGATGGATGATGAGGCTGCGCACGTCGCCGATGTTGGCGAGGTGCGAGAGGAGCCGCACATTGGAGACGAGCTTCACGCCCGCCTCGTACCCGCCCTTCAGCCCGAAAGTGAAGACCGAGCCGGCTCCCCTGGGACAGATCTTCTTCGCCAGCGCATGGTAGGGGTTGGCGGGCAGCCCAGCGTAGTTGACCCACGCGACCTCGGGGCGCCCGGCAAGGTAGGTGGCGACGGCGAGCGCGTTCTCGCAGTGCCGCGCCATGCGCAGCGGCAGGGTCTCGATGCCCGTCAGGATCAGGAACGCATTGAAGGGCGAGATGGCGGGCCCGATGTCGCGCAGGCCGAGGGCCCGGCAGGCGACGGCGAAGGCGAAGGTGCCGAAGGTCTCGGCCATGCGCATGCCGTTGTAGCTGGGGTTCGGATCCTGCAGCGCCGGATATTTCTTCTTGGAGGCGAGCCAGTCGTAGGTGCCGCAGTCGACGATCACCCCGCCGATCGAGTTGCCGTGCCCGCCCATGAACTTGGTGAGCGAATGCACGACGATGTCGGCGCCGAGCTCCTTGGGCCGGCACAGGTACGGCGTGGCGAGGGTGTTGTCGACGATGAGCGGCACGCCGGCCGCCTTGGCGACGGCCGCGACCGCCGGCAGGTCGACGACGATCCCGCCGGGGTTGGCGATCGACTCGCAGAAGATCGCCTTGGTCCGGGGCGTGACTGCCTCCGCGAAGCTCTCGGGCCGCGTGGCATCGGCCCAGCAGACCTTCCAGCCGAAGTTGGCAAAGGCGTGGTTGAACTGGTTGACCGACCCGCCGTAGAGCTGGCGCCCCGCCACGAACTCGTCGCCCGGCTGCATCAGCGCGTTGAAGGCGACCATCTGCGCGGCATGCCCGGACGCCACTGCGAGCGCCGCAGTGCCTCCTTCGAGCGCCGCGATGCGTTGCTCCAGCACCGCCTGCGTGGGGTTGCCGATGCGCGTGTAGATGTTGCCGAACACCTCCAGATTGAAAAGTGCGGCAGCATGGTCGACGTTGTTGAAGACATACGAGGTCGTTTGATAGATCGGGGTGACACGCGCGCCAGTCGATGCTTCCGGCGCGGCGCCGGCGTGGATGGCAAGGGTGGCAAATCCCGGCTCGTGGTTGGTCGGCATCGACAGGCTCCTGGTGAAAGGTGTCGGACCCTCCGGGCCTGACACCATGACTGACGGTCGAAGCAAACAAGGTGTCAGACCCGGAGGGTCTGACACCGTGGCTCCAACCTGGGAAGGCATTGGGTGGTGTCAGACCCTCCGGGTCCGACACCACCACGCACCGCTCATTTGTCTGCGATCAGGTGGTCCTGCACGCCGCGTCCGCTCAGCAGCGGGCGCCTGGACGACAGGATGCCCACGTTGACCCCGGCCCAGCCGATCTCGCCGGACAGTCGGCCGTATTCGATCTTGGTGCAGCGGTTCATGACCACCTGCAGGCCCGCCGCTTCCGCCCCGGCCGCCGCGGCATCGTTGCGCACGCCGAGCTGCATCCATATCACCTTGATGCCGAGATTTTCCTTCAAGGCGATCGCCTGGCGCACCACCTCGCCGGCAGCCGCCGTGGCGCGGAAGATGTCGATGATATCCACCGGTCCAGGAACGTCGGCGAGCGAGGCGTAGACCGGGCGGCCCTGGATCTCCTTCCCTGCCAGGTTGGGATTGACAGGGATCACGTCGTATCCCTTCCCCAGGAGGTACTTCATGGCGAAATAGCTGGGGCGGCTGGTGCCGGCGCTGGCACCCACCATGGCAATCGTCCGCGCCCCGCTCAGGATGCCGGCGATGTACTGGTCGGAATACCGGTCATGATCCATTGCTCCCGCCCCGCCCTTCAGGCCTTCACCCTGACGTAGCTCCCCGGCGCATCCTCGATCACGCCGCTTCTGGCACCCGGCTGGCGCGCGGGAACCATTTCGCCGGAGTACCTGGCGAGCCACTCGGAGAAGTGCGGCCACCAGGAGCCGGGATGCTCCTGGGCACCCTCCATCCACGCCTCCAGCGTCGCTGCGCGCCCGTCGTTGGTCCAGTACTGGTACTTGGGCTTGCTGGGCGGATTGATGACGCCGGCGATGTGCCCGGACCCGGCCAGCACGTAGGTGACGGGCCCTCCGAACAGGCGCGAGCCGATGAACACCGACCGCGCCGGCGCGATGTGGTCCTCCTTGGCGCACAGCTCGTAGATCGGCAGCTTCACCTTCCCCAGATCGAGCTCGACGTTGCCGATCGTCATCTGCCCGCGGGCGAGCCTGTTCTGCTGATAGAACTCGCGCAGGTAGAACTTGTGGTTGGCGGCGGGCAGGCGCGTGGAGTCCTGGTTCCAGAACAGGAGGTCGAACGGGAACGGCTTCTTTCCCAGGAGGTAGTTGTTGACGATGTAGGGCCAGATCAGGTCCTTCGGGCGCAGCATGTTGAACACGGTCGCCATGCGCGCGCCGTCGAGATAGCCGCGCTCGGCCATCATCTGCTCCAGCGCCTTCAGCTGCGCGTCGTCGATGAAGACCATGAGGTCGCCGGCATTTGTGAAATCCACCTGCGCGGCGAAAAAGGCGGCCGAGGCGAACGGCTCCTCCCCGCGCGCCGCGAGATAGGCCAAGGTGGTGCCGAGCAGCGTGCCGCCGACGCAGTAGCCGATCACGTTGGTCTTGTCGGCACCGGTCTCCCGCCTGGCGGCATCGGCCGCCGCCAGAATGCCTTGGCGCATATAGTCCTCGAACGTCTTGTGCGCGAGCCTCTCGTCCGGATTGACCCAGCTCACCACGAACACCGTGAAGCCCTTCGACACCGCAAACCTGATGAAGGATTTCTCGGGGCCCAGATCGAGGATGTAGAACTTGTTGATCCAGGGTGGCACGATCAGGAGCGGCCGCGCGTACACCCTGTCCGTGGACGCGGCGTACTGGATGAGCTGGATGATATCGTTCTGGAAGATCACCTTGCCCGGCGCCGTAGCGACGTTGCGTCCCACCTCGAAGGCATCGACGTCGGTCTGGCTGATGTTGAGGAGATCGCCGGACCGCGCCATGTCGTGCACGAGGTTGGCCATGCCCTGCACGAGGTTCTGGGCGCTGGATTGGGCCGTCTCGCGCAGGACCACGGGGTTGGTGAGCGGGAAGTTGGAAGGTGAAAAGGCGCTCACGATCTGCTTCAGATAGAAATTCGCGCGCTGGCGCGTGCGCTCGTCGAGACCCGTGGTGTTTTCCAGCATCTGCTCGAGCCAGCGCGACGTGATGAGGTAGGCCTGCTTCCAGAAGTCGAAGTAGGGATTGCGGGTCCACTCCGGATCGCTGAAGCGGTTGTCGCCCGGCTCCGGCGTCGCCACCGGAGGCGCCTCCCGGCCCATGGCACGCTCGGAGGCATGCATCATGAGCCGCATGAATTGGCCGAACAGCGTCGCCTGCGCCGCGACCAGCTTTGCGGGCTCCGCCATCCAGGGCTGGGCGATCTCGGAGAAGAGCTTGGCCGCCTCGCTCCAGTCCCCGGTCGCCGTGTAGCCGCCCGAGGCTCCTTGCGCGCGCTCGAGAAGCTCGTTGAAGACCTTCTGCCCCTCCTCCATCAGGCGCAGCACATTGCGGCCAAATGCCTCCGGATCCGCGATTCGATAGGCGCCGAGGTCGGCGCGCCCTTGGGGCGGCACCGCCGACGGTCCGGAGGCCGGACCGGGCGCTTTGCTTTCGACGACGGACTTCTGCATCTCGGTCTCGCGGGACGGGGTGGGGCAGGCACACCATACCTGTTTTGCCTGAACAATACTTGGCGCCTGCGTCGCCCTGATGCACCAGCTCCAGCAAAAAATTCCCGTGTTGCCATGTCAAAGCCACGCAGAATCAGCTAGCCGTCATCCACAAACAGCGAAGACTTCGCAGGGCGATGGTGCTAAACATCGCCGCGCGGTCAGATGGAGGGGCTGATGGCGCGACGTTCTATGCTCTGTATGGGCAAGCCCGGGATGGCCCTGGTCGCCTGCGCGGCGATCGGCGGCGCCCTCGTCGGCTGCGCAGAGACCATGTCGCTGGCCGAGCTGCCGAACGTGACGCGGCTGCCCGAGAAGCTCCTCACCAAGGAGCAGCAGGCGCAGACCGTCAACAACATGGCCGAGAAGGCCCAGACGCAGCAAGCCGAGGCGGCCAAAGAGATCGAGAAGGGCAAGCAGTAGAGCTTGCCCGGGGCTGTCCGCCTCCAGCGTTGGTAAGTGCCGTGATCGAAGAGTTCCACCGCGTCAAGCGACTTCCTCCCTACGTCTTTGCCGAGGTCAATCGTCTGAAGGCAGCAGCCCGGGCGAGAGGTGCCGATATTGTCGATCTCGGCATGGGCAACCCGGACATGCCGACCCCGCAGCACATCGTCGACAAGCTCGTCGAGACGGTGAGCCGCCCGCGCACCAACCGCTACTCGGCGTCGAAAGGCATCCTGGGCCTGCGCAAGGCCCAGGCCGCCTACTACGGGCGCCGCTTCGGCGTGAAGCTCGACCCCGAGACGCAAATCGTGGCGACGCTCGGCTCCAAGGAGGGCTTCGCCAACATGGCGCAGGCGATCTCGGCGCCGGGCGACGTGATCCTGGTGCCGAGCCCTACCTACCCCATCCACGAGTTCGGCTTCATCATCTCCGGCGCGGCCATCCGGCACATCCCGACCGTCGGCGAAGGTGCGGGCGCAAAGGACCCGCTGGCGGAGTTCCTGCGCGGGGTCGAGCATGCCGTACGCCACTCGATCCCGCGCCCGCTGGCAGTGGTGCTGAGCTACCCCTCGAACCCGACCGCGCAGGTCGCCGACCTCGCCTTCTACATCGACGCCGTGCAGCTCGCGAAGCGGCACGACCTCATCATCCTCTCGGACCTCGCCTACTCGGAGATCTACTTCGACGGCAACCCGCCGCCGTCGGTCCTGCAGGTGCCCGGCGCGATGGATATCGCTGTTGAGTTCACCTCGCTGTCCAAGACCTATGCGATGCCCGGCTGGCGCATGGGTTTCGCGGTCGGCAACGCACGCCTGATCGGCGCGCTGGCGCGCGTGAAGTCCTATCTCGACTACGGCGCCTTCACGCCGATCCAGGTGGCAGCGGCCGCCGCACTCAAAGGGCCGCAGGACTGCGTGGAGGAGATCCGCAAGACCTACAGGACCAGGCGCGACTGCCTGGTGGAGAGCTTCGGGCGCGCCGGCTGGCCGATCCCGGTGCCGCATGCCTCCATGTTCGCCTGGGCGCCCATTCCGGAGCCCTGGCGCGAGATCGGCTCGGTGGAGTTCGCCAAGCTCCTCATCGACGAGGCGGACGTGGCGGTCTCGCCGGGTCTCGGCTTCGGCGAGTACGGCGAGGGCTACGTGCGCATCGCCCTGGTGGAGAACGAGCACCGCATTCGGCAGGCCGCCCGCAGCGTGAAAAAGTTTCTCGCGCGGGCGCATAAAAACATGCATAACGTGATCGCTATTCCACAGGCAGCATCGCGTTAGCCTCACTGCATGAGCCAGCCGCTGAGATTGGGGGTCGCCGGGCTCGGCACCGTTGGTGCCGGCTTGCTGCGCTTGGCCCAATCGCACGCGAGCCCCCTGGCCGAAGCCGCCGGGCGGCCGATCGTCGTGGTGGCCGCGAGCGCCCGCACGCGCGACAAGGAGCGCGGGGTCGCGCTCGGCCGCGTGGAATGGTTCCCCGATGCGCGGCGGCTGGCGGCCGATCCCTCCATCGATGTGTTCGTCGAGCTGATCGGCGGTGACAACGGCGTGGCCAAGGACGCCGTTGAGGCCGCGCTTGCCGCAGGCAAGCACGTGGTCACCGCCAACAAGGCGCTGCTCGCCCGCCACGGGACCGCGCTCGCCAGCCTCGCGGAGAGGCACGGCGTTGCGCTCAATTTCGAGGGCGCCGTCGCCGGCGGCATTCCGATCATCAAGACGCTGCGCGAGGCGCTGGCGTCCAATCGGGTGCGCCGCGTCTACGGCATCCTCAACGGCACCTGCAATTACATCCTGACCAAGATGCAGAGCGAGCGCCGCGCCTTCGCCGACGTGCTGGGCGAGGCGCAGGCCAAGGGCTTCGCGGAGGCCGACCCCACCTTCGACATCGGCGGCTTCGATACCGCGCACAAGCTCGCGCTGCTCACCAGCCTCGCCTTCGGCACGCGCGTCGCCTTCGACGAGATCGACGTAGAGGGCATCCAGGCCGTCACGCAGGCCGACATCGAGGCCGCCGAGGACCTGGGCTACCGCATCAAGCTCCTGGGCGTGGCGCTGCTGACCGAGAGCGGCATCGAGCAGCGCGTGCATCCCGCCATGGTGCCCAAGCATTCGGCGATCGCCGAGGTGTCGGGCGTCACCAACGCCGTTGCCGTCGACGGCGATTTCGTCGGCAACCTCCTGCTGGTGGGCCCCGGCGCCGGGTCCGGCGCCACGGCCTCGGCCGTGATGAGCGACATCCTCGACATCGCGCGCGGCGCCAGGTCCTATCCGTTCCGCGTTCCCGCCGCGCAGCTCGAGCCCTACGTGCGCGCGCGGCTCGGGCGGCATCAGGGCGCCTACTACGTGCGCCTGTCGGTCTACGACCGCCCGGGCGCGATGGCCGGCATCGCCGGGCGCATGAGCGAGGAGGGCGTCTCGCTCGAAAGCATCGTCCAGCGCCGTCCGCGCGGCGCCCAGATCGGCATCAACGCCCGCGTCGCGCCCGGCGCGCAGACACCCGTCATCCTCATCACGCACGAGACCAAGGAGGAATCCATCCGCCGCGCGCTGGAGGCGATCCACCGCGACGGCAACGTTTCGGAAAAGCCGCAGATGATCCGCATCGAGCCGCTGTGACACGGCAAGAGCACCGGCAGGGGAGCAAGGCCATGCCCAACGTCGAGCAACGCAACGGTCTTGATCGCATCCTGGTGCTGGAGGTGGCGCGTGTCACGGAGGCGGCCGCAATCGCCGCCGCACGCCTGCGCGGGCGCGGGGACGAGAAGGCCGCCGACAAGGCCGCCGTCGACGCCATGCGCCGCGAGCTCGGCAAGATCCAGATCAAGGGCCGCGTGGTCATCGGCGAAGGCGAGATGGACGAGAGCCCGATGCTGTACATCGGCGAGGAGGTGGGCACCGGCGAAGGCGCGGAGGTCGACATCGCGGTGGACCCGCTGGAGGGTACCACCATCTGCGCCAAGGGCATGCCCAACGCGCTCTCCGTGCTCGCCATCGCCGAGCGCGGCGGCCTGCTCAACGCCCCGGACATGTACATGCACAAGGTTGCCGTCGGCCCCGGCTATCCCGACGGCATCATCGATCTCGACGCGCCCGCCGGCGACATCGTGCGCGAGCTCGCCAAGGCCAAGGGCGTGCCGGTGACGGAGATCACCGCCTGCATCCTGGACCGGCCGCGCCACGCCGAGCTGATCGCGGCGGTGCGCAAGGCCAATGCCGGGGTGCAGCTGATCCCGGACGGCGACATCGCCGGCGTGATCTGGACCACCGACCCGAGGGAGACGGGGATCGACGTCTACCTGGGCTCCGGCGGCGCGCCGGAGGGTGTCCTGGCTGCCGCGGCGCTCAGGTGCATCGGCGGCCAGATGCAGGGCCGGCTCGCGCCCGAGCTGCATGCGGAAAAGGAGCGGCCCGGGCTCGTGGAGCGCGCGCGCAAGATGGGTGTCGCCGACATCAGGCGCAAGTACTCCATGCAGGAGATGGCCTCCGGCGACGTGATCTTCTCCGCCACCGGCGTCACCGACGGCTCGCTGCTCGACGGCGTGCATTTCCGCGGCAACTTCGCCGAGACGGAGACCGTCGTGCTGCGCTCCAAGACCGGCACCGTGCGGCGCATCAAGACCTCCTTCCGCATGATCGGCACCAAGGCGCCCGCGGCGAGCTGAGCCGAGGTCGAGACGGGCCGCTGGACGCTCTGCGCGGCTGATTTGGGTTCGGTCTTGAGCCAAAGCCGAATCTGGCACTGGCCCGTTGCCCCGCCACGCGCGGAGCGGCGACGGCCCTACGCCCGCGCCCCCCGCAGCAGGTCGATGAATGCACCCCGGTCATCAGGAAGCGCGTCGCCTCGCCAGGCGATATGCTGATCGGTGCGGACCAGCACCAGCCTGTGCCGATAGACCTTGGGTGCATCCTCACCCGCCACGCCCACGACCTCCAACGGAACCGCGCGCCTCGCCGCCGCTTCTTCGAGCGTGCCGGTCGCGATCTTGGGGTCGAAGCACAGGAGCGTATAGCCGGGCCCCAGCAGGTCGTAGATCGAGCGGCCGTCACGCAACCAGAAGTGCGGAGCGCGGCAGCCGGGCACCGTCGATGGCGTGAACTCGGCCATCGTGTAGGCCGGCTGCTTGGCGCCGTCATAGACGATGATCGGGGAGCGGTCGTAGAAATAGCCGAAGTTCAACCCACCACAACAGAACTGCTGCACATTGAGATCGTAGGCGGCCTGCCCGATGCGCACCCGCACGGCATCACCTTCCGGGCCCGGCAGCTCGATGTCGGACGGTATTGCGCCGCGGCGCTCGATCTCTCGATCGGCGTGGGCCATAGCAAAGCGCGAGACCTGTTCGGTGATCGGCCGGCGCTCGGCCTCGTAGGCGTCGAGGATCTCGGGGAGGGCCCACCCTTTGAGGCGGGCTGCCAGCAACCACGCGAGATTGACTGCATCGGCTATCCCAGCGTTCATGCCGTAACCGGCGAAAGGCACCCAGATATGCGCCGCATCCCCGGCGATGAACACGCGGTGCTCGCGGAACTTGCTGGCGATCAGCCGGCGACCATACCAATCCTCCTTGGAGAGGATCTCGTAGCGGAAGTCCGGTCCCACGCCGAGGATAGCGCGGATCGCCCAGTCGCGATCGACGGCGTCAAAATCCCGCTCGCCGGGCCTGAGGTGGTTGAAGAGCAGCCAGCGCTTGCGACCGTCGATGGCGATAACGGTGCCGGCGCGGCGCGGATTGACCGCGACCGTCATCCACGAACGCTCGCCATGCTGGAGCCGGATCAGATCCGGCGCGCACATGAAGGTGGCCTGCACCCGCTGAACGACAGCGTCGCCCTCGAACTGCGCGCCGATCGCCCGACGGACCGTCGACCTGGCGCCGTCGCAGCCGACGAGATACTGGGAGGCAAAGCGCAAGGTCTCACCCGTGTCGAGATTGCGCGCGGTCGCAACGATCTCCGCATCGCGCTGCACAAAGCTCTCGATCTGCGTACGGTTGAGGATCGCTATCTCCGGCAGCGCGGCCGCGTGCTCGAGCAGCACGGGCTCCAGAAAGGTTTGGTTGACACGGTGCGGAGGCTCCGGTGTCGGCCAATGACCGTCGGGACCGCTCTTGTCGGTGTAGCGATCGCGCCGGCAGGGAATGTGAATGCGCGCGAACTCGGTGCCGGTGAACGAGGTGCGATAGGACACGTCATTGGGATAGTCCTCCGGCAGGCCCACGTTGCGCAGCTTGGCCGCGATGCCGAGCCGCCGGAAGTACTCCATGGATCGGGCCGAGACGTGGTTGCATTTGGGCTCGGGCGCCTCGCCGGCGTGGCGCCGCTCGACGACGGTGACGTCGATGCCGCGCCAGGCCAGATCGATGGCGAGCGTCAGGCCGACAGGTCCCGCCCCGACGATGAGCACGCGTGTCGCTATCTGCCGGCTTGCCATCGCTGCCTGCCTCACTTCGGCCAGGCTTCCTTTACGATCGGCCACCAGAGTGCCTGCTCGGCCTCGATGAAGCGCGTAAGCTCGACGGAGAACATCGGTCGGAAGGACCTGCCGATTTGGTCGAGCGTCGTGCGAACATTGGGCGCATCGAGGGCCTTGCGGAGATCCTCCCCAAGCTGGCGCACGATGCCCTCCGGCGTACCCTTGGGGGCAACAATCGCCGTCCAACCGACCGCGGTCAGGCCTGGAACGGTCTCTGCCGCCGTCGGCAAGTCGGGGAGGTTTGCCGATCGCTCGCGGGTCATGACCGCGACGGCTTTGAGGTCGCCCGAGTCCAAGACCCCCTTGCTGCTGTCCGAGCTTACGATCACGGCATGAACCCGCCCGCCGATGAGGTCCGCGATCGCCGCAGGTGAGCCGCCGGTCGCGTAGGGTAGAACGGTCATCGGCGCCTTCGAGCGCGCAACGAGGAGCTGCGCGGCCAGATGCGGCAGCGTGCCGGCGGCAAGGGTGCCGATGACGATCTTGTGTGGCTCCCTCTTCGCCAGGGCGATCAGGTCTGCCAGTGTATTGACGCCGAGCTTCGGTGATACCGCGACCAGCATTCCCTCATGGTCGACCAGCCCAATAGGAACGAGATCACGGTTGACGTCGAGTTCGGGCCTGTTCGCCCGCACCGGAAGGATCGTA
>Ga0075421_100002128_pt1 | contig 23501 bp, 19 predicted proteins | sample SoiMetdeltSBSDD5_FD_75292 | JGI IMG/M metagenome (GOLD analysis project Ga0075421, IMG submission 75292) | Bulk soil microbial communities from a Populus tree surrounding site in Tennessee, USA - Soil MetaG P. deltoides SBSDD5 | ecosystem: Environmental > Terrestrial > Soil > Tree plantation...
CCTTGAACGCCTGCCGGATGGCGTCCGCAATCAGCCGCAGCCCCTCGTCCTCGGTGCCCGCGGTACAGGTGCCTGGATGAATGACCACGCCGAGCAGTCCGAGTGCATCGGCACGATCCAGTTCGTCGACGAAAGCGGCGATCGACTGCTGCCGGAGTGGGGCGAACGTCGTCGCCAGGTTAATCAGGTAACTGGCATGTGACACGACCGGTTTGATGCCGGTTTCCTCGATTCGTTTGCGAAATCGCTTCACTTCGGCCGGTTCGAGCGGATTGCTGTGCCACCGGTTGGCGTTCTTGCTGAAGATCTGAAGCGCCTCGCACCCGTGCACGACCGCGCGATCCACCGCCTTCGACACACCGCCCGCCACCGACATGTGCGCGCCGATCCGAAGCATCAGCTATCATTTTCGATCGTGACCCGCGCGTCGTGGATTGCCGTGGGGTGTGTCGCGTCGATTGTCACGGTCGCCGCCGTCGTGCAGGTCGGGCAGCGGGCCGAGACCATCATTGACGTGCAGCTGCTCGCGATCAACGACTTTCACGGCGGACTCGACCCGGCCGCGGGCGGGACCGGCCGGATCGGCAACGCGGATGCCGGGGGCATCGAGTTTCTGGCCGCCCATCTGGCGCGGCTGAAAGCCACCAATCCAAACACCGTTGTGGTGTCGGCCGGCGACAACATCGGCGCGACGCCGCTGCTCTCCAGCCTCTTTCACGACGAGCCGTCAATCGAGGCGCTGAACCTTGCCGGCCTTCAGGTGTCGGCGCTCGGCAACCATGATCTCGACGAAGGCTGGTGGGAGTTGTACCGGATTCAGAAAGGCGGCTGCCACCCCGTCGACGGCTGCCAGGACGGGACACCGTTTGCTGGCGCCTCGTTTCCCTACCTGGCGGCCAACGTGACGCTCGACCCTGCCAGGGCGGATCCGGCGAAGCTGGCGCTCGCCGGCGTTCAGGGTACCGCTCCCCGGCCGCTGCTTCCCGCGTATACGGTGCGCGACGTGGGCGGCGTCCGCGTGGGATTCATTGGCCTGATTCTGCAGGATGCACCGCGGGTCATCGTCGCCGCCGCCGTGCGCGGTCTCATTTTTCAGCCGGTCCCGCAGGCGGTCGATGATGCCGTGCAAGCCCTTCGCGAACAGGGCGTGCGGACGATCGTCGTTCTCATCCACGAGGGCGGTCAGCAGGGCGGAAGCAATCCGGCTGCGGGCGTCAGCGGTTCGTTCGACATCAACGGGTGCGATCGGGTGTCTACGGAGTTCGTCAATCTTGTCGACAACATGTCGGACGACGTCGACGTCGTCGTCTCCGGTCATACCCATTCCTTTTACAACTGCACGATCGACGGCAAACTCGTGACGAGTGCTTCGTCGGCCGGCCGGATGATCACGGACATCGACCTTCGCGTCCGGCAATCGGACGGCAGGGTCGTATCGAGAACGGCGCGCAACCTCGTGGTGACGCGCGATGTTCCGAAGGATGCGGCGGAAGCCGAGCTGCTCGCGCACTACCGTCCGCTCGGAGACAAGGTAGGCAACCGGGTCGTCGGGTCGATCGCGGCCAGCCTGAATCGGAACGAGAACGCTGCGGGAGAATCCGCGCTGGGCGACCTGGTTGCGGACGCATTCCTCGAAGCGGCGAGGAGCATGCCTGGCGGAAACGCCGATGTCGCCCTCTGGAATCCCGGGGGCATCAGGGCCGACCTCATGGCAAAGCCCGGGAGTGCGCCGACGCCGATCACCTATTACCAGGTCTTTTCCGTGATGCCGTTCGGCAACGAGCTGATTGTGAAAACGGTCAGCGGCGAAGTGCTGCTGAAGATGCTCGAGGAACAGTTCGGCACCGATCGCCGGCGCATCATGCAGGTCTCGAACGGGTTCACGTACGCCTATGATCCCTCGCGCCCAGCGGGCCAGCGGATCAGCCGGGACTCAATCCGCGTCAATGGCTCACCGCTCGACCTGAAGCGGCAGTACCGGCTCGCGACCAGCAACTTCCTGTGGGATAGCGGCGACGGCATGAATGCTCTTCTGGCCGGCACCGATCCGTTACTGGTTGGAACCGACTACGACCTTCTGGCCGATTATTTCACCCGCCACTCGCCTGTCCAGCCCGGTTCCCCGAACCGCATCCATATTCGCCGCTGAGCTGACCGTCGCAGGCACGCCGCTTGCCCTTCGAATGACCCAGGGAGGAAAAGGTCATGCTTTGGACGTTGATCGTCCTGCTGGTGCTCTTCTGGTTGCTCGGGTTTGCCTTCGATGTGGCCGGTGGCATCATCCACGTTCTGCTGGTGATCGCGGCCGTGCTGTTTATCGTGCAGTTGATTACCGGCCGACGAACGCTGGTGTAGACCGCCGTTCGACTTCCGCGCGCTCCGGGCGTCCATCACACCCGATGCCCCCGGAATTGTAGAGGTGCTATCGTCGTGTTGATGGACGTCTTCGTCATCCCGATCGGCCGCGACCGCTACGAGCTCTACTGCGAGCCAGCTGGTGAGATGACAGCGGGTGGCGACGCGGAGCCCGCGACCGGCTTCATCGGCCGATTGCGGGACCGGTTTAACGGGCTGGTGCACGCCGCGGAGGAGTGGCACCGCCACGGCCAGCCCGAACCGGCGACCGGTTTCGGGCGGGCCAAGGGTCGAGTGTTCGGCTGGGTGGCGCAGCGGGTTGTCGAACAACGCCTGCTGTGGAACCTGCGAAATCACACCGAAGTGGTCGCCGCGCATCCGCAGGACATGACCTTCGAGCAGGTGCTCGCGTTCATCCGCGGCACCCTCCAGCACGATTACGACCGGCACCGCCGTTGGATGATCATCGACGGCATCCTTTTTCTGCTGACGTTTATCTTCCTCGGGCCGTTTTTTCTGCTCGTGCCGGGAGTAGCGAATATCCCTGCGCTGTATTTCGGGTTCCGCGCAATCGGTCACTGGCTTTCGATGCACGGCGCCGCCCAGGGGCTTCATCGCGTCACGTGGTCCGGACGCTCCTGTCCGCCGCTGAGCGAGCTTCGCGACGTCGTGCTGCTCGAACCGCCGGCGCGCGACGCGCGCATCCATGACGTCGCCGCGCGCCTGCGCCTGCCACACCTCAGCACGTTCTTCGAACGCGTTGCCGTGCGGCACGCGTGATAGATTCTTTCCATACGTGAAGCTACGTGAGCTCGCCGAACGGCTCGCCTGCCGCCTCGAGGGCGACGGCGAGGTGGAGATCGTCCGTGTCGCCGGCATCCAGCACGCTGAGCCCGGCGATCTCACCTTTCTCGCAAATCCGAAGTACGAATCGGCAATGGCGCAAACCCGCGCCTCGGCCGTCCTGCTCAAAGACGACGCGCCGAAAGCGCCGTGCGCGATGCTGCGGACGCCCGAGCCGTATCTCGCATTCGCCCGCGCCGTGGGACTGTTCGCTCCGGCGTCGCGTCCGGCTCCCGGCGTACACACGCTGGCCGGGGTGGCGGCTGACGCGCGCATCGGCCGGAACGTCTCAATCGGCGCGTTCGTGGCTATCGGCGAGGACGTGGCGATTGGCGACAACACCGTCATCTTCCCCAACGTGACGATCGGCGCCGGCACGCAGATCGGCGCGGACTGCGTGATCCATTCCAACGTCGCGCTGCGCGAGCGCGTCACGATTGGCAATCGCGTCATCCTGCAGAACGGCGTTGTCATCGGCAGCGACGGCTACGGCTTCGTCCGCAGAGGCGACGGAACGCACGAGAAGATCCCGCAGGTTGCGACCGTCGTCATCGAAGACGACGTGGAGCTGGGCGCGAACACGACCGTGGATCGTCCTGCAGTCGGTGAGACGCGGATTCGAAGCGGGACGAAGATCGACAACCTCGTGCAGATCGGTCACGGCGTCACGGTCGGCCGCAACGTGCTGATGGCGGCGCAGGTGGGAATCGCCGGCAGCACGGACATCGAAGACGACGTCGTGTTTGGCGGGCAGGTGGGCGTCGGCGGCCATCTGAGGATCGGACGGGGGAGCATCGCGGTGGGGCAGTCGGGCGTGACGAATTCGCTCGACGCGGGCCAGATGGTCGCCGGCTACCCCGCGATCGACAGCCGCGAGTGGCGGAAGGCCTCGGTCATTTTCAAGCGCCTGCCGGAGTTGAAGCGCCGGATCGAAGAGCTCGAAGCCCGCCTGGCTGCCCTCACCGCCCGCGGCGCCGGCGCGCCCGGAGACCCGACTCGGTGAAGCACGGCGTCCTGGTCGCGCTCGCGCTTGCCGTCGCAAGCGTGGCGCCCGCATACGCGCAGAACCCGGTGCCAGCAGCGCCGCCACGGGCCGGCGTCGAGTTCCTGTCGCGCTTCGACTTTCACGTCAGCATGGAGCACCTCGTCAGCGAAGATCCCCGCTACGTGTGGGACGCGAACTTCGGCGGGGAGCTCGACATGATCGACTACGGGCGCGGGCGCGCGACATTCGTCGCGAACTATCAGACCGTGCTCGGCAGCGAATTCAGGGCGTTCGATCCGAACCAGGGCAACTACACGCTCGAAGGGTCCACCTCCGCGCGTCTCGGCGCCCTGGAAGCGGCCGGTGTGTTTCATCACGTTTCGCGCCACCTGAGCGATCGCCCGAAGCGTTTTCCGATCGACTGGAACATGATCGGTGGCCGCATCGGTGGCTCCACCGCCAGCGGCCGGACGGTGCTGCGCGGCCGCGCCGACGTCCGCGGCGTCATCCAGAAGTCGTATGTCGATTACCGGTGGGAAGTGGAAACGGCGGGCGCGGCACGCGTCGAACTTCGACCTCGCGTGGCGCTGGTCTCGAGCGGGAGCTTCCGGCTCGTCGGCGTCGATGGATCGCGAGACCGCGGCACCCAGTACGCCGCTCGTGGCGAGGGGGGGGTGCGGCTTGACGGGCGGGGCGCCGCCCTCGAGCTGTTCGTCGCGGCCGAACGCCGGCTCGACCCGTACCAGCTGGAATTCTCGACCGCCACGTGGCTGGCCGTGGGATTCCGCATTTCCAGCCCGACGTCGGTTCGCATGCCATAATCACCTTGGCTATGCGATTTTCCCTGCGCGTCGCGACGTGCCTGGCGGCCGTCACCTTCGCAGCCGTGGCACTGACGCCGATGCAGGCGGCGGTCCGGCCTCCGAAGCTGCAATACCAGATCACCACCCTCCCGAACGGGCTCCGCGTGATCCTGTCGGAGGACCACTCAACACCGATCGTGCACGTCTCGGTGGCGTATCACGTCGGATCCAAGAACGAGCGCAGGGGACGCACCGGCTTCGCGCATCTGTTCGAACACATGATGTTCAAAGGCTCCAGAAACGTGGAGCCCGAGTCGCACACGTCGCTGATCTCGAGCGTCGGCGGCCGCAGCAATGCCTACACCACGGAAGACGAAACCGTCTTCTGGCAGACGTTCCCGGCGCAGTACGTGCCGCTGGTGCTGTGGCTCGAAGCGGACCGGATGGCGACCCTGCGCGTCGACGACGCGGCGTTCCGACGCGAGCGCGAGGTCGTCAAGGAAGAGCGGCGGATGCGGATCGAGAACCAGCCCTACGGCCGGTTGTCGGAAATCATCTACGACAACGCCTTCCAGGTGCATCCCTACAAGCATCCGACGATCGGGAGCATGGCGGATCTGGAAGCGGCCTCAATCGAGGACGTGCGCGACTTCCATAGCACCTACTACGTGCCCGAAAACGCCACGGTGACGATCGTTGGTGACTTCGACACGCCGCAGGTGGTCCAGCTGGTGAACCAGTATTTCGGCCGCGTGCCGAAGGCGGCCCGGCCGGTGCCGCGGGATATTCCGAAAGAACCGCCGACGACGCAGGAGAAGCGCGCCGTTGTGGAGGAATCATGGCCGCTGCCGGCGGTGGTGGTCGCCTACCACATCACCTACGACGGGCACCCGGACTCCTACCCGCTGCACATCGCGTCCAAGATCCTGTCCGACGGGCAGAGCGCGCGCATCCTTCGCGAACTGGTGTACACCAGACGGTTGTGTCTCAGCGCGTTCGGCACCGGCAACCTCATCGAACATCCGAACCTGTTTTTTGCCGTGTGCATCGTGCAGCCCGGGCAGACCGCCGCGGCTGCCGAGAAGGCGCTGATCGATGAGTTCGAGAAGCTGAAGCGCGACGGCGTCACCACGCAGGAAGTTCAGCGCGCGCAGAACCAGTTCGCGCGCGACTATATCCTCAGCCGCGAGTCGAACGAGGACAAGGCGCGGCACCTGTCGCATGCTGCGGTGATCCACAACGACATCACCACCGCCGACGGCGAGTTCGACATCTTCATGCGGACGACGCCCGTCGACGTCCGGCGCGTGGCGCAGACCTACTTCAATCAGAGCAACCGCATGGTCCTGCATATCGTGCCACGGGGTGAGCGGCGATGAAATCCCGACTCCCAACTCCCAACTCCCAAGGAGTTTTCGGGGGCGCTCCGTCGTCGAAGGCCGGCATTCGTTTGGGTTTTGGGACTTGGGTGTTGGGAGTTGTCGTCCTGTGCGCGGGCGCAGCCAGCGCCCAGGTCCCCAACTGGCCGTCCGAGCGGCCGCCGCGGCCGCTGCCGGCACGCGACGTCAACTTCCCGCCCTACGAGATGCGGACGCTCCCGAACGGGATGCAGGTGATCATCGTCCTCCATCACGAGCAGCCGGCTGTCAGCATGCGCCTGCTGGTGCGCGCAGGATCGGTGCAGGACCTGCCGGGCAAGGCGGGCGTAGCAAATCTGGCGGCCTCGCTCCTCGACCAGGGGACGACCAGCAAGACGGCGCAGCAGATCGCCGATCAGATCGACTTCATCGGCGGCGCACTGGGGACGGGATCGGGATCGGACCTGAGCTTCGTCAACGTCATCGTCATGAAGGATTCATTCGACGTCGGCATGGATCTGCTGGCGGACGTCGCGCGCAACCCGGCCTTTGCGGCTGAAGAGATCGAGCGTCAGAAGCAGCAGGTGATCTCGAGCCTGCGGGTGAACCAGGGCGACCCCGATTACATCGCCAGCGTCCTGTTCGATCGTCTCGTCTATGGGTTCCACCCCTACGGATTGCCGAACAGCGGCACCCCCGAAACGCTCGCGGCCATTACGCGTGCCGATCTGCAGGCCTATCACCGACGCAACTTCGTGCCGAACAACATGATCCTGGCCATCGTCGGCGACATCACGAGCTCGGAGGCGTTCGCGGCAGCGCAGCGGGTGTTCGGCGGCTGGCCGCGCGGCGAGATCGAGCCGCTCAAGATCGTCGACCCACCGCCCCCCACGCGACGCATCGTCATCGTCGACAAGCCGGACGCCGTGCAGACTGAGATCCGGGTGGGCCAGCTCGCGATCCCGCGCAAGCACCAGGACTATCTGGCGTGGGATCTCGCGGTGAAGATCCTCGGCGGCGAAGGCGCCAACCGGCTTCACCGCGTGCTGCGCTCCGAACGAGGGCTGACGTACGGCGCCGCCGCCGACACTGAGGCGCGGAAGCAGGCTGGCGATTTCGTTGCCGAAACCGATACGCGAACCGAAACGACCGGCGAAGCCCTGCGGCTGATGGTTGACGAAATCTCGAAGCTGCAGCGCGATCGCGTCTTCGAGCGAGAGTTGTCCGATGCGCAGGCGTACCTCGCCGGCAGCTTCCCGCTGACCATCGAGACCCCGAACGAGATCGCCACGCAGGTGTTGAACGTGGTGTTCTACGATCTGCCGGTCGAAGAGATCGGCACGTTCCGCGAACGCGTGCAGCGCGTGACGCCCGACGACATCCTGCGAGTGGCTCGCTTCTACGTCCGGCCGGATCGCTTGTCCATCGTCCTGGTGGGCAACGCGACCCAATTTGTTCCCCAGCTCCGCCGCGTCGGCTTCTCCGAGTTCGAGATCATTCCGATTGATGAACTCGATCTGATGTCAGCCACGCTGCGCAGTCAAAAGCCGCGGGCAGCGCTTGAACCGTTCGGATCGTTCGGGTCGTTCGGATCGTTCGATTCGTTCCAATCGTTCCCTGCCTACACGCGCACGCAGGTGAATCCCAGACCGAACGTCCCGAACGTCCCGAACGCTTCGAACGTTCCGAACGATCCCAACGCGCTCGGGCTTCTGAAGCGCGTTATTGACGCAAAGGGCGGTCTGGACGCGCTTCGAAAGGTCCGGACGGTCATTGCCGATGCGGACACGACGTTCACGATGGAGCAGGGCACGCTCATCTCCAAGACCAAGACCTACGTGGTCTATCCGGAGAAGTTCCGCGTCGATGCCAACGTCGCCGGCGCACAGGTGGTGCAGGTGTACAACGCGGGCACCGCATGGGTCCGCGACCCGGCCGGGGTGCATGACGTTCCACCCGAGATGCGCGATGAGTTCGGGGCGAGCGTCCGCCGCGATACGATCCCGGTGCTGATCGCCTCTGCAGAGGGAAAGCTCGCGCTGCGCCTCCTGCCTGACGAAGGGGCCGATGGCCGGGTTCTGAAAGTTCTGGAGATCAGCGGCCCGCAGCTGCCGGGCGTGCGGCTGTACATCGACAACCAGAACTTCATCGCTCGCCAGTCGTTCTCGACCACTGGTCCGGACGGCAAATCGATCCAGGCAGACGAAGTGTTTTCTGACTACCGCAGCGTCACCGGCGTCCAGGTGCCCTTCCGTGCCGACGTGCGGCGCGGCGGCCAGGTGATCCTCTCGCGCACGCTGACGAACGTTTCCCTCAATACCCCCGTCGACGACGCGCTCTTCGCAAAGCCTCAGTAAGTTTGACGCGCCGAAGCCCAGGCGAAGGCGGCCGGATCATGATCTCCTGCGGAGAGGCCTCCGGCGATCTGTACGCCGGGGCGCTCGCCGCAGAGCTGCGGTCGCGTGCGCCCGCGGTCGAGATTTTCGGGTTCGGCGGGCCGCGTCTGGCGGCAGCCGGCGGCCACCTGATCGGTACCTTCACAGGACTGACGGTCACGGGCCTGACGGAGGCGCTGCGCGTGATCCCGCGGTCCTATGCCATGTACCGCCGCCTCATCGCCGCCGCGCGCGCCCGGCGTCCTGATGTGTTCGTCGCCATCGATTTTCCCGACTTCAATTTCCGCCTCATGGCAGCGCTGCATCGCCTCGGCGTTCCAATCATCTATTACGTGAGCCCCCAGCTCTGGGCATGGCGCCCGCGCCGTATGGAGACGATGAAGCGGTTTGTCGGCAAAGTGCTCGTGATCTTTCCCTTTGAAGCGCCGCTCTACGCTCGTGCCGGTATTCCGGTTGAATTCGTCGGGCATCCCCTTGTCGATTTGGCGCGGCCGACGCAGACACGGGGCGCATTTCTCGCCCAGTACGGTCTCGCTGCCGATACGCTCACGGTCGCGCTCCTGCCCGGCAGCCGGCCGAATGAAATCGAACGGATTGCGCCAGGCATCGTCGCGGCACTGCCGTTGATCCGCGCACGGGTGCCGCGCGTGCAGTTCGTCGTGGCGCGGGCGCCGAACCTGCCTGATGCGTTGTTCGCGCCGTTTGAGAGAGAAGCAGGGCCGGCTAAAGCCGGCCCCTACGAAAGTAAAGACGTGGGGGCCGGCTTTAGCCGGCTCGCGATGGTCGAAGGGCGAACCGATGACGTGCTGGCCGCATCTGATGTCGTCATCACGGCCTCAGGCACAGCGACCGTCCAGGCGGCGCTGCACGAGCGGCCGATGGTGGTGGTCTACAGCTTGTCGCCGCTTACGTATCGCCTGGGCAAGCGTTTTCTGAAGGTCGACACTTACGCCATGCCAAACCTGGTGGCAGGCCGGCGCATCATCCCCGAGCTGATCCAGGAAGAGTTCACGGCGGAACGCGTTGCCGAAGAGACCGTGGCGCTGCTCGTCGACCCCGATCGGTACGCACGCGTGCAGCAGGATCTTCGCGGCGTCCACGAACGTCTTGGAGTGCCCGGCGCCAGCGGCCGCGCCGCCGACGCGATCCTCGAGGTGGCTTTCCGCCGCTCGTCCGGCTCGACTCCTGCATAGAGGACCCGCCATGCCTCATGGATTGAGATTTGTTTGTGCCTTGTGCGTTGTGACTGGTGCCTTGTGCCTTGAAAGAGTGTCGGCGACCGTGCTGCTTCCCGCGGATTTCACGACAGTGGTGGCCGAATCCGGCCTCATCGTCCACGGCCGCGTCGTCAGCGTGGAATCACATCTGGTCGGACCGCAGCGTGCCATCGAAAGCATTGTCGCGCTCGCCGTCATTCAGTCCTTCAAGGGCGGCGCCACCGGTACGGTTTCTTTCCGGGTGCCTAACGGCGAGGTCGGCCGGTATCGTCGCGTCCTCGTCGGCGCTCCTGAATTCAGCAGCGGCGACGAAGTCATCGTCTTCCTGCAGGGGCGTCCGCCGTCGATGCCGTCGGTCTTCGGCCTGAGCCAGGGACTCTATCGCGTGACGCGCGACGCTGCCGCCCGAACCGTGGTCATGCCGCCGCGACTGGCGGCGGGAGAGGGCCGCGTGGTGCGTGGCGATCCGGCCCGCGCACCGGTGCCGATCGACGCCTTCGCGCGCGAAGTCCGGTCGGTTCTGGAGCGTGCGCAGTGAAGGTCGCCCTGCTGGTCTGCGTGTGCGTGGCGATTCTCTCGCAGGATGCCGCGGCATATCTGCAATTCACGACGAGCGCCGGCGGGCAGACTCGCGTTCTGAAGTGGCAGCGGACGCCGGTTCGATGGTTCGCGGCTGATCGGGGGGCGGCCGGCGTCCCGGCGTCTGATTTCCAGGGCGCCATGGCACGAGCGTTTGCGACGTGGGAAGCGGTGCCGACGGCGTCGATCGCGTTTCAGTTCGCCGGATTCACCGGCGCGCAGCCGTTCGACGACGATGGGGTGTCGGTGCTGGGTTTCCAGGACCACCCGGAAATGGACCGCGTGCTCGGTGCGACGGGTTTCCTGATCGACACGCTGACGGGCGAGATCGTCGAGTCGGATATCTTTTTCAATACGGCGTTTCTCTGGTCCACAGCCGCGCAAGGCGACCCCAATCGATTCGACCTCGAGTCAGTGGCGCTTCATGAGATCGGCCACTTCAGCGGCCTTGGCCACTCCGCAATCGGCGAAACCGAGATGCGCCCCGACGGCACCCGCCGGGTCCTCGGATCGGGGGCCGTCATGTTCCCGATCGCCATGGGGCGCGGCATCACGCAGGACCGCGAGCTGCAGCCCGACGACGTTGCAGGCATTTCCGACCTGTATCCCGCGGGGGAGTTCCGCGAAAGCACCGGCGTTGCCCGCGGGCGTATCACCCGCAACGGGACCGGCCTCCTCGGCGCGCACGTCGTCGCATTCAATCCTGCCACCGGCTCGCTGATTGCGTCGTTCACGTTGAACACGGACGGCGAATTCGAGCTCGCGGGTCTTCGTCCAGGCCCGCACATCATCCGGGTCGAGCCGATCGACGACGCCGGCGTGGACAGTTTCTTCAATCGCCCGAGCGCGATCGACGTCGGGTTTCTGGTTACGTTCTACGACCGGCTCTACGTAGCGCCGAGGGGTGGCGCCGGGGAACGCGTCACCGTCGCCGTGAGGCCCAGGTGATCCGGCTCGTCGCGATTGCCATTGCGCTGATCCCGGCGCTTCCGGCGGCGGCGCAAACGCGCGACGCCGTGCCCGCGGGCCGTCTCGAGGTGGATGCCGGCGGCGGGTGGCTGGGCGGCGCCAGCCTCGGGTCAGACGATGCGAACCTGCGCGCGGCGACGGCGACACCGGCGCCGTTCCGGCTGTTCAGCGTCGACACGCGTCTGCAGTCGGCGCCGACGTTTCATGTGAAGGCGGGATTCTCGTTCAACCCCCGCTTCGGCGTCGAGGGCGGGCTGACCTACGGCCATCCCGAGCTGCGCGCCTCAGTCAGCAATGACGCGGAGTCGGCGCCGCCGATCGCGGTCGCCGAGCGGATCGATCAATACAGCTTCGACGCCAGCGTCATCGTCATGATCCGTGAACTGGCGATCGGCCAGCGGACGCGGCCGTTTGTCTCCGGCGGCGCAGGATACTTGCGCGAGCTGCACGAAGGGCAGACGGTCGTGGAGCAAGGTCGAGTCTTTCATCTCGGTGGAGGAGTGAAGCACTGGCTCATGGCGCGCGATCGCCGATTCATCAGCGGGGCCGGCATCCGGATGGACGCGCGTCTGTATCTCATGTCGGGCGGCATCGCGTTCGATGACGGCCCAAGACCGCACGGGGCGGTCTCGGGCAGTGTGTTCGTATCGTTCTAAGCGGGCTATCGCTCTGAGTCGCCGGGCTCGGGCTCAAAACCGCGGTCGGGCAGATCTTCCTGCTCCTTCTCGCGATCCATTCCTCGGTTCGAGATGCCGCCGCCCGACGAGGAGGAATTCCGCTCGCCCTGGGAGCCGCGACCACGCTCCGGTATGTTCGCGCCGGGGTTGCCCTGCGTGTCCGAGCCGCCCTGGCTGCCCTGCTTCTTGTTCTTTTTCATGTGAGGGACCCTCCAGAGCTGGATTAGCAAACGTGACGCCGCGTGCAGTAGAGTCGCGCGCGTGATCGATTTCGACCACGTCCATTTCCGACGTGGAACGCGCGCGGTCCTGCACGACGTCACGTTTACGGTGCGACCCGGCGAAACGGTTGCGCTCGTGGGCCGCAGCGGCGCCGGCAAGAGTACGGTTCTGAAACTGATCAACCGTATGCTCGAGCCGGACGATGGCATCGTGCGTGTGGACGGCCGCGATACTCGTGCGTGGGATTCCACGTCACTCCGCCGACACACCGGTTACGTGCTTCAAGAAGTCGGGCTCTTTCCGCATATGACGGTGACGCGTAATGTCGGGCTCGTGCCGGCGCTTCTGCAGTGGCCGCCGGCGCGCATCCAGGCCCGGACCGACGAACTGCTCGACCTCGTCGGGTTACCGCCGGATGAATTCGGAAGTCGCTGGCCCGACGAGCTGTCCGGCGGTCAGCGCCAGCGTGTCGGCGTTGCGCGCGCGCTTGCGGCGGATCCGCCGGTCGTGCTGATGGACGAACCGTTCGGGTCGCTCGATCCGATCACCCGCGCCGAGCTGCATCGCGAGTTTCGACGGATCCAGCAGCAGGTCCGCAAGACGGTCGTACTGGTCACGCACGACATGCGCGAGGCCTTCGCGCTGGCGGACCGGGTCGGCGTCCTGGACGAGGGGATGCTCGTTGCGTACGACGAACCGTCCGTGCTGCGAGCGTCGAGCCAGCCAGCGGTCGCGCTGCTGATCGAATCCTGCCAATGAGCGGACTGATCGCCTTCTGGTCCTCGCACGCCACCGAAGTATGGGCGCTCCTCGCGCAGCACATCGCGCTGGTGCTCGTATCGACTCTCGTCGCCATCGCCATTGGCGTGCCGATCGGCATCATTGCTGCCAGGCGTCCCCGCATCGGCGGGCCGCTCGCGGCGGCCGCCAGCGTCATCCAGACGGTGCCGAGCCTGGCGCTGTTCGGGTTCCTGCTGCCGCTCCCGCTCGTTGGCGGCGTCGGCGCCCGGACGGCGCTCGCCGCACTCATCCTCTACGCGCTGCTGCCGGTGATTCGCACGACCGCTGCGGGGCTGCAATCGATCGACGCGGCCATTCTCGAGGCGGCCGACGCGATGGGGATGACGGCCGGCCAGCGTCTGACTCAGGTCGAATTGCCGCTCGCGATGCCTTCCATCATTGCCGGCATTCGCGTCGCTGCCGTCATCGGCGTCGGCACGGTCACCATTGCAGCCGCAATCGGAGCGGGCGGGCTCGGCGAATACATCTATCGCGGGCTGTCGATGGTGGATGCCACGGTGATCCTCGCCGGCGCCGTGCCGGTCGCAGCGCTGGCGATGATCGTAGACGGCGGGCTGCTGCTCGTGGAACGGGGGTTGCGGAGACGCAGGCGCACGCGGCGGTTCTCGCGTGTTGCGGCAGCCGCGCTGATGCTTCTCGTCCTCGCCGCGACGGCCTTGGCCGCGTGGCCGCGGCCCGAGCGGATCGTCGTCGGCTCCAAGAATTTCACCGAGCAGGTGATTCTGGGCGAGCTGATGGCCCAGACGATCGAACGCTACGCCGGGCGTGCGGTCGACCGGCGGCTCAATCTGGGCGGGACGTTCATCTGCGATCGCGCGATTCAGACGGGCGACATCGACCTCTACGTGGAATACAGCGGCACCGCGCTGACGGCGGTTTTCAAACGATCCGTTCAACGCGATCCGCGCGTCGTCCTCGAGCAGGTTCGCCAGCTGTACGCAGACACCGGCCGATCGATGCTGGCGCCGCTCGGCTTCAGCAACACGTTCGCGATTCTGGTTCGTGCCGCGGACGCGCGCGAGCGGGGGTTGACGCGTCTGTCGCAGCTGGCGGCGCACGCGCCAGGGTGGCGGGCCGCATTTGGCTACGAATTCCTCGATCGCCCCGATGGATACAGTGGGCTCGCCGCCACCTACGGTCTTCGCTTTCTCGAACCGCCTCGCGCCATGGATCTGACCCTCGTCTACCGCGCCCTCGCGGAAGGGCAGGTCGACGTCGTCGCCGGCGATGCCACCGCGGGGCTGATCGACGCCCTGCATCTTTCGATGCTCGAAGACGATCGGCAGTACTTTCCGCCCTACGACGCCGTTCCCGTGATGCACGCGCCGACGCTGCTCCGCCACCCCGAGATCGGCCGCGCCATCGCGCGTCTCAGCGGCCGGGTCACGGCTGCCGCCATGCGCAGGATGAACTACGCGGTCGACGCGCAGCGCGCAGATCCAGCCGCAGTGGTGCGCACGTTTCTCGACGAACTCGATCGGCGCTGACGCCGGTCGGTGCGAGCCGCGGGCTCTGGTCGGTGCGATCCCTCTGAGATTTGTCGGTGCGAGCCGGCTTCGCTGGTCGGTGCGATCTCGATCCTCGTCGGTGCGATCAGCTGGCGCGCGTCGGCTACGTCTAATCCCGGTCGGTTCAATGCGCCGCACCGACATGCTCGTCCACATCGCACCGACTGACCCGTCCGCCTCGCACCGAGAAACCAGTCCGCCCTCGCACCGACCTGTTGAGCAAGGTATGATCGAGGGCTGTGACCACCACATTGAACAGTTTCGGTACACGGACCCAGATTCAAAGCGGCGGACAGTCGGTCCAGATTTACAGTCTCCCCGCGCTCGAGAAGGCCGGGTTCCCCGGGGTCGCGCGGCTGCCGTACTCGATGAAGATCCTGCTCGAGAACCTGCTGCGGCGCGAGGACAACGCGTTCGTCAAGGCAGACGACATCCGCGCGGTCGCGCAGTGGAACGCCACCGCCGCGTCGGAGAAGGAGATCTCGTTCATGCCGGCGCGTGTCCTGCTCCAGGACTTCACCGGCGTCCCCTGCGTCGTCGACCTCGCGGCGATGCGCGACGCAATCATCCGGCTCGGCGGCAATCCGGATCGCGTGAACCCGCTGCAGCCGGTCGAACTCGTCATCGACCACTCGGTGCAGGTGGACTACTTCGGCCGCGACGACGCCTTTTCGCTGAATGCCGAGCTGGAGTTCTCGCGCAATCGCGAACGCTACGCATTCCTGCGCTGGGGACAGCGGGCGTTCCGCAACTTCGAAGTCGTCCCGCCAGATACGGGAATCGTCCACCAGGTCAATCTCGAATACCTCGCGCGCGTGGTGTTCGCCGAGACCACGGGCGGTACGACCGTCGCGTATCCGGATACGCTCGTCGGCACCGACTCGCACACGACGATGGTGAATGGCCTGGGTGTGGTGGGCTGGGGCGTCGGCGGGATCGAGGCCGAGGCGGCGATGCTCGGCCAGCCGATCTCGATGCTGATTCCGCAGGTGCTGGGGTTCCGCCTGACCGGCGTGCTGCCGCGGGGCGCGACCGCGACCGACCTCGTGCTGACGGTGACGGAAGCGCTGCGGAAGCACGGCGTAGTGGGCAAGTTCGTCGAATTTTTCGGCGAAGGGCTGCGCCATCTGACCATCGCCGATCGGGCGACGCTGGGCAACATGTGCCCGGAATATGGCGCTACGGTGGCCATCTTCCCGATCGATGACATGACGCTCGACTACCTCCGCCTGACGGGACGCGACGAATCGCGCGTCAACCTCGTGGAGGATTACGCGAAGGCGCAGGGGCTGTTCCGCACCGACGCCAGCCCGGAAGCGATTTACACGGAAGCCATCGAGCTCGATTTGTCCACGGTCGAGCCGAGCCTGGCGGGGCCGAAACGCCCGCAGGATCGCGTCTCGCTGACCAGGGCGAAGTCCGCCTTTCAGACGGCGCTGCCGACGATGCAGCTGCCAGGAAAGCCGCCAAAGGTCGGCGACGCGGGCGGCGCCCGCCAGGGCGTTGCGGCGAGCACCGGCGCCGTTGCGCAGTCAGGCGTGGCCGTGGCGGACCCGGCCCTCGAGGAAATCGATCACGGTGCCGTTGTCATCGCGGCGATTACGAGCTGCACCAATACATCGAATCCCAGCGTCATGATTGGCGCCGGGCTGCTCGCGAAGAAGGCCGTGGAAAAGGGACTGACGCGAAAGCCGTGGGTCAAGAGCAGTCTGGCGCCCGGATCGAAGGTCGTGACTGAGTACCTCCACGCGGCGGGTCTCGATCGGTATCTCGACGAGCTCGGCTTCAACCTGGTGGGCTACGGCTGCACCACGTGCATCGGCAACAGCGGCCCGCTCCCGGATGAAGTGTCGGCGGTCATTCGCGAGAAGAACCTGGTCGTGTGCTCCGTGCTCAGCGGCAATCGAAACTTCGAGGGGCGCATCCAGCAGGACGTGCGCGCGAACTATCTGGCGTCGCCGCCGCTGGTCGTGGCCTACGCGCTCGCGGGCTGGATCACCAGCGACCTGACCACCGAACCGCTCGGCGAGGATCGCACCGGGCGGCCGGTCTACCTGAAGGACATCTGGCCGACCGAGCAGGAGCTGCAGGAAACGATGCTGCGCGCGGTCACGTCCAGCATGTTCAAGCAGAGTTACGCCAACGTCTTCGCCGGCGATGCGCGCTGGCAGGGATTGAGCGTCGCCGAGGGCAGCCGTTTCCAGTGGGATCCCGAATCGACCTACATCCGCGAACCGACGTTCCTCGAAGGCATGACGATGACGGCGCCGCCGGCGAAGGACATTGTGGGCGCGCGGGTGCTCGCGCTGCTTGGCGACAGCGTGACGACGGATCACATCTCACCGGCGGGTTCGATCAAGGCCGACAGCCCGGCGGGAAGGTACCTGATCGGGAAGGGCGTGAAGCCGGCCGACTTCAACTCCTACGGGGCGCGCCGCGGCAATCATGAAGTCATGATGCGCGGCACGTTCGCAAACGTCCGCCTGCGCAACCAGCTCGCGCCCGGCACTGAGGGAGGCTGGACCCTGTATCAGCCGGACGGCGAGCAGATGACAATTTACGACGCCTCGGTGAAGTACCGCGCCGCCGGTGTGCCGCTTTTGGTGATCGCGGGGAAGGAGTACGGCTCCGGGTCGTCGCGCGACTGGGCAGCCAAGGGCACTCAGCTGTTGGGCATCAAGGCCGTCATTGCCGAGTCGTTCGAGCGCATTCACCGCAGCAATCTCGTCAACATGGGCGTGCTTCCGCTCGAGTTCAAGACAGGCGCGAACGCCGCGACGATCGGCCTCACGGGTACCGAAGTGTTCAGCCTCGTCGGCGCAGCAGACGGGTTGAAGCCACGAGGCGAGGTGAAGGTGGTTGCGACGGCCACGGATGGATCGACGCGCGAATTCATGGCCACCGCGCGCATCGATACGCCGGAGGAGCTGGTGGCGTTCCGCCACGGCGGCATTCTGCCCTACGTCGTCCGTCAGCTCGTCAGCAGGAGTTAACCACGAAGGCACGTCGTGGTTGATTCGTCTTCAATCAAGTCAAAAGCGCGAGAGCTCGGCTTCGATCTGTGCGGGATCGCTCCCGCTGAAACGTTCCCGGAGCTCGCGTTCTTCCGGGAATGGCTCGACCGCGGCTACGCCGGCGAGATGGCGTACCTGGGTCGGTCGGCCGAACGACGCACCGACGTTCGCGCGGTCGTCCCCGGCGCCCGCAGCGTCATCGTCACAGCCACTCTTTACAACACCGTGCCCCCGTATGAGATGGACGAGAGTGCCCCGGGGACGGCGCTGATTTCACGATACGCGTGGGGCGACGATTATCACGACGTCCTGAAGCAGCGTCTCGAGGCGCTGCTCGACTGGATGCGCGCCGAATCGCCCGAGCGGTTCGACGCCCGTGCCTACGTCGATACCGGTCCCGTGCAGGAGCGCGTCTACGCGCAGTACGCGGGGCTGGGGTGGATCGGAAAGAACACCTGCCTGATCAATCCCGACCTCGGGTCGTGGCTGTTTCTCTCGGAAATCATCTGCACGCTGCCGCTCGAGCCGGACGGTCCCGGCGTCGATCAGTGCGGCGCGTGCACGAAGTGCCTCGAGGCCTGCCCGACCGAGGCGCTGGTTGCGCCCGGCGTGCTCGACGCGACGCGGTGCCTCTCCTATCTGACGATCGAGCTGAAAAACGAGATTCCGGCCCCCCTGCGGCCCGCGCTCGGCGCGCACGTGTACGGCTGCGACATCTGCCAGGACGTCTGTCCCTATAACCAGGCCGCGCCGCAGTCGGAGGCGCCTGAATGGCAGGCCCGGCCGGGTCTGGACCTTCCAGCGCTCGTCGATCTCTGGCGCCTTCCCGATGTCGAATTGCGAAAACTGATCAAAGGCAGCCCGATGACGCGGGCCAGGCTCACCGGTCTGCGGAGGAATGTCGCCGTCGCCATCGGCAACACAGGCGACGCTGCCGCCCGCGGCGTCCTGGACGAGCGCAGCCCCGATCGGCCGTCCGCGGAGGAACCGATCGTCCAGCAACACATCGCGTGGGCTAGAGATATTATCGGTGCCGATTGGAGGCGCAGCGCCGGTTGATCTCGTCGGGCACAGGATATGATCGGGACGTGACCGGCGGCGCCGCGCCCATCCTGCTCGTCTCGATGCCGCAGATGATGGATCCGAACTTCGCCCGGACCGTCGTGCTCCTCTGTGACTACACGGAGGAGGGCGCGTTCGGTCTGGTCGTGAACCGGCCGATGAACGAGCCCGCCTGGCAGATGGTGAAGACGGAGCCCCCCATCAGGGTGGATCCCGATCTGAAATTGTGGATGGGCGGCCCGGTGGACACGCAACGCACCTGGGTGCTCATGACCGAAGCGCAGGGCCCCGACGAAGAACAGCGCGAGATCTGTCCCGGGGTGCTCCTGTCGGTGTCGCACGAGCTTACCCTGCAGCTCCTGCAGACGCCTCCCTCGTCCAGGGCGCGCGTCCTCGTCGGCTACGCAGGCTGGGGACCGGGGCAGCTCGATAAGGAGCTCGCCGCCTCCGCGTGGCTCACGACGACCGTTGATCCGAAACTGATCTTCGGTGTGCCGCCAGAAGAGATGTGGGAAGCGGCGATTCGGCGGCTCGGTGCCGATCCATCCGCGTTCCAGACCAGTTCCGGCACATCCGGAGTGCACTGACGTGAGGGCAATCGCAATCGCACTGGTTGCGACGGCCGTAGCCGTGGCGGCGGGCTGCCGATCGCGGCAGGCAGAGCAGACCGAGGCTCGACAAGTAGATCCGATGGTGGAACAGCTTCACGCCATGACCGCGCGCTTCGCGCCGGTCGACCTCACGGCTGACATTTCGAAGCTGCCGCAGAACGAGCGGCAGGCGCTGGCCAAACTCGTCGATGCGGCGCGCGTCTTCGATGCGCTCTTTCTCCGCCAGGTGTGGGCGGGCAACGAACCCATGCTGCTGACTCTGCTCGGCGACTCCTCCGAGCTCGGTCGGGCGCGCCTTCACTACTTCCTGATCAACAAGGGGCCGTGGTCGCGACTGGATCACAACGAGCCCTTCGTGCCGGGCGCTCCGCCCAAACCGCCGCAGGGCAACTTCTATCCCGCCGGCGCGACCAAGGAAGAGGTCGAAGCGTGGATCAAGACACTGCCCGCGGCGGAGCGCACGCGGGCAACCGGGTTCTTCACCACGATCCGGCGGGGCCCGGACGGCCGGCTCGCGGCCGTGCCGTACACCCTGGAATATCAGGGCGAGATCGAACAGGTCTCCACGCTGCTGCGCGAAGCCGCGGCCCTGACGGCGCAGCCGACGCTGAAGGCCTACCTCGAGCGCCGTGCGGCCGATCTGATCAGCAACGATTACTACGCCAGCGATGTGTCCTGGATGGAGCTCGACGCGAGCATAGAGCCCACGATCGGCCCGTACGAGGTCTACGAGGACGAGTGGTTCAACTACAAGGCGGCATTCGAAGCGTTCATCACCATCCGAGACGACGAGGAGACGAACAAGCTCACGCGGTTTGGCGGGGAGCTCCAGGAAGTCGAGAACAACCTGCCGATCGACTCGAAGTACCGCAACCGCAAGCTGGGTGCGATGGCGCCCATCCGGGTCGTCAACACCGTGTTCTCGTCCGGCGACGCCAACCGCGGGGTGCAGACGGCGGCGTTCAACCTGCCCAACGACGAGCGTGTGATCGAAGAAAAGGGCAGCAAGCGGGTCATGCTGAAGAACAACCAGGAGGCCAAGTTCCGTATGGTGCTGCAGCCCATCTCGAAGGTGGCGCTGGCGGCGGCAGACCAGGGCAAGGTCGCCTTTGACGCGTTCTTCACGCACATCCTGATGCACGAGCTGATGCACGGTCTCGGCCCGCACAGCATCACGGTGGGCGGCCGCGCGACGAACGTGCGGCAGGAGCTGAAAGACACCTACAGCGCCATCGAGGAAGCCAAGGCCGACGTCTCGGGGTTGTTCGCGCTGCAGTACCTGGTGGACCACGGCAAGCTGGACAAGGCGTTCGACGGCACGATGTACATCACTTATCTCGCGTCGATGTTCCGCTCGATCCGGTTCGGCATCAACGAGGCGCACGGCCGCGGTGTCGCGATCCAGCTCAATTACTTCCTCGACCACGGCGGCGTGACCGTCGCCTCCGATGGCACGTTCGCCGTCAATCCGGCGCGCATCCGCCAGAACGTCGTCGACCTGACCCGCGACATCATGACGCTCCAGGCGCTTGGCGACTACCCGGCAGCGACACAGTTGATTTCCACGCTGGGCGTCGTGCGCCCGCAGGTCCAGACGGTTCTCGATCGCCTGAAGGACGTTCCCGTCGACATCGAGCCACGTTTCGTCACCGCGCAGCAGCTGCTCGCGCAGGAGAAGCCATGAGACGACGTCACATTCTTGGATACGGCGCGGTGCTGCTGGCGGTCGTCCTGTCGGTGCCCGCCGGCATCGGCGCGCAGGGCGCGACGTGGGAATGGCGGACCTATGGCGCCGATCTCGCCAGCACCCGCTACGCGCCGCTCGATCAGATCAATCAGGCCAACTTCAAGGACCTGGAGGTTGCCTGGCGATTCAAGACCGACGCGCTCGGGCCGCGGCCAGAGTACAACCTGCAGTCCACGCCGCTCATGGTCGGCGGCGTGCTGTATTCGACCGGCGGCACCCGTCGGGCCGTCGTTGCCCTCGATGCCGCTACCGGCGAATTGCTCTGGGTGCACAGCCTGAACGAAGGTCCGCGGGGCGCGGCAGCGCCGCGGCTGCTTTCGGGCCGGGGACTGTCGTACTGGAGTGACGGGCGCGACGCGCGCATCCTCTATGTCACCCCGGGATACCAGCTGGTGGCGCTCGACGCGAAGACCGGCGCACGCGTCGCCGGCTTCGGCAAGAACGGCATCGTCGATCTCAAGCAGGACTTCGATCAGGCGCCTGTCGATCTGACCAACGGCGCCGTCGGGCTGCACGCGGCGCCTGTGATCGCCAAGGACGTCGTCATCATCGGCGCGGCGTTCGAGACCGGCGCCAATCCCAAGAGCAGGACCAACATCAAGGGGTACGTCCGCGGGTTCGACGTCCGCACTGGCAAGCGGCTGTGGGTCTTCCACACGATTCCGCGCCCGGGCGAGGTGGGCGTCGATACCTGGGGCGGGGACTCCGCGTCCTACACCGGGAACACCGGCGTCTGGGCGCAGATGAGCGTCGACGAAGATCTCGGCCTCGTTTACCTGCCGGTTGAATTGCCGACGCACGATTACTACGGCGGCGATCGGCCCGGCAACAACCTGTTCAGCGAGAGCATCGTCGCGGTTGACTTGAAGACCGGTCGGCGACGCTGGCACTACCAGCTCGTGCATCACGGCATGTGGGACATGGACATTCCCTGCGCGCCGATTCTGGTGGACATCACGGTGAACGGCCGGCCAGTCAAGGCGCTCGCGCAGGCGACCAAGCAGGCCTATCTCTACGTGCTCAACCGCGAAACGGGCGAGCCGATCTGGCCGATCGAGGAACGTCCCGTGCCGAAGGGGGACACGCCAGGGGAATGGTACTCGCCGACGCAGCCGCACCCGACCAAGCCCGCCGCGTACGATGGCCAGGGCCTCACCAACGACGATTTGATCGACTTCACGCCGCAGCTGCGCGCTGACGCGATCAAGATCGTGGCGCCGTACAGGCTCGGGCCGCTCTTCACGCCGCCCTCGGTGAGCCGGCGCGAGGGGCCGATCGCCACGCTGACGATGGCGGCGCAGGCGGCGGCCACCAACTGGCCTGGCGCCTCGTACGACCCCGAGACGCACACGCTCTATGTCGCATCGCAAACCTCAATTGCCACGCTTGGCCTGGTCCCGCCGCCGCCGGGCACCTCGGACATGCCGTATCACCAGGGGACGGTGCTGTCGGGTGCGCGGACCAGCGGCGGCTCCGGCGCGGACGGAGGCGGGCCCGCGGTTGCGATGGCAGATGTGCTCTCGGCGAATCTGACGGTGCAGGGCTTGCCGCTGGTGAAGCCGCCGTACAGCCGCATCACGGCCATCAACATGGATACCGGCGACTTCCGCTGGCAGGTCCCGTTCGGCGCTACGCCGCCCAACATCTTGAACCACCCGGCGTTGAAGGGGCTGACGCTGCCGCCGCTCGGCCGCCCGGGCAACAACAACGGCACGCTCGTGACCAGGACGCTGCTGATCGCGGGCGAGAAGAACTTCGGGCCGACGCCCTCCGGACAGCGGGGGGCGATGCTGCGGGCGTTCAACAAGGCGACGGGACAGGAAGTCGGCGCAGTCTATATGCCGGCGCCGCAGACCGGGTCGCCGATGACCTACATGCTCAATGGGCGCCAGTACCTGATCGTGGCGATCAGCGGCGGCACTTACAGCGGCGAGCTGGTGGCCTTCAGGGCACCGCAGGCGGCGACGACCACAGCGCAGCTTCGATAGGGAGGAGTGTCTGTGCCGCGGCCGATTGCGATTGCGCTGGCCTTGATCCTCGCGGCGCCCGCGGGTCTGCGTGCACACGACATCCCCAACGACGTCATCGTCCAGGCCTTCCTGAAGCCAGACGGGCAGCGGCTGCAGCTGCTCGTCCGCGTGCCGTTAGAGGCCATGCGCGACGTCGATGTGCCTCTGCGCGACAAGGGATATCTCGATCTGGCGCGCGCCGATGACGCGCTTCGAACCGCCGCCATTGTCTGGATCGCGCGGGAAGCGGCGCTGTACGAGGAAGACACGCTCATCGGCGACCCGGAACTGATCGACGTCCGTGTGTCGCTTCCATCGGATACATCATTCAGGGAATACACGACG
>Ga0075421_100002130_pt1 | contig 23490 bp, 17 predicted proteins | sample SoiMetdeltSBSDD5_FD_75292 | JGI IMG/M metagenome (GOLD analysis project Ga0075421, IMG submission 75292) | Bulk soil microbial communities from a Populus tree surrounding site in Tennessee, USA - Soil MetaG P. deltoides SBSDD5 | ecosystem: Environmental > Terrestrial > Soil > Tree plantation...
CTGCCTACATCGACGCTCATTTGGCTTATCTGGTGGGCATGTTTAACGTTCTCTTGGCTCTCTTTCATCACTTGCATCCTGATGCCCCTGCTCATCAAATGACTATTGCTGAGTTTTCTCTCTGATTCATTAGCACCATTGGTTTATAGCATCGAAAATTGCCGTGCAATTCGTTCGCCATCTTTGATTTCAACGCGGATATGCCTACACTAAGCAAACGCGATCAGTTAGCAACAGAGCAATTCTAGATATGACCCTTGTTTGGATGGTGCTTGCATGGCTCGCTGGAATCGGAGTCTCAACGAATCTGCCCTTACCCTGGTGGGCATGGAGCGTGCTTACTGCGCTCCCCATTCCCGCACTGTTCATATGGAAGCAACGCACTGCTCGGCTGATCGTCGTTGCTGCGATTCTCTTCTCGCTTGGTGGATTGCGAAACAGTCTTGTACCGCCGCAAGGCTCGGAGTTAGCTACCTTCAATGGAGTCGGATTTGTCATTGTCGAAGGCATTATTGATGATGCTCCCATCATCCGTGACGCCCAGATTAACTTGCGTGTGCGCGCCCAGAAAATTCAGGTTCGGGATGAAGACGAACAGCCTGTAGCAGGAGTGATGTTGGTTCAGACTCCTAACGTTGGAACATTTCGCTACGGCGATCCGGTGCGCGTGCAAGGCCAGATCGTCACCCCGCCAGAGTCAGGCGACTTTTCTTACCGCGACTATCTGGCGCAGGATGGCATCTACAGTTTGATGCAATATGCACAGGTAGAAGTCATTGGCCCTCGGCAGGGCAGCCCGATCCGTGCTACGATGCTCGATTTTCGCTCTTACGCTTATTCGGTGATTCAGCGTTTGCTGCCCGATCCGCAGTCATCGTTACTTGCTGGGATTCTACTTGGTATAGGCTCTGGAATTAGCCCCGATGTGTTGAGCGCATTTAACACCGTCGGCGCGACCCATATTATCGTCATTTCAGGATCAAACCTTGCCATTCTCGCAGGGCTGCTCCTGAGTGTTACAGGGCGCTTCCTGAACAAGAACTTCTCAGCAGCAGCCACGATTGCAGGGATAATCCTCTACGCGATCTTCGTCGGCGGTGATCCGGCTGTGATGCGCGCCGCTGTCATGATCACGCTAGGTCTGATTGCCGCGCGGTTGGGCCGTGAGACATACGGGCTTGCCTCACTTTCATTCGCGGCTCTGCTTCTGACTGCCATCGATCCGGGTGCGCTTTCCGATATTAGTTTCCAGCTTAGTTTCATGGCAACGCTCGGACTCATTATCTACACAGAACCGCTCCAAACTCTCTTTGATAGTGCTCTGAGTAGAGTATTCTCCGCCGACACCGCAAAGAAGATCACAGGGGCGGCAGCCGATAGCTTCATCGTGACGATAGCAGCCCAGATCACTACCGACCCCTTAATCGCGTATCACTTCGGGCGATTCTCTCTCGTCTCACTCCCCGTCAATCTGCTGATTGTGCCTGTTCAAAGTTACATTATGGTGCTCGGCGGGTTGGGCGTCCTCGCCGCGATGTTGTTCTGGCCCCTTGGTCAGGTGCTTGCCTGGGGAAGCTGGCTCTTTCTCAGCTTCACGCTGATCGCAGTCCGCTTCTTTGCAAACCTCCCCTTCGCCTCAGCCGATGCAGGTACGATCTCTTTTCTCGAATTAGCCGCCCTCTATGGATTGATCTTCGGAGTCACGTGGATTCTCATGAAACCGGAACCGGAACGGACAACATGGTTCGATTCAGTCAAGCGCGCTTTTAGCCTCAAGGCTCTCGGCGGGGCGGGCTTGTTGAGTGTAGCACTGCTGTTCACCGTCGCCTTTTCTCTACCGGATAGCCGTCTTCATGTGACCTTCATCGACGTAGGGAATGGCACAGCCACCCTGATCGAAACGCCGAGCGGTAGGCATATCCTGATCGACGCTGGCGGAGGTGGACGGCGGCTCTCCACCGGGCTTGGTGATGAGATGCCGTTTTGGGATCGGCGGATAGACTTGGCTGTAATTACCCAACCGACACTCGCTCACGCGGGCGCGTTGAGCACAGCCCTAGAGCGCTATCACGTCGATGCAGTAGTGACCAATGGACGGCACGGTAGCAGTGATCTTTCGACCGCTCTGTGGGAGTCTTTGCAACAGCAGGGTGCACAGGAGATCGCCGCCGTGCCGGGGATGACAATTCAGATTGGCGACGGTGCGGCTTTGACTGTCCTCCAATCCGATCTGAATGGCGATGCAGACCCAACTACTCCTGGCGATCCCGTTGTCCTAATACTTACTTATGGTGATCTGCGGGTCTTGCTCTGCTCCGATCTCTCATCAGAGGCAGAACAGGCTCTGCTCGCAAGCGGAGAAAACCTCGATGCAACTGTCCTTGTAGTGCCGCGTGGAGGCCATAGAGCAAATACCAACGACGATTTCCTTTCGGCGATTACTCCACAGATTAGCATCATCGCCCCGACTTCGAACGATCTCCCCCATGCGGAAACTCTTGCTCGCTTGGATGCAGTCGGCAGCGCCATCTATCGTGTCGATGAAATGGGAACGATCCACCTTACGAGTGATGGCAAACACATGTGGATTACAACCGAAAAGCATTAACATGATGTAGGGCGCACAGCCGTGCGCCCTAAACCTTACATTACTTCCGTATCTTGTCCAATACCGCCTGAATTGCTGCTTCCAGCACCGGATCGGCCTTCCCTAAAACCTGATCCGCCGTCACTGGAACAGTGACATCGAGCGGCACGCCCGTCCCTTCGATAAGCACTTTACCATCAGGAGTCTCAGGTCGCCCGGTCGGAAATTGGATCGATACTCCACCCGGCAGATCAAACTGACCATCCCCAACAGAGCCAGCCGCTCCTGCGGTCGGATAGTTGCCCACAACTATCGCTCGATCACCAAGATTCAGGAAGTAGGAAAAGTACTCGCACGCACTCACACAGTCCGGGCTGACCAATACTGCAATTGGCCCTTCATAGTACGTCGGCGCAGGCCGAATCTTCGAGGGATCGTCCTCATACTCGAACTTGCCCGTCCGCTCGTTATAAGCCGAACTCTTGTAAACTGTGATCTCCTCATCAAAGAAGAAGCCTGCAAAGTCAGATGCGATGCTCCCGAAACCGCCCCCATTGTTGCGTAGATCGATGATGAGGCCAGGTACGCTGTTATCGACCATCTGCTTGATGTATCGTTCCCATAAGCGTGTAGTCATATTCGCGTCATCCGCGAATGAGCGGATGCGGATGTACCCCAACCCAGAATCGATTATCTTACCTTCAACTGGTAGGTTGACAGTCTCGGCAGGCGGGTAAAGCGCATCAAACAGCGAATCGAGTTCTTGCTCGGAAGTCATCGTGATCTGCTTAGCCTGCTGGCCTGGATTCTGTACCGTTGCTGATACTCGCGTTCCAATTGGCCCATGTGTCAAAAACAGCACTTGCCCCTGACGGCGTGCCCAATCTGTCGAATAAGAGCTAAACACGTAAGGGTTCACTGCATCGATAGCTTCTGCGACGGGCTTGCCGTTCCATTCGGTAATTTTCGCCCCCTGCTGTATTCCGGCCTTATCGCCAGCAGTATTAGGATATACCTTCGTCACTACAACTGTTCCATCCGATAGCTCAGCAAGGATGATCCCAAAGCCACCTGCTTCCTCATCGAACACCACTTGGTTGTTGATTGCGCTGAAGCCGATGTGATTATCTGGGATTGAAAAAGCAAACTCCCGGATCAGGCGGTAGAAGTCCTCATCGTTCTTCACACTTGCGGCGCGCGGCCCAAATTCCGCGTTCAGTGCTTCCCAATCAATGTGCTTCTCTGCTGTGAAGGGGTAGGCTTTGGACATGAAATCAAATAGCGCTTTGTAAGCCTCTTCATAATCCTTATCCGAGTAATCATGAACTGCCCCTGGCCCTTCTACGAGTGCTAGCTGGGGTTGAGATTCCTTGTACACTCGGAACGGCTCACTGTCGATATTGACGAGGTTATAGCCCGCCGGGATCGACCCTACAGGATCATCCTCTGTAAAAAGCTTTTTGTCATCGCCGTACCCGGTAGGGAACTGCTGATTATCATCTGGACTCCAGACAATTAGTGTGCCGCCCATAAATTCATAATGATTTGTCTGATCAACCACCACTGAGCAGTACGACCCGGACCATCCCACCCCATCCCGGCGCTCCAAAAACGTATCGCCCCAAATGTTTGTCCAATACGCAACTTGGAATACCTGCACGCCCTTATCAGTTTCACCGTCGTTATCTACATCTACGAACGTCGCCTGCGGAATTTCAGGCAGCGCGAGTGAATAGCTCAATGTTTGGTCGTCGATGAACTTGACCGATCCAATCACCTGGCTTTGCAGAGGAAATTCAAATTCGCGATCACGATGCACAAAGCCTGCTTCATCTTCCAGCATCACGAACGGTTCTTGTGAGTAATCGAGGAAGAATGGCGAGGTAAATTTGATAGTTCCTGTGACGACTACCGGCTCATTGGGGTTCGCTTCACCAGGCTTCACCGGAATTGCCGAGAGCGGTGTCGAAGTTGGCAGGGAAGTTGGTGTTGTAGCCACCGGAGTCTGCGCGAACAACGAAACATTACTGCATGTACAGGCTAGCGCCACCAGCGCCGATATAGCGATCACGATGATCGCATGATGTTTTCGCATTCCATTCTCCTCCAAAGAATGTGTAGGAAATTCCCGTTACAGTTCCTCTAGTATACAAGAAACATCGCCAGCTTTAATTACCCTAACCCATGTGCTACCGCTACAATAATCAAGTGCAGTCTGAACTAAACATTAGGAGCGAGGAACTTTCGATGACACGCGACGAGATCATCCGTCTGACAGAGTTATCGTCCTGCGCGGGTTGAGCTTCTAAGCTAGACCCGGCGGTCTTGGCGCAGGTTCTGCGCCCTCTGCAAAATCTATTTGATCCAGCCGATGCCCCCAATCTGATTGTTGGGCTTGGGGTTCCAGACGATGCTGCTGCGTACCGGCTGGATGATGACCGCGCCTTGATCTTCACCACTGATTTCTTCACCCCTATCGTGGATGATCCCTATACCTATGGTGCTATCGCTGCGGCGAATGCACTCAGCGATGTCTATGCGATGGGTGGTACGCCGCTTCTGGCTCTGAATCTCGTTGCCTTCCCTGCCGATCTTCCACCTCGTATTTTGTCGGAAGTCCTGCGCGGCGGCGCGGAAAAAGTCCGCGAGGCAAATGCGGTGTTGGCAGGCGGTCATACGATTCAGGATAAGGAGCCGAAGTACGGATTAGCCGTAATCGGATTGGGCCACCCTGATCGCCTCATGACGAAAGCAGGAGCGAAACCCGGCGATGTCCTCATCCTGACCAAGCCGCTCGGCACAGGCACGATCACCACTGCCACCAAGCGGGGACTTGTAGAAAAATCTCACCTTGATGAAGCCGCTCGTTGGATGTCCACCCTGAACCGTGCAGGTGCGGAAGCCGGGGTCGCCAGTGGCGCACATGCCATCACCGATATTACAGGGTTCGGCTTCATCGGTCATGCCAGCGAGGTAGCAATTGCTAGCGATGTAACATTGCGTATCTCCTTCGACAAGGTTCCTTTTATGGAAGGTGCGCACCAGTACGCCGAACAGTGGATATTCCCCGGTGGCTCGTCAAACAACAAGCAAGCATTTGAAGAACTTGTTGAGTTTGATCCGGTACTTCGTGATGAAGAACGCATGTTGTTATTCGATGCGCAGACGAGCGGTGGCCTGCTGATCAGCTTGCCGGAAAGTCAAGTTGGGAATTTTAGCCGGGAAATGGATCAGCGTGGCGCTGCATGGTGGCAGATCGGGCAAGTAGAGACAGCACAGGAGTTGCGTATTATTCTGGGGCGCTAAGAGTGCCTGTAGCAAACGCTCGTACAGCAGTAGCTTCTCCACTATCTACATCCCAAATCAATGCAGCCGGAGCACCATAGTCCGATGGCACATTGAAGGCGTAGATCGGATTGCCCTCGGTTCGCTCGACGGTGTATTGCCGTTCAACGTGAACGTGCCCGCTAAAGATTGCCCGCACTTTATCATACTTCATTACCGTTTTTCCGAGCGGAAGATTTGCATAATACGCATTGGCGATAGCTTCCTGGGGCAAGTCGTAAGTTCGCAGCGCCCGCCTGAATAGCGGCACGTGCGTCACGGCAACAATTGTCTCTATCTCCGGGCTTTGTTGGAGTGCATCCAGCCGCTTCTCGAACTCCCCACCGACTCTCGCCGCAAATTCACGATCCGTCCAGGGCCAGTCGATGAAGCGGCCATCGTTCGAGATCGATGCCTTGAGTTCCTCGTAGGAGTCTTCATCTAGATCAATCTCTGGATGGCGGCCACTGTAATCATACCATCCTATCGTACCGCAGACGCCCACTGGCCCCATAATCAGATTGTTATATTCCAGCCACTGATAGCCTAACTGGGACGCCACTTGTGGCAGCAGCGATTCCCACAACTGCTGGCTCGATGTCTGACCTGTGCGATTCCATAAATCATGATTTCCGCCGATCACTGCCCGGTTTTCCGAAACACTGGCGAAGGTTTCTAAGCCCTGCTCAAAGAGTGAGAGCGGTTCTCCAACGTCCCCTGCCAGTATCATCAGATCAGGTTGCATAGCACGCAGCATGGAGGCCAGCCGTGCAATGCGCTCTCGCCAAGGAGGATGAAAATGAATGTCGGACGTGACGGCAATACGCATCTGACGCTTTTCGTGTTGTCTTTCTAGGATTTTTCAAGCCCATGTGCTGCTAAGAGAACTTCATCTTGCAGAATGTCCTGTGTCGATGCATCTGCCACGATTCTGCCTTCATCCAGAATAACTGTCCGGGGGAACAATTCCTCGACCAGTTTCATATCATGTGTAGCGACCAGCATTGTCCGTTCCATACTTGCCAGCAGACGTATCAAGCTGCGCCGTGCGCGCGGATCGAGGCCAGCCGTCGGCTCGTCCAGCACCAGGATTTGCGGCTCCATACTTAAAACAGTCGCAATGGCGATCCGTTTCTTTTCACCGATGCTCAGGTGATGCGAGATTCGATCCGCATAGCCAGCCATCCCTACTGCTTCGAGTGCTGCCATCGTCCTCTGGCGAACTTCCGCTTCGGGCAGATTCATATGGAGCGGGCCAAAAGCCACGTCGTCAAACACCTTCGGGCTAAACAATTGATCGTCAGGATTCTGAAACACCAGCCCGACCCACGCCCGGATTTGCCCTAGATTCTGATCAGTAACAGGCAATCCTCCGATTCTGATTGCCGCTCCCGGTGTCCGCAGCAGACCATTCAAATGCAGCATCAGAGTCGATTTCCCAGCCCCATTCGGCCCGACCAATGCTGCCTTCTCGTTACTCCCTATCTTCAGAGTAACATCATTTAGTGCTTTATGTCCATCGGGGTAACTAAAAGTGAGTCCTTCAATTTCGACAGGTTCGTACACAGGAATAGTTTTCCCTATGCGACTAGGCTCAAAATTAACAAAATCATGCCCAATCCTATCGTGATCACCATAAGCAAAACATCCTGCCGCTTGATCGGTGGCGGCGAGAGTTGCCGCATCTCCCCTTGATAACCTCGTGCAACCATTGCCTGATAGATGCGCTCGCTCCGCTCGAAACTGCGCAGCAGTAGATTGCCGATCATCCCGCCCGTCGTCCGCGCCCGGAATAGGATTGAGCCGCCCATACTTGGATTCCCTTCAAGCACCGCACTGCGCGAATCTCGTGCGCGCGTCAGCCGTACACCCTCTTCCGCCAGCAGAAAAACATATCGATACATAAATGAGATAATTGCCACCAGCACATGCGGCGTATGGAGTGCGCTCAATGCCCACAGCATGTCGGTGAGGTGTGTAGTCAAAATCAAAATGACCGCTACCTGAACCGAGATCATGCTCTTGATCATGATGCTAGCGAATCGGATCAATCCTGTGCTGGTGATTGTCCACCCTGTGATTGGCAAGACTGTCAGTGTCGGGCCGGGCACAGTAAAGATGAGACTGATCGCTGCCACTGCAAATGGTAGGGCAATTAACGAGCGGCGCACCACCAGCGCTGGATCAAGCCGAGCCAGCAGCACTCCACCCATCACCAGCATGAAGAAACCGAGATAAATGCGAAACTCACCTGTTGGGGTCAAGCCGATGAAGATAATCAGCGCTACCGCAGTAATTAACTTTAGCCGGGAGTCCATCGCATGGATGCGGCTGGCTCCCGGCTGGTAAGCATCGACAAGGTTAAAATGCATGCTTCTTGTGAATTATCGAAGGATCAAGGCCCAACTTGCTCATGCCGATCTGCCCCGCGCTTGCTGAATCGCGCGAGAAGCAGAGCAGCACTGAACACTACCACCACGCCGATCATCCCCGCCAGAATCGTACTTAAGTTTCCATTGCTCAGACGGGGGATCGCATAATCGGTCAATAGATGGAACGGTGCAGTTTGTGCCGCCCCCGGATTCAAAGTCTGTGTAACCCGCTCTAATCCATCGGCATAGGGTGATGCGAAGGGGGCAAGTAGAGTCAGGGTGAGTGCAATCACCATTCCCCCCGAGATCAAACCCGCGCTGCGCTGACCGGGAGCCATTTCTCCCGTCAAAATGTCCGGACGCACCGCTCCGATAAATCCCAGCGCGAACGCCGTCAGCAGTCCTTCTCCAACACCGATCAGTGCATGCACTCCAAGCATCGCAGGTAGCGCAATCCTAAGTGATGAAGTGCCGGAGAGCGCTAGTTCTACAGCCACAAACGCTGATGTAATCACCACTGATAGCCAGCCCGCAACGAATGACGAGGGGAACATCCCGGTCTTGTCCTTAAATATCAGGGATAGCCCTTTATAGGCGAAATAGCCTACAAAGGATGTGATCACCCCCATATTGATGATATTCAGCGACATCACTACCAGCCCGCCATCCTGAAACAGTAGCGCCTGTACTGCCACCACCGATGTTAGCACTAGCACCGCCGCCCAAGGGCCGAGGATGATCGCCGCCAGTGCGCCGCCTAATAAATGCCCCGATGTGCCACCGGGAATGGTGAAGTTCAACATTTGCCCGGCGAAGATCGCCGCAGCCAGCACACCCATGAGCGGAATCTGTCGATCCCCCAGTTGGTCGCGGGTGTTGCGTAGCGCCAGTGCAATGATTCCTACAAGCACCAGCCAGCCGAGTAGAGAGAGTGCTACTGAAAAGAATCCATCCGGTGCGTGCATCAGAGGGGGTGCGGAAGGAGCGGCATTAATCATGGATACAATCCTTGATACTTCCGATACAAAGTAGGTACAACAGCCAACACTTTATGCTCAAAATATCTTATTGCAACTACTTGCAATTGCAAGTGCTGATTGTAATCCACTGAGCCGTAATGTTTCAAGTTTGAACCCCGCCATGCTATAGTTATTCATAGTGCTGATTAAGCATATTTTAGAAATTGCTTGTGATGCTTGCAGCGCTGATTGTCACTAAATCGGTAAGGAATCCGCCAAATGGATGATCAACCCCTCGATGACTTTTACGACGATAGCAGTGATCCTCAGGATGAACAGCAAAATGAGCAAAGACCGCACCCGCCCAGCCGCCTTGATCGGCTGATGGGCGCGAAGGATCGTTCTGAGAAGGAAGCTCAACAGTGGGATGAAATTGAACAGCGAGGGACTCCACTCCCTAGCGCTGATCAGGATTACGGTGTGACGCAGCCGATTATGACGGAACCGCCCCGCAAGGAAGGCGATACCCCTACAGGGCGTGAAACACCACCCGAAGGCACACCCCGCGTTTCGGGTACACAAGGGTATCAGGGGGTGCGCTCCACTCCTTCCCAGCACCCGACAGATGCGCAGGATCAGTTCGCCGAACCGCCCTTTCCAAACGAAATGGATCAAGGCCCCGGCGGCATGTCGCAGGGTGGGCAACCTCATCGTAAGTATCAGCCACCACCCCGACAGGTGGGTGATGTGCGGGTCGATTCAAGTGGGATGCCTCTTCCTCCCAAGCGCAAACAACCGCCGCCACCAAATTCAGAAGAAACCATACCAGGCGCAAGCTCTTACAGTGACGAATTGTACACGCCCCCTGAGCCGACCCTGCCTAGTGGATACGAGCGTCCCGAATTCGAAGATACCCGCCCCGCTCCACAGCCGCTTCCGCCGCCAGAACCTCAGCGTGCGTATATCCCGCAATCGCCCCCACCAACCCGTACTAGTCGAGTCCGGCTTCCCGGCTACTCACCGCAGCCACCCGCTCCGGTATATCAACCGCCTGCTCCATCCCGCCGATCCCGCAGACGCGGAGGAGCAGGTGTCCCTCGTTTCTCGTGGGGATGTCTGGCCCGCACAATCTTGTTGAGCTTGATCGGTGGGCTGGTTGTGATTATGCTGACAGGTGGCGGTGCAGCGATTTACTATGCTCGCGTCACCGCACCCTCATTTCAGGGGATCAACACGATTTCCGATCTCCAGTCACGCGCGCTTCAGTTCGAAACCACCCGCATCCGCGATCATGATGGGAATGTCCTCTACGAGATCAACGATCCCAACGGCGGTTTCCGCGATTATAAAACCCTCGATGAGATGTCCCCTTGGATCATTGTCGCTACAGTTGCTACCGAGGAGCGTGCTTTCTTCACCAACCCTGGCTTCAGTATTCCGGGGATTATTCGTGCGGTCGTCCAGAACTATCGCGAAGGTCAGGTAGTCTCCGGCGCGAGCACGATCACCCAGCAGCTAACCCGCGCTCTGCTTCTCCCTGAGGAACAGCGCTACGAGCGCAGCTACAGCCGCAAGATCAAGGAAATCTTCCTTGCCTCCGAGTTGGGACGCCGTTTTAGCAAGAAAGATATTCTTGAGTTGTACCTGAATCAGGCATACTATGGGAACTTTTCCTACGGCATCGAGGCTGCCTCACAAACATACTTCCACAAGAGCGCCAAAGACCTGACACTCGCCGAAGCCTCCTTCCTCGCTGGCATTCCGCAAGCCCCTGCTGTCTGGGATCCGGTGCAGGATAAACCAGCGGCAGTGCATCGCCAGGAACAGGTGCTGACGTTGATGTTTGAAGGTGGCTGTTTAGATACTGGCGATACGGGCTTGCAGCTTCCATGCATGACACAGGATGAGTTCAACAAGGCACAGCCTGAGATCGCGCAGATAGCCGATCCAAACTTTCAGTTTCAGGCTCCAAATTTTCAAGCTAAATATCCGCATTGGGTGGTCTACATTCAGCAGCAGCTTGAAGCTGATGAGCGCATCGGGCGTGCTATCTATACTTCTGGTTTCGATGTCTACACAACTCTTGACCCGCGCATGCAGGACCTTGCGCAGCAACAGGTTGATCTAGTGCTGGCGGGGCTGGTAGATCGCAATGTGCACAATGCGTCGGTCGTTGTGCTGAATTCCCATACTGGGGCGGTGCTGGCAATGGTCGGCAGCCGCGATTTCTACGATGAAACAATTGATGGGCAAGTCAACGTTGCATTGACGCTTCAGCAGCCGGGGTCATCGATCAAGCCCTTCACCTACCTGACCGCCTTCAGGCATGGTTGGAATCCGGCGACAGTCATTTGGGATGTGCCGATCTCTTATGAGATTCCGGGTTTTGGGGTCTACGAGCCTGTAGACTATGATGGTCGTTATCGTGGCCCGGTTAGTGTGAGAACTGCGTTATCCAACTCCCTGAACATTCCAGCCGTACAAACCCTCGATTATGTAACTGTGCCGGAGCTTCTCAAGACCCTCAACGATGTTGGTATCACGACTCTCGGCGATTCAAGCAATCCGAAGCAGTTCGGCCTTTCACTGACTCTAGGTGCGGGTGAGGTTAGGTTGATCGAATGGGTCAACGCCTTCAACACGATCAATAATCTAGGGCAATATCGCCCCATCTATTCCATCGAGCGTATTGAGCGCAACGGCCAGGTCATCGAAGGTTATCCCTATCAAGTGCCGGAACCGCAACAGGTCGTCGAGCCGGAATACGCCTACCTGATCCGCGATATTCTTTCCGATAAAGAAGCCCGCGTTCCCTCCTTTGGCCGTGATACTCCTCTCAGCCCACCTTATCCGGCAGGTGCAAAGACGGGTACAACCAACGATTTCCGTGATAACTGGACGATGGGCTTTACATCAGAGATCGTCGTTGGGGTGTGGGTCGGCAATACCGATAACTCGCCGATGATCAACGTCTCTGGCGTCACTGGCGCAGGCCCGATCTGGCGCGGCATCATGGATGGGTCACAGCAGTGGTATCCTGCGCAGGCATTTATCCAGCCGCCGGGTGGCCTGATTCAGCAGCAAACGGTTTGCCGCGACGACGGCGCGCTGCCATCTCCCTACTGCCAGGAGCATTCCGAAACTTATACTGAGATATTCTCTGCCAAGAACCCGCCGCCACCCGCCGATCAAGGGTTGTATCGGCAGTTGCGTGTCAACACCTTCACGGGACTAATCGCCAACGACTTCTGTCCGAACGATGCAGAAGATAAGCTCTTTCTTTACCTACCAAATCCGAGCAAGCTGATCGATGTATCGAGCTTTGAGCGCAACTGGCTGCAAACCTCCGCAGAAGGTCAAGCATGGGCAGCGCAGCGCGGCATTCCCGCCGATCAGCTTCAGGCCGTGCCTCCGACTGAGCAATGTGGCCCCGATACTCCAATTCCGCAGATCGTTATCAGTGATCCCGCCGAGAATTCTACGCAGCACGGCAAAATCACGATCATGGGAACCGCCGATGCGCCGAACTTCTCCCACTACTATATTGATTTCGGCCTCGGCCCCGATCCGCAGGGATGGGGTGTGGTGCAGGGTGCGACTTCAACCCCTGTCCATGATGGTGTGCTCGGCGAGATTGACTTGAGACCCTTCGAAGATGGCCCGATGACGATCCGTGTAACGGTTGTGGATGCTCAGGGCCATCACGCCGAGAAGAAAGTCACCTTCAACGTTCAGAATCCGACTGAGACTCCGAAGCCCACTGACCAGCCGACCAATACACCAGCACCAACGATCACACCGTTGCCAACTTCTACTTCGCCAGCCGTATCTACTCCTTAGCACCATATATGAAGGGGCCGGGTATCCCGGCCCCTTCCTTCTACTGACTTCTCAAATATTCCCGAATATCGCTGGCAATCTCATCGGCGGTCGCATCGTCTGAGATCAACAGCCGCATCCCCGATTGATCGACCACGAAAATATGCGATGAATGTGTCACAGGATAATCATTCGCCCCTGGTGCTGAGTCCTGACCCTTCTCCGCATATACTCCGAAGTCGCTCATCACCGTCGCCAGTCGATCCGGGTTATCTTCCCGCAGTCCGATAAACGTCGGATCGAAGTTAGTTACGTAGTGGTGCATGATCTCCTGCGTATCGCGCTTAGGGTCAACCGTGATCATCCCCACCTGAACCTTCTCCCCATCGCTTCCGAGCTTCTGCATTGCCTCTCGCAGATGGTACATAGTTGTTGGGCATACATCGGGGCAGTGAGTGTAGCCAAAATACAGAATCAATGGCTTGCTCTGTTCGCTAAGCCGGAACTCCGATCCTGTATCCGTCTCCATCGTAAAATCGTTAAGGGCCTTTGCTGGCTCTAGCAGTGTCCCATAATATCGATAAGGCTGGCAGCCAACTAGCAGGCAAAGCGCCAATACTAATCCGGCACGACATATTCCAATTCGCATTCTGATCCTCACGCCTAATCTAAACACCCGCCGATTATACTCTCACTTGCGTTATACTCTGAGCGCGTTCTCCTACCACATAAGGGTAATCCAATGGCCCATAGCGAAGGACAGATTACTACTGCCGATGGTCTCTCGCTCTACTCGGAAACGTGGCTTCCTAAAGTCCCGCTCAAAGCAATGCTCGCCTTCTTTCATGGCGGTGGAGATCATCTTGGGCGCTTTAAGCATTTCGCGGAGTCCCTCAATGCGGCAGGCTATGGCATCCATCTAGCCGATTTGCGAGGTCACGGAAAGAGTCCCGGCAAGCGCGGTCACATCATGGATTGGGAGGAATTTCGCCACGACGCGCGTGCGATCATGGAAGGAGCGCGCAGTGCCGCCCCTGATGCCAAACACTTGTTTGGTGGTCATTCACTCGGCGGGTTGCTCGCGCTGAGTATTGCCGAAGATAACCCACCCGGTTATCTCGGCGTGATCGTCAGTGCGCCATTCCTCGGTATGAAATGGGAGCCGCCAGCGTGGAAGCTCTCTGTCGCAAAGATATTGTCCAGCATCGCTCCCGGTTTACAGCTTAGTACCGATCTTCCAGTGGAAGGTATCTCCCGCGATGCGGCGATTGTCGAAGCCTACAAAAATGATCCACTGGTGCATGGAGTTTTCAGCACAAGAGGATCGGTGGAAGTCCTCAATACCCAGCAGCTTGTCATGAACGAAGCCAATCAAATTAAGTTGCCTCTGCTGATTCTACATGGCACAGACGACCCAATTGCTAGTTACACCAAGAGCGAAACATTCTATCAGCAGGCAGGTTCACCTGATAAGAAGCACATCGCCTATGAAGGTTTCTATCACGAAGTCCTGAACGAACTCGAAAAAGACCGCGTGATCAGCGATATCGTCCACTGGATGGATAACCACCTGTGATTCTCTTTTCAGTTAGCCTCGCCGTTGGCTGTAATTTTTAGCTAGCAGCCAGGGGCCAACTGCCAGCAGCCATTTCGCTGTTGCAGTTAGCTAACCGACTGACTAGCTTCCTCTCGGAGAGAACCAATGCCTTCTCTTGATACCGAGCGCACCGTCGCCCGTGAAGCCGCCCGCCGTGCTGGGGAATTATGCCTCGCCGTGCGCGCAGAGATGCTCGATACGCCAGACAAAATGGAAAAAGCAGGCAAAGAGCCTGTCACCATAGCCGATTACGGCGCGCAGGCTGTCATTCTTCGGTCGATTCGAGAGTACTTTCCGCACGATGCGGCCCTCGCTGAAGAATGGGCTGATGAGTTCATTAACTTGTCTACTGATGTTCAGCGCGATTCGGTGCTGCGGCATGTGAGCAAAATTGCTGGGCAAACGGTATCGCTCGATGATGCGCGCGGTTGGCTGGATTTCGGGCGTGGAGGACCAGGCAGCCGGGTATGGGTAGTTGATCCGATTGATGGTACAAAAGGATTCTTGCGAGGAGATCAGTTCGCCGTTGCGGTTGCACTTCTCGTTGATGGTCAGCCCGTTGTTGGAGCCTTAGCTTGTCCTCTCCTTCCCTTTGATCCCTCTCATCCCAATGGATCACGAGGCGTAGTTGCGACGGCGATACGCGGGGGCGGCGCAGAGATCGAGCCGTTGACTGGGGGATCGTCCCGCCGAATGTGCGTTTCCACCGCGAAGAGCAGTACGGCCCGCGCCGTTGAAAGCATTGAGCATAGCGACCACAGCTTTAGCGCCGATGTCTATCGCAATGCTGCCCTCGGCGGGGATTTAGTTCGTATGGATAGTCAAGCCAAATATCTTGCAGTCGCAGATGGTCGTGCCGAAGTGTATCTCCGTCAGTCACGTAGTGCGGATTATCACGAAAAAGTCTGGGATCATGCCGCCGGGGTTCTAATCGTTCAAGAAGCACGTGGTCGTGTCACCGATCTCGACGGCAAACCCCTGGAATTCACGCACGGCCCAACTCTCGCCGCCAATCAGGGCATCCTCGCCACCAACGGCATACTGCACGAAGAACTCTTGGAAGCCATAGCCGTATCCGCACAGTAAAAAGCGAGAGTCAGCTTGAATATTGAGTGAACAAAAATTGATGTTTCTCGCCCCGATTATCCCTCTCCTGAACTTTTTGGGGAGGGAGAGGGGTCGGTCGAAGACCGGGGGTGAGGCTATCATTCTATAGTCTCGCCCCTTCAATTTCCGGCAGAGCGACATCCTCCACCACATGCTGATGCCCCGCCATTGCCCCCTCATGAGCGCGTAAAATCAGTCGGCTGCGCCACCACAGCCACCCGGTCTGCAAAATCGTGCTCACAGAGAGTGCCGTCAGGGCGACGAATAACCCGATCCGCTCTTGCCGCAGCACCCCAAACCACTGCAATGCTGTCACACTGACTAGATAGATCACCACCGCCTCGGTGATGGTGCGAGTGTGCCGGTTATGCAGAATGGCTCCTTGATACCAGCTTTGAAATGCTGTTAGTGCAGGCAGAGGCAGGACAAACCACAATCCCTTACGCCCTAGATCGGCAAGCGTGGGTGAGAGTCCAGAGACTTGTTGAAGCCACACATGGGCAAGAGGGGTAGTGATCAAGATGAGCAGAATTGCAGTCACCCCGGCTGCGATGATCCATGTGAAACGCCTTAAAGGTCGAAATGCTCCTTGTTCGTCGAGCAGCGCAACGACCACCTCGTTATAAGCAATGCCGAAGCTTCGAAGCATAAACGTCAATCCTGTCAACACAGGCCATACCGCCAGTGAATTGAGCGCTTCCGGCATCCGGCTCATCGCCGCGCTCCCGATAGGCCCTGCCAGCAGCGTAAGCAGTTGAGTCATCACTAACGGGAAGTAGAAAGCTGTAAACGCCTTGAGCGTCAGCGCTGGCTCAACAGGCGGTGCGGTGCGAAGTTGCCTATGCAGCACCGGGCGGACGACAATCCCGGCATATACCGCCTCGCTGATCACGCCTGCCGCAACCGCACTCGTCGCCACGACAATGCCTGGAATTGTGCCGACAAAATACCCAATCGCCAGCACAGTGAAATCGGCGGTCAGCCGTATTATCGTGCCGATTCCTACCGTGCGGGAGCGGTCGAACCGGATCAGGATTCCCTGATTGAACCGTCGGTAAGCGATAGCCCACGTCCAGGGAGTCATGATCATCAACCCGATCCGCGCAGGTTCGATGATCTCATGTGGCGCACCGATGACCTTGCCAACCACAAAATAATATAGTGGGGTAAATGCCACTAAGATATGTAGCAGAGTCAGGATCAGCCCGCTCCGCATCATGAAGCGCCGAATCTTGATATACGAGTCCCAATCCCGGCTCAATGCCACTGACGCCGCCAGCAGCATAATAATGGGCGATTCGATGATCAGCGAGATCGGGAAGACCACCCCGCCGTATGCCGCGAGATTAATTTCTGGGTTTGCTAGCCGTGCCACCACCGCGCTCAACGCAGGCAGTTCGATGCCCATCAGCAGCCAGCTTGCCGCAAGCGGCCACCACGTACGGATAATCCGCCTCATTGGGAATTCGGTAGGTTGAAATGTGCTCAATTGAGTCATACGAACTTTGTGATCTAGTGGAATCAACAGCACCTAGTCTAGCGCACCGGGAAGTGCGCCGCACTGTGAATTCGGACAAGTGCATAAATTGAAGAATGCGCAGAATGTAATGATCTGCGCATTGAGCAACAAAATATTAGAAGAAAGCCTTTGTCGTTTGCTTTTAGCTATCTGCCATCAAGCGAAGCGAGCTATCAGCTATCTGCTCTAGTTCGGCCTACGGATCACCGCGACGACACGCCCTTGTACTTCAACCGAGCGCGGGTCTTCGATGTAGATCGGCTTCATGGTCGGGTTGGCGGGCTGCAAGCGGATGCGGCTGCCCTCTTTGTAAATCCGCTTCAGCGTTGTCTCTTCCTTATCGGAGAGCCACACCGCCACCAGATCGCCGTTCTGGATGTCTTTGTGAGGCCGCATGATCACGATGTCACCATCATTGATCATCGCGTCAACCATCGAATCCCCCTTGACCTGTAGGGCGTACAGGTCTTCGTGCTCATCCACGATGTCGCGGGTCAGTTCAATAGCCTCGTCTGCGCCGAAGAACGAGAAATCGCTTCCCGGAACCGGGCATGGTTCGCTGGCGACAATTCGTCCCACGAGCGGCACGCGGATAAGGTTAGCAATCCCTTCCTTGATGGACTCCCCAGAGAGCCGCAGCCCACGCGAAACCTCACGGTCGCGCACAAGGAAGCCCTCACGCTCCAGCTTGGTCAGGTTGTAGTTGACGACAGAGGTGGACGAGATTCCGCACGCTTTCCCGATTTCGCGGATGGTGGGCGGGTAACCATTCTCTCTCATGAAATTAGCGATAAATTCTACCATCGCTTCCTGTCGTGCAGACAGTTTGCCATCAGCCATAATAATTCTCCTGAAATCCTCAGTGAGCTTGCGGAAACGCCAACTGCGCTAGCACATGAGTTCGATGTCAGGCTCATTATAGCGCGAACATTCGTTCTTAGTCAAGCATCTTGTTAGAACTGTTGGCTTACGGTTTCATAGAAGTATGGGTCAGAGGTGAATAAAAGGGCAGCCAAGTTATTTGGCTGCCCGATAATCTACAATCGCAGAATCTATTTCATCTCGCCCCAATGTTCCCCAACATTCACGTCAACGCCAAGCGGAACATCCATCGGATAGGCGTTCTCCATGATTTCCCTCATCAACGCCGACATCTCTTCGACTTCTGAATCCGGCACTTCCGCTACCAATTCATCATGAACTTGCAGGATTAGTCGGCTGCCCAGACCTCGCTCCTGCATTGCACGATACAGTTGCACCATCGCTATCTTGATGATGTCCGCCGCCGTCCCCTGAACTGGCATATTGATCGCTTCACGTTCAGCGCGGGCGATGTCCTGTCGGTTCCCGGAACCCGACTGGAAGATCGGGAAGTACCGCCGCCGCCCCAGCAGCGTTTCGACATATCCCTGATCCTTCGCCATGTTGAGCGTTCCATCCAGATAGCCGCGTATCTTCGGAAACCGCTCGAAGTACGTTTTGATAAACTGTTCCGCTTCTTGCAAACTCAAATTTGAATCCCGCGCCAGCCGGAACGCGCCCATCCCATACAGCAGTCCGAAGTTCACCGATTTCGCAAAGCTGCGCTGCTGCCGGGTAACTGCATTGAGAGGAATCCCATACACTGTCGCCGCTGTCGTTGCGTGAATATCCTGACCCTCACGGAACGCTTCTCGCAGTCGTTCGTCTCCCGATACATGCGCGAGGATGCGAAGTTCAACCTGCGAGTAATCCGCCGCCACCAATTTGTGCCCCGGCGGCGCAATGAACGCATCCCGTACCCGCCGGCCAATATCCGTTCGAATCGGGATATTCTGGAGATTCGGGTCATTGGAACTGATCCGTCCGGTGATCGCCCCCGTCTGGTTGAACGACGAGTGAATCCGCCCCGTCTCTTTGTTGACCATCATCGGCAGCGCATCGAGGTAAGTTGAGCGAAGTTTCTCGTACTCCCGATACTCCATGATGCACGATATGACTCCGGTGGTATCTTGGTCTCGCAATTCTTCCAATACATCAGCAGCAGTAGAATAGTTTCCTGTGCCTCCTGTCTTACGACCCGATGGTAACTTTAAGTCTTCGAATAAAGCTTTGCCAAGTTGTTTAGGAGAATTCAAATTGAACTCATAACCGCAAATCTTATAAATTTGATTCCTAAGATCATTGAGCATTACGACAAGTTCTTCTGACATCCGCCGAAGCTGCTCTATATCTACTAGCGCACCAGCTTCTTCCATCGCGACCAACACAGGCACAAGCGGCATCTCGATGTCGTAAAACAGCTTATCCGCCCCCGTCGTGACGAGATCGGCCCGGATCGGCTCAACCAGCCGCAGAGTCATGTCGGCATCAGCCGCCGCATACGGAGCAGACTGTGCAATGCTCACCCGATCCATCGTGATCTGGTTCTTCCCCGTCCCGATCAGTTGGGTGATCTCCGTCATCTCGAAGCCGAGCCGGATGAATGCCTGCGCCTTGAGTCCCAGCTTGCTCCGCGATCCATCCGGGCGAACCAGCCACTCCCCAATCATCGTATCGAAGCTTAGTGGATCAACCTTCAGCCCATATCGATCCAGCACCACCGCATCATACTTGATGTTGTGTCCAACCTTCGGAATATCCGGGTTCGTCATGACGGGTCGCAGCCGTTCGATCACCCTCTCAATCGAGAACTGTGGCTCATCCGTCCCGATGTGCCCCACCGGAATGTAATACGCTTCACCCTCTTCCACCGCCAGTGAGATGCCCACCAGCTTCGCAGACATCTGATCCGTGCTTGTCGTCTCCGTATCGAACGCGATCATCGGAGCGCTTTCCAGCTTGGCGATCATCGCGTCGAGTGCAGCCTCATCCTGCACACAAATAGTCCGTGTGGGTGCTTCAACAGGCTCTTTAGGCTCTGCCTCTGGCGCAGCACTCGAACTGCCAAACAATGTGAGTTGCTGGCCGTCTGTGGGTGTGGCAGCAGCGATCTCTGGCCCGCCCGGCAGCACGTCGAGCAGCCGCCGGAATTCCAACTCACGGAAGATCTTGACGACCTTTTCCCGGTTATAATCGTGTGATCGGCACGCTTCGAGTTCAAACACGACAGGCGCGTCACGTATAATCTGTGAGAGTTTCTGGCTTAAGTAGGCCTGCTCCCACTTCTCCTCAAGCGCCGTGCGAGTTTTCTTCGCGGTGATCTCGTCCAGATGCTCGTAAATCCCATCCAGCGATCCGTACTTCTGTAGAAGCTGCGCCGCCGTCTTGTCTCCGATTCCCGGTACGCCAGGGATGTTGTCTGACTTATCCCCGATCAGTGCCTTGTAATCGACAAACTGGCTCGGATGCACCCCGAACCGCTCTTGCACCGCCGCGATGTCGTAAACTTCCGGCTTGCTTCCACCACCCATCCTACGGCCCGGCATCTCGACCTTCGTGTGCTCGCTGACCAATTGCAGAAGGTCTTTATCACCCGTGATGATGGTTGTCTCAAGTCCCATTTCGTCGGCAATCCGCGCAATCGTGCCGAGAATGTCATCCGCCTCGTACCCATCCATTTCGAGAATCGGCACATTGAACGCTGCCAGGACATCATGCATCCGCCCAACTTGCAGATGCAGTTCGTCCGGCATCTTCTCGCGCGTGCCCTTGTACTCTCCAAACATCTCATTGCGGAAGGTGTCGCCCACATCGAAGCTCACCGCGATGTAATCCGGCGGATTATCCCCAACCATGAGACTCATAATCGTCCGTGTAAATCCGAGAGTCGCCTTAGTTGGCTCTCCGGCCTGTGTGCGAAAATCCGGGATATCCGGTGCAAAGAACATCCGATAGGCTAATCCGTGCCCATCGATCAGGATCAATCGTTGAGGCTTATTATTGTCGGTCATCCGTTATCCGTACCTGATTTGAGTCGAACATCTGAGCGTGTATTTTACCACACCCGCCGCCCCATATCACAGATTTGTAGGGACTGGCATTGTGCCTGCCCACTCATTCAAACCTGATCGAGCGAAAACAATCGAGCCTCCGACTTGTTGGAGGCCCAAACCCGTAAACAAATGATTTCACCTACCGATTAATACTAACCCCTCGCCGCCAGTTCCCCTCCCCGACTTTAGGGAGGGGTTAGGGGTGGGGTCGCCGTTGACTTATCACTCAAAACTTACAACTCATAACTGTTTTTCTATGTCACCACCACCGAGTTCTCGCCGCCATAAGGATGCGCCGCATACTTGTCCGCTTCCCAATCGTTGTGCCACTCAACCCCATTGACGAGATAACGATATTGATACTCGCGCCCCGCATCGAGGCTTACATTCACCTTCCATGTACCATCCTTCAACTGCTTCATCGGAGTAGCGTCTTTGCTCCAATTATTGAAATCCCCAACGAGGTTTGCAGAGTTTGCCTTGATCTGACTAGGCAGCACAAAGGTGACTTTGCAAACCTTGCCATCCGAAATCACTTTCTTCTTGAGCATATCCACCTCCATGTCCAGCCTGAGTAATTAAGATAGATAAAACTCCGTGCCTCTCAGTTGTTCAAATTGCGGTTCGCTGTTGCTTTTCCTGACCACCTGACATCCTGCCGTTTTCTGCTGTTCTGCTTTTGCCTTTAGCTGACAGGCTGACCTGCTGACCAGCTAATGAGTCAATATCTTGCTCAAAAACATCTTCAATCGCTCGTGCTTCGGATTATTAAACATCTCATCGGGAGTCGTTTGCTCGATGATCTGCCCGTTGTCCATGAACACCACCCGATTCGCGGCGGCCCGTGCGAACCCCATCTCATGAGTTACGCACACCATCGTCATGCCGCCCTGAGCGAGTTCAAGCATCACATCTAGCACCTCCTTGATCATCTCAGGATCAAGCGCTGAGGTGGGTTCGTCGAACAACATAATTTTAGGATTCATCGCAAGGGCACGGGCGATTGCTACACGCTGCTGCTGGCCCCCGGAAAGTTGGCCGGGATATTTCTCTGCTTGTTCCGGGATGCCGACACGAGTGAGTTGGTCGCGTGCGATCTGCTCGGCCTCACTTTTGGAACGCTTGCGGACAACTCGCTGCGCCAGCACGATGTTCTCCAGCACAGTCAGATGTGGAAACAGGTTAAAAAGTTGGAAGACCATGCCTATTTCGGCACGAACGTTATTAATATTAACGTCTCTGCTTTCCAGATGCTTGCCGTCGATCCAGATGTCGCCATGCGTGGGTACTTCCAGATGGTTGAGGCAGCGCAGCATCGTGCTCTTCCCCGATCCACTGGGACCGATCACCACAACCACTTCGCCCGTCCGCACGTTGAGATCGACTCCCTTTAGCGCCTCAATGCGGCCAAAATATTTATGCAGATCGCGCACGACGATGATGTCATCGGATGCTGGTTGTAGTCGGGCGGTCACGACCTAATCTCCTCTCCAGCGCTTTGACGCCGAGCGACAACAGGATCGTCATGGTCAGATATAGAAAGGCGACAGTATTGAATACCTCATATACCCGAAACGTACTCGAACGCTGCACACGCCCAAGCTGAGTCAGTTCCGGCACAGCCAGCACAGTTGCCAGCGATGAATCTTTCAGCAGCGCGATGAAGTCGTTTCCGAGCGGAGGCAGCACCCGCCGGATCGCTTGTGGCAGAATCACGTACTGCATAGCCTGAAAGTAATTCATCCCCAGTGATCGCGCCGCTTCCATCTGACCGCGCTCAATCGACTGGATTCCCGCCCGGAAAATCTCCGCCTCGTATGCACCATAGCCAAACGCCAGCGCGATAATCGCCCGCGTCTCAAAACTCACATTTCGAATACTCGCTTGTTGCAGAAAGGGTAGCGGAAGAGATGTGCCTAATCCTGTTATTGAATCGATCACGATGGGCAGCAGCACGAAGGCAACATACAGCATCAGCACGACGAGCGGCACACCACGAATCAACTCAACATACAACGTTGCGATGTTATACGTGATCACATTCTTGGAGACGCGCGCCAACCCCGCGATTAAACCCAGGATCGTAGCGATAAGGAAAGCAATTAAAGTAATACGAATTGTCAGCAGCGCACCTTCTGTCGCTGCCGAATCAGGCCGCCCAAAGACGAGCAGGTTGAATGTTTCTTGATAATTTTGATTGGTGAGAATGAGTAATAAGAAGGAGATACCCCCGGCGATTAGGATAACCACCCACCACGGAATATCCCATGTTGAGCGCCCCACAATTCTTCT
>Ga0075421_100002131_pt1 | contig 23488 bp, 18 predicted proteins | sample SoiMetdeltSBSDD5_FD_75292 | JGI IMG/M metagenome (GOLD analysis project Ga0075421, IMG submission 75292) | Bulk soil microbial communities from a Populus tree surrounding site in Tennessee, USA - Soil MetaG P. deltoides SBSDD5 | ecosystem: Environmental > Terrestrial > Soil > Tree plantation...
CGCACCGGCCTCAGCACCGCCCGGATGCGGGACAATGTTCTCATGCGCAGCCTGACCGACGACCGATGAGCGGCTACGCGAGCTGGCTCGAGGAGAAGCAGTCCGCGTGGCTGTATCGCAAGCTGGCCGCGTGCGAGCCGGAAGCACGGATCGCGGCGCTCTATCGCGCGCTCGCCGACTCGGCGGAGTCGCAGGCGAAACGCTGGACGCCGACGGAGGGCGCACCCGCATTCTCGCCGTCGCTCCGGGCGCGGATCACGGCGGCGCTCGCGTGCAGGCTCGGTCCACGGCGCGTGCGCCCGATGCTCGCGGCGATGAAGGTGCGCGGGCTGTCGGCGTACGATTCGCGGCCGCGGACGCCGGGTCACGAAATGCCAACCTCGGTTGCCGAGATCGGAGCGCGCCATCGGGGCTACGGCGGCGGCAACCTGCGTGCCGCGGTCTTCGGCATCAGTGACGGGCTGGTGTCGAACACGAGCCTGATCATGGGCGTGGCCGGCGCCGGCGCGGAGTCGCCCTTTGTCATCACGGCGGGCGCAGCGGGTCTGCTCGCCGGGGCGTTGTCGATGGCGGCGGGAGAATACGTCTCGGTGAGGTCGCAGCGCGAGATGTACGAGTACCAGATCGGTCTCGAGCGCGAGGAGCTGGACGAGTACCCGGAGGAGGAAGCCGAGGAGCTCGCACTCATCTACGAGGCGCGGGGCATGGACATCGAGCAGGCGCGCGCGATGACGCGCGAGCTCGTGAAGGAGCCCGTGGTCGCGCTCGAGGTGCTCGCCCGCGAGGAGCTGGGGCTCAACCCGGACGATCTCGGTTCGCCATTTGCCGCGGCCACGGCGTCGTTCCTGGCGTTCTCGGCCGGCGCCTGCGTGCCGCTGCTGCCCTTCTTCATCGGAGGCAGCGCGCAGCTGCCGCCGGCGGTCGTCGCGGCCACGCTCGCCGTCGCCGCGCTGTTCGGCATCGGTGCGGTACTGAGCCTCTTCACCGGGCGGAGCGCAGTGCGCGGCGGCCTGCGCATGATGCTGATCGGCGCCGGCGCGGGTCTCGCGACCTGGCTGATCGGCCGCGCGATCGGCACCTTCGTCGGCTGATCAGGTAGACGGCCCGCGCCCGGCGAGACCGGCGCGCGGATCGAACGGCACCTCACGCTTCATCTGCTCGAAGAGCTCGCGGGCGCGCGGACTGTCCGGCGGCAACACGATCCTGAGCACGACATACTGGTCACCGGGCGTGGGCCCTGGCAGCCCCCGGCCGCGCAGGCGGAGCTTCTGCCCGGCACGCGCGCCGACCGGCAGCTTCATGTCCACCGGCCCTCCAAGTGTCGGCACCGAGATGTGCTCGCCCAGGGCGGCTTCCCAGGGCGCGACGGGCAGCTCGAGTGTCACGTCGCGATCGTCGACCGTGAAGAGCGGGTGCGGCCGAAAACTGACTTCGAGATACAGATCTCCCGACGGCCCGCCGCCGATCCCGGGGCTGCCCTGTCCCCCGAGACGGATCTGCTGGCCCTCGGTCACGCCGGGAGGAATGGTCACCTTGAGCGTGCGCGGCTTCATCCGGAGCTGCCCGTCGGGCGACAGCTCCGCGTTGCGCAACTCGATCATGCGCGTGCCGCCGCGGTATGCGTCCTCGAGATCGATCTCGACGCGCGCCATGTGATCCTGGCCGGCGGCCGCAAAGTCCTGCCGGCTCGACGCGCTTGCGCGACCGAAGGGGCTGCGCGCGCCGAAGAGCTCCGAGAAGAAATCGCTGAACTCCGCGGCGGCCTCGTCGCGAGACCCGCGCCGCCCCGGCCCCGCGCGACCACGCGAGAACTCGAAGCCCTTGCCCCAGTCGGGCGGCGGGCGGAAGTCCTGGCCGGCGCGCCAGTTCTCGCCCAGCTGGTTGTACGCGGCGCGCTTTTCGGGGTCCTTGAGAACCTCGTAGGCTTCCTGCAGCTCCTTGAACTTCGCCTCGGCGTCCGCCTCCTTGCTGACGTCGGGATGGTACTTGCGCGCAAGCCGGCGATAGGCGCGCTTGATGACCTCCTGCGAGGCATCGCGCGCGACACCCATCACCTCGTAGTAATCCCTGAACTTCATGGATCCCGACGGTCTCCACCCAAAATCCCCAGATCTTGCGTCACCCGGACGCGAATCAAGCAGCCGGCGGCCGGACGGCGCCGGTCCGCCGAATGGAGCAGTGAAACGGGCCGGGACCGCTGCCACGCCGCGCTCTCGATCCGTGAGGCGGCATTGTAGTGGCGCCGGCCCGGGTCCCGCGTGCCGGGCTTGGAATCGAGCACCGACGCCCCCACGATGCCGAGATCCCGTCCCTGGAACCAACATGACGAACCCGGTCGAGATCGTATGTAAATCCTGCGACAGCCTGGTCCGCGTACCCGGCGAGCGACTCAATGACGGGCCGAAATGCCCGAAGTGCCACGCTCCGATCTTCGACGGGCAACCGCTCACGCTGACTGCCGCGAACTTCGAGCGTCACGTATCCGCAAACACGCTGCCGCTGGTAGTGGACTTCTGGGCGCCGTGGTGTGCGCCCTGCCGCGCGATGGCTCCGGTCTTCGAAGCCGCGGCGGCGCGACACCAGCCCTCGGCGCGCTTCGGCAAGCTCAACACCGAGGATTCCGGGGCGGTCGCAGCGCGGCACGGAATACGCAGCATCCCGACGCTGATCGTCTTCCACGGCGGCCGGGAAGTAGCGCGCCAGAGCGGTGCCATGGACGGGGCGACGCTGGATCGCTGGCTGGCGGCGCACCTGCCGGGATAAGTCAGCACCCGACCGCGGATCTGCGCGGCGGCGACGCCCTGCGACGCAGATCAAACGACGGCCCGCTCCTCGAGGATGAGCAGCAGGTCCTTGGCGTCCACCTGCTCGCCGGGCCGCGCCAGCACTTCGACCACGCGTGCGTCACGCTCGGCCCGGACCGCGGTCTCCATCTTCATCGCCTCCAGGGTGAGCAGCACCTCGCCGCGGACCACCGCATGACCGGCGCTCACCGCCACGGTGGCGACCGTGCCCGGCATCGGCGCGCCGACGTGTCCGGCCTTACCCGGCTCCACCTGTCGCCGCGGCGGTCGCCGGGCAACCTGGCTGCGATCGGTCACACGCACCGGGCGCGGCTGGCCGTTGAGCTCGAAGAACACCGTGCGGGTGCCGTCATCGTGAACGTCGCTGACCGTGACCAGCCGGATAATGAGATCCTTGCCCCGCTCGAGCTCGACCGTGATCTCCTCCCCCGGCGCGAGACCGTAGAAGAACGTCCGCGTGGACAGCACGCTCACGTCGCCGTACCGGATGCGGTCCGACACGTAATCCGTGTAGACCTTCGGATACATGAGCCACGACGCGAAATCGTAGTCCGTCACCGGCCGCGGAATGCGCGCCTGCAGCTCTTCGCGCGCCCGTGAAAGATCGACCGGCGGCAACGTCTCGCCCGGCCTTGACCTGAGCGGTGCCATGCCCTTGAGGACCTTGCGCTGCAGCGCCTCGGGAAATCCGCCGTAGGGCTGTCCGAGGTCGCCGCGGAAGAAGGACACCACGGACTCCGGGAACGCGACCTCGACCTCGGGATCGAGCACGTCCTTCGCATCGAGACCGCTCGTGACCATCAGCAACGCCATGTCGCCGACCACTTTCGATGACGGAGTCACCTTGACGATGTCGCCGAACATCGCGTTGACGTCGGCGTAGGCGCGCGCGACCTCGTGCCAGCGCGCGTCGTCGATGCCGAGCGAGCTTGCCTGCTCGCGCAGGTTGGTGTACTGCCCGCCCGGCATTCCGTGCACGTACACCTCGGACGCGCCCGCCCGCATCTCCGACTCGAACGCAGCGTACCCGTGCCGCACCTGCTCGAAATAATTTGACAGCAGCCGCAGCTTGTCGGGTTCCAACCCGGAGTCGCGCGGACCGAAGCGCAGCGCCTCGACGATCGAGCCGAGGTTCGGCTGCGAGGTCATCGCGCTCATCGAATCGAGCGCGCCGTCCACTGCATCGACACCGGCATCGATCGCCATCAGCACGCTCGCCGCCGCGATGCCGCTCGTGTCGTGGGTGTGGAAGTGCACCGGCAACCCGATCTCCTCCTTGAGCGCCTTCACCAGCCGGTACGCCGAGCGCGGGCGGCAGAGCCCGGCCATGTCCTTGATTCCCAGCACGTGCGCACCCGCACGCTCGAGCTCCTTCGCGAGCCGCACGTAGTAGGCAAGGTCGTACTTGGTCTCGCCTGGGTCGTCGAGGTTGCCGGTGTAGCAGATCGCCGCCTCGCACAACCGGCCGCTCTCCCCCACCGCGTCGATCGCGACGCGCATGTTCTCGACCCAGTTGAGCGAGTCGAAGACGCGGAAGAGATCCACTCCGTGCGTTGCGGCCTGCGCTACGAAATAGCGCACGACGTTGTCCGGGTAGTTCGTGTAGCCGACCGCGTTCGCCGAGCGCAGCAGCATCTGCAGCAGCAGGTTCGGCATCGCGACGCGGAACGCGATCAGCCGTTCCCATGGACACTCCTTGAGAAACCGCAGCGCGACGTCGAAGGTCGCGCCGCCCCAGCACTCGACCGAGAACAGGCCGGGCAGCAGGCGCGCGTAATGCGGCGCCACTGCCACCATGTCGCGAGTCCGGAACCGGGTCGCGAGCAGTGACTGGTGCGCGTCGCGGAGAGTGGTGTCGGTGAGCAGCACGGGCTTCTGCTCGAGCATCCACTGCGCGAACTTTTGCGGCCCGAGCGCAGCCAGGCGCTGCCGGGTTCCGGACGGCGGATCTCCCGCCGGCAGACGCGGCGCACGCGGCTCGACGATCCTTGCAGGCACGGCCCTGCCCTTCACCTCCGGATGTCCGTTGACGATCACCTCGCCGATGAACCGCAGCAGCCGCGTCGCGCGGTCGCGCTTGCGCGGGTAACGGAAGAGCTCCGGCGTCTCGTCGATGAAGCGCGTCGTGTACTCGGCGCGCTCGAAGAGCGGGTGCATGATCACCTGGTCGAGGAAGCGCAGGTTGGTCACGACCCCGCGGACGCGGAATTCCCAGAGCGCGCGATGCATCCGTGCGATCGTCTCAGCGGCGCTCGGCGCCCACGCCGTCACCTTGACCAGCAGCGAGTCGTACGAGCGGGTGATGAACGCTCCCGTGTATGCGGTGCCCGCGTCGAGCCGGATCCCGAACCCGGCCGGGCTGCGATAGGCCGTGATCGCGCCGTAGTCCGGGATGAAGTTGTTCTCGGGATCCTCGGTCGTGACGCGGCACTGCATCGCGTGACCGGCGATACGGATCTCCGCCTGCTCGGGGATGCCGCTCTCGGGCGTGCCGATCTGCGCGCCTGCCGCGATGCGGATCTGCGCCTTGACGAGATCGATCCCGGTGACCATCTCGGTCACGGTGTGCTCCACCTGGATCCGCGGATTGACCTCGATGAAGTAGCACTGGCCGCTGTCGGCGTCCTGGAGGAACTCCACCGTCCCCGCGTTGACGTAGCCGGCTGCGCGACCGATCGCGAGCGCATGCCTGCAGAGAGCTTCGCGCCCGGCTTCGTCGAGGAACACCGCGGGGGCGCGCTCGACGACCTTCTGGTTGCGCCGCTGCACGGTGCAGTCGCGCTCGTAGAGATGCACGAGGTTGCCGTGCGTGTCGCCGAGAATCTGCACCTCGACGTGCCGCGCGCGCCGCACGAGCTTTTCCAGGTACACCTCGTCGTTGCCAAAGGCCGCCGCCGCCTCGCGACGCGCGGCCGCCAGCAGCTCGCCGAGCTGTGTCTCGTCCTCGACGACGCGCATTCCGCGGCCGCCGCCACCCCAGCTCGCCTTGAGCATCACCGGGTAGCCGATCCGCGCCGCGAGTGGCGCTGCCTCACGCGCATCCGCGGGCAGCGGCGGCGTGGCTGGCATCACCGGCACACCGGCCGCGACGGCGAGCTCGCGCGCAGCCACCTTGTTGCCGAGCCCGCGCATGATCGCCGCTCCAGGCCCGACGAAGATGAGCCCGGCGACCGCGCAGGCCTCGGCGAACTGCGGATTCTCCGAGAGAAATCCGTAGCCCGGATGCACGGCATCGACGCCGGTTTCGCGCGCGACGCGGACGATGTCCTCGATGTCGAGGTAAGCCTCGACTGCGCCCTTGCCCTCGCCAATGAGGTAGCTCTCGTCCGCCTTCATCCGGTGCAGCGAGAACCGGTCCTCCTGCGAGTACACCGACACCGTGCGGATCCCGAGCTCGCTCGCCGCGCGCATCACGCGGATGGCGATCTCGCCGCGGTTGGCGATGAGGAGGCTCCTGATGGGGCGCGTTGCGGGCATGGGTGGTCGGTCTTGCGAGGCGGCGGGCGGAACAAAGGCCGGACGATCGGGATGATAAGCTGCCGCCGCACACGAACATCGCGGCCGCGACACGATATACAGGGCTCACCCGATGCTGGCGATCGCAGTCCACGGCGGCGCGGGCACGCTGCCGCGCGCCGAGCTCACCACCGCGAAGAGGCGCGCGTTCCAGTCCGGTCTCGAGGCCGCGCTGCGCGCCGGTTACGCCCGGCTCGAGCAGCGCGGCAGCAGCCTCGACGCGGTCGTCGCGGCGGTTCGCGTGCTCGAGGACGATCCACTCTTCAACGCTGGCCGGGGCGCGGTGTACGCGGCGAACGGCGCGCTGGAGCTCGACGCTTCGCTGATGGACGGCGCGACGCTGCGCGCGGGAGCGGTCACGGGCGTGCGCCACGTACGCAGCCCGATCGAGCTCGCGCGGCGGGTGCTCGAGAATTCACCGCACGTGATGCTCGCCGGGGAGGGCGCGGAGGAGTTCGCGCTCGAGCAGGGCATGGCGCCGGTGCCGAACAGCTTCTTCGCGACCGAGCACCGGCGACTCGAGCTCGAGCGGGTCCTGCACGGCGAACCGGCCGGGGCGGAATCGCTCACCGGCACGGTCGGCGCGGTCGCGCTGGATGACCGCGGCAACGTCGCGGCGGCAACGTCCACCGGAGGGCTGACAGGGAAGCGCTGGGGGCGCGTCGGTGACTCACCGATCATCGGCGCAGGCACCTACGCGGCGAACGACGCATGCGCGGTGTCGGCCACCGGGCACGGCGAATACTTCATACGGATGGCCGCCGCGCACGAGATCGCGGCGCTGATGCGGCACCGCGGCCTCGCGGTCGCTGAGGCGGCCACGGCCGTGCTGCGACGGGTCGGTGAGCTGGGCGGTTACGGCGGGGTGATTGCGATTGCGCGGAACGGCGCGATTGCCATGCCGTTCAATTCGGACGGAATGCTGCGCGGCGCGATGGACTCGAGCGGGCGCCTCGAGATCGGCATTCTGAAGGACGACGCTTGAGACGGCGTCGTGCGGTCAGGACGAGCCGGTTGTCCCGTAGCGCCGATCCCGAGGCTGCTTGACGCGCGTCAGCCAGATCTCGTACGGATCCCACGCTCCGGTCGCGGACGGATCGCGGCGCACCGTCGCTGCCGCCGATTCCACTGCACCCGACTTCGCTCGACCGGCCACCTTGGCCGCGGCGTCTTCCCGCGACGCCGCAAGATCAAACTTCCTGTTCATCCTTCCTTTTCCTTTTCCCTCGTCTTTTCAGTCCACCGGCTTCGTGTGCTCGCACATCCACTGCGAGACACCGAGCCTAGGCGCTCAGCGTTGCACGCGGGTGACATCCCGGTGACGCATCAGCTCGCGAAGTATCGCGCAAGATACTTGTCGAAATCCAAAATATCTTGCGCCTCGACCCGCGCCTGTTCGGCGAGAGAGCTCTCCGCCTGGGCCGCGAACTCGGCCTGCCGGGTTTCATTGGGGGAATACAGTTGGAGGAAATACGCCTTGTGCTGACTGGACATTCGTAAGGCAAAGTTGAAAAACGACTCCCCGGTGGTGGTGAGCTCGAGGAGCGTCCGCGCCGCCGGCGTCCGAGAGGGATCGCGCACCTTGGCCTCCTGGACCTCGAGCGCCGTCTGATAGGGCCGGTCCGGGTCGCCCTCGTCCAGGAGCTCGCACACGCCCCGCATCGAGTCGAGGATTTCGAGCGCCCAGTCCGAGAGTGCGATGTTGCGTCCGTCGCGCCTGAGCGCGAGCCCCGGCTCGCGCCCGCGCCGTGCCACCAGCGCGTGGTTGCCGTCGAGCTCGGCCTGCTCGCCGGGTTCGATCGCCGGGCTGTCGCGCAGCACGCAGAAGGCCGCGAAGGCTTCGAGAAACCGCAGCTTGAGCTGGTTGACACCGACGGGATCGAACGCGCTGACGTCGAGCGACCGCATCTCGACGTACTGCACGCCCGCGCGCTGCAGAGCGCGGGTCGGTCGCTCGCCCGAGCGCGCGACACGCTTCGGCCGGATGAAGCTGTAGTACTCGTTCTCGATCTGGAGCCAGTTGGCGTTCAGCTGCCGGTACTCGCCGTCGATCTTGACGCCGATCTTCTCGTAGTCCGGGTGCGGCGTCGTGATCGCCCAGGTCAGATCACGCACGTAGTGCTCGAGGCTGTTGACCGAGACGCTCACGCCCGCCTGGTTCTTGTTCCGGTAACCGAGGTCGCTCATCCGCAGCGACGTTGCATGCGGCGCATAGAGCGTGCCGGGGATGAGCTCCTTGAGTCCTTCGACCCGCCGCCCGCCGAGAAAGGACTCGCAGATCGCCGGCGAATTGCCGAACAGGTACAGCACGATCCAGCCGTGGCGCCGGTAATTGCGCAGCAGCGCGAAGTAGGCGCCCGACCGGAAGTCCTGACCGGCCTCCCGGCTGCGGCACAGGTCCGCCAGCACCGGCCAGAAATCCTCGGGAAAGGAGTAGTTGAAATGCACACCCGAGATGGCCTGCATCACGCGGCCGTAACGATGCGCCAGGCCCACCCGGTACACGTGCTTCATGCGCCCGACGTTCGAGCTGCCGTAGCGCGCGATCGGGATGCTGGCGTCGCCCTTGATCGCGCACGGCATGCTGGTCGCCCACAGCAGCTCGTCGTCCAGGTGCCGGTAGACGAACTGGTGCAGATCGCACAGGTACTGGACGAGCTCCCAGCTCTGATGGAACGGTGGCGTGACGAGCTCGATCAGCGACTCGGAGTAATCCGTGGTGATGGCCTCGTTGCTGAGTGCCGAACCCAGCGCCGCCGGGTGCGGCCGCTGGCTGATCTGACCGTCCGGACGGACGCGCAGCGACTCCTTCTCCACGCCCTTCAGCCCGCCCCGGAGAGCGTGAGCGGCGCGCTCGTTCGTGAGCCCGGACAGTCGTTTTTCGTATTCTCGATCGATGGTCATGCGGGGGTACGGCCTGGCGACGACCGGAGGGCGCTCCGGTCGAGACGAGGACGCCGTGACGCAAAGATCGGTAGCGTAGCAGGGACGACTTGCGGGTTATGACAGGCCCTTGTGTCCACCCCGCACGGCTATGTCAAACCACCTCGCTTTTTTGCCGTCGATGGGCCTGACAGCACCCTGAAACGGGGCTTTTGACCCTACCTGTTTCCCGTGCCTGTTCAGAGCCTTAGGAGGCTGGCACGCAACCTGCTTTTCTTCTCCCCCAGGGAGCGGTTTTGGCCGTTTCGGGACTGGGTCACAGACACCCTCTGAGGATGAGGAAAGGATTGAAGCCATGCGCAAGATGATCACTGCAACAGGCGTGCTCGCAGGCCTCGGGCTACTGGCCCTGGGCGCGTCAGCGTCGGCTACGGCGCTCTCCTGCGTCACCGGCAACAACACGGTCACCGTCGACTCCTCGAGTGGCTGCGTGCCGACGCCGGGGCAGAACGACGACAACGTCGACGAGAGCGGGCTGGTGTTCGAGCCAGGCAGCCTCGGGCCCTATGAGTGGACCTATCTCGACCAGGACATCTCGGACCCGGGTGCCGAGCACAGCGGCGATTTCACGATCGACGTCGCGAGCTACGCCGAGTCGGGCTACGACACGTTCATGGTCTACCTCAAGGCCGGCAACGACGGCGTGTACTTCCTGCTCGACGGTCCGGTCATCGACGGGTTGCAGAGCGGTTCGTTCAGCGTCACGGGCCTGCCTGGCTGCACGCGCGGCAGCTGTGCAAACGGCAACCCGATTGCGCATATCGCCCTCTACGGCGTGCTGTCCGAGGGCCAGGGCAGCACCACCGGTGTGCCCGAGCCGGGCACGCTTGCCCTGCTGGGGTTAGGCCTGCTGGGGCTGGGCGCGGCTCGCCGCCGCAAGGCTTGACCGAGCCCACTCCGGGCGCCGGCTTCGAAGGGACGGCCTCGCAGCGGCGAGGCCTTCCTGTCTTTCCTCGCCGCCCGTCAACGCCCCGCTGTGCGGGGCGTTTTTTCTGCAGGCCTGTCCCATCCTGGGCCGGAGGCGCTCGGGGCCGTCCGTGAGCTATGCTCGGCACATGAAGCGGCTTACGCCGTGGTTGGCGGTAGCGCTGTTCGCAGCTCAGGCGGCGCACTCGGAAGATTCTTTGCGCTGTGGATCGCGGCTCGCGAGTACCGGAGACACAAAGTACGAAGTCCTCCGTCTCTGCGGCGAGCCCTCCGACAAGAGCCTGGTCGGCAGCATGCCCGAGGCGCGCGTGTGGTTCCACGAGTTCAGGTACTACTACCTGGATCCCCCGTACCAGTACGTGCCGATCGAAGTCTGGACGTACAACTTCGGTCCCAACAAGTTGCTCCGCAGGCTGCGTTTCGAGGGCGACGAGCTGGTCGACATCCGGGCGGAGGGCTATGGCTATTGACGCTGAGTCGCTCCGGCGAGGCGCGTCGATCGCACTACTCCTGCTCACGTCGATCCCTGCGGCCGCGGACTCGATGCGCTGCGGCAGCAAGCTGATCGTCGAAGAGGACTCGATCGAGAAGGTCCTGTACTACTGTGGCGAGCCCGCTTCGAAGTCGCGAACCTGGATCGTGCGCCAGCCCCGCTACTACGTTGGCAGCAACGAGTACGCCTTCCCGGGCGAGGAAGACGTTCCGGTCGATCTGTGGACCTACGATCTCGGCCCCAACAAGCTGATGATGCGGCTGCGCTTCGTCGCAGGGAAACTCGAGAACATCGAATCGCTCGGCTACGGCAGCCAGGCCGGCGGCTAGCTAGCGCTTCTCGAGCCAGCCTCGGATGTGCTCCTCGAGCACCGGCAGCGGCAGCGAGCCGCCCGCCAGAACCTGAGTGTGGAACTCGCGTACGTTGAAGCGCGCGCCGAGCGCCCGCTGCGCTTCGCGCCGCAGCGCGTGGATGCGGATCTCGCCGACCTTGTATGCGAGCGCCTGTCCGGGTCGCGCGATGTAGCGCTCGACCTCGGCGACGATGTCGGCTCGACCGATCGCGGTGTTGGCACGCATGTATTCAATGGCGCGCGCGCGGGTCCAGCCCTGCGAGTGCAGACCAGTGTCGACCACCAGGCGCACGGCCCGCCATATCTCGGTGGTGAGCGCGCCCAGCTCGCTGTACGGATCGTCGTACAGACCGAGATCCCGGCCGAGCGATTCCGCGTACAGACCCCAGCCCTCGTTGTACGCGGTGAAGTCCGCATGGCGGCGGAATCGCGGCAATTCGGTCATCTCCTGCGCGAGCGACACCTGGAAGTGATGTCCGGGCACTGCTTCGTGCAGGTAGATGGCCTGCATGAGGTAGGTCGGTCGCGACGGCAGGTCCCAGGTGTTCACGTAGAACACGCCGGGACGCGTGCCGTCCGGGCTTCCGGGCCGGTACGAGGCCGATGCCGCCGATTGCTCGCGGAACGGCTCCACCGGCCGGATCTCGAAGTCGGCCTTGGGCGCGATGGCAAACTGGCGCGGCAAGGCGGCGGCGACGCGCGACTTGAGATCCCGGTACCCGTTGAGCAGCGTCTCGGCGTCGCTCGCGACGAACCGCGGATCGCTGCGCAGCTTCTCGAACAGGCTGCGCAGATCGCCGGAGTGACCGAGCTGCGTCTTGAGCCGCTCCATCGCCGCGCGGATCCGCGCGACCTCGGACAGGCCGAGCTCGTGCACCTGCGCGGGCGTGAGCTCGGTGGTCGTGTGCAGGCGCACGCAGTACGCGTACCAGGCCGCGCCGTTCTGCAGCTCCGACAGGCCCACGCTCGGGCGCGTCGCGGGCAGATAGTCGTTCTCGAGATAGTCCCGCAGGCGCCGGATCGCCGGCAGAACCCTTTCGCGGAGCTTGCTCTCCCAGGCTGCGACGATGCGCTGACGATCCGCGATCGCGAGCCCCGCCGGCAGGTTCACGATCGGCCGGCGGAGCACGCTGTCGGCGGGGTCGTCGACCGCGAGCGTGGTCAGCTGCGGAATCGCCCGCTCGATCACGATACGCGGCTGCACGATGCCCTTCGCCGCCCCCGATCGCATGTTGTTGATGGCCTGCTCGACCCAGACGACGAACCCGTCCATGCGCGCGAGGAAGTTGTCGTAGTCCTGCGCAGTCGCGAACGGATGCGCGCCGCTGCCGGAACCCAGCACCGCGAACTGCGCCGGGCGGCCGTAGAGCTGGTCGATCGGCAGCAGCTCTGCGGGGTACCGGTATCCCTCGATTGCGATCTCGCGACCGTACTTGAAGGCGTCGTACGTGATGCGGTCGGAGTCGCCCAGGCGCTCGCGATCGACCTCGCGCAGATCCTCGAGCGAGTCCTGCTCGTTGGCGAGCGAATCGGCGAGCCAGGTGGGACTCAGGTAGTCGCCGAAACGCGCATCGTAGCGGTGATCTCCCTGCTCGCTCGCGTCGAGCGGGTTTAGCTCGAGCCAGCGCTCGTACCAGCCGTCGACCACGGCGGCGAGACGCTGCGAATCGGGGCTCGCGTCGGCTGCGGACGCCGCCTGGTCGCCGCCGGGCTCATTTGCCCCGCCGCACCCGGCCGCGGCAATCGCGAGCAGCCCGGCGAGCAGCAGACGGCGTCGAGCGGCGGACATGACGCTCAACGGTGGGCTTCGATCCACCGGTCGATCTTGCGCTCGAGGATCTCCATCGGCACGGCACCGTCGCTCAGGACTTCGCGATGGAAATCGCGGACGTCGAACCTCGGCCCCAGGGCCGACTCCGCCTTGCGCCGCAGCGCCTGGATGCGCAGGTCTCCGACCTTGTACCCGAGCGCCTGACCCGGCCAGGCGATGTATCGCTCGACCTCGGACTCGACGTCCGACGGCGCCAGCGTCGAGTTCGCGATCATGTACTCGATCGCCTGCTCCCGGGTCCAGCCCTTGGCGTGCAGACCCGTGTCGACCACGAGCCGCATGGCGCGCAGCTGCTCGTCGTTGAGCCGGCCGAACCACTGGTACGGGTCGGTGAAGAGGCCGAGCTCAGGACCGAGGAACTCTGCGTACAGCGCCCAGCCCTCGACGTACGCGGTGTAGTCGCCGCCGAAGCGGCGGAAGCGCGGCAGCCCTGTGAGCTCCTGCTGGATCGACTGCTGGAAGTGGTGACCGGGCGACGCCTCGTGCAGCGACAGCGTCTCCATGCCGAACCGCGGCTGCGATTTCAGGTCGTAGGTGTTGACGTAGAAGATGCCGGGTCGCGAACCGTCTGCGGAGGCCTGCTGATAGTAGGCGCCCGCGGCCGAGCGCGCGCGGAACGTCTCGACCTCGCGGACCTCGTAGTCCGCCTTGGGAAACACCGAGAACAGTTTCGGCAGCGCGGCATCAATCCGCTTCTTGACGTCCAGGTAGCCCGCGACCAGGTCCTCGCCGCGCGTGTAGTAGAACTTCGGATCGGTCCGCAGGTAGGTGAAGAAGGCGTGCAGGTCACCCTGGAAGCCCACTTTCTGGCGCACCTTGTCCATCTCGCCCAGGATGCGCGCCACCTCGCTCAGTCCGAGCTGGTGGATCTCCTCGGGCGTCATCGACGTAGTCGTGTGCTCGGCCACGAAGAACGCGTACCAGGCCTCGCCATCCGGCAGTGCCGTCCAGGCGATGCTGGCGCGCGCATGCGGCAGGTACTGGTCGTGCACGAACGTGCGCAGGCGCCGGTACACGGGCACCAGCTTGTCGCGGATCGTCGAGGTGTATGCCGCGGTCAACCGCTCGCGGTCCGCGGCGCTGAAATCCGACGGAAGGTTCCGGATCGGCCCGTAGTAGTCGCTACTGGTCGGATCGTCGACGATCATCGCGTCGAGCTGGGGGAGCACCTTCTCCATCACGGGGCGGGGCTGCACCACGCCCTTCGCCATGCCCTCGCGCATGTTGACGATCGCCTGGTCCATCCAGACGACCTGGCCGTCGACTCGCCGGAGCCAGTTGTCGTAGTCCTGCACGGTCAAGAATGGCTGCGCGTTGGTGCCCGAGCCGAGGGCCGGCATCGTCGTCAGGAGCCCACGCGCCTGGTCGATCGGGATGAGGTGATCCGGGAACCGCTCGGCCTCGAGCGCACGTTCGCGCTCACGCAGAAAGATCTCGAGCGAGATCCGGTCGGGCCCGTCGAGCGCATCGGGTTCGATCTGCTTCGCGGACGCGAGGTACCTCTCGTTCAGGTCGCGCTGCTTCGCGCGCTGCTCGGGGCCGATGGAGTTAGGCAGGCGGTCGTTGTAGCGGTTGTCGCCGATGAAGGTGGCGAGCAGCGGATTGAGCTCGAGCGTCTCGTCGAAGTAGCGCTCGAAGAGCGCGGCGAGCTCCGCGTGCGCGCCGGCGACCGGAGCCGGGACGGCGGACGCCTGCGATGCCGGAGGTGTCGGAGTGCTGGCGGCGCAGGCGGCAAGCAATGCGGTGGCGGTCATGGCGACGATGGCACGCGGCATCGGGGCATCCGGGTTCGGTCGATTGGCGGCGGAGTATAGAGCAGCGCCGGCGGCCGATTCAGGCCGCAGCCGCGCTCAAGCCCGTCTCGCCGCGGCCTCAGCGCTCCATGATCGCGGTGACGCCCATGCCGCCCGCTGTGCAGATCGAAATGAGGCCGCGCCCGTTCCCGCGCCGGGCAAGCTGCTTGGCGAGGGTGGCGACGATCCGCGCGCCCGTGGCGGCGAACGGATGCCCGAAAGCCAGGCTGCTGCCGTTGACGTTGAGCTTCGCGCGATCGATGGTGCCGAGCGGTCCGTCGAGACCCAGCCGGTCGCGGCAGAATTCCGCCGATTCCCACGCCTTGATCGTGCAGAGCACCTGCGCGGCGAAAGCCTCGTGGATCTCGTAGAAATCGAAGTCGGCGAGCCCGAGCCGCGCGTCGGCGAGCATGCGCGGCACGCCGTACGCGGGTGCCATCAGCAGACCCTCGCCATGAACGAAGTCGACCGCGGCCACCTTGCCGTACGTGAGCCACGCCTGCACCGGCAGGCCGCGAGCGCGTGCCCACTCCTCGCTCGCGAGCAGCACCGCCGCCGCACCATCGGTCATCGGCGTTGAGTTGCCGGCGGTGAGCGTGCCGCTGCCCTGCATCGGGAACGCGGGCTGGAGCTTGGCGAGCTTATCGAGCGTGCTGTCGCGCCGCAGGTTGTTGTCGACCGCGAGACCCTGGAACGGCAACACCAGGTCGGCGAAGAAACCGGCGTCGTATGCCGCGGCCGCGCGACGGTGACTCTCTAGCGCGAATGCATCCTGCGCCTCACGCGTGATCTGCCAGGTGCGTGCCATGAGCTCGGTGCTCTGGCCCATCGACAGCCCGGTGCGCGCCTCGACCACGGCGGGCAGCGCGGGCCTGAAATGGCTGGGTCGCAACCCGAGCCAGGGCTTGAGCCGATCGCCTGGCCGTCGGCCGCGCGAGCTCCTGAGCAGGATGCTCCGCAGTCCCTCGCTCACGCCGATCGGCACGTCACTCGCCGTGTCGACGCCGCCGGCGATGCCACTGTCGATCTGCCCGAGGGCGATCTTCATGCCGACCAGGATCGCCGCCTCGAGGCTCGTGCCGCAGGCGCGCTGCAGATCCATGCCCGGCGTCTCGGCCGACAATCCGCTCGACAGCACGCTCTCGCGCACCAGGTTGTAGTCGCGCGAGTGCTTGAGCACGGCGCCGGCGGCGACGTCGCCCAGCCGTTCACCCGTCAGCGAGTAGCGGTCCACGAGGGCGCGCAGCGTTGCGACCAGCATGTCCTGGTTACTGCACTCCGCGTACACGCCCATCGAGCGTGCGAACGGGATGCGAATGCCGCCGACGATCCCCACTCGTCTTGCCTGAGATCCGACCAGCATCTCGTGCTCCTCCGGACGCACGTCCGCTCCCGGAGTGTACGACGCGAGTAGACGGTACGCAGGGTGAGGCCCGGAGTGGCCAGCCTTGCCTTTCTGCTACCTTGCGTCGAATACCTCTCGAGGCGGACACGTGTCGGATTTCAATTCGGTCATCGGCGCGATCAACGATTTCATCTGGGCGGACTGGACGTTGTACGTCCTGCTCGTGACGGGGCTGGTGTTCACCATCTGGAGCCGGTTCTCGCAGATCCGCGCGATGACCCACGGGACGGAGCTGCTGCTCGGCCGCTACGACGATCGCACCGGCCCCGGGGCGCTAAGGCACTACCAGACGCTGGCGGCTGCCCTTTCGGGCACGGTAGGGCTCGGCAACATCGGCGGAGTCGCAATCGCGGTCGCGCTCGGGGGACCGGGCGCCGTGTTCTGGCTGTGGGTAGTCGGCCTGATCGGCATGGCGCTCAAGTTCACCGAGGTCACCCTGTCGATGCTCTACCGGAACATCGACGACCCGGCGAGTCCGCACGGAGGGCCGATGTGGGTCGCGCGCAAGGGGTTCGAGGGCCGGGGCGCGGGCTGGCGAGCCTTCGGACGGGTGCTGGCCGTGCTGTTCTGCATCACGCTGATCCTCGCAACCGTGACCGGGATCAGCTTCTTCCAGATGTGGAACGTGGCCAACATCACCGAGAGCTATTTCGGGATACCGGCCGTCGCAAGCTCGATCGTGATGGCCATCCTCGTCGCCGCGGTCATCGTCGGCGGCGTCCGGCGTCTCGGCACCGTAACCGGCTGGCTGGTCCCCTTCATGATCGTGCTCTACATCGCAGGCGGTCTGTTGCTTCTCGTCGTCAACGTCGACCGGCTCCCTGAGGTGTTCGCGTCGATATTCCGCTCGGCGTTCTCCGCTCACGAGGCGACCGGCGCCTTCATCGGCGGCACGGCCGGGTATGCGTTCCTGTTCGGCATGAAGCGCGCGCTTTACTCCAACGAGGCTGGCCAGGGCTCGTCGCCGATAGTCCATGCCGCCGCGCGCACGCGCGAGCCGGTGCGCGAGGGCATCGTGGCGGGCCTCGAGCCATTTATCGACACGCTGATCGTGTGCACATTCTCCGCGCTCGTGATCCTCGTGAGCGGCGTCTGGAACCGCGCTCCGGATGCCCGGTTTCTGAGCCCGCCGCGGATCCAGCCCACGGCGATGACAGATGAGTGGACGCTTGCGGATTCGGTCGCGCCGGTTCTCGCGGACGGCGTCATGGCGGACGGGCAGCGCGTGTATGTCATCGTGCGCGCCGACCCCAACCACCGGACCGGAAACGAGCTCCACCGGGTGTACGGTACGGCGCGGCTGCGCGAGAGCGGCACGACGATGATCGAGTGGGAACCGGTGAGGAGTAACACCCGGCCCGAGCTCGCGGAGAACGGCGTCTGGCTCGACTTCGTGGGCGCCACGCTTACCGCGCGCGCCTTCGATACGGTCTGGGACGGCTTCGGCAAGTGGCTGGTGACGATCGCGTGCTGGCTGTTCGCCTACTCGACGATGATTTCCTGGATCTATTACGGAGAGCAGGGCATCGTTTACCTGTTCGGCTCACGCTATGTGATGGCGTTCCGGATTCTGATCTGCGTGCTGATGGTTCTCGGGGGCACCCGCCTCGTCGAAACCGCGACCGAGGTCGACGCGCTCACCACGCTCGGCACCGGCGTGATGCTCTGGGTCAACATCCCGCTCACCATCCTGCTGGCCGGGCAGGCCATGCGTGCCTACCGGGACTACATCACCCGCCTCGACCGCGGCGACTTTGCGGCCGAGCGCCGCAAGTGATTGAATCGCGGTTCCAGGAAAGGAGGGATCCGATGGGAATGCTGCAGTTGCGCGCGCAGGACGGCCACAACCTGTCCGCCTATATGGTTGCGCCCGAGGGCAAGCCGCGCGGTGGCGTGGTCGTGATCCAGGAGATCTTCGGCCTCAACTCCCACATCAAGCGGGTCGCCGAGCAGTACGCGGGTCTCGGGTACCTGACAATCGCGCCTGCACTCTTCGACCGCGTCAAGCGTAACGTGGAGCTGCCGTACAGCGACCTCCAGGCCGGTCTCGACCTGATGATGAAGACGACCAACGAGGGCGTGCTGGCGGATGTCAACGCCGCGGTCGACGCGCTCGCGCGCGCGGGCCGCACCGGGATGGTGGGGTTCTGCTGGGGCGGACGAGTCACCTACCTCGCCGCCTGTCGCATCAACATTGCAGCGGCGGTCTGCTATTACGGCGGCGGCATCGCGCAGCTGCTCGACGAGCAGCCCAAGTGCCCGATCATGTTCCACCACGGAGAGCGCGACGCCTTCATCCCCGCAGCGGACGTGGCGAAGATCCTCGCGGCGGTACCAAAGGGCATCTTTCACCTGTATCCGGCCAACCACGGGTTCAACTGCACGGACCGCGCCGACTACGACGTCGCGAGCGCGCGGCTCGCCTTCGAACGCTCGAGCGAGTTCTTCCGCAACCACCTCGGCTGACCGGTCCGACCCGGGCCGTGAGGCCCGGAGGAGTGAGCAATGACTCTTCAGCTCAAGGACGCAGCGCTCCTGCGCCAGCAATGTTACGTCGACGGCGAATGGCAGGACGCCGACCAGCGCGGCAAGCACGACGTGCGGAACCCCGCAACCGGCGAGGTGCTCGGCAGCGTGCCGCAGTTCGGCGCCGCGGAGACGAAGCGGGCCATCACGGCGGCGCGCGCCGCGTTCCCCGCCTGGGCCGCCCGCACCGCGAAGGATCGCGCCGGACTGCTCAGGCGCTGGCACGACCTGATGCTCGCCAACGTCGACGACCTCGCGATGCTCATGACCGCCGAGCAGGGCAAGCCGCTCGCGGAGTCGAAGGGCGAGATCGCCTACGCAGCCGCCTTCATCGAGTGGTTCGCCGAGGAGGGCAAGCGGCTCTACGGCGACGTCATCCCTGGTCACCAGCCGGACAAGCGCATCGTCGTACTGCGCCAGCCGGTAGGGGTGGTCGCGGCGATCACGCCGTGGAACTTCCCGGCCGCAATGATCACCCGCAAGGCGGGCCCGGCGCTCGCCGCCGGGTGCACCTTCGTCTGCAAGCCTGCGACGCAGACACCGTATTCGGCGCTCGCGATGGCCGAGCTTGCGCACCGCGCCGGTATCCCCCGCGGCGTGTTCAACGTGATCACCGGCCCGGCGACCGCGATCGGCGGCGAGATGACCGGGAATCCGGACGTCCGCAAGCTCACCTTCACCGGCTCGACCGAGATCGGCAAGAAGCTGATGGTGCAGTGCGCCGGGACGCTGAAGAAGCTGTCGCTCGAGCTCGGCGGGAATGCGCCCTTCATCGTGTTCGACGACGCCGATCTCGACGCCGCCGTCACCGGCACGATCGCGAGCAAGTACCGCAACACGGGGCAGACCTGCGTCTGCGCGAACCGCATCCTGGTGCAGGACGGCGTCTACGACGCCTTCGTAGCGAAGCTCGTGGAGGCCGTGCGCAAGCTGCGGGTCGGCGACGGGCTCAAGGGCGCTACCGACCAGGGTCCGCTGATCGATGCCCGCGCCGTCACCAAGGTCGAGGAGCACATCGCCGACGCGCTCGCCAAGGGCGGCAAGGTCGCCTACGGCGGCAAGCGTCATGCGCTCGGCGGAACCTTCTTCGAGCCGACGGTGATCACGCAGGTGAAGCCGGACATGCTGGTCGCGCGCGAGGAGACCTTCGGTCCGGTCGCGCCCATCTTCGGTTTCAAGGACGAGAAGGACGCGATACGCATGGCGAACGACACCGAGTTCGGCCTTGCGTCGTATTTCTACACGCGCGATCTCGCGCGCGCCTGGCGCGTCGCGGAAGCGCTCGAATACGGCATCGTTGGCCTGAACACCGGGATCATCTCGACCGAGGTGGCGCCGTTCGGCGGGGTCAAGGAATCCGGAATGGGCCGCGAGGGCTCGAAGTACGGGATCCTCGATTACACCGAGCTCAAGTACCTCTGCATCGGCGGCATCGAGGCTTGAGCCCGGAAGAGCCAGTCCCAGCCTCAGCGCCGCAACCATTCGAGCCGCGCAGCGACCGCACGCTGCTCAGGCTGCTCGCCGCGATCTCGGCCCTGGGGCCGGTTGCGACCAATCTGTACCTGCCCGCCCTGCCGGACGTCCGGGCCGACTTCGGCGCGACCGTGGCCGCGGTGCAGACGACGTTCTCGATCTCGCTCATCACCTTCGCGACCGGCATCCTGGTCTGGGGGCCGCTCTCGGACCGCTATGGCCGGCGCACGGCGGTGATGGCCGGACTCGCCATCATGATCGCCGGGTCGCTCCTCAATCTCACCGCGCCAACGCTCGCCTGGCTGATCACCGGGCGCGGCATCCAGGCCTTCGGGACGGCGGCGGGACTGGTGGTGGCGCGGGCGATCGTGACCGACCGCTTTCCGGTGGATCGCATAGCACGCACGCTCGCCGGGCTCACGATGGCGTCGGTGCTCGGCAACGCGCTGGCGCCGACCGCCGGCGGCTACCTGGTCGCGGCGTTCGGCTGGCGGTCGGTGTTCGCCGTGCTGGTCACCGGCGCGATCGCGGTCGCCGTCGTCGCCTGGCGCGGGCTCCCCGAGACGCACCGCCCCGGCGACCGCCCGCCTCAGGTGCGCGACATGCTGGCGACGGCGCGCTGGCTCCTTGGCAAGCCGTTGTTCGTGCACTGCATCGTCCAGAGCACGGTCGTGTACGCGATCTTCTTCGTGTTCATTTCGCTCGTGCCGCACCTGATGGTCGACGCGCTCGATCGCAGCGGCACCGAGTTCGGCCCGTATTACCTGTTCATCGCCGTCGGCTACTTTCTCGGCAACTGGTCGGTCGGACGACTCGCTTCACCGCGCGGTCAGCACTGGATGGTGTCCCTCGGGCTCTCGATCCAGCTGATTTCGGCCGCGATCGGGCTCGGGCTCGTGCTCGCGCACGTCGACCACCCGCTCAGCATCTTCGTGCCGATGGGCGTGCTGGCCTACGGCCAGGGCCTGACGCTGCCGGCCGTGACGGCGACCGCAGTGAGCCTGACGCAGGAGAACGTCGGCGTTGCTTCGAGCATCATCGGCTTCCTGCCGCAGCTCCTCGGCGCCCTCGCCCTGCAGGGCATGGGACACTTTCCGACCGACACGGCGTTGCCGGTGATGGTTTTCTGCGCGGCGGTCGCCGCGGCCGGCTTCATGGTGCTGCGGCTGGCGCCGCGGCTCGAATTACCGAGGGCGGCGGGGCTTTGACGCCCGGGCACGCGCAGACTTGCCGTTGAAGGCCTGCTCCGCAAGCGCTCCGAGGACGATACCGATCACTCCCCAGATCCAGCCCTGCGCCAGCAGCCCGGCCACGTCTACAAGCATCGAGTTCATTTCCGCCGCCTTTCCACTCACGTCGCTCGCGTTCATCTAACCTCGGCGACGCGCCGGAAAACCCGCGACTGCGTCAAAAATTTCGCGCGCGGGCGGATGGCGCGAACCGCGTTGTTCCGGATTGCTTCAGTTTCGCGGCTGAGTGCCGTCGGGCGGTTGCGCGGGCGCCGGACTCAAGTGAGGCCTGAAGAAGGCGATGGCCTCCTCCGCCTGCCTGCGCAAGTTCTCAGGGTACCAGTCCGAATGATCCTCGCCCTCGAAGACGACCAGGCGGACGCTCTTGCCCGCCGCATCGAGCGCCTGCTTCATCATCCGCGACTGCGCGATCGGCACCGTCTCGTCGGCCGTGCCATGCATCAGCAGGATCGGGATGCGGATCTCCGCGGCGTGCTGCCGCGGCGATGCCGCGCCTATCGCCGCGGCATCGGTCTCGGAGTCGCCGATCAGCGTGGTCCAGTGCTCGTACTGCGCCGAGTCGGCGCCGCCCTTCCGGCGTGTGTAGTTGAGGAACGAATCGAGATCGCTCACCCCAGCGAGCGACACCGCTGCGCGGTACAGGTCGGGAGTGACGACTGCGCCCGCGAGGGCCGCATATCCCCCGTAGCTTGCGCCGTAGATCACGATACGCCGGCGATCCGCGATGCCCTGCTGCACGAGGTCGTTCACCGCGTCCGTCACGTCGTCCTGCATGCGCCTCGCCCACTGCCGGTGACCGGCTTCGGCGAATCTGCGGCCGTAGCCCGACGAGCCGCGGAAGTTGGGCTGCAGCACCAGCCAGCCCTGCGCGGCGAACGCCTGCGCCATGGCATCGAAATCGACCGTGTCGCGGCTTTCCGGTCCGCCGTGCGGCATCACGACGAGGGGCAGCGGCCCGGCGGGGGCGTCGTTCGGTCGGGTCAGGTAGCTCGTGATGGTCGTTCCGTCGCGCATCCGCGGCCGGCGGACCTCGATGCGTGCCAGGCGCTCAGGCTCCAGCCAGTCCCGCGCCGAGATGAGGAAATCGAGCTTCGCGTGGGCGATGTCGTAGAGGTAGTAGTCCCTCGGGGCGCGCGGTCCGACGACTTCCAGCAGCAGGCGGCTCGCGGCGCGGTCGATGCCGCGCACGAAGACGCTCGCCTCGCCCTTGAAGTAGCGCTGCACGCCTTCGAGATGCTTCTGCAGTTTCTGGTCGGTGAGCGCGTAGGTGAGCGTATCCGCGAAGTAGCTGACGCCGGCGAACTGCTCGCCTATGGAGAAAACGCGGTACAGGTCGTAGTCGTGGACCCCGCCGAGGGGCGCGCCCAGGGCTTTGGTCGCCATATCGAACGGATAGATGTTCGCCGTATCGGCGCCGTCCTTCCGCGTACGGACGAAGATCCGGCCGGGGCCTGGCGCGTCGCCCGCGTATTCCCAGTCGAGCACGTCGCTGTGCACGCGCGCGTACTGGGCGATGAGCGACCAGTCCTCGTCCGCGGCGCCCGAATGGCCGTAGACCCGCACGGTCGTTCCGCTCTCGTTGTGGTCATAGCGCAGCGCCGGCCGCCCGTCATCGACCCGCCAGGCGAAGGTGCCGGTGCGGCCGCGGGCGATCTGTGTCGCGGCGCCGGATTCGACGTCGACGCGGAAGAGGTTGTAGTTGTGGCCGGTCCACGCGGGCATCAGCACCTGTGTCGCCGAGCCGGGGACCCGTCCCACGACGCGATCGAGGCCGATTGCGCGCCGCAGCAGCGCAGTCTGGTTCTCGAACAACATGCGCGGATTGGCGCCGTCCGCGTCAATGGCCATGATCCGGCGGCTGGGAATGCTGTCTTCGGTGCCGTCGTCGACGGTCACCCCGACGAGCAGCCGGCGCGTGGTCGCCCAGTCCACCCAGTTGATCGACACGCGGTCGCGCGCACCCAGCGAGAACTTGAGCGGCGCCGCGCGCAGGTCCGCGCCGACCTCGACGATCGTGAGCACGTCGGCGGCCTCGTTCTGCGAACGCAGCGCGAGTGCGACGCTGGTGCCGTCGGGTGACAGCGCGATGTCGCGCACGCGCACGGGACGCAGCAACTCCTCGACGCTGTGCGGCGCGGCCAACGCGGCCCCGGCGCCCAGGAGCGCGAGCAGCAG
>Ga0075421_100002133_pt1 | contig 23478 bp, 22 predicted proteins | sample SoiMetdeltSBSDD5_FD_75292 | JGI IMG/M metagenome (GOLD analysis project Ga0075421, IMG submission 75292) | Bulk soil microbial communities from a Populus tree surrounding site in Tennessee, USA - Soil MetaG P. deltoides SBSDD5 | ecosystem: Environmental > Terrestrial > Soil > Tree plantation...
GACACCTCCGCGATCGCGCGCAGCTGCGTGGTCAGGGTCAGCGCCAGCTGGTTCACGTTCTCGGTCAGGTGCCGCCAGGTACCCGAGACGCCGCGCACCTGCGCCTGGCCGCCCAGCTTTCCTTCCGTCCCGACCTCGCGCGCCACGCGCGTGACCTCGTCGGCGAAGCTGCGCAGCTGGTCCACCATCGTGTTGACGGTGTTCTTCAACTCCAGGATCTCGCCGTACGCGTCGACCGTGATCTTCTGTGAGAGGTCACCGCGAGCCACGGCCGTCGTCACCTGGGCGATGTTTCGTACCTGGGTGGTGAGGTTGGACGCCATGAAGTTCACGTTGTCGGTGAGGTCGCGCCACGTACCGGCGACTCCGCGGACCTGAGCCTGACCGCCGAGTTTGCCCTCGGTGCCCACCTCGCGCGCCACGCGCGTGACCTCGTCGGCGAAGCTGGACAGCTGGTCCACCATCGTGTTGACGACGTCCTTGAGCTCAAGGATCTCGCCCTGCGCCACCACCGTGATCTTCTGGGACAGGTCGCCCTTGGCCACCGCGGTCGCGACCTGGGCGATGTTGCGCACCTGGGTGGTGAGGTTGGAGGCCATGAAGTTGACGTTGTCGGTGAGGTCGCGCCACGTACCGGCCACGCCGCGCACGTTGGCCTGCCCGCCGAGCTTTCCTTCGGTGCCGACCTCGCGGGCGACGCGCGTGACCTCGTCGGCGAAGCTGCGCAGCTGGTCGACCATGGTGTTGACGGTCGACTTCAGCTCGAGGATCTCGCCACGGGCATCCACCGTGATCTTCTGCGACAGGTCGCCCTGCGCGACGGCCGTCGCCACATGGGCGATGTTGCGGACCTGGCCGGTGAGGTTGGAGGCCATGTAGTTGACCGCCTCAGTCAGGTCCTTCCACGTGCCGGCGACATTGGGCACCTCGGCCTGGCCGCCGAGCTTGCCCTCTGTGCCCACCTCGCGCGCCACCCGCGTCACCTGCTCGGCGAAGACCCGCAGGGTGTCGGTCAGCGAGTTCACCGTGTGGGCCAGCTCCGCCACCTCGCCCTTGGCCGAAACCGTGATCTTCTGGGACAGGTCGCCGTGCGCGATCGCCGTGGTCACCTGCGAGATCGAGCGCACCTGGCCGGTGAGGTTGGACGCCATCAGGTTCACGTTGTCGGTGAGGTCACGCCACGTGCCCGCCACACCGCGCACGTCGGCCTGGCCGCCAAGCTTGCCTTCGGTGCCCACCTCGCGGGCCACCCGGGTGACCTCGTCGGCGAAGCTTGACAGCTGGTCCACCATGCGGTTGACCGTGCGGCCAATCGTGAGGAACTCGCCGCGCAGGGGCCGCCCTTCGATCTGCAGCGACATGTGCTGCGAGAGGTCCCCCTCTGCGACCGCGACGATCACCCGTGCGAGGTCGGTGGTTGGGCGCCCCAAATCATCGATCAGGCTATTGATCGCTCGGGAGGCCTCGGCCCACTCGCCCTCGAGATGGTCCTCGTCGAGCCGCTCGGTCATGCGGCCCTCCTGGCCGACCACGCGGCAGATGCGCAGCAGTTCCCTGTTTCGCCGCTGTTGCTGCGCCACCAGCTCGTTGAACGCCTCGGCTACGGCGCCGGCACAGCCGGTGCTGCGTGGCAGACGCACCTTGAAGTTGCCGGCGCGCACCTCTCGAAGCGCGTCGGCAAGGCTGTCCAGGAGCGCGTCAGGCGCGGCTGGAGCGGTCATATGGTCCTCCCGATCCGATTGGCCGACAACTCATCATTGCCTCAACGGCCCGAGAACGCGAGCGGGTCAGGTGGAAACGCCGTACGGGTTCATTGCAGACTGCATGCGTGCCTGTTGAGAATGGCCGCGGTCGCCAGTTGGGCTCCCGGGTCCGCCGGTTGTGGCGGGTCGCCGACGAGAAGGCTCCAGCGGAGGCAAGGGCGCTGGTGCGCTCGGCGTTGGAGGGCACCCATCTGGTCGACCTGCTCGACGAGGCACTGCTGCTCACCACCGAGCTGGCCACCAACGTCGTCCGGCACGCCGGCGGCAACGTCGAGCTGGAGGTGGTCACCGACCGCGACGGGGTGATCGTCACCGTGGAGGACGACAGGCCGGGAATCATCAATGTCCCAGCATCTGACGGGCTGGCCGGCGAGGGCGGGTTCGGGCTGATCCTGGTGCAGCACTTCAGCCATCGCTGGGGGATCACGCATCGCCACGACGGCAAGGCGGTGTGGTTCCGGCTCGACCTGCCAGGCAAGAACGCCGTGCACGGCGTGACTCCCGGCACCGGGCTCGCCGCGGTCGAGGCGCTGCTGGAGATCGATCCGCCACTGCACGGCGACAACCAGGTCGAGGACTTCGCCGCGCAGTTGCTGGACTGCCTCGGGCTGCGGGTGTCGGCGGTCGGAGCGGTGATCAACGTCAGCCACGGCATCGACACGCCGTCACGGGTGATCGCACGGTTCGGCTCCGACCCGGCGGTCGTGCCCGACGCCCTGCACATCCCTCTGCCGGTGGGCTGGCCCTGGTCCGGTGAGCTGGTGCTGGCAGCGTCTGAGGCCAAGCACATGCGGCCACTCGCTGCGCTCGTCGCGCAGCGCGTCGGCCTGATGCTGGAGAGCGAGCGGTTGCGCGAGGCGGATCTGCGCCGGCAGACCTGGCTGACCTTCCTCGCCGAAGCGAGCGAGCTGCTGGCGCAGTCGCTCGATCCGCAGCTGACCGTGGCGCTGATCCCGCGGCTGATCGTGCCGCGGCTCGGCTCGTGGTGCGCCGTCTACATCATCGACTGGGCCGGGGAGACGCGTCTCGCCTCTGCCGCCCACGCCGACGAGGAGATGCTCCAGTCGCTGGCCGAGGCGCCAGCGGAAGGATTTACCGTGCCGCTCGTCGCCCGGGACCAACGGATCGGCACGCTATCTGTCGGTGGCCACGGCGACCAGCGCCACGACGCCGAGGAGCGGGCGGTGATCCAGGACCTGGCCCGCCGCGCGGCGCTCGCCATCGACAACGCGCGCACCCATCACGAGCGGCGCCGTATCGCCCACGAGCTGCAGCAATCGCTGCTGCCGCCGAAGCTGCCCACGATCCACGGGGTGGAGCTGGGCGCGGAGTACGTGCCGATCGGCGACGACGTCGAGGTCGGCGGCGACTTCTACGACCTCGTTCAGATCGATGACGATCGCTGGCTGGTGGTGATCGGGGACGTGTCGGGCAAGGGGGCGCCGGCCGCCAACGTCACCGGCTCCATGCGCGAACTGCTGCGCGTGCTCGTGCGCGACGGCCGGCCCTTGGTTTCCGTCCTCCAGACCCTCAACGGCATCCTGTACGAGCGCGGCGGCCAGTACTGCACGCTGGCGCTCGCGATCGTCCACCGCGACATCGTCCACTCGGACGGGACCGGCGTGCTGCGGATGGCGCTCAACCTCGCCGGCCACGATCAGCCGCTGCTGATCCGCGCCAACGGCTCCGTGGTTCCGGTCGGCTCATGTGGTACCGCGATCGGCCTCTTCGAGATCTTCGACTCACCCACCTCCGAGGTGATCGTCCACCCCGGGGAGACGCTGGTGTTCTTCACCGACGGGGTGACGGAGCGGCGCCGTGGCAACAATTTCTTCGGCTCCGATCGGCTGGCGGCCTCGCTGTCGGAGCTGGCCGGGCACACCGCCGACGTGGTCGCCGCCCGCCTGCGCAAGACGGTGCTCGATTTCTCGCCCGAGCCGCCGCGCGACGACATCGCCATTCTCGCCGTGCGCAACAGCTCGTAGAAATTCTGCCGAGAAAATTCGTGCCGAGGGGCGGGTTTGCGAATCGGGGCGAGCGGGTAACAGCGTCCGTCCTGGTGGCACCCCGTGGAAGAAGAGACCGTGGACTATATGCATCCCACGAGCCTGGTTCCGGCGGCGTGGCTCGATGACGCGCGACTGCGTCGGGAATTAGCCGATCTCCATCGCCTCGAGCGCGCCTTGGAACAGCATTGCCAGCCCGGTCAACGCCGGGCTTTGAAGGAACGGCTCACCGAGTTGGATGGCGAGTATCTGCGCCGCTTCCCGACGGCGCGTCACCGGTGGCCGTGGAGGGTTTGGGAGCCTTTGGCCGGGGATGCCCTACCGTGAGGGCATGGTTTCCAAGGTTTCCAAAGCGGGCTGGCCGACGCGATCAGCGATGAGCTCACCGCCCGGCTCAACCTAACCGCGCTTGTCGGTGGCGCGTCGCGGGAGCTGCTGCCCCGCGTGGCCTGAGCTGGCCTAAGCTGCCGCGGGTGTCGCCCCGCCCATGGGCGGTCTCGCGGACCGCCGTCACGGGCTTCTCCTCGGGATGCATTGCTTCTGTCATGACCTCATACTGAAGCAATTTCATGTGTTCATCCCGAGTTTGGGTTATTTCGCCCCAGGCCGCATCGAAGTCCACCTAGGCGCCAGGTGGTCTTGAGGATGGCTAGCCGTGATGGTGTGCCCTGACACGGTGTGCCTTTCGCAGGACCACGGTGTCGAAAAGCCTGTCGTGCAGAGCGCGGCGGCGCTGGTCCGACAGGATGAGGATCATGCCGACCAGCCAGATGACCGGGAAGGCCACCCCGAGAGCGGCGCGCAGCAGGGCGCGGACGGGGTGCAGGTGCTCGCCGTCGGGGCGGCGCACGACGGTGCCGAAGAGCATGCCGCCCAACGTCTGCCCGGTCCCGCACCAGCACAGTCCAAAGTAGAGGAGCGGCAGGAGTGCCGCACCCATCTGTGACACCGTTTTCAGCCATCCCGGCGAGCTGCCGGCGACCGACGCCCAGACCGAGGGTGGCCCGTTGGCCACGACGGGGATGAGGATGGTGAGCACGATAGCATCGATGGTGAGGGCGGCCATGCGAGTGACAAGCCCCGCATAGTCTGATGTGGACACCGCCGTCAGGACCGGAACATCCGGCGGAAGGAGTTCTCGACGCGGTCGTCGGCGCGGGCCGATGTCTCCCGAAGCTCCTCGGCAGCCTCGGTGACGATGCTGTGGCTCTGCTCAGTGATCAGGGAGTGGACCCGCTCGTCCGTCGCGAGATCCTCGATGATGACCGGGACGACGCGGGCGCGGATCTGCGGCATTACCCCGTCGAGGATCTTGGGCACCACATGATTGACCAGGTGCGGGGTCATGTCATCGACCACGCGTGGGATCACCGTGCGCTCGGCCCAGCGGATCGACTCGTCCATGCTCGTCCTGAGCCAGCCCTCGGCCTCCAGGCGCCCGACGCGGATGGTCTTGTCGCCGCGGGCGCGGGTCTCGTCGAGGAACTGCCGCACGCGCTCCGGTGGGCTCGGCGCCATCCGGAGCGCCCTCTCGCTGGTGCGGCGCAGCAGGCGGCGGGCGATGTCGCGGCCCCGGCCGGCGACGCCGACGAGGATCGCGAGGCTGTCGGGGACGGGTTTGTCGAACAGCTTGAGCCGCTCCCCGGCCAGCACGGCGGCGCCCAGCGCGAGCCTTCCCAGCGGAGCGCGTTCGTTCATTCTCTAACTGTCGCATTCCTCGGTCCCTTTTACCATGATTTGCCCCAAACTAAGAAGCATGATCACGTACAGCTATCCATCCTCGGTCGGCGATCTGACCAAGCTCGCGGCGCTCGTCGCCTCGATGCCGCCCGGGATCGCGGCCGACCTCACCCTCGACGGTGATCGCGTACTGCTGCGGGTCTGCTCACTGCAGCCCCCGCAGACCGTTGATGAGGAAGGCGGATCCGAACACCAGCGCGGTGACGAAGGTCAGCGTGTCGTCGTGGCGCAGCAGCCATCGCTTGGTGTCCGGTGGCAGGAAGCGGGTCACGATGAGGCCAAGGGAGCCGGCTAGAGCGAACAGCGCGGCCGGGAGCAGATCCGCCAGCGCCGAGAGCCGATGCGAGCCGAGGGCCAGTGCCGCCGCGACCAGCATGCTCACGGTGATCGGATTGGCGAGCAGCAGCCACGCGGCAAGGCTCGAGAGCCTGTCCGGCGGCAGGTCATCGAGGTGGCCAAGCCAGGCCGGCGGCGGTCGCGGGCCCCGGCGCAACTCGATATAGCGCCCCGCGGCCCAGAGCAGCAGCACCAACCCCATGATGATCTTTATCGCGCTCTCCCAGGCCGGCGCCCCTGTCGATGGCCGCGACGCCGACCCGGCGAGCAGCGCGAGCGCGAGCACCGCGACGACGGAGACCAACCACCAGGTGATGCTGAAAATCAGGCCTTTGCGGGTACCCTCGCGGCCGGCCCGCAGCACCAAAACCGCGACGATCGGCAGCGGTGAGACGAGCAACCCGATTGCGTAAGGCAGCATGTCGCGCAGAGCCGAGCCCATGGCCTGACGTTACGCAAGCAACCAGGCCGCCCGTGGCGGCATCGTCAAAATCGCCGGGATCAGCTCGCCCAGCGCGTCGCGGTCAAATGCCAGAAGCGCCATCCCAGATCCGTGATGATGACGTTCTTCAGCCTCATCTCGGTCAGCTGCGCCGCGTATGCGGGGACGTGACGCGGCCCGGCGATGACACGCCGCGGTCGGTAGATCGAAAACATAGTGGGGCGCGATTCACACCTATCAGTGTGCCGAGTACATGCCCTACCTTCAGGGCCGCCTCAGCGCCGTTTCAGCGTGTCGTCCACAATCGACGGCGACCGTTTCAGCTACCCCACCATGAGGTGAAACCATGGGTTTGTTTGACAAGATCAAGGACGCCGCCAGCGATCTGGTTGACGGCGCGAAGGACAAGGTCGGCGAGGTCACCGGGATCGACGCCGACAACCTGATCGAGGCGGGCGGCAGCGTCACCGATGCCGGCGAGAGCGTCACCGACGCCGTGTCCTCGATCGAGGACGGCAAGCTGGGCGCCTGAAGCAGCCAGATCGCCGCGGACGCTCACTACTCGGCGTCCGCGACGATCCGCCAGCGCCCGACCTCGCGGTAGGCCGAGTCGCTGATGGCTGCCTCGTCCCCGGGTACCAGCTTGTAATACTTGAGGTTTCCGCCCCAGTAGCGCAGGATCCTGCCCAGTTCCTGTTCGGTGTTCTCGCCGAAACCGTCGATCTCCACCTCTAGTACGAACTTCATCTCGCGATGATAGGCACGCCGATTCTGGCGGGCAGGCGTTCGGGCGCCGGGTGGTTCAGCTCGGGCAGCCGCTCGACGATGTCAAGGGCATGCCGCCAGGCGTCTCGGGCTTTGCCGGGCTCGCCCAGGGCGTGGAGACTGTCGCCGAGGCGGTCGCTGGTCTGGCTTCGCTGGAGCGGTCGCCCCGCCGCCGGAAAAGCTCAAGCGCCGCGCTGTAGTTGTCGACCGCCTGCCCGTACGACCCGCGCTGGTGGTGGATGTAGCCAAGGCTGTCCAACGTGAACGACTCGCCCTCCTCGTTGCCCAGCTCGCGGTGCAGCTTCAGCGGCTGTCCACAGTGGACAAGCGCCCGCCGCCCGGCCGGGCAGCCGTGGGTCCCGCTCGTCGGGTCCGGCAAGAATCCGTTGGGCGACTGGGAAATCCTCCTCTCCGGCACCGAGGTCGTGCGATCCTGGTTTGCCGGCGGGCTGATCGAGGACGTGGTGCTGGCGATCAACCTGACCGCCACCACCCCCGCATGGCCGTAATCAGCTGGAGGGGACCGCGTACTGGTCGTGGCGGGCCAGGAACTCGGTGCACTCCTCGTCGGACAGCACCCGGCCGGTCTCTCGGATCTCGGCAAGCTCCAGGAAGTACCTCTCCCGCGGCGGCCCCGGCGCGAACAGGATCAGCATCGAGCTTGGCTCGTCGCTCAGAGCACGGAAGCCGTGGATGCCGCCCATCGGGACGTAGAGGAAGTCACCCGGGCGGCCCTGCACCCAGCGCTGGCCGTTGAAGAACTCGACGGTACCCGTCAAAACAAAAAACGACTCCGAAAACGTCTTGTGAAAATGGGCGTCGGCGCCACCCGTGTGGGGCTGCATGTTCCACTCGAACAGCCCGAACTGGCCGCGGGTCGCGGTGCCGGGCGCGACGAAGCGTACGTGGGTGCCGGAGATCTTGAAGGTCAGGCTCTCCACATCGTCGCGGGCGTGGAACTCGGCGCTGATCTCCCCGGTGTCGCGTAGATACGTCATAGGCCGACCCTATACAGCCGCTTGCCCTCGGGCGGGCGACCCATCGCGGTGCGGCAGGTCAGCATCTGGTCCGATCGTAAGTTCGAGTTCTTTGCGGGGGAGCGGCTTGTCGCCCGGATCCAGCCGACGACCGGGGTCTTCACCTTCCGCCCGGACTCCTACGCCCTGGAACTTCCCGCCCCCGTGATGTCGGCTTTGGAGGGCATATCTTTGGCCCAGGCCGTGCGGACGGTCGCCCGCGGTATCCGCCAGCAGGCCGGCTCATAAGGCTTTTCAATTCTCCCGGGTGCGAATCGTTTCGCGGCGCCCTCGTGGTCGCCACCCGGCATGTGAAATCCTGCAACAAACCTGCAAACTCCTTCCCTTCTTGGCGGAAAGCGCTTTCCCCATCCTGATACGCACTTCTCAAGCTCCATGTTTCGATCTTCGACCCGAACGAACGTCCCGCGTCACGAGCGTCAAGAGCGGGTTACGGCAAGTTTGGAGATCACCCTTTTTGGTGATAAACCAGGCATGGACGTGACCGGACGGGTCGTCGTCATCGTCGGCGCGTCGTCGGGGATCGGGCGTGAGACGGCGCTCGCCTTCGCGCAACGCGGCGCGAGCGTGGCGGTGGCGGCTCGCAACGAGCAGGCACTCGAGACGCTGAGCGCGGAGGTCAACAGGCTGGGCGGCAAGGCGCTCGCCGCGGTGACGGACGTCAGTGATCACAAGCAGGTCTCAGCATTGGCGGCGAAGGCGGCGGAGCACTTCGGGCGCATCGACACCTGGGTGAACAACGCGGCGGTGTTGACCTACGGCACCGTGGAGCAGATGGACGCCGATGAGTTGCATCGCGTCATCGAGGTCGATCTCATGGGCCAGATCTACGGGATGAAGGCCGCGCTGCCGTATGTTCAAGCCTCAGCAGGTACCATCATCAATGTCGCCTCGATATTGGGGAAGCGCGCGATTCCGTTGCAGGCGGCCTATTGTGCGGCCAAGCATGGCGTTATCGCGTTCGGCGAGGCGCTGCGCCTGGAATTGCAGGCGCAGGGCTCGCCTGTGCGGGTGGTCGATGTGCTGCCCTCATCTATCAACAGCCCGCTGTACGACAATGCGCGTTCGAAGTTGGGTGTGGTGCCCAAGCCGGTGGGCCGCGTGTACGAGCCTTCGGTGGTAGCCGAGGCAATCGTTGCTGTGGCTGAACATCCGGTTCGCCAGGTCTACGCCGGGTTCGTGGGCCGCCTGGTCGATCTGGCACAGCGGATCAGCCCGAGCTTCGTCGACTGGTACATGCGCGGTCCTTGGAATGCCACAGCCGGACAGCGCACCGATCTCGCCGACGATGGCCATGACAATCTCTTTTCGCCGAGTACCGGTAAAGGCTCCGTGACCGGAAGGTTCGGCCGGCATTCCCAGTCGACCAGCGTCTACACCAAACTGTTTGGTTCGCATCCGGCCGCCGGACGGGTTGCGGTGGGGGCCGGGCTTGCCGCGACCACGGTGCTGATCCGCCGCCTGGGCAGGCGTTCATGAATCGGGTCCAAGACCTGCGTGTGCGGCCCGACCTGCTTTACGTGGCGAGCGGCTGGAACGTCCTGATCACCGACGTCTACGGGCGCATCACGGGTATCGACCCACAAGGGTTCTACGCGCGAAACGCCCGAGTGCTGTCACGCGAACGCTTGACCATCAACGGCCAGGAGCCCCAGGCGTTCAGCACCGCCAAGGTCGGGGCCCACGCACAGCTGTCGTACGCCCGGTTCGAACCGAGCGAGGAGGAGCTACCCCGCCGCGGCGTCTACTTCATGTTGGAACGCTTCGTGGGAGAGGGGATTGCGCACGAAGCTACGGTTTGAAAGCTATTCGGACACCGGCCAGCGTTTCCAGATCGGCATCGAGCCGCAGGCCGACTTCGCCGACACCGAGGAGGCCGAAAACCGGGAGCACCAACGGCGTGGCGGCGTGATCACGGCGTGGGATGCCCCGGCCAGGCAGCTGCGGCTCACCTATGATCATCCGGGCTTGGACCTGGGTCCCTCGTGGGGCTGGCCGGTGCCGTCGGGTCGTTCGTCCTCGCTATCCCGATCCTGCGCAAGCAGGGTTTCACGCCGCCGGGCTTCCCCCGGCCATCCCTTATGGATGGCTCCGTGCTGCGGGCGCTGCTGCTGACCGCCGCGTTCATGGCCGGCATCGCCGTCGTCGGCCTCGCGATCGGCGTACTGCTGCGGCACAGCGCGGCCGCGATCACGATCACCATTGTGCTGGTCCTCATGCCGCTGATCGTCGGCATGATCCTGCCCGGCACCTCGCCGAAGTGGCTGATGTACACCACGCTGGCCGGCGGAATGGCGACCCAGCGGGCCAAACCGCCGACGATCACACTCGCCGAACCGTGGGCCATGATCGGGGCGTGGGCCGGGATCGGTGTGGTCGCGGCATGGGTCGCCGTGACCCTCGGGCTCGCCTGGTGGCAGCTGCGAAAGCCTGACGCATGACCGCGCTCCGGCCACTGCGCGCCATCACGGCCGAGTGGACGAAGCTGAGGACCCTGCCGAGCACGGGATGGCTGATGCTGCTCGCCATCGCCGCACGGTGGGATTCGGTTTGGCCATCACCGGATCGCTTGGCTACACCCATTGCGATTTACCGTGCACCCTCGACACGACCAAGCTCTCGTTGGCCGGGGTACGCCTCGGCCAGGTCGGGATCCTGGTCCTCGCGGTGTTGGCGGTGACGGCGGAGTACAGCACGCGGACGATCCAGCCGACGCTGATCGCGGTGCCGCACCGGTTCCTGGTGGTACTGGGCAAGCTCGCTGTCCTGGCCATCCTCGGGGTGGCCACAGGGGTACTGGCGGTTGCCGGGTCCCTCGCGGCCGGCGCGACGATGCTGCCCGGCAACGGGTTCACGGCGGCGCACGGCTTTCCGGCGCTGTCGCTCGCCGACGACCTCACCCGGCGGGCGGCCATCGGTACGGTCCTCTACATAGGACTTATCACCTTGCTGGGGGCGGGGCTCGGGTTCCCTCTGCCGGACACCGCCGGTGCGGTCACGGCAGCGCTGGCGCTGCTCTACGGATCGCCGGTCGTCGCCATGTTCGTCAGCGACCCGACATGGCAGCACCGCATCCACCGGTTCTCCCCGATGGACGCCGGGCTGGCCATCCAGGCCACGCGCAACCTCGCCGCCGAACACATCGGGCCGTGGGCCGGGCTCGGCGTCCTGTCCCTGTACCCGCCGCGGCGGTCATCGCGGGGCTGACCGCGTTCCAGCTCCGCGACGCCCACTGACCTGCCTCGACCATTGCGGCGGGAGGATGTCATCACACCTCGCACTTCGCGCCTGACAACCACCAGGCGCGTAGCGGCCAGCGTCGCCGCGTGATCGTCGCCTATTTCGAGGATGGTGAGAACCTGGCCGTCCAGCCGGGCGGCGGACACTATCCGTGGCTCGACAATCCGGAGTTTTTCGTGCAGACCCTGGCGGGCTTCTTGCACTGACAGATCGAGCAACCCTAATCACATCTTCAGATCTCGAAATAGGGTGCGTGATGTAGCGTTTTCCGTCGTTCCTGGCTCGTTGAGCGTGGTGATCACTCATACGAGAGGGAACATCGTGACTTCTGTGAACGTTCACGCCCGGCTGGTGACGGATGGGTGAGCCGGGCGGCGAGCGGCTCGTGCGCGAGGAAGCGCGATGGCAGCGGGCAAGTTTTCTGGAGCTGTTCTTCGATCTCGTCTTCGTGTTCGCGCTCAATCAGGTGAGCGTGCGGCTGATCAAAGACTTCCGCAGCGGGAACCAGCTGCTGGTCAGCGAGGCTGCCACGACCTTCCTGATGTTCCTTGCGCTCTGGTTGCTATGGGCGGCGGCGGTCGCCTTGACCAGCCGACTGCACCCGGAATCGCCGCCGGTCCAGATCATTGTGTTCATCGAAATGGCCTGCGCCGTACTGATGGCCGTCGCGGCGTTGCAGGGGCCCGAAGGGCGGCCTCTTGTCTTCGTCGGCGCCTATGTGGCGGCCCGGGTAGCCCGCCCGCTGGTCCTGCTGGTCTTCCGTCTGTGGGTCAATGCGCCGGTGGTGCTCGCGATCGTCGTGGGCGCGGTGCTGTGGATCGCCGGCGCGCTGGTGGACGACGCTCTTGTGCGCAGCCTGCTCTGGACCCTCGCAGTGGCCGTCGACTACGGAGGGTATGTGCTCGGCTTTCAAGAATGGGCAGGCGGGCGGATCGCGGGTGAACACCTGGCCGAGCGGTTGCAGCAGTTCTTCTTGATCACGTTGGGTGAGGCGATCTTCGTATCCGGCAAGGCCCTCAGCAACAGCAGCTTCGGCATCCCGCACGCGGTCGCGTTCGGGCTGGCGTTCGTCAGCATCGTGCTGCTCTGGCGGGTCTATTTCTTCCGGGCCGGATCGGTCCTGCCCCTGGCCATCACCCGCGCCCGGAACCCGGTGCGCGAGTCCCTGGCGGTCGCCGGGAGTCACCTGCTCATGATCACGGGTGTCTTCCTCGCTGGTGTCGGCTTCGAGTTGTTCATCGTCGAGCCGCTCGCCCGGCCGGAACCGCAGTGGCTTGTCGTCATCCTCGGCGGGCCCGCGTTGTTCCTCGTGGGGCGGGCATCCTTCGAATTCCAGGTCTTCGGTCGGATCTCTCGGTCGCGACTGGCCGGCCTGCTCGCCCTTGGCCTCCTGATCCCGGCCATCTGGCACCTGCCATCGCTGGCTGCGGGTGTCGCCGTCGCTGTCATACTGGCCGGAATCGCCGTCTCCGACACATGGCGCGCCCGCGGCCGCGAACCCGAGCAACCCATGCCGCAGATCTGACACACCAGCGAGTCGCGCGAAGTACGAACTCGACGCCCACGGTTATGACGATCGCTGGTTGCTGCCGCGCTCTGCCACGATGCCCGCTTGATCGCTCGTTTGAGCCCTGGCTCGGGTCCGCGACTCTGCCGCCGGAATCCGCGCCGCTCGGCCGAAGCTGCCGAAGATTGCTCTCAACTCACCGCTCGTGGTCGGTAATGTTATCCCAGTCCGAACGCCCTACGATGTCGATTGGGTCAGCACACCGCGGGGCCGTCAACGCCAACTCTTGACAGCCGCCCGTGAAACTCGTGCGGCAGGACGCTCTCATGTCAAGCACGAGGACCAAGCAGGGGACGCAGCCGCCGGGAACGGACTCGTGATGCGTAGGTCGCCGGGTCCGGCCCTTCCGGACCCCGCCTCGTCCGGGTGCCTGCCTGCCAGCGTGTCCGAAACCGTGCGGTGATGGCTAAGCGCGATATGGCTGTAGTCCCGTCAATCGGTGAAACACCGCTGCCACAGCGGCGACACTGGCGAAGGGCCGCATAGGGGAAGTGAGGAGTCAGGTGTTGGTGGGTAGGCCGCCGCCGTGGTCGGGTCGATGATGGCGGGCCCACCGAGGGCAGGCGCGGGCGGGACGAGCCCGGGCGGGGGCGTCCCCACGCGCCGCCGAAGGCATTTCAGGCGAAGATTGATCGTGTCCGCCGTGACGGTCGCCGTTCTCGTGGCCGTGTTCGTGGGCGTTTTTCCTCGGTTCGCCGACTACTCGCAGGCGTGGGCATCGATCCAGCGGATGCCGGCCGCGTACCTTATCGCGCTTGTCGGCGCGGTAGTGGTCAACCTCGCCGCGGGCGCTTGGCAGTTGCAGGCCGTGCTACCTGGGCTGCGATATGGACCGGCCTTCGTGGTGGATCAGACCTCGTTCGCCCTGAGCAATGCCGTGCCGGCAGGCGGCGCCATCAGTCTCGGTGTCGAGTACGACATGCTGGAGTCCTACCAGTGCGGTAGGGGGGCGGCGGCTAGCGCGGCCGCGATGTCAAGCGGCTTCACCGTGTTCGCCACGCTCGTCATGCCTGTCGTGGGGGTCCTGGCGCTGCTGACGAGCGGCGAGGTGAGATGGCATTTCCTGCTGATCGCGGTCGTCGGGGTTCTCGGCGTCGGCATCGCCATTTCCGCGTTCGCGGTGATTCTGCGCAGTGAGGACGGGGCCCGCAGGGTCGGGCGCCTGGCGGAGCGGCTCCTCAACGCGACGGCGCGGCCTTTGCGTCACCATCGGACGGCCAATCTCACAGAGAAGGTGGTTGACTTCCGGTCGGGCGTGGTCGAGGTCATGAAGACGCGGTGGGCGGCGGTGGTTGCGGCGACCCTGTTGCAGCAGCTCACCTCGTGGTCGATCCTGTTCCTCGCATTGGCGGGCCTAGAGAGGGGTGCCCACGACAGTTTCGGGGTGACCTGGCAGGAGTCATTGGCGGCATTCTCGTTCGCGGTGATCGTGACGTTCATTCCGGTCACCGTCGGCGGTCTAGGCACCGTGGACGCGGCCCTGACCGGTTTGCTTACCGCGTTCGGTGCCGCTGGTGGGCAGGCTCTCGCCGTGAGCCTCGTGTGGCGGGCCGGGACCTTCGTTCCCCAGGTACTCACCGGCGCGCTGATGTTTCTGTGGTGGCGGGTCACGGCTGGCCGCAGGCGGTGGATAGCTGCCGAGAGGGCGGGCGAAAAGCCGCCCGGGTGAGGCCGAGGAGGCAATCGCGGCGGTCGGTTGCAGCGGGGTTGCTTGGGGCGGCCGTCGTGGGGTGGCGATCACCCTGCTTGCCGACCTGGGCGGCGGCACGCTGGCGCGGCGGCTGATCACGCTTGGCGTCCTGCTTCCGCGCTTATGTCGAGTAGCGGCGAATATCAGGTGATCACCACCCGACATTCCTGAAGAGCCGGCCATCCGATGCGTCCCCCGGGGCGGCTGCGGTTGTCCACGGTCTGTGGCCTGCAGGCCGTCATACCCGTGAGGTCTACACACCGCGCGAACCCAGGCGGTGACATCATGATGCGGTGCTGGGACGCAGGTGGGCGGGCGTGCCGCCGGATGTCCAGTTCATCGTCGCGGCCGAGGCGGTGGTGTTGGGCTACGGAGGCGTGGTTCACGTGATCCAGCTTGTCGCCGGCGGCTTTCGTCCCTATCTGTGGGCGCCGGCCTGGCTGGCGATCTACTTCACATCACTGACGCTGGCTGACCCCCTGGCTGCGGTGTTGCTCTGGACGCGACGAGCATCCGGGCTCTACCTCGGCGGTGCCATACTGGTCACCGACGCACTCGCCAACGGATACGCCACCTACGCACTACCCGGCGGGGGCGCTACCGCGCGGATATCCCAGGCCGTCATCAGCCTCATGGCCATCGCCGCACTGGCCTCGGCTCCGCGTGTTCGTCCCTGGCTGTTGCCCGACACAACCCGCTACGGCATACGCCGTGCCGCTAGACACCCCCACCGAACCTGACGCAAAGACAGGGCACACCTCATCGACGCCGACGCCAATCAAGGCCCCGGCTAATCATGCCGCACTTGTGATGCCTCGTGGCCGGACCGGCGACGGGTTTCCACCGGGGAGCCGGCGGTTCGCGCACTGCCATCTCTGCGCGGCGTGTCGCGGAGCTGCTCAGCGACGAAAACTACGCGCAAAAGCCCAGCTCGCTTGCGAGCCGCGCTTCGTGAATCAGCAATGTCCGATTTATCTTGTGGGCGATACTGGGATCGAACCAGTGACCTCTTCCGTGTGAAAAAAAAGGAAAAGCGCAGATCCACTAGGACCTGCGCCACCTCGATCATATCGTCTGTGACCTGCTGGAAGTTGTTTCACCGGACTTCACTGCTTTTCACACTTTTTCAAGATCATAACTCATGGGCAACAATCGTCCACAATGGATACACGACCCGAGCGATGGCGCCCGGGCGAGCGTTGCTTGCAGACCGCGGCCACCGCCTGGCAGGCCCGCGTCACCTCCACGACCAGCCATTATAAAGCAGAACTGTTCATCCGAACCTAAACCACCGATCTTGCTGTTTTGGCGTGCAGTGGTTAGCGGGGTTTAGCGCGTCGGGTGGGCTCGGCGCCGGTGGGGTTCTCCGGCCAGGGGTGGCGGGGGTAACGGCCGCGCAGTTCTGCGCGGACCTGTGGGTATCCGTTGTTCCAGAAGGAGACTAGGTCGCCGGTGACTGCAGCTGGCCGGCCGACGGGCGAGAGCAGGTGCAGCACCACGGGGGTACGGCCGCCGGCGACCCGGGGTGCTGCGGTCCAGCCGAAGACCTCCTGGATCTTGACCGCGAGCGCTGGTGTGGCCGGGTCTGAGTAGTCCACCCGGATGCGCGAGCCGCTGGGCACCTGGATGCGCTCGGGGGCCAGCTGGTCCAGCTGGGCGGCCTGAGCCCAGGGCAGCAGGCGGCGTAACGCCGCGACGGTGTCGATGCGGCGAAGATCGTCGCGGTGATGGGCGGCAGTCAGTGCCGGTCCGAGCCACCGCTGCGGGTCGGCCAGCAGCGCGCCGTCGTCGACCGCCGGCCACGGTTCGCCGAGGGTCTGGTGCAGGAAGGCCAGGCGCTGGCGCAGCGCGACCGCTTCTGTGCTCCAGCGCAGCAGCATGAGACCGTTGCGGCGCAGCCCTTCGGCCAGGGCAGAGCTGACCAGTGCCGGGTCGGGTGTCTTGAGAGGACGTTCACCGAGGACGATCACGCCGAGGCGGGTGACGTGGCGGGCGACGACGTCGCCGCCGGACCAGGCGACCTCCTCAGTGTCCGCGTAGAGCGCGGCGGCCGCGGTCTGAGCCGTACCGGCGTCGATGGGCACGGCCAGGCGCACCCGGGCGGTGGCACTGCCCGGCTGGCGGTCGGCGTTGGCGATCGCCAGCCACGGCACGCCATGCAGGCCCGAGGCCGGGCCGAGCTCGGCGGCGGTGCCGCCCGTCATGAGATAGGTGCGACCGCCAGAGGAACGCAGCCGCGCGACCCGCTCGGGAAAGGCCAGCGCGACGACGAGCGCCGCGGCCAAGTCATCGGGCAGATCGCGGGCCGCGTCAGGGGCCGGCGAAGCGATGACGGCCGAGCCCAGCCGGCGGGACTCGACCCGCCATGCGGCGGTGGCAGCCGGGTCGGTTGCCTCGCGTAGCCTGCGCAGCGCCACCGAGATGTCGTCGGTCGCGGTCCGCACATCAGCGGACAGCAGCGCCACGACATCGGCGGCGCGCCGAGTGCCCAGCGTCACGGCGGCGTCGAGCAGGGCCCGGGCCAGGCGCGGATGTACGCCGACGGCGCTGATGTCACGCCCGCGCGGTGTGATCCGGCCGGCGGGGTCGAGCGCACCGAGCGCGGTCAAGGTGGTGCGGGCGACCCGACCGGCTGCGGCGGGCAGCGGGTCGAGCAACGCCAGCCCCGCACCGTCGGGTTCACCCCAACGGGCCAGGTGCAAGACGAAGGCGGTCAAGTCGGCGACGGCGACCTCGGGGTCGGCCTGCGCCGGCAGCCGCTCGTGGTCGCGCTGCGACCAGCACCGGTAGACCCGGCCGGGCCCTTCCCGGCCCGCCCGACCGGCCCGCTGGGCAGCGGAGGCGCGTGAGGAGCGCACCGTCACCAGCGAGCCGAGCCCGCGGGCATGATCCATGCGGGGCACCCGGGCCAGCCCGGCGTCGACGACCAAGCGGACGCCGGGGACGGTCAGGCTGCTCTCGGCCACAGCCGTGGCGAGCACGACACGGCGCCCAGAACCGGGCCGCAGCACAGCGTCCTGCGCGCCGGCCGCCTGGCGGCCGTGCAGCGTGAACACGTCCACAAGGCCGCGCAGCCCGGCGAGGCGGCCGGCGACCGCGGCGATCTCGCCGGTGCCGGGCAGGAAGGCCAGGACGTCGCCATCACCCTCGCGCACGGCCTGCCCGATGACCGCCGCGACGTGATCGAGCAGGCGTGGGTCCACCCGCAGTCCGTAGGGGGCGTCGACAGGCCCGGCCGGCGGGGCCCAGATTACCTCGACCGGATGGGCCGCGCCTGGCGTGCTGACGATCGGGGTACCGGCACCCATCGCCTCGGCCAGACGCTGTGCCTCAGCGGTGGCCGAGGCGGCCAGCAGCACGAGATCGGTCCGCAGGTGCGCGCGGACGTCGAGGGCGAAGGCCAGGGCCAGATCGGTGTCCAGGTGCCGCTCGTGACACTCGTCGATCATGATCGCGCCGACGCCCGGCAGCTCCGGCTCACGGTGCAGCCGCTGCACCAGCACTCCGGTGGTGACTACCTCGACGCGTGTGTCCGGTCCCGTCCGACTGTCGCCGCGCATCGTGCAGCCGATGATGCCGCCCAGGCGCGTACCGGTCAGCTCCGCCATGCGTACCGCGGCCGCGCGGGCCGCGATCCGGCGCGGTTCGGCGACGATGACCCGCCCAGCGACATGCTCGGCCAAGGTGAGGGGAACAAGTGTGGTCTTGCCCGCACCCGGCGGTGCGACCAGCACCGCCGACGCGGTATCGCGCAACGCGGCCAGGAGTTCAGGCAGCACGCCACGCACAGGCAGGTCCACATCGGGCAACACACCGCCAAGTCTGCCCGACCGCGCCAGCCTGCCCGACCGCGCTTGCCCCCTCTTGCCGCCAGCACGGTTGCCGAGTCGTCGTCAGCGGGTGACCAGTCCAACCGCACACCGGCCCGCATCAGATCCAACAGCCGTGACACCGTGCCCCATACGCCCGCCGCGGTCAGTCAGTCAACCGGCACTGGACAGGAGACCTCGGGAGCGACGCGCGCCCTGATCGGTTGCGTCTCAAAGGTCCACCGCTGACCGGACAATTCCTCTCCACCGTCGATCCGTTCTCGGCCTGATGCTGGCCGGGTTGTGCACGATCGCTGTCAAGGGCATCCGGTCGTCGCGGCGTCACCGAAGACATCGAAGACTAGGCCCGTGGAATTGATGCGGTGCATACACCGCGCCGTGCCAACGCCTCCCTGCGCCCGGTCGAAGTCGTCGCCGAGTGTCACGGCGAGTTGATCACGCGTGCGGGAGTCGCTGTCGAGGAAACCCAGCAGCATGTATGCCAAGCCGACCACCGCTACGCCATCGGCCCGCGCGTGTTGCTGTGCCACCGGCGCTGCGCCGGTGGTTCATCTACTCCACCATTCTGGTCATGCGGGTGGATGGGTTGAGATGGCGTCGTTTGACGCCACCGAGATCGTCGAAGCGGCGAAACCTCCGCGAAGTGCTTAGCCTCGATTCCCGGTCAGGTAGTTGAGTTGAGGTTTGTATCGCGGGGGTCAGCGGGGTGGCAACCGGAAGCATAGGCGCCGGTTGTTCCACCAGGGGATGGGCAGGTCAAGATCGGCGAAGCCGGCGTCGATGAGTGCGGGGTGGTAGGTGCGTAGGTTCAGGTCGACGGTGACGGCGTCGTTGGTGATGTGCAGGGTGCCGGGGGTGTCGAGGAAGTGGCGCCAGATCCGTTCTGGGGTGGCGGTTTCGTAGCGGGACAGTTTGCGGGCGAGCATCGGTAGAGGTTGCCGGCGACGACGGTGAGGGTGGTGTCGAGATCGACGTTGAGCGGCACGCTTGAGGTGAGCGCGTCGAGGTGGAAGCCGGAGATGTAGGCGTCGAGTTCGTTTTCGATGGTCATGCGTTCGGCGTAGCGGGTGAACAGGTCCTTGGCGGGGGTGGTGATCGCGTTGGTGAGCATGAGGGTGGGTTCGTCGCGTCCGATGTTGCGCACCGCGATCTGACGCACCTGGTTGGTGATGCCCTTGATGGACACCATGTCCTCGTGCATCTGAGGATGGCGGTAACGGCCGGAGCGGTCGATGCGGTAGGTGGTCCATGCGCTGGCGGGCAGCGCGGCGAGTGTGTCCAGAATGGAGGGTCCGCGTTTGCGGAGGGTAAGCCAGGTCATGCCGCGTGCGGACAGTTCGTTGAGCACGTCGTAGTTGGTCAGCTGGGAGTCGAACACGAGCAGGCCGGGCTCGGCTCCGGTGGTGGCCTGCCAGTAGTCGGCGAAGGCGATGATCTCGCGGGCTTGTGCGGCCTTGGTGATGTCGGCGTTGGCGTAGACCATCTCGGTGCTGGCGTGGTCCTGGGCGAAGAAGGTCAGCACGGCCCGGGTGCGTTGGGAACGTTTGGGCACGTAGTGCTTTTCCAGTGGTGAACCGGCATCGGGGTCGCCGTGGTGGCGGATGGCGTGGAAGTCGCAGTTGAACCCAGCGCTGCCGGTGGCCAACCCGTGGCGGCGCCGACGGGTGCCTTCATGTCCGCTCGCGGCCGACGTTCGCCTCGTGCCGTCGCCCCGGCCGTCGGCGAGACTGGAGGCATGAGGAGCCTTCGCCGCACGCTGCCAGCCGCCGGGCTTTTCCTGCTGGCGCTCCTCGCCGGGTGCCAACGCGCCCCGACACCGGCCACTCCGTCCGGCACCGCGACGCCGAGCGTGCCCGCAGTCGCGACGTCCGCGGCCTCCCCGCTACCCTCAGCGCAACCGTCGCCGAATCCGCCGCCGCCGAATCCGCCGTCCAGCCGCGCTGCGTTCCGGTGACAGCGGCCCAGCAGTACTGGCCCTGCAACGGCGCCTGGTCGACCTGGGCTTCTGGCTCGGTACACCCGACGGCCGCTATGGCGCGCAGACGATGCACGCGGTGACGGCCTTCCAGAAGGCGTCGGGCCTGCGCCGCGATACGGCTACCGGCATGCGCCGCTCGGTGTGCCGTACCGGCCGAGGTACTTCTCCGGCTGGGTCGCAGCGCACGGCTACTCAACGTGGCGCCGTACCCGGAATCGCACGGCTGCGTGCGGGTCACCATCGCCGCCATGGACTGGCTCTGGGCCAGCGACACGATGCCGCGCGGCTCGGCAGTGTGGGTCTACCGCTGGGTACGACAGCGTCGCGGGCGGAGGTCCCGCTCGTGCGGGGATTGATGCTCTACCGGTGGCGGGTGCACCGGCCTAGCGTCGGTCCCGGGAGCGCCCGCCGGCGGCGCAGCGTCCTGACGCGACTGGTCGGCACCGATTCCGGGCGGAAGGAGCCCGTCATGAACACCCTCACCACCGTCGCCGTGATCGTCGCGGCGGTTGTCCTGCTCTACTTCGTGCTCGCGTTGAAGGTGGTCCAGCAATATGAACGGGGAGTGCTGTTCCGGCTGGGCCGCGTCATCGGCGTACGCCAGCCCGGGCTGCGGATCATCATCCCGATCATCGACCGGTTGCCGCGCGTGTCGCTGCGGATCGTGACGATGCCGATCCAGTCGCAGGGGATCATCACCCACGACAACGTCAGCGTCGACATCTCCGCAGTGGCGTACTTCCGCGTCGTTGACGCGGTCAAGTCCATCGTGGCGATCGAAAACGTCAACGCCGCGATCAACCAGATCGCGCAGACCACCCTGCGCAAGGTCGTTGGCCAGCACACGCTCGACGAGATCCTGGCCGAGACGGACCGGATCAACATCGACATCCGCCAGATCCTCGACGTCACGACCCTGGAATGGGGGATCGAGGTCACCCTGGTCGAGCTCAAGGATATCCAGCTACCCGACAGCATGAAGCGGGCCATGGCCAAACAGGCCGAGGCGGAGCGGGAGAAGCGAGCGAAAATCATCAACGCGGAAGGCGAGTTCCTGGCCGCGACCGCGCTGGGCGAGGCCTCCGACATCATGACCGCCCACCCGCTGGCGCTACAGCTGCGCACCCTGCAGAGCCTGGTCGAGATCGGCGTCGACAAGAACACCACCGTGGTCTTCCCGTCGCCGCTGATGAGCACCATCTCCGAACTGGGCGAGTTCCTCGCGCGGGAGAGCGCAGCGGCCCGGCGCGAACCGTACAAGGTCACCGGCGGCAACGGCGCCGCGAACGCCAGCGTGCCCGTCCTGGGCGTCAAAGGCTGATCCACAACGCAGGGAGCGGGCCGGCCACCGCGGCCGGCCCGCTTCAGGTTCGCTCACGCATGCATCCAGCTATCCGTCACCGATGCCCGCGTGGATCTGCCCACGACGGCCAGGATCTGTACCCAACGCGAGGATCACACCGAACGCCAGGAGGCGGTGGCATGGCCGGGTGGCAGCGGCGGCGTGTCCGGCGGGTAAGGAGGGGCAGCCGCGGGGGTCCCGCCGGATAGGTCCTAACGGCCCTACGGGAAGCCGGAGACGGGGTGGACACTTCGGGTCGTAAGGCTCCTACAACCAAGGAGGGGCCAGTGGAGGCCGTTACAGGCGGTACGCTGGATTCACCGTTGGTGGAGCGGATCCGGGCGGGAATCATCGGCGACAGCGAGGTCTTCGACGGGCCATACGGACCGCGGCGGATCACCTACGCTGACTACACCGCCTCAGGCCGGGCATTGGAGTTCATCGAGGACTTCATCCGCGAGCAGGTATTGACTCGCTACGCCAACACCCACACCGAAAGCTCCAACACCGGGCGGCAGACCACCATGCTGCGTGAGGACGCACGATGGCTGATCCGCGACGCCGTGGGAGGCACCGACGAGCACGTGGTCATCTTCTGCGGTTCCGGTGCGACCGCCGCGGTCAACAAGTTGGTCGGCATCCTGGAACTGCGGTTGCCGTCCGGCCTCAACGACCGGTATCGGCTGCTGGAGCAGATTCCGCCGCAGCAGCGGCCGGTGGTGTTCGTGGGGCCTTTCGAGCACCACTCCAATGAGCTGCCCTGGCGGGAGTCCATCGCCGACGTCGTGGAGATCGCCGAGGACGCCGACGGGCACATCGACCTGACCGACCTGGAATCCCAACTCGTCGCCTACGCCGACAGGCCACTGCGCATCGGCAGCTTCTCCGCCGCCTCCAACGTCACCGGCATCCTGTCTGACACCGACCGTGTCGCCGCCCTGCTGCACGGTCACGGCGCGCTGTCGTTTTGGGACTTCGCCGCGGCCGGACCGTATGTGCCGATCCGCATGTGCGAAAGCCGGCCGGGAGCCGGCGACGGCAAGGACGCCATCTTCCTGTCCCCGCACAAGTTTCCCGGCGGCCCGCAGACCCCGGGTGTGCTCGTTGTGCGGCGTGGCCTGGTACGTAACCGGGTGCCGACCGCTCCGGGCGGTGGCACGGTCGCGTTTGTCGATCCGACCGGGCACCGTTACCTGGCGGATCCCGCCGCGCGTGAGGAAGGCGGTACGCCTGCCATCGTCGAGTCGATCCGCGCCGGTCTAGTCTTCGCGCTCAAACGAGCTGTTGGCACCGACCTGATCCAAGCTCGCGAGGAACGGCTGTGGCGGTATGCCTTGTACCGCTGGCAGACCAACCCGCGCCTGGAGATACTCGGCAACCCGCACGCCCGCCGGCTGTCCATAGTCTCCTTCCGCATCCGGCACGGCTCCCGCTACCTGCACCATAACTTCGTCGTGGCCGTGCTCAACGACCTGTTCGGCATCCAGGCCCGTGGCGGCTGTTCGTGCGCCGGCCCTTACGGCCACCGGCTGCTGTCCATCGACACCGCCCACTCCCGCGCCTTCCGCGACGAGGTGGTCCACGGCTGCGACGGCATCAAACCCGGCTGGGTACGGGTCAACTTCAACTACTTCATCACCGACACCGTACGTGACTACCTCATCGACGCCGTGGACCTGCTCGCCACCGACGGGCACCGGCTGTTGACCGACTACCGGTTCGATCCACACACCGGACTGTGG
>Ga0075421_100002134_pt1 | contig 23468 bp, 22 predicted proteins | sample SoiMetdeltSBSDD5_FD_75292 | JGI IMG/M metagenome (GOLD analysis project Ga0075421, IMG submission 75292) | Bulk soil microbial communities from a Populus tree surrounding site in Tennessee, USA - Soil MetaG P. deltoides SBSDD5 | ecosystem: Environmental > Terrestrial > Soil > Tree plantation...
GCGCGCTCGGCGATCGTGATGACGGAGCCTGCGCCCGGTGCGGGGTCGGATCCGCTGATGATGAAGACGACGGCGACAAAGCGCGGCGATAAGTGGGTCGTGCACGGCCGCAAGTGGTTCATAACCGGTGCCGGTGTCGCGGAGCATTTCATTCTGATTGCGAAAACAAGTGATGAAGGACGCAAAGGCCTCACCGCTTTCATGTTCCACCGCGATCAGCCGGGCTGGCGCATCCTGCGGCGCATTCCCATCATGGGCCCCGAGGAGCACGGCGGCCACTGCGAGCTCGAGTTCGATGGGCTCGAAATAGCGGACGAAGAGCGTCTCATGAACATTGGCGACGGGCTCAAAGTCACTCAGATCCGACTCGGTACTGCACGGCTTACGCACTGCATGCGCTGGCTCGGGCTCGCGCGGCGCTCGCTCGACATCGCGGCAGATTACGTCTCGGATCGGATGAGCCAGGGAATCAAGCTGGCGGAGCGCGAAAGCGTGCAGTGGCTCCTCGGCGACGCCGCCATGCAGATCGAGATCGGACGACTGCTGGTCATGCGCGCGGCCGACAAGCTCGACCGCGGTGACTTCGCGCGCAAGGAAGTCTCCATGGCGAAAGTCGCCGTGGCGGACGTGCTACATCAGGCGGTCGACACTGCGATCCAGCTGAACGGCGCGCGCGGATATTCCAAGGACACGCCGCTCGAATGGATATACCGCTACGCTCGCCAGGCGCGGCTGGTCGATGGCGCGTCGGAAGTGCACAAGATGGTGCTCGCGCGCTTTTTCATGAATGAGCGCGGGGATTTCTGGTCCTGGCAGTAGACGCCCGATTGCAGATCCGTGCGGCGGCGATTCCCTACAGCGCCTCGAGTACTGATGCCGCCTCTTCGACGATCCGCGGCAGATGCTCTTCGATGCCCAGCCAGACCGGCAGGCGCACGAGCCGTGCGCTCATGGCAGCGGTCACCGGCAGTGCTCCTGCTTCCCGGCCAAAACGCTGCCCGGCCGGTGCGGTGCCGAGTGGAACGTAATGAAAAACACTCTTGATTCCTCGCGCTCTGAGGCCGGACAGGAAAGCCGTGCGTGCGCTCGGGTTCGGCAGGAGCAGGTAGAAGATGTGCGCGTTGTGAGTGCAGTAATCAGGCACGATCGGACGACGCACCTTCCCCGCGCGTTCGAGTGGCGCAAAAGCCTCGAAATACGTGTCCCAGATCCGGCGCCGCCGCTCGATGATGCCATGCGCCTGCTCGAGTTGGGCCCACAGACACGCGGAGACGATTTCCGCGGGCGCATAGGAGGAGCCCACGTCGATCCAGCGATATCTGTCGATCTCGCCACGATCAAATTTCGAACGGTCGGTCCCCTTCTGCCAGAGGATTTCAGCACGCTCGCTGTACCTCGGATCGTTGACCATGAACGCGCCGCCTTCACCGGAGGTCACATTCTTCGTCTCGTGAAACGAAAATGCAGCGAGCTCGCCGATGCTGCCAAGCGGCCTGCCTTTGTAATAGGACAGCACCGCCTGCGCCGCGTCTTCAATGACCAGGAGATCATGGCGTTTTGCAATCTCCAGGATCTTGTCCATTTCGCACCCGACCCCGGCGTAGTGAACGACTACGATCGCGCGCGTTCGGGGTGATATCGCAGCCTCGAGCTGCGCTTCGTCTATATTTAGCGTGTCCGGCCGGATATCGACGAATACCGGGAGGACGCCGCGCAGCACGAACGCGTTTGCCGTCGACGAAAACGTAAACGATGGCATCAGCACCTCGTCGCCGGGCTGCAGATCGACGAGCAAAGCAGCCATTTCGAGCGCGGCCGTGCAGGAATGCGTGAGCAAGGCAGTGGGGCAGCCGATCTGGTCCTCGAACCATGCGTTGCAGCGGCGGGTGTAAGCGCCGTCTCCGGCGAGGCTTCGTGCAGACAGTACGTCCGCGATATACGCAAGCTCCTTACCGGTGAGATAGGGTTTGTTGAATGGAACGTTAAGCTCGGCGCCCTCATTCTCCACTGCGCGAAACTCCGCGATTCTGCGATTCATCGTTGCGACATTCCGAAATGCAGGCATTCGTCTGGACGACGCATTTTCACGATTCTCGCCGGGTTGCCGACGACTACCGCGCCCGATGGCACCGGACGCGTAACCACGGCTCCAGCTCCAACGATGGAGTTTTCGCCGACTTCAATATCAGGCAGTACGACTGCGCCCGCGCCGACAAAGACGCCGCGCCGGATGTTCACGCGGCCCGCGAGCACCGCAGCCGGCCCGATGGATGCGTACTCTTCGATGTGCGTATCGTGCCCTACACTTGCGCTGCGATTGACGATAACGAAATCCCCTATAACCACGCCCCCGCCGATGGTACAGCCCGCGTTGACATACACGCCTCTGCCGATCGCGACCGACGTTCCGACGACGGAGGTCGAGTCGATGATCACGCCAGCGCGCGAGAAGCCATGATCGAGCGCATCCTGACGCGCCGCATACCGGTACAGCGGCGTGAATACGGGGATCACGACTTCGCAGTTTCTCTCGGCTTCCGTGGCTTCGATCGGCGTGAGAATGCGGACTCGCGGCGACAACGCTACCTTTCCCTCCACGTTTTTGATGCCCGCAGCGATCGTGATGCGGCTGCGAGCACAGCTTTCTTCAAGGTCGATCGCCAGGCCTGCGCACACCCCGTAAAGAACGATCTGCTTCACTGCGCCGCCCGGCCTGTCGACCAGCCATAGTAACGTGTCCGATCATCGCCATCTGCGCAAGATGTCACTGCCGGTGCAGGCATGCAGCGTCCTCCTCGCTGGTGCGCTCGAGCAGCAGCCATGTACCTGTCGCTGATCGCGGCGAAAAGCAGTTCGCGAGTGCGCTGCTCACCGCCGGTGCGTAGTTCCGAAATGTCGTCGTTTCACGATCCGAATAGCGAAACGTTGTCTCGAGTAGCACGTATCTCACTCGCGACACGTCCAGGGTCTGGAGGTATTCACGCTCACCATTTCGGGAGCGAACGGAATGCGGTAGAAGGAAACTCTGACGTCCCGGTAAAGGATGACGGAGCAGGTATGCGATCCCCGGGCCATATGGCAGTACGCCGATAGCCTCTTCCGGCCTGAGATGTCCGAGCGCTTCATCCATCAAGTCACGGTGAGGGGTTATGGCACTGTACGCGTCGGGATAACAGACGCCGTTCGCCAGGCAGACCTTGTGAATCGCCTGGAAAGCCTGCCCCAAAGATCCCGGACTGTCATGGACGAGCACCGCATACGCCGAGCCGCCGATCAGGAGCAGTGCCCACGCAAGCCCCGCCACAAGGTAGCTAGAAGCCCCGCGCGGCGGCCTTGGGAGCGCGCCTGACTGACAGAAGTAAACCACGGCGGGGACAATAAATGCATAGGTTCTATGACTGAAATGGGCGATGTCGGGGCGTTCCAGTAGACACTGCGGCAGGTTGAACAGCAACCAGACGCTCGTTACCAGCCAGAACAACCTGCGGTGATGGGCATTGCGTCGACCGATCAGTCCCGCAACCGCCGCGACGGGCACCATCAGCGACGCATAATAAACGGCGGCGAACGTGGAGCCAGCCCGCACTTCCGAAGGGCCCGGCGGCCGCGTCTGATAGTCGGCAGTTGAGCGCTCGAGCATCGCGGACGGAATCGCGGCGAGCTGACGCAGATAGTCCGAGAGTATTCCTTCGGCGGCAAAGAACGCCCATATAGGCGCTAGCGCAATGGTCAGCCCGAACAGTCCGTGCAGACCCGCTTCAAGTGGAGTCGCTTTTGCCGGAAGTCGCGGCGCCACCGCTGCGCAGACGCCGAGAAGCGCGAGCCCCGCCACGCCTGCATCGATGCGGACACACAGCGCGATGCCGGTTACGGTACCCAGGATGGTAAGCCATCGCCGCTCCGCGGTCCGCACATAGTTCGCAGCCGACAGGAGGAGAGCGAGGTTCAACGCCGCAATATAGAACCGGTGGCCGTCGCCTGGTGCAACAATCAGTAACATCGCGGCAATGAGTGCCGCACGGTTCCCTACTTCCGCCTCGACTATCCGGTAGACCAGCCATACGCACAACGCGAGCGGGATCGCGAGTACGGCGCGAATCGCGAAGACGTCACCGGTCGTCATCGAAATCAACGGCACGAAGATATAGAACGCGCCGGGCAAGTAATTGAAGAGCTCGATGTCGACGTACAGCGTGCGATCGCGCAGAAGCTGCTGCGCGATATAGAACATGTAACCTTCGTCGAAGATATCGAAAGGGTAGCGCGGCGCGGTCACGAGGAAATACGTAAAAGCGAGCATCGCTACCCCTACGGAAGCCGCAGGGTACGCGAACCGAGTCATGGCTCCTATGGCTGCCATGGTTCTCCCGCGAGTCCGCCGATGCCAGCCCAGCTCTGCGCATGGACCTTTGAGGTCCCAAAGCCCCGCCTGCACTCAAGCGCACAGCGCAAGCCGTTCAGTGCGGCTATGAGGAGGCTTCGGAAATCGTAAGCGCTTTCGCCGATCTCTCGTGAATTGCGGATATAGCCGAGCGTTGTGACGCGCGGCGAAGCATTGCACGTCATCACGAGGACCTGCGGGCGAGAAACCTTATATCTCGTCACCGTCTCTGCGACTTCGGCGGGCACGACGAAGAAGGTGCCACATCCGGCGGGTACGCCGGCAAGCACCGTCAGCAGCAGCTTGTATGTCGCCGAGCTTGCGCGGCGCAACCAGTGCCCATGCCGCGCTACGCGGATGCCAAACACCGTGCTTCTTGTGGTGTGCGCCTTGGCAACGAGCGCGGGCAGTGCCTCCGGCGGGTCCTGCAGATCCGCATCCATGACTGCCGTCCATGCGCTTCGGGCAAGCGTGAGGCCGAGCAATATCGCCGTATGCTGGCCGTAGTTGCGGTCGAGCCTCGCGCCCGCCACGCGTGCGTCGCGACGGCAGATATCCTGGATCACGTCCCATGCATCGTCCGGACTGCCGTCGTCCACCAGCAGTACCACGTGATCGGTCCCGTCGCGGTCGAAGGCGTCATGTATTCGCCGCACGAGCGATTCCAATGTCGCGGCATTTCGGTAAACAGGCGCCACTACGGTCACATCGTGACGTGCCAGGCACACGGCACGTGTTGAAGCGCCTGACCCCGGAATCACGCGCGCACCCCTGTCTGCGTCTGGTCAGGTTGTCGGCCTTCGCCACTCACCCCGAAGGCGTGTCCTCGCCGGAGCACATGGCGCCACACCAGAAATCCGAGACCGACAACGGTCATCGGCACCCAGAATACGGCATGTACGACGACGGCCAGAGCCGCCGCCGTGTTCCACGCCAGTCCGTACGCTGCGTATGCCCAGGCAGCAAAGAAGTGGAACGTGCCGATAGAGCCCGGCGCACTCGGCAAGAGCCCGGAAAGATTCGCTGACGCAGTCGCAAACAATGACGCCGATGCCACGGCGGGCGCACCGAGCGTAATCGCCACGACCGAGAAGATCCCCGCCGTCATCGTCCATGAGAGGAGCGTCAAAGCGATGAGGATCGCGAGATGCAGAGGCAGAAGAAACGTGCGCAACGTCGTGCGAAGCATGCGAAGAAATGATCGCGGGCCCGGAGCTGCAAGCGCCGCATCGCCGGGCGCGCGAGAAGTTTCGACCCCGCCGAAAACGTGCACCCTGCTCGCCCACACGCACGCTGCCGCCGCGATGATGCCGCCAATCAAGGCTATGGCGGAAATCCACGGCAGCAGCAGTTGCCGGGCAGCGTCCTCGTGTAATGCCATCGTTCCTGCGATGAGAAACAGAAAAAGGACGGCAAAATCGAGCGCGCGCTCGAGCACCACAACCCCGAACAATTGCGTGCGTCCGACATGCGCCGCAGGAAACGCAAGCACGCGATAGATATCACCGGCGCGTAGCGGCGCGACGTTGTTGAGACTGACTCCGATGAGGTAAGGCCCAATGCAGGCGCGATATCGGATGCCCGCATCGAGGCGACGCAACATCCAGCCCCAACGCAGTATGCGTACGCCGTGCCCTGCTACGAGAAGCACCGCTATCGTTCCCAGCTCTGCGACCCCTACCGTACGGATCTCTCGCGCGAGCTGCGTGATATCCCGGCCGCGCAGCAAGAGCCACAGGAACAGCGCGCTCAGGACGACGCTAAACAATATCCGAAGCCAGCGCATGGGAATTAAGGTGGGCGGCTCGCAAGGATCCGGGACATCGTGCTTGGAGACGCACGTAGGTTACTCGCACGCGGTCTCAGAGGCGCGGCAGCTCTACCGGAACGGCTCGTTGCAACAGAGACTGACGCTTACTGCGCCAGCGGAAGGGTAACGGGCCGCCCCGTCGCCACCGAGTGCTCGATCGCAAGCGTCGCCTCCAGCGTCGCGCGCGCTTCCTGAGGCGTCGCCAGCACGCACGGTCTTGCCATGCACAGGTAGTCGAGCCATGCGCGAGTCTCGCTCGCGATCGGTCCGATGAATTCGCCTAATGCCCAATCTCCCGGCGTACCGCTTTGGAGGAACACCATGTTCACTGCGTGATCGGGCAGATACACGTGCGGAATGCCTTTCTCGCTGTACATGAGCTGGTCCGTGTGATCGTCGTCGAGGATCATGACGCCACCCGTGCCGAGCACTTCGACGCGCGCGGCATGCCCGAGCGCCGGATATTTTTCCGGAAGCGCATAGCTGATGCCGAGATTGACGACGCTGCCGTCGTCGTACGTCAGAATCGCGTAACTGACATCCTCGACTTCGTAGCCCCTCTCTCTGAGAACGCCCATCTGACCTCGGGCGTACACCTCCTTCAGACGCGGCCCGCCCAGCAGCCATGTCATCAGGTCCACGTAATACGTCAGCGCATCGACAACGGGCGTGGCATGCGGATTGCGCTGGAGAATTGCGAGCGCCTGTGAGCGGGAGTTGAAGACCCGCGCCGCGGCGCCGGACGGTCTGCCGATGCGGCCTTGAAGTATCTGCTCCTTGGCTATGAGGTAACGGTCCTTGTAGCGGCGGCTGTAACCCACGCGTACATCGACGCCCGATTTCTCGATCGCGCGCAACACTCGATCTGCGTCCGCAACCGTCAGCGCGATCGGTTTTTCCACCAGCACGCGCTTTCCCAGCTCGAGCGCTTTGAGAATGGGCTCGACGTGCTCGCCTTCGCTCGTCGAAACGATGACGGCATTCACCTCCGGACGCGAAATGACTTCGTCGTTGTCCGTGCTCTCAACTTGAGCGCCGACGGTTGCCGCGAGCTTCTTCGCTGCCTCGGGATTCCGGTCCGAAACCGCGATGAACCGCACGGCCGGGTGCGCAGCCGCGAGGCGCGCACGGAGCGTGCCGATGCGCCCCGATCCGACGATGGCAAGACCGATCGGTTGTGTATCAGCGGGCATGAGTGCCTCGCGCCGACCTGCGTTTCGGCGGCATTTTCCCGGCAGCTTTCGCTTCGTATCGCTCGAGCGCCTGCCGCGCGATCCGCGTGCCCCGCAACGCCGCGGGAAAACCGCAATAAACGGCCGCCTGCATGATGATCTCCTGAATTTCCTCCTGCGTGACGCCGTTTCGCAACGCCGCTTCGACATGCAGCTCGAGCTCCTCGGGTTTGTCGAGCGCGATGAGGAACGCGATGTTGAGCATGCTGCGCGTGCGGTGAGGAAGGCCGGGCCGGGTCCACACGAGACCCCACGCGCGCGTTGCCATGTCCTGCATCGGCGCGGTGAACTCGCTCGCCGATGCGAACTGCCGATCGACATACTCCGCCGTAAGCACCTTCTTGCGGACTTTCAATCCGGTTTCGAAAAGCTCGTCCTTTTTCTTTCGATCACGCTTCAACGTTGCTCCTTTCGCGGCGAGTGGGCGACTCACCGCACGATTACCCGTCACCCCGTCACTCGTCACTCGTCACTGCGTTCAGTCGACATGCACATTCGCCTCCTTCACGACTCGCGCCCATTTCACGAGCTCGCTTTTCATGAATTTCCGGAGCTCTTCCGGCGTGCTGCCGATCGGCTCGATGGCGGAGCGCTCGAGCAACGCCTTGAATTCAGGATGTGCCGCCGCGCGCAGGATCTCCGTATTCAACTTCGACACGATTTCTTTCGGCGTGCCGGCAGGCGCGAGAAAGGCATACCAGACGCCGGCATCGTAGCCCGGCAGGGCCACTTCCGCGACGGTCGGAAGATCCACGCCTGAAAGCCGCTTTGAGGTGCTCACCGCGAGCGCGCGTATACGCCCGCTTTCGATATGCGGCCTCCCCGAAGCCCAGGTCGAGAAAAGGACCTGCACATTGCCTGCGATGAGATCGACCAGCGCAGGTCCGCCGCCCTTGTAGGGAATGTGCAGCATCTTCACTTTGGCCATGCTGTTCAGGAGCTCGTTCGCGAGATGACCTCCGCTGCCGTTGCCGGACGATGCATAGGTGATTTGTCCCGGCCGCGCACGTGCAAGTGCAATGAGCTCGTTCACGGATTTCACCGGGAGCGACGGATGCACGACGAGGATGTAAGGTCCCGTCGCGAGCAGCGTTATCGGCTCGAAATCCCTGATCGGATCGTACGGGAGTTTCTTATAGAGCGCCGGATTCACGGCAAGCTGCGCCGTCAGCGCGAAAACGATCGTATGGCCATCGGGGGGCGATTTTGCCGCGAGCTCCATGCCGATGTTCCCGCCCGCACCGCCGCGATTGTCGACGACCACCTGCTGTTTCACGCTGTCGCCGAGGCGCTGCACCAGAGGTCTCGCGATCGTGTCTGAGCCGCCTCCCGGCGGATACGGCACGATGAGGCGCATAGGCTTGCTGGGAAACGACGCAGCGGTCTGGGCTTGCGCCAGGGCGGGAACGATGCTCAGCGCCGCGCACAGCAGCCCGGCTGAATACTGCATTTGATTCCTCCTCGTCACCGACCGCCTGCCTGCAAATCCATCGCGCGCGCCTTGAGGGTTGTGTCTTGTTTCAGCACCGCCTTGGCGATCTTGTGCGTTGGAGTATGCGGCAGCTCGTCTACGAACAACACATATCGCGGTACTTTCTGTGGTGCGAGATGCTCGGCACACCAGCGGCCGATATCCTGGGCGCTGGCGGTTTCGCCGGGCTTCAATACTACGGCAACCAATATATCGTCTTCTCCGAGCTCCGCCGGAACGGGAACGGCCGCGGCTTCATGCACCGCGGGGTGTGTGCCGACCACACGGTCCAGCTCGGCCCCCGCGATGTTTTCGCCGCGCCGGCGAATGATGTCTTTTTTTCGCGAAACGAAAAAGAAGTAGCCGTCCTCGTCACGCCGGACGAGATCTCCGGTCTTGAACCAGCCGTCGAGGAACGCTTCGCGCGTCTGCTCAGGATCGCGGAAGTAGCCCTGCATCAGGATGGGCGTCTTGACGAGCAGCTCGCCTTCCTCGCCAACGCCGACATCGCGCCCGTCGTCGTCCACCACACGGCACTGCGCCCAGGCCATCGCCGGATCCGGGTGTCGCCCGATCGGCCCCATGCTGCCGGGCTTGCGTAATCCGTCCAGGGGATTGCACGTGACGCCCGGAATCTCGGTCATGCCGTAGCCGCCGATGAGATGCGGAATTCCGAACTCGTCGCGAAAAGTCGCCTCCATGCTGTGACGCACGCCATACACCGCACGCAATTCATGATCGGGGCGAAACTCGCTTCGCGGCCGATTCTTCAGGATAGTGCCGATCGCTTCGATGATGTTCACTTCGGTCGCACCATAGTCTGCCGCCGTGTCCCAGAACGTCGACGCGGAAAAACGGGGCACGACCACGACGCTGCAGCCCGCGGCGAGCGTTCCGGCTACCGAGTAGAAAAGCGCGTTCATGTGGAAAAGCGGCAGCACGATCATCACGCGGTCGTCGGGCTGCAAGTACACGCGCTGCACGAAAGCTTCGCCGCCGAGGAGGAAGCTGCGCTGGCTGTGCATCGCGCCTTTCGGAAAACCCGTCGTGCCGGAGGTATATACGATGAGTAGAGTAGCGTCGGCATCGCCTTCGCTCGGTAGCGAGCGGAAAGTCGCACGATCTGCGGCCTGTCGCAGAGAAGGCACATCCTCAGCCGGCACGTCGAGCGTGAGAAACCATGGTGTCGTTGAAGCTTCGCCGCAGGCTTCGCGTGCAACGTCGAGCAGCTCGCGGCTTGCAACAACGCCGCTCACCTCGGCGTGACGCAGCACGTAGCCGGCTTCTTCCACACCGAATTCCGGGTTCACGGGCACCATGATCGCACCGATCCTGGCAACAGCAAGAAGCACGACCAGATGGGCATCGCTGTTGCGGCCTATCACACCAACGCGATCGCCTTTTCGGATACCCAGCTCGATGAACAGCGCGGCGGCTTTCCGCACCTCCTCGTCGAAACTTCGCCAGCTCCATGTGGTCTGCTCGTACAGGACGAACGGGCGGTCCGGATCGCGCGCCGCGCGGCTCGCGAACGCGCCTTGCAACGTGTAGTCGTGCCCGGGATAGGCCCGCAGCACATCCAGGGGATTCTTCAGATTACTCGTCATCCGTTACCAGTCACTTGTTACTCCACCAGCCCGGCGACATTACAATAGCCCCTCTACGATCAGCAAGGCGCAACGCTCACCCCGCTCGCGCGAAGCGATTTTCCTTCCGATGCACGATTCCGTTCGCAACGCATTCCAGTCTCTGCGCTCGTCCGCCGCTTTTTTTGCAATACGCTACGTAGAAGAGACCCGGGAGATCCTCGCCATCAGGCAGGACACGATCGAGCCCCCCTGTTTGCATTTCGACCGCGGCGCCATGATTACGGCGATAGTGCGTGGAGGTTACGGTTATTGTTCGACGAGCGATCTGTCGAGCTCGGGGCTGCAGAAAGCGCTCGACCGTGCTGCCGCATGGGCGGAAGCGAGCAGCGCGACGAGCATTTACGAATATAAAGCCGCCGATATGCCCGCCGCTCGCGCGGAGTACCGCTCGAATGCTCCGATTGCGCCGTCGCTCTCGAGGAGCGAGCTGTACGACCTCCTTGCAGATGAATGCCGTGCTGCACGCCACGACGATCGCATCGTCGAGCGGTATGCAGCTCTCGAGCTGCGGCACGTCGAGCAGCTTTATCTCACGAGCTCCGGCGCGGATATACACCAGGATTTCAGCTTTGCCATACCGCAGGCGCACGTTGCGGCAAACGACGGCCCGGACACCCAGGTCCGCAGCTTTCTCGACGCGCGGCAGGGCGGCCTGGAAAGGCTGGGCACGAGCGGCTTTGTCGGCTGCGGGCGCCGGCTTGCGGACGAAGCGCTGCAGCTCCTTAGGGCATCCAACTGCCCTTCCGGGCGCATGGATCTCCTTCTCATGCCCGATCAGATGATGCTGCAGATCCATGAATCGATCGGACACCCGCTGGAGCTCGATCGCATCCTCGGAGACGAGCGCAATTATGCCGGCACGAGTTTCGTCACACGCGACATGTTCGGGCAGTACCGCTACGGGTCCGAGCTGCTCAACGTGACGTTCGATCCAACGATCCCGCATGAGCTCGCGAGCTACCCATTCGACGACGATGGCGAGCGCGCGGAGAAAGTCTGGCTCATTCGCGACGGTATTCTGCAGAGACCGCTCGGCGGCCGTATTTCTCAGCTCCGCGCGGGCCTGCCAGGCACGGCGAACACGCGCTCCGGCGGGTGGAACAGGCCGTCCATAGACCGCATGGCGAACATCAACGTCGAACCCGGATCGAGCACGCTTGTCGAAATGATCCGCTCGATGGAACGCGGCGTGATCATGCGCACCAATACATCCTGGTCCATCGACGATTCACGCAACAAATTCCAGTTCGGCTGCGAGTGGGGCGAGCTCGTCGAGAACGGCGAGGTGAAACACGTCGTGAAAAACCCCAATTATCGAGGCATTTCCGCCGAGTTCTGGCGCAATCTGAACATGGTCGGCGGCAAGGACACGTTCGAAGTACACGGAACGCTGTATTGCGGCAAAGGCGAACCGAACCAGGTCATACACGTGGGACACGCCTCGCCTGCATGTCTTTTCCGGGATGTCGAAGTATTTGGCGGCGAAGGCGCCGACAAATAACTCGCGCCGAGCGACGGGATCAGCATTTGAAAGCCGATTTCTTCGAGCTTGCGGACGAGCTCTGTTGCGAGCTGCACACCGGTGAAGTGCTGCTGTGCTATCTCTCGGGCGAGCGGTCGGATTTCGTCCGCTTCAACCGCGCGCTCGTCCGACAGGCCGGCAGCGTCGAGCAGCGCTATGTCTCTCTGCGCCTCATTCACTCGCGTCGGCAGGCATCCGCCAGAGTTGCCCTCGCGGGCGGTGCGGACGATCTCGCGACGTGCCGCAGCGCGATGCACAGGGTTCGCGAACAGCTCTCGCAACTGCCGGAAGACCCCTGGCTTCTCTACGCCGACCGTCCGCAGTCCACTTCGACCGAGCGCCGCGGCCGCCTCGCGCCGGCCGAGGATGTTGTCAGTGCTATCTCGGCCGCTGCAAAAGGGCTCGACCTCGTCGGGTTTTACGCCGGCGGCACGCTGTACCGCGGCTTCGCGAACTCGCTCGGCCAGCGCAACTGGCACGAAGTCGATGCGCACAACTTCGACTGGAGCCTCCACCTCCACGCCGACAAAGCCGTGAAAAGCGGTTACGCGGGCCTCGACTGGGATCCGGCTCTTCTCGCGGCGAAGCTCGAGGACTCCGCCCGCGAGCTGCATCGCATGAAAAGCCCGGCCCGAACGTTGCGTCCCGGCGAATACCGGGCCTATCTCGCACCGCGTGCCGTCGAAGAGATCACCGGCTTACTGAGCTACGACGCATTCTCTGCGCGCGCACGGGCGACGCGGCAGAGCGCTTTGACACGCATGGACCAGGGCGAACGGCTCTCGCGGAAATTGACCGTTGTGGAGAACACCGAAGCGGGCTTCTCACCCCCCTTTCAGGAAATGGGCTATGTAAAGCCTGCAGCGGTAGTCCTGATCGATCGTGGGGCACCTCGCGAGAAACTCGTGTCTCCGCGATCCGCTCAGGAGTACAGGCTCCGCTTGAACGCTGCGAATTCGCGGGAGAACCCCGATTCGCTCGAGCTGAGCGGAGGCGATCTCCCGGACGAGGACATACTCGCGGCGCTCGATCATGGCCTTTACGTGAGCAACCTCTGGTATCTCAACTTTTCGGACAAACCCGCGGGCCGTATCACGGGCATGACACGGTTTGCGACCTTCCTGGTCGAAGGCGGACAGATCGTGGCACCGGTGAACCCGCTGCGCTTCGATGACACCGTCTACCGCATGTTCGGTGACACGCTCGAACGTCTTACACGCTCACGCGAGCTTCTGCTCAGCACTTCGACGTATGATGAGCGTTCCACGGCGAGCGCGTGCCTGCCGGGCGCACTGCTCGAGTCGCTGCGATTCACGCTCTGAGGGGACGCCATGCCGGACACCGTGCGGAAAGTGGAATACTTTTCCATTTTCGTTCCGAACAAGCCTGCGGAGGCTTTCAGCGTACTCTCCACGCTGGTGAGCGCGGACATCAACCTGCTCGGCTGCAGCGGTGTGCAGCGCGGCCGTCGAGCCCAGATCGATGTGGTGCCCGACGACCCGAAGCGCTTTCGGCGTGTCGTGAAGAAGGCCGGCCTCGATTTCAAGCCGGAAAAAAGCGGTTTCCTCATCCAGGGTAAGGATCGGCCGGGCGCGCTGGCCGAACACCTGCGCACGCTCGGCGATAGCGCAGTCAACGTGACGGGCATCGACGCGCTCAGCGCGGGAGACGGCCGCTGGGGCGCGATCATCTGGGTCGAGGACGATGCGGTGCGTCGCGCCGCGCGCGTGCTGGGCGCAAAAGCCTAGGCTGCGCAATTCCGCAGGTGCGGCTCAGCCGGCCAGCAGTGCAATAATCGAAATCGTCAGTGCCGACAGCGCGACCACGATCGCCACGACGCTGATTGCGTAGAGGCGTTTTACCCGCTGCTGCATGCCTGCTGCAGCCTGCTCCAGCGCCGTCACGGTAAGCTCCAGCTTTTCCGCGACTTCGCGCACGAGCGCCGCATTCTCCGAGGCGGCATTCTGCAGCTCCGCGATCTGCTGCTGGACGGTGCTCGCAGCGTCGGCGCCTTCCGGCTTACGCTTGGTGAACGCCGGCTTCGCGGCAGCGACGATCGTCCCCACGTGGGGAAGGATGAGCTTTACTGCGGGAAGCAGCCACGCAGGCATCTGCGTCAGGTCCGCGCCAACAGATCTACGAACTCGTTCACCGCCATCGACTCCACGCGTTTGCGGTCCGTGCAGATCTCGAGGACCCGGTCCCTCTGCTTCGGCGCGAACACCCTCGCAACGTTCGTTTCGAATTTCTGCATGAGCGCCGGCACGCCTTCCTGACGGCGACGCCGGTGCCCGAGTGGATATTCCACCTCCGAGAGCGGCGCTTTCGTGCCGTCCCTGAAATATACCTGGATCGAGTTCGCGTTCGACCGCTTCTCGGGGTCGTGATAGTCGCGCTCGTAGCGCGGATCTTCCGACAGGTGCATCTTGGCGCGCAGCGCGTCGATGCGCGGATCGGCCGCGACGTGATCCTCGTAATCTGCCGCGGTGAGCTTTCCGAAGATCATCCCGATCGCGATCATGTACTGCATGCAGTGGTCGCGATCCGCGAAGTTGTGCAGCGGGCCTGTCTTGTCGAGGATCACCATGGATGAATTGTGGCAGCGCACATCGATGCGCTCGATATCGTCCAGCCGGTTCCTCACGACGGGATACAAGTTGATCGCCGCTTCGACGGCGCTCTGGCCGTGAAACGCGGTGGGATAGGCGATTTTGAATAGCACGTTTTCGATGACATAGCTCGTGAAAGGCCGCTGGAACCTGAATTCCTCGCCTTTGAAAAGCACGTCGTAAAAGCCCCAGGTCTTCGCCGACAGCGCGGATGGATAACCCATCTCTCCCTTGAGCGCGAGCATGGCCAGCCACACCGCGCGGCTCGCCGCATCGCCTGCGGCCCACGACTTCCGCGATCCGGTGTTCGGACGTCGCCTGAACGTCGCGAGCGGGTGTCCGTCGACCCAGGCATTCGAGAGCGCGTTCACGATCTCGTCGCGCGTGCCGCCGAGCAGCTTCGTGATGACCGGGGTGCTCGCGATTTTCACGAGGATGGTATGGTCGAGGCCGACCGCCGTGAAACCGTTCTCGATCGCGAGGCCGCCCATCACTTCGTACGCTTTGATGACGCACTCGAGCGCTTCTCGCATCGGGAGCGGTGCATGTCCAGCGGCAATCCGCGCGCGACTCACGTGGTCTGCCGTCATGAGGATGCCGCTGATATTGTCCGAAGGGTGGATCACGGTCGCGCCGTAAAACGCATCGTTGTAGTCGAGCCAGCGTACGAGCGTGCCCAGATTGAACGTCGCAGTCACCGGGTCGAGCTGGTAGGCGGTGCCCGGCACTCTGGCCCCGTAAGGTACGAACGTTCCGGGGACGATCGGTCCGAGGAGATTCGTGCACACGGGGTGAGAAAGCGCCTCGAAAGCGCAGCCGAGGCTGTCGATCAGGCAGAGATGCGCGGTCTCGCGTGCAAGATCGCTTTCGATCCGATAGCGATCGACATAATCGGCGATCTGAACGAGCGCGGTGTCCGGCGCCGGGCGGACGTTGGATTCGGCGGACATGAAATTCCTGACGGGTGACGGGTTGCGGCTAGACGGCGCGACGCATGACCCAGCGGCACGCTGCCAGCAGTTTGCGATCCGCGTTGCGGCGCGCGACGAACTGCGCGCCGACGGGAAGCCCGTTCGGTCCCCTGAAGAGCGGCAGCGTCATCGCAGGCACGTGCATCGTCGTCCAGATCGCACAAAACGCTGCGTTGCCAGTGGCATTGAGGCCGATCGGTGCCTCTCCCGCTGCTGCTGGAACGAGCAGTATGTCGCGATCGCCGAAAGCTTCGTCTACTGCCCTGCGGCAGCGTTCCGCGAAATCGCGCGCGTCCTGATACGCCTTGAACGAGCACGAAAGGCCGTCTTTCAGGCGTCCGTTTCGCAGCGTCTCACTGATCAGGTGCCAGTGGTTCTCGATCTCCCACGTGAAATTGCGGGAAAACTCGAAGCTCGAAATCCGTTGATGCGCCGCGGGTATGCGAGCGAACTCCTGCGGCAGGGAGATCTCTTTCACGTCGGCGCCTGCGGCTGCGAGCCGCTGCGCGAGCGACTCCAGCAGCGACTGAGTCGACTTTTCGCATTGGTCCCAGAGCGGCGTGCGACAGAAGCCGATGCGCGGTGCGTCGATATCGGGCAGCGGCTCGGCTTGCACACCGATGAGCACGTCACGATAAAGCGCGATATCTTCAACCGAACGTCCGATCAACCCAAGGGTGTCGAGCGAGCCTGCCGCTTCCTTGACGCCCACGCAGCGCAAATCACCCCAGGTCGGGCGGTAACCGACACAGCCGCAGAACGAAGCCGGCCTGATCGTGGATGCGGTCGTCTGGGTGCCGATCGCGAGCGGCACCATGAAGTCGCCCACTGCAGCCGCTGAGCCACTCGACGAACCGCCCGGTGTGCGCTGCGGATCGAATGGATTCCGGGTTTTGCCGGCGTGGCGGTTTGCAAACTCCGTGGTTACGGTCTTGCCCATGATGAGCCCGCCCGCTTTGCGCGTCAGCGCGACGCACGCAGCATCGCTTACGGGCCGATGCCCCGCGTAGATGGGCGACCCATACTCCGTCGGCATGTCGTGGGTGTCGATGATGTCTTTCATGCCGACCGGCACGCCGTGCAACGGCCCCATCGACCTGCTCTGATCGAGCGCCCGCGCCTGCTTCAACACGAGGTCGGCGTCGATGAACTGCCATGCCTGGACGGCGTCCTCGCGGTCGGCGATATGATCGAGGCAGGCGCGCGCCACCGTTTCGCACGTCGCCTTGCCGGAGCCGATGCATCGCACGATCTCGCTTGCCGTGAGCTGGTTGAGCGGTTTCACTCCTGACCCCCCTGTTATTCCGGTTTGATGCCGGCGCTTCTGACGAGCTTTCCCCATTTGGCTGCTTCGTCCCGCAGATAACTTGCGAAATGCGCGGGTGTATCTCCGATCTGTTCCAGGCCATTCGCGGCGAGCCGCTTCGAGATCGCGGGATCGCCGAGCGCCGCGACAATTTCGCGATGGAGCCGTTCGATTATCGAGGCCGCCGTGCGACGGGGCGCGACGATGCCATTCCAGTTGTTCGCTTCGTATCCGGGCACACCCGCTTCCGCGATCGTCGGCAGCTCCGGAAAAAGCGGTGTGCGCGTCGCGCGTCCCACCGCGAGGCCACGCAGCCGGCCCGCACGAATATGAGGCTGAGCGGTCGTGAGATTCGCCATCATGAGATGCAGCCGGCCGGCGACGAGATCGGCGACTGCCGGCGCGCCGCCTTTATAAGGAACATGCACGGCGTCGACGCGAGCCATGCTCGTAAAAAGCGCCATTGCAAGATGCCCTGCACCGCCTATGCCGCTGGAGCCGTAGTTGTACCGGCCTGGATTGTCCTTCAGCAGCATGACCAGTTCTGTAACCGAATGCGCATGCACCGTCGGATGGACGACGAGCAGATTGCTCGAGCCAGCGACGTTCGTCACCGCGATGAAATCGCGATCCACGTCGTAAGGGACCTTGGGGTGCAGCGCGGGATTCACTACCAGGGGTGGAGTCGCCATGAGCAGCGTGTAACCATCAGGCGCAGCTTGCGCCGCGATTTCGGTGCCTATGATCGTCCCCGCTCCAGTGCGATTGTCGATCACCACCTGCTGCCCCAGACGTTCGTTCAAGTACGCCCCGAGAATCCGCGCGAGCGTATCGGTCGAGCCGCCCGCTGCGTACGGCACGACGAGCCGCACCGGTTTGGTGGGATACGCGGCCGCCGCGCACTGCACGCCGAATACCCAAAGAACAACAACCAGGGTGCTCGCGCTTTTCATCGGGGAGGTTACTTGGAACTGGATATTACCCGCCCTGATGACCTTTGCGTAATCGACCCCCCGGATGTCGTGTAATGGCGACAGCCCTTCCGCCGCGGTCGACCGTTTATCCGCTCCTGGCCCGCGCGCAGACCGATCAGCTCCGATAGATCGGCTCCGGCTGACTAAAAAACGAATACAGGATGTGGTACGTTATTTTGAAGTTGATCTGCTGAAAGCTCGCGTGTGAGATGCCGGCCATGACTGCGAACTGCTTGTCGGGGTTTGGCAGGCGCTTGAAAAACTCGACGAGATCGTCGAAGCCCGCAATCCCGTCGAACTGGCCTCGCATGATGATCGTGGGCGACAGGATCTTCTCCGGATCTACCACCGGCAGCTTCGAGCACATATCCACATAGGTGCCGGTGGGAACGGAATCGTCCAGCTCGAGAATCGCGTCGGCGAATGCTTCGATGACGTGCTCCTCGGCGCACCCTGGGTGATCGCGGTTGAAAATCGAATGCACGAACGGGCGATCGATAGGACGCCGGTTGATTTTCCTGAACTCCGGCAGCTTTTTCGTACGCTCCGCCAGTGTGGGGCTGCCTTCGCCGGTCCAGACGAATGCGTCGAGCGCAAGGCGGGCAACGCGGTCCGGATTTCGTTGCGCGAAGAGCGCCGCACGCAACGCACCGGAAGAGATGCCGTACACGAGCAACTTCTTTATGCCCCGCGTCCTCGTGATGTAGTCGGACGCTGCGGCAAGGTCATCGGCGCCGTTCGAGATATCGAAGTTGATATCGCGATGCTTGTCCGATCGGCCGTAGCCTTCCATGTCCACGCACCACGTGTTGAAGCCGCGGCGGGCGAACCAATCCATCGCTGACGAATCCGGCCGGCCAGGCACCTTCAAGTCGAACGTCGGCTGCGAAGCCATGGAAGAGCCATGGACGAAAAGGATCGTCGGCTTGTTCGCGTCCGGGCTGCCGAAGTACTTCTCCCAGAGAAAAAGCTTGATATCGCCTTTGCGCGTCCAGTGTTCCTGGCCGCTCACGTTCGATTCCGCAGGGTCCATAGGTCTTCCAGTCGAATATCGGAGAGTAAACAATGAAGGACAAACATTTTACCTGGTGGCGAGAAGAGGTCGCAGAAGAGCTCGCCCTCTTCTCCATCATCTCGCATGTTCCGCCGGCATTCGAAAACGGATTTCTCGATCACTGAAGAGCAGCGCGTTCGTCGAAACCGTGCGCAGGACCTGCCAGAAGGAGTTCGCGCCGCGCGCGATACGCTGGCTCGAACCGAGACGCTGCGAAATCTCGTCGGCCGCAAGCTCGTCCAGCAGATGGATCTCGCGAGCGGCGGCCTTGGGATGGGAATGTTCTAGTAGACAGGCTTCCGCCGGAAGTAGCTTTCCCGGTCGCGCGATTTGATCGTGTACTTCTGCACCTGATTGCCGGTGAGCACGTCGAGGGGTACGTCCACGCCGGCCTGCCCGGTCGCCCACAGCTTCGTATAGAAATCCGCCTGGCCCTGCACCGGCTTTCCACCGATGCCCACGATGACGTCGCCTTTCTGCAGGCCCGCGTCGTCGGCAGGACTGTCCGGAGACACGCGCGTCACGATGAGGTTCCCTTGCACTTCCTGTGTATTGACGCCGATCCACGGACGCGGTTTCGCCGTCAACCGGCCGTTCGCGACCATGTCTCCCAGCACCGGCTTCAATACGTCGATCGGCACGAACATGTTGCCGGGAATGCCGGCGTGCGCACCGATCGCGTCGCCCACCGCGAGCGATCCGATACCGAGGAGCTTTCCGTCTTTGGATAGAAGCGCCGCGCCCTGCCAATTCACTGTCGCGGGCGCGGTGTAGATCGCCTCGTCGAGCAGGTATTCCCAGTAGCCGACGAAACGCCGCTTCGAGACGACGTAAGCCGGCGCGACGCCGTCGAAACCGACGATCAGCACCAGCTCGCGTTCCGCGACTACCGCGGATTCGCCAAGATCGACGGGTCTCACAGGGAGCGGCAGCAACGCCTTGAGCAGCCCCATTCCGGTACGAGCGTCCGAGCCGACCACCGTGGCGGGGAAGACTTTGCCATCTGCCGTGGAGAGCTCGATCGTTTCGGCTTCGGTGATGAGATAGCCGATCGTGAGCACGAGTCCGTTGGAATCGATGACAACCCCGGTGCCTTCGCGCTCGCCGCCGAGCGTCATCGAACTGCGTGCCCCCCGCACGGCCTGCGTCTTGATTTTCACCACCGAGAGCGCATCGACGGTCAGCTCGGGCGCCGCTTCACGGCCGCGCGTTTCGCTTTCAGCGGCATACGCCGGCATGCAGAACATGAGCGGCACGATCGCACCTGCAAGGAGCCGGCGCGCAGCATCAGCAGCTCGTATGCAGCTACGGAAACAGATGAAATTCATGTCCGACACTCCAGGGAATGAGCCTGCGAGGAGCTTGCAACGCTCGTGAATGAAGCGCCTATCCTACGTTGGTGTCCCGGCGCGAATTAAGGCATAGCAGCACAATAACCCGCGGTCCTCGACCTGGCAAAGCGGCCCGAAGAGAGGCGCACCGTGCGAGCGCGTTACAATCGGGGCGGCGCCAGGCGCCGACCACGCCCGCCCCGCCGGCAGCGTCTTACGCACCCTCGAGCGCGACGCCGCAATTCCGGCAACGGGTGACACACTCGGGAAGGAGACAGCAAAGTGGATCTGGGACTGAAAGGCAAAGTAGCCGTCGTGACGGGCGGCAGCGAAGGCATAGGCAAAGCCACGGCACTACGGCTCGCGGAAGAAGGCGCGCACGTCGCAATCTGCGCGCGACGCAAGGAGCCGCTGGACGACGTCGCCGCCGATATCCAGAAGTTCGGGGTGCAGGCGCTCGCCGTCCCGGCGGACATGAGCAAGGCAGCCGACGTAGACCGTTTCATGAAAGCCGTGATCGATCGTTTCGGAAGAGTCGACATCCTCGTGAACAACGCGGGCACGTCGAAGCGCGGCGCGTTTCTCGAGCTGACCGATGAAGAGTGGGCCGCGGATCTCGAGCTCAAGGTGTTCGGTGCGATCCGGTGCACGCGGCTCGCCGTTCCGCACATGAAGAAGAACGGGGGCGGCCGGATCGTGAACATTACGATTTCGAGCGCGAAGCAACCCGGCGCCCAATCGTATCCGACGAGCGTATCCCGAGCCGCCGGCCTGGCGATCACGAAAGCGCTGTCGAAGGAGTTCGCAGCGAACAACATCCTCGTGAATACCGTATGCATCGGCAGAATCAAATCGGGCCAGCACGAGCGGCGCTACAAACGCGAGGGAAAAAGCGCCGAGCAGTATTACGCCGAGTCGTCTAAAGACATTCCGATGGGTCGCGTGGGTGAAGCCGAAGAAGTCGCGAACGTCATCGCGTTTCTCGTTTCCGGCGCGGCAAGCTACGTCACCGGCAGCAGCATCAATCTCGACGGCGGCATATCGGGCGTGCTATGAGGATTGCAGTTGCCGCGCTCCTTGCGGCGTGCGCCTCTACGGCAGCGGTTGCGCAGACCTATCCCCTCAAGACGATCCGCTGGATCGTGCCGTTCCCGCCCGGCGGCGGCAACGACACGATCGCGCGGCTGGTTGCGCAGAAGCTTACGGCCTCGATCGGTCAGCAGGTGATCGTCGACAACAGACCTGGCGCCGGCGGCACGATCGGCGCCGAAGCCGCCGCCAAATCACCGGGCGACGGCTACACGCTGTTTCTCGCGGGCGTCGCGACGCACGGCATCAACCCCAACCTTCGCAAGAAGCTGCCTTACGACGCCATCAAGGACTTTCATGCTGTAAGCCTGATCGCTTCAGCGCCGCTGCTCGTCGTGGTCCATCCTTCGCTGCCGGCCAGATCGGTGAAGGACCTCATCGCGCTTGCGAAAGCGCGACCGGGGCAGATCAACTACGCCTCGAACGGCGCCGGCGGCTCGTCGCACCTCGCGGTCGAGCTGTTCGACATGATGACCGGCGTGCGCATGACGCACATCCCCTATAAAGGGCTCACGCCTGCGCTGACCGATCTTCTGTCCGGAGAAGTCCAGGTGATGTTCTCGAGCGCGGTTGCCATGCTGCCGCAGGTCAAGGCCGGACGGCTGCGTGCAATTGCCATGACGGGATCGAAGCGTTCCGCTGCGATTCCGAACATACCGACTGTCGCCGAGTCGGGCGTACCCGGTTACGAAACAGGGTCGTGGTATGGCGTCGTCGTCCCGACCGGGACGCCGAAAGCTGCGGTGGATCGGCTCTCGCGGGAAATCCAGACGATCGTGAAGTCGCAGGACATCACATCCAAGCTGAACGAGGAAGCGGTGATTCCGGTCGGGAGCACTCCCGAAGCATTCGACAAGCACATACGCGCCGAGCTTGCGCGATGGGCGAAAGTCATCAAGGCCGCGAAAATCGAGCTCGAGTAATCCGGGCCGACGCATCTTTTAGCCGGACCCACGGAGGCATCCCATGACCACACCCGACTGGAAATTGCTGCGAGAGGAATTTCCGACCCTGGAGCGCTGGACGTATCTCGACGTTGCGCGAAAGACCATCCCTCCGCGGTGCCAGGAGCAGGCGCTTCTCGAGTACACGCGCGATGTCTATCAGAACGCCGGTGCAAGCGCATGGGCCGCGTCCAACACCGCCTCGGCGCGCGCTGCCATCGCAAAGCTCCTCGGTGCGAAACCGTCAGAGATCGCGTTCACGAAAAACACGACCGAGGGGCTCAACATTGCGGCTCATGGCTTCGATCTCCAGCCCGGCGAGAACGTCGTGCTCACGAACATGGAGCATCTCGCGAACGTCTGGGTGTGGAAGCACTGGGAAGCCAAAGGTGTCGAAATCCGCTACGCGCAACACCGGGACGGACGTTTGCCGGTTGAAGCCTTCCTCGAGAAGATGGACCGGCGCACGCGCGTCGTCTCGACCGCCTACGTGACTTACGGCAACGGCTATCGCGTCAACCTACCCGACCTCGGGCGTATCTGCCGGGACCGTGGCGTAAGGCTCGTCGTGGATGGTGTGCAAGCGGCGGGCATCCTGGCGCAACCGCTGTCAGGTCTCGGCGCTGACATCGTCGCCATCGGCGGCCACAAAGGCTTGTTCGGCCTCACGGGAAGTGGAATCGTGTATTGCCGCGAAGAGCTCGTCGACCAGCTCAAGACGCCGTTCTTGAAGGCGCCCGCTTCGGCTGGCTCGGCATCATCCCGTTCATACGCCGACGCTCAATTCGATTACACCTCCGTCGCGCATCGTTTCGAAGGTGGCAATCCGAACTTCCTTGGCGTGCGCGTGCTGGAGCGCGGGGCTGATTTTCTGGAAGCGATCGGGCTCGAGCATATCGAGCAGCGCGTGCGCGACCTTTCCACGACATGCCTGCGGATGATCAAAGCCGCAGGATTCAGGACACAGACACCCGATTCATGGGACGAGCGAGCGCACATCGTGAACGTGCTCGTCGCTGGCGCGCCACGTGTCATGCACGCGCTGCGCCAGAACCATGCCGTGATCGTAAACGTGAAAGACGATACGCTGCGACTTTCGATGTCCTTCTTCAACAACGAAGCGGA